>Ga0307518_10000146_pt1 | contig 51755 bp, 63 predicted proteins | sample 25_EM_MG_FD_203889 | JGI IMG/M metagenome (GOLD analysis project Ga0307518, IMG submission 203889) | Populus trichocarpa ectomycorrhiza microbial communities from riparian zone in the Pacific Northwest, United States - 25_EM | ecosystem: Host-associated > Plants > Roots > Unclassified | place... | reverse complement strand
TGGACGCTATTGGTATTTCAGTCTCCTTTGGGTTCATGGGAGCTAGTGCTTGGAAACATCTACAGATCTCTTCCCTTTACAACAATGCAGTCAACCCTCTGATCTGTCTGGAGAGAAAATAATTCGCAGTATGTATGATGGTGTCGGAGTAAAACAAATTGGGAACAAAGCTACTCTCACCAAGCAAGTCTTGAGGCATTCGAATGATCAACTGAAGTTTGGCCCATGATGCATGATGACCAAACTGGATAAATTTGGGTGCACAAATATACCGAGTCAAAGGTGGGATTATGTTCTGTGAACCTATCTCAGTGTTCCAGAGTGAGAGAGCTGATCAACAGGCATCAAATATCTGATAACATACATAGCGATACTCTGAAAAGTCTTGGTACTTATCTAGTGTCCCGCAGGCGGGCCCTAGTACAATAGTCATTCCTTCTCGACTGGTACTTACCATCGGAGTGGTGGGAGATGATCGATTTGATCAACAAAATGAAGACCAAATGCTATCATAGCCTTAGTTGCCAGAAACAGATGCTGGGTCGCCATCCATGTTGGCTGTACTTTCATTCCTAAGGTCCTTTTGTTGCAGTAAGCTTCATGCAAGCCCACCTGGCAAATTTACCTGTTCTTGATTGACAATGATTTACCCGAATTTATGCTGATGTAATATTATTAGAAGTTCAACTTACCATTCAGAATGAGCACCGGAAAGTTCGTCGTTGCGGTTTCTGATACTGCCGATGTGGATCATCGGACCGCCAAGCGTGTTATCGTCCATGCAGATGCATTGAAGGTCCTGAAGCTGTGTTCTGGTGATGTTGTCGCATTATCACAACCAAATCAAAATGTCACAAAAAAGGTGAGAAAGGGCCAGTAGGTCGTTCAACTCGGGTTCTGGTGGGTTGGTTTTGGTTTTGGTTCTTAGATACTGACCTTCCTTTGAACAGGACTTTTCTATTGGAGTTTTGTGGCCATCTTTGGACATACCACAGAATTGTATGTACCCTGGTCCCATGAACGCTGTTTGTTGCCACTAGTATTTTGTTCCCCACAGCTGTTGTCGTGTCCCGATCTCTCCTTCTTACTGCACGCGTTACAGAGGGCAGCCAGGTCCAAATTACTTCTGTTCCCGGAAAGGCTGACCATGGTGCTGGATATTGGTTACCGTCGTTGCAGAATATTCGCGAAGCTAAACTCGTTCGTATAAGGGAGACCCACCGATATACTGCTTTAGAAAAATCTACGCCATTTTTACCTCGTCGCCGAGAGGATGAAAAGGTACGAAGCTGGCTCACATTGGTACTTCGCGAACATCTCAGTAAGTATAAATTACATGCTTGTCCTGTGTCCTGATTTTTTTTGAACGCTGATAAAATGCCTCTCAGTTGGACTAAAGTTTTTGTTTTCAAATCAGATCGTAGAAGTCCGGTATGAGGGCGAGTTCCGAAGATTCTGTATCGAATCTTTGTCAGCAGATCTTTCGGATCCAAGCGGCCTGGTTAATGCCATGTCGGATGATATCGAGTCTTTATCTATTGGTTCTGCTACACTCTGGACGACTGGATGGGACCTTACTGTTCACGTTGTAAGCGACTGTGCCGCTGATCAAGACAATCAATCAACAAATATCCAGGTATGTTCCACAGCACTTCATTCCTTAACTTATTGATTGGTGTATTTCTTTAAAGCCTGTGGTAAATTCTATACATAGCATGGCGGCATCTGAGGCATATGCTACTGTTGGTGGCCTGGACAAAACCATCGAACAAATCCGAGATCTCATTGAAATACCCCTCATAAGACCGCAGCTTTTTACGCATTTCGGTGGGTAAATACCACCGATTGTGTGTCGTAACTCTTATGCTATCTCACTTTAAAACTAGGTTTGAAACCCCCACGAGGTATATTACTTCACGGGCCGCCGGGGACAGGGAAGACTCATCTAGCACGTGCCATAGCATTATCAACGAAGTCGTCGGTTCTTGTCATTAATGGTCCAGAGCTGTCGTCTGCTTACCACGGGGAGACGGAGGCACGACTTCGTGATGTGTTCGAGGAGGCCCGAGAAAAAAGCCCCTGTATCGTCGTCTTGGACGAAATTGATGCAATAGCTCCAAGGCGGGAAGAAGGCCCTGGTGGAGAAGTAGAGAAAAGAGTTGTTGCGACCCTGCTGACTATACTCGATGGAATGGAGGATGAATCTGCTAGCACGGGTCGGGGACGGGTCATAGTCATTGGTACAACCAATAGACCAAATGCCATTGACCCTGCCCTCCGTAGACCTGGCAGGTTCGACAGGGAGTTCGAGATAGGTAAGTATACTTGTTATACACACACAATATTGGTATGTTTATGTTTCTTCAACCAGGCGTTCCGGATCCCGATGCACGTTTTGAAATTCTGCAAGTATTACTTGCAAAAGCGCCTCACTCGATACCTGATGGGGACCTCCGATCCCTTGCAAACCGAGCCCATGGATATGTAGGTGCCGACCTAGGTGCAGTTGTTCGTGAAGCCGGTACCTTGGCCATCAAACGATGGGTGAAACAACAACCTTCTCCAATTGCAGAAACAATTACCCCACCCTTGGATCTGGTGCTTACGTTGAAAGATCTTGCCGATGCGTTGCCCTCTGTCCGGCCATCAGCTATGAGATCGGTCTTCCTCGAGACCCCTCCAGTGAGATATTCAGATATTGGCGGTCAAACCATTGCCATCCAAAAGCTCCGCGAAATGGTCGAATGGCCCCTTCTTCATCCAGAATCTTTCAGAAGATTGGGAGTTCGGCCTCCCAAGGGTCTTCTTTTATATGGACCCCCTGGGTGCAGTAAAACTGTCTTGGCACGTGCCTGTGCAACAGAGAGTGGGATCAACTTTGTTGCAGTTAAAGGACCTGAGGTACGAGCGTGCTTGACTGTGTGGCAGTACGGCCAACCGGCTCTTTGTTGTTCAGCTCCGCAGCAAGTACGTCGGGGAATCGGAACGAGCGGTACGGGAAATTTTCAGAAAGGCTCGCTCTGTATCGCCATCTATCATTTTTTTCGTGCGTTGTTTACGCCTGTACAGTAAATCAATTACCCATCGTTTTCACCATAGGACGAGATTGACGCACTAGGGATGTCACGTACTGAGGACTCGGATTCCGCACATGAGGGCATCCTGACGAGTTTGCTCAACGAGATGGATGGCGTCCAAGAGCTAGTTGGTGTGACTATACTCGCAGCGACCAATAGGCCTGATACCATCGTCAGTTTTCTCTTCTTTCTTTCTGTATGGCTGACCGATAAACTTGACAATCTTAGGATCCTGCATTGATGCGCCCAGGTCGGTTGGATCGCATTTTATATATTGGGTTGCCAGACCAGCAAGCAAGAGAAGAAATATTGCGTATTAGAATGCAAAAGATGAGCGTCGGGGAGTGCCTAGATATAAAACACATCGCTGCAATGGTTGGTGCCGTTTTTCGAACAAGGATTGCACGATTCTGACGTTTTGAAGACTGACGGATGTACTGGAGCTGAAATTACTGCTCTTTGTCAGGAAGCTGCGTTGTTGACGATGCAGAAGGACATCGACGCACCTTTCGTGGGTCGATTTTTACGTCTTAATGTGGGATTGATCTTCATGATCGATCAGGTACCCCAGAGTGCATTCGAGGCAGCTGCAAGTAGCGTTCGCAGACAAGTCACACCGGATGTCACTCGAAAGTACTATGCATGGAGCGAAAAGCTCGGCCTGACGAATGCACAACGCCAATTATGAATGCTAAGATATATGATTCCAGTGGGTCGAGAGTCCCGCACGCACTCGCACCAATCCAGTTAATTGACCCGACGAGAGCTCTCTACTTGGGTTGCAGCCTCATTTCCTAGGCAGAGATACCACCCCCCCTGTCTGTAGACCGATCTCGTGGGCTTGCAATAACGAGGTCACAAGACTGGAATTCGGGACATTTTAACGGAACAGTGACTGGTGCTTGTGCTGATGAATTTTCTACGTTTCTGATGATAAGGAGTTTGTCTCCACTTGAAAGGCAGCGCAGAGTGCCTCCGCTGCTCAACCTCCAGACTACGGATAGGCTCAAGGCTTGAGGTGCCGAGGGTTACCTACATGAGTTTCAGGTAGTGTCAGTGATAGAAAGTGTCTATTAGGATTGCATATAAAGGAATCTGGTTGAATTGTTGATGTATATGTTCGCCTTGTCTTCAATTGATTAGCCCAAGATACAAGGGGTACTCCATATGCAAGTCAAGGCGGTTTGTGTTACTATTTGAATGGTAACAAGGGATCAAAGTACCATATGACGCCGGGAAACACCCTTCGGCCACAAATTCACGAGACCTGTAATCCCAGCAATTCCCTCGCCATTACACCTTGCATTCCGCTGTCACTAGAGTATGTGTCTCTAACTGGATCAACAACAGCACTGAATCTGATAATGCCCACAGGGCAGACCTACAAGTATCTTCTTCAACAAGGAGTGCAGGTCTTGTCGCCTTCCTATTCGATTGACCAGCGTCACATTTTTGGTTTAGAAGCGGCCGAAGAACATCATGTTCGAGTCAGGTTGCATATCCTTGTACAAGTTTTTCCAGAGCTGCCCCGGATGCGAGCTGAAATTCACCCGTGCCGCTGCTCTTCATCATTCCGCCCTTCTTGAGGAATCTACCCTGAGCTCGGACCACCTCCTTCATTCGCGCTTCTGCATCACCTGTCCGTCCGGAGATATACACGTCGTGGTCTTTCGAATGACTTGCCGCATCCCCAGTTCTGGCTTTATGTTTTTTGTCGAAAGTCCTGACTTTGGTTGTGGTTTTACTATTGGTGCTACCAATGCTCTTAGGCGCCTCCCGCAGAGCAAACGACTTCGCAAGGTGTCCGACGTGGAGATTCCGGACGTGGAACATGTGTTTTTCGTTAGTGGGATGGGTTGCATAAGCCCTCATGTGCGACAAAAAGGCTTTCCGAGAGAGTTCGGTATGCTATAGAAACAGTCAACAGGGCAACCCAGGCACCGATGTAGCGGCGTACCCCTCTCTGTCGCAGTACCCATCGTTCGAAAGCCAGCTGCACATTAGTGGCACGAGATTCATACTCGGAACCGCTGCCACCAAATCCCTTGGTCAGTATGTCCTCGACACTCGTGCCCTCCAACACAATGTTTGCCATTTGAACATCGGATGAAGATTCATCATTCCACATTTTCTCCTGGATCCATTTGACCCATTCCGATTCACTAGGAGCGACTATACTCCAAGCCTCTCCGCCCTTCCCTGCGCGGGCTGTTCGACCGACGCGATGTATGTATTCCGTGGCGCTGCCTTCGGTCGGCAGATCATATTGTATAATCGCCCGTACAAGGGGGAGATCAAGACCGCGCGAGGCCACTGAAGTACAAAGTAATATCGAGGAGGATACAGAGGGCTGTTTGCGAAATGCTGATGGCGCAGCTGTGAAGCCACGGAGGGATGCAAGACGGATCGAAGTAGACAACGACCCGTGCAGCCGGAAGATGAGAGTACCAGGTAAAAGAGCAGATTGCACCGCTACTTTTTTGCCAGTAAGTTCCAAGTCCGTAGACTTCCCACCCGCATTCAGTTGCCCGTCCACAGAATCCGAGTCACTCGCATCGGGTTCATTCTCTCCCATCGTTGTCCCTCCTAGCAGCCGCCAGTGGAAGTCTACGGAATCCGTACAGCTCAGAAATACGATAATTTTGCACTCTTTCTTTGGTTGATTTTGGGAGAGGATGAAACGAAGCAAGGCGACCAAAGCAACGAGCCGCAACTTGAGTGGTACTATAACGTACTTTTGGGTCAGTTGGGATGGGGGAACGAATTTGGCAGATGACGACTCGTTAGCAGAACCGTGCCCCTTATGCAGCATCTCCTGGGGCTCCTGTTCGGTATCGAGAGCTCTGACCATGATGGGATTTATCAAAGTTGTCCCGGCCAGCTTTTGAACATCTTCTCGTATGGTTGCTGAACAAAGGATCGTCCGCCGTCGACGGTCCCAGTCCCAACCACCGACTTCCAAACTCTTACCCTCCTTCACTGCTTGCATGGCCAATCTCTGACGGCCATCGAGCCCTTGGACAATACCCTTGATAGTCTCTTCGAACCCAAGTTCCATTAGACGGTCGGCTTCATCCAACACTAACCACCTGCATTTTCCCACATTAAAGGATGAAGTATTCTGGAGGTGATCAAGTAGTCGTCCAGGCGTTGCAACAAGTATCGGGATACCTTTCCTCAGGCGCGCCTTTTCGTGTGCTTTAGTAGCACCTCCAGAAAGAAGGCCGGATACAAGCCAACGGGTATATCGCGGGGAATTCTCTGCGTTCTCCGATTCGACATCTGATCGCAGTTTGAGTTTAAGAAGTGACTCGAGAACATCCGATATTTGCTTTGCGAGCTCTCGAGTAGGGGCAATGATGACAGCAAGTGTGCCAATGGACCGGTCGATGTAGGAATGCGTGCTGAGTGGCAAAAGGTCATGAATGATGGGAAGGAGGAACGAGAGCGTCTTTCCTGAGCCTGTCTGAGATTGGATGAAAACATCCCTGTCAGCCATATCAACTGAGGGTGGTCGAGTAAACACGGGAAGAGCGGCACGCTGGATAGAAGTCGGCTTCAGCACTCCCATTTTGTTTTCCAAGTGGGTAACAAGGAGCGGATGAAGGCAAAGCTCAGAAAACCCTGAAGTGTTCGCTAGCGGGGCATTACTTGGTTTCAAGGTCAATTTGTTGGCAGAAGGTGGTTGCGGTGCATCGATTTTTGGGTTGTGTGAGAACAAGGAAGATATTATCTGCGTAGATGGTTTTGGACGATCAATAGCGGGATTGACGGGGGGAGCCTTGTCTCGACGCGGCCGCTTTGCTGGGCGGGGAGACTCGCCCTCGCCCTCGAATGCTTCTCGAGCCTGGCTTGTAGACGAATCGATATGGGGTGCCCGAGCTTTCCGTTTGAGCACCCTCTTAGCCTTGGCCCTGCCATCAGAATGTGTTGAGTTGCTGGTTGCTCTCGCAAGTCCATGCTCACCTGTCAGTCCATCGTCCTGACTTCGTGGAACTTTTCCGTTTTACTGGAGCGGCCGCCTCGGCGGATATGTTCAACACCAATCCATCATCCATGTTTGCTGCAAGGAGACTCGCATGAAAGGCCAAACTCGTCTTCCCACGAAAAGACCTCATTCGCTCACTCACACACTCACTACACTTCTTACCTTGCAATGCTCGGTCGGATCTCTCTCGCATTCATTATAGTCTCGCTCGCAGCGTTCTTCTGCGCTCCGTTCGTGGATGCTGCGAAGGGCCCAAAAATCACCAACATTGTCTACTTTGACATTAAGCATGGAGAGAAGCCTATGGGTCGAAGTGAGTGTATCACTCGCAAGCACGTCCAAGGTGTCTGACTACTCCTCAGTTGTTATGGGTCTCTATGGCGGAGTAGGTTTAGTTGTGCAATGCACTGAACACCACGTTACTCAATTGCATCATACGGTAGTCCGTTCCCAAAACCGTGGAGAACTTCCGCGCCTTGGCTACTGGCAAAGACAAAACTGGCAATGAACTCGGCTATGGATACAAGGGCTCGAAATTCCACCGTGTCATCAAGAACTTCATGTGAGTCTCATGGAAATAATTCTCTTCAGGCACTGGCTAATTCTTCCTTAGGATTCAGGGTGGTGATTTCAGTGTGTTGCTCGCATAGAATGCGAGCAGTCATCTCACAGTGCTTTTTATGTAGCCCGCGGAGATGGGACTGGTGGCAAGGTTGGTGTATAATCTCTGACACCACTTGTCATTGACCACGTTGCGCTACTTCAGTCTATCTACGGTGACAGATTTCCCGATGAAAACTTGTAGGTAATGTGAATATCTGATAAAGTAAACTGCTAAGCGCCCTTCAAGCAAACTCAAGCATACCGGACCTGGCACACTTTCAATGGCGAACGCAGGAAAAGATACCAATGGTCACTTGTATCCGTTCTCCCCACTAACGCCTCTGACATAATCCACCTTAGGTTCACAATTCGTAAGCCGTTTGTATTTCATTCGTCTCGGTGACCTTTATTACTTTCCAGTTCATTTGCACTGTCGTGACAGGCTGGCTTGATGGTAAACATGTCAGTGTCTGTTGATGACTGAATTAGCACACCCTGAACATTGTCACTAGGTTGTCTTCGGCAAAGTTCTGGAAGGAATGGACATTGTTTATGCGATTGGTCTGGTTATTTTTGTGCACTGACGAACTATTTTAACGTACCCTTTAGAGGACGTTCCAAAAGGGCACGGCGACAAGCCGGCTGAGGACGTTGTCATATATGACTCCGGAGAGGCTAGTGTATTTTACTTCCCTCAAGCGCTACAGCTAAAACTCCATTGCAGCTGCCAGTTGAGCCCACTTATGATGCGGATGGGAAAGAGGTACCTCTTCGTGCTGAGCTATAGTTCAGCTCTTATCTTCGTGAAACAATCATGTCAATAAATACTTGTTACTTGTCAACAGGACATCGATGTTAAACCTACTTCAACTCCTCTCGTTGATGGCCCTGGTTCGCCTTCAGTCGTCAAGGAGGCAGATATCGGGAATGCTACCAACCTTCCTTGGCCCTTGGAGAGGCAATATTTGGGCGTACTTTTCATGCTACTGGTAGTTTCCTCCGCAGGATGCGTGTGGTGCGGTGGACTCCACCTCCTTCGCCGGGCACGGAGCGCAAGCTACAGACATGTTAGTAATGAGGACCTTGAGAAATGAGTTGGCGCAGTAATAGTTTCAAGTCCATTCCTTCTGTCTTTACACGTATTTTTGTCGCTGAACCTAAATTTGGAAGATACGTAACACTGAACTACTTCATGAAACAATGGACACAACTGCTAGCGCTGACCTTTGACGCCGCACTTGCTCACAACCACCTGACCGACGAACTAGTGATGAAGCATGGCTCTTTTATATGAGCGACGGTCGAAAAGATCACGTCTCGTGTCCCGGCACCCGGCTGTCTTCATCCTCCAGCTGTTCTGGGTCATCACAGTCATCTGGTGTCAGTTCGGAGCATTCTTCTACAGTCTAGCACATTGCAGGTGGCCGGATAAGGTGTTGCAATTGCGGGTGAGTACAATCGTTTCTTTATGTCCTAGTTAGTCTTACTTTTTTTGCTGAAGCCACCCAATGCGACGAAGCCTACTCGGGTATTACTGATTGCTGATGCTCAAGTTCCAAATCCTGCCACGCAGAGGTCATGGTGGGGAGGGGATCATGTTACGATGTATTTGCGCAAGAGCTGGAGCGTCACTTCTCGTCTTCGTCCTGATGTTGTCATCTTTCTTGGGGACACACTTGCCTCTGGACGGTATGTTATGGGCAAAGAAGAGTATGTGTACCTTGCACGTTTCAATTCCCTTCAAACCGATATCCTTGTCCCTCGGCATTAGGTACGATGCCTACTACCGTAGATTCGCATCGATCTTCCGACGCGGCGACGAGATGACCTTTTACTTCATTCCGGGAAATACAGATGTCGGGTGTGTGCATTACTTATACCTGGTCGTCTTGATTCTGACGCACTCACAGCTTAGGAACATCCTTGTCCGTTTCAGAGGATGCTCCACGTTTTTTTACTGAGTATTTTGGGCCATTAAACCAGGCCATCACCATTGCCGGCCACGAGTTCATTCTAATTGACGCCACAAAACTCGTGGAAGAAGATTACCATCGACACGCTCATGGTAAAACGTTCGAGGAGTGGACTCCGCTCAGCGGTGGACCAATCGCGTTCTTAACATCTGCCATGGATGCTCGACACGATAGACCCACCGTCCTGTTGAGTCATATTCCGCTTTCTCGTCCCGTCAGACAGTCTTGCGGTCCTCTTCGGGAAAAGGGCTCGATTCGTGCTGGTGCCGGGCACGGTTATCAAAGCATGCTTGGAAAGCAGACAACCGAGTTCATCTTAAGAAATCTTCAACCATCGATTGTTTTTAGGCGAGTCGAATTTTGGCCTTGTGTATATGTTGGAATTAATCTTTTTGCATAGCGGAGATAACCGCGATTATTGTGAAGTTGTGCACGAGGTGGCTTCCCGCGACACAGATACGAAAAGGGAGGTCCGAGAGGTGACCGTCAAATCCTTTTCACCGTCACGACATATCAGATGGCCTGGGTTCCAGCTTATATCCTTGATATCTCCAGATCCTGAGGGTCAGTCTGGACCTACTATTGCGGACACGTCATGCTACCTGCCTGATACCCGAACCATGTATAAGTCTATATACCTTCCTTCCCTCGTATTGACGGCAGTTGTTCTGCTGTACATAAACATCAAAACTCACCGCCACCATCGACGTATCTCCTCGCTTTCATCGGTGCCAGAGACACGTTCATCTGGGCCCGAGTCTGCGGTTTGGTCGGCGTGGTCCCCTCGACCAAAGGTCTTGACGAGCCCGACGAACCTACTTCCCCCGAACCCTCGGGTGCCCAGTTCAAGAGTCCCAAGCTATCGTGTTACTCCTCTTTCGTGCACACCTCGGAGTTCTCCACTTCTCAGTCCGATCACGCTATTTCCAGCCGAGGACGAAGTGGATGATCCATTAAGCCCGACACACTACCTTGCACGTAGAGACCATGATAATCATGGCGAAACTTGGACTACAGGACATGAGGATGAAGGGGACTTCTCGAGCAGTGGAACTGCGTTCTTGCCACCCCCACGATCTCAACGTACCCGAACAAGATGGTGGTCGTGGACAAGGTCATTCGAGTTGAATGGACGGCGGCGACGCATCACGATCAACTTATTTCGTTGGGATGCCTGCCATGAATGCTTTGCCTCCAAGAGCCTGCTGCCTTTACTTCGGGGACAGGGACTAATATCGCAGTTTGCGTGCGATGTTGTCAGGGTCGCCGCACCTGCTATGATAGCCCGGATAGTTCTTCAGTGGATAATTTTTTGATTGGCATCTACAGACTGACACTTCATCTTTCCACAACGTAGCATTTCTGTTTCTGTTCGCTATCCTTTCTTTTCCCATCAATGAGTTGGTTCTCTCAGAGGGCTGCAGTCATGGTTACATTAAGACATTATTATCTTCACAAACTAGCTGAAATATCCTCTTTTAAATTATCCAGGTGAAAGCATACCCTGCTGCACCCAACACTACCATGACAGTTAGAAAACAATAAAAACGTCGGTAGAGTAGCGACACTCACGGTATCCAGTAAGCTTTTCCAGTGGTGTATGGAAATACACACTAGTAGTATATGCGGCAAACAGCCATATGACAATTATTGCTGACGTGTAGATGACAGCATATTTATGTGCAGGCGTCCAAGCCGAAGGGGAGGAACGAAGAGACGATGTGAGCTGGTCGGAGAGGAAAAGGACGGACATAGTGAGGAGGAATATGTGTCCAGAGACATCATGACCTCTCCTCATCCGTGGTGTAGTTGTCCAAGGTCCTTCTGGCAGGAGAAGGGGATAGGCAAAGAGCCCGGGATGCGTGAGCGGGGATAATCTCGATTTCGTGAAGCAAAACTCGTTTGGGATGGGGAAGGAGGCACCAGAAGGTAGCACTATCGTGCACTCGCCTCCGGATGCTGCAATAAACCGATCTATCAATGCAGGACCGAAGAACCAGCTCGTAAAGACAAGCCAAGCAGCCGTTGCCGCAACCCATTTGGACAGTCTCCGGACAGATCGTTGTTGACGGGGACTGGTTATCCAGAGGAAAAGAAAAGTGCTCGAGGTCCAAGCCCAAGCACGTTTAATGAACACGACATTGAGGAAATTGGACTTGGTCGCAAAGTAATGGGTATTGTGGAGGTGATGAGGGAGATGCGTAATCACCGGGTCTGATGTGTCGAGGTATGTGCTATTCTTGACAGAATAAACAGTTCCTAGGAAAATGATGAGCGTCAAGGTGGTGAAACTTGCTTGCAGCAAATCTATCTTGAAGGGCATGGAGTGCAGCGTCTTGACGATGTCGGTAGTGTGTAAAGGGTTTTCCAGCCAAGCACGTGACTAATGATATACCCTAGTGTGTCTAAGACTGCATCTAAGGTGACAGTACACCAACAGTACCAAGTGCTAACTTTAAGAAACTCTCATCGTGAAGACCAAGCACTATCCAAACGGTCCAGAACGCCCTGAACCTCTCGCACAGCAGCCTTGCGTTGCTGTCTCGCATCAGGCCAATCAGCCCCTGGTAAGTGCAACGCATCAAGGCGGAGAAGGGATTGTAGGAGGAGTTCTGATAGGCGGGTATGATCAAGAGATGTGGGCACTTTGGATGGGTTGATATCTTGCGCAGTCTCAAGAATCGCTAGTGGATTTGAACAAGCCAGAACGAAGGCATCCACATCAGGGGCGAGTGTAGCGCGTACACGGTCCAACTCGGCACGAATCGCGCCGATCACGTTCTCTTCCGTTGGCGGTTCCTTTGCCTTGGATGATGGCTGGTACGGGGCAGGGGCTTGTGGCGTAATGTGGCCCCCGATGAGTGCAATAGTCGAGTTTTCGCGGATTTTATATGCGGATACTGGTTGGAGTAAGGTAATCAGGCAAGTTGCAGGAGTATATGCAGAAAACGCACGAAGAGCTTGATCATCTTTCATCACTGCGCCAGCGTGGATGAGCTTGAACGATTCTGGCGGGAGCTGTGTGTACTCTGCAATGTCTGCCCTAAGCTTCCCCAAGGTGGTGTCGGGAGGCGGTAATGGGAAGTGCAACACCTCTCTGTCCCATTTGACGTGGATCATGGTGCTGAACGATTGGCGAGATGGTAGGCAGAACAGGCCACGGATTTGTGCAATGACTGCACGAAAAAACAGCACAAGGCTGATCACGACTGGTGACTGTGAGCAAATAGCGTGAAAGAATCAAAGTCTGATATATCACACCTGCGTGCAGTGGAGACAGTTTGGAAAGAGGAGTGATGTGGATGTAGTAAGACAGTGGCTGGCGTGACTTGTGTAGGCAGCCGTGCTCTACTAGGCAGACGATGTACTTCTCCTCAAATCCGACGTCGTAGCATGGCGTCGACAACCAATCCCCTCTACGGAAACTATCATGGGTGCGTCTTACTCGCCCGAATGCACTTTCCATCACGACACCTATGTCTGACCAGGTATTATTCCAAGCGACCGTTTGTACGCGATTCGCGTCTATCCCTTCTGCCTCCCCACTTTTTCGCCGGAAAGACGGTTCTCGACATTGGCTGTAACGAGGGGTGGGTGACTTGCGAGATTGGTGGGTGCATTCATTACAGGCGTAGGCCTGCGCCAGTCTTACAATGCCATATGATAGGACAACTCTGGGGTGCCCAGGGAATTCTTGGTGTTGACATCGATGATACCCTTATTCGAGGTGCGTGGAAAAGGCGGCGCAGCCTTTGGAGTCAACAGTCTCTGGGTCTGAGGCTTCACGACCCCTCGGTTGTGACACCCAAACGAGTCAAGCAATATCATGATGATGACCATGACTACTTCCCTGCGTCCTGTGAGCATAGCTACGGGCCACTCCCAATCCCCAGTAATCGAACAGGGGTCGCGGTGTTTCCTCATAATGTCACTTTCCGCACAGTGGATTGGATGACTGAACAAGATGCAAGTGACGAATCCAGATATGACATTGTGCTCGCGTACGAACATCGTCTGCCCGTGATTCTTCCGGTATTGAATATTGTCTGATGCAGCTTTTCGATCACAAAATGGATCCATTTGAATCACGGTGACCATGGGATAAAGACGTTCTTTCAGAAAATACACAGGAATCTAAAACCAGGAGGAACTTTGATTCTGGAACCACAGGCTTGGGAAACATACTCAAAAGCTAGACGCATGGATGAAAGATTAAGAGATACTGCAAAGCACTTACATTTACGTCCAGACGACTTTCATGGAGTACTGGGAGACATCGGGTTTGGGCCACCAATGCACCTGGGGTCGGTAGGAGAAGGAGGTCAGTGTGTGAAATCCGTGTTTCCCGGGCTGCGTTGACATTCACATAGGTTTTCGTCGTCCAGTAGATCTCTACGTCAAAATTTGACTCATCTCCCAAACACTTCCTCGGGGAATGGTGTAGATCTGGCATTACATATGTACTTTTGAGCTGCTTGAGCATATCGTACCGTGGTTACCTTATTTGGTAATGCCAATATTGATTGTCGTCGGAACGCTGCGTCACGTTGAACGGCTTTTGATCAAAGATGCCCAGCTATGTTGAACCTCCCAACAGCAATCTAGTATGTAGCCTCGATATAACGCGGGCACCTATTACTTACTTTTCATTCAGATATGTTGCATTTGCCAGTTAGTATTGTTTCAAGCAATGGCAGACATCAAGCGGTTGGATGACAGTGCTCTTCCAGCGCCCCTTTCATGAACCCAACGACTACAAGAACATGCATGCACACTTTCTGCTACGATTGTATTATAGAAGCTGTCAGACACTCTCCGCAATGCCCTATTGATCGTTTGCCTCTCTCAACTGAGGATTTATTGTCCGCGCATCCGATCATCAAACACGTCGGTACCAGCGCCAGTTCTCGCCCATTCAGTCGCTCATTCGGTTTCTATCACAGCTCGTAGATGAACTTCTGGTCGAGTGCGTGCATCGTTCCACGGGCTGTACGCATGTATGTCAGCGGCAGTTGTTAGAATCACATCTCAAACAGGCATGTCCCTACGTCACGGTACCATGTCCAGAAATCGACTGTGATCAGTCAGTCTTGCGCAAGGACTGCGGAAAACATGCAGATGTCTGTGTCCATCGCTTTACAACTTGCCAAGGCTGCGGTGTTTCTGTCAAGTATGGTAGTCTCAATGTAAGTCTACACCGCACTGGTCTATTGACAATGCTGAGAGGGAGGCTGAAACTAGGATCACTATTCTGAGTGTTCCTCAGAAGTGGCAACATGCTCTCTGTGCACTGCCGAGTTTCCAAGATCAAAGACACAGGAGCACATTGCCACTTGCCCGAACATCCAGGTTTCCTGTGTCTACGCCGATAACGGGTGCTTTTGGACTGGCCCTCGCCACGAATTATCAAGTGTCCATATTCCGTCGTGTCCCTATGAAGCTTTAAAGGGCTTCTTCGCTAATAACACCGTCAAGATGTCTGCGCTGATGGCGGAAAATGCTACTCTTAAGGGGAGAGTGCAGTCGCTGGAAGGCCTCGTCCAAACCATGCAGCGTGAAATACATTTTATGAAGAGTACGTTGGGCCCGTGGTATCGATTCGAGACACAGCGATTGGATCGAGTGTCAGCGTCCTTTATCCGTGACGATAGTCATGCCGGAGTCAGATCGATTACTTCCCCCGACACCGCCGGCCAGCCATTACCCATGACAGATCCAGTTGTCACCGTTCATCCACCCATACATCCTGCTGATGCCGATGACGCTGCGGCTTATTTTTCAGTTTCTGACCCAGGGGGCCATCGTCGTACGCCGTCCACACACCATCCATTTGGGGCCATACTCGACGCCCAGGCTCACGCACATCAGCGGTCGCTCTTGTTTCCCGTTGCCCCGCTTAATTTAGGTACCTCATTGGAAGGAACCCTATCTGGACTGCGGGAATCCATAGCAGCAATATCCGCTTCGGTCGAATCTTTTGCGCGCCAGAATGATATCGCACTCACTACCGAGAGTATGCGGATAAATGAGGAACTTGGGTCACTGAGATATGCCATTCAGGGCATACGTTTACAGGTGTGTTCCCCCCCGAGTCGGGTTACCGATTCACTCTATTGACACTTTTTCCTTGGGTGCGATGAATTGTCGGGTGGACAAACAGCTACACCGTCTCATGATGGATAGGAACGCTCAGGTATCTGGACGAGCCAGCGAGCCTCTATCCGCCACCGGCTCAGTACCCATCGTACCCGCCACGCTCGCGCTCAGCCCCACACAACCTGTCTTCCACCCACCAATGATGACGCCACCTTTCCCTGGGTGCCCAGGTACCAAGCTGTAGTCATTTCGGGCCTAGTGCTGTATCTTTGTCTGGGTTGATTGATGGGGAGATGGCTCCTGGCTTGAACCCGATCAGGAAGTAGCGATGGATGTTACTATGGCGCTTTGGCGATGCAGTGGCGTATGATCTCGAGGGACCCCGAAAAGTTTGCGTTTTCCAGGCGTAGCAAAGCGTCGTATGTATTTTTCCATTGGTCAGAAACGACATGAACAGCTGGCTGCTGTTCAATACAGCCATTCAGGGATTTTTATTGCCCGGAGCCAACCCAGCTGTTTTATGTCTCCCCACAATTATGTATTACAGGTGTGTTTATTATGCTTGTACCGTTGTCATGTTCCGCACCCCAAGATACTTGCATAGACCAGTGCACGTCCGCCTGTGTGATTCATGGTCCGTCCGGGCTTTTACTTCTTTGGGGATGGGTTGGTGATATGATTGCCAGACACGACATAGTGACCTTTGATTGGTGGATCATCAATGCCGTTGATGTAATTGGCTAGCTGGTGCTGACGGTTCTGAAATACACTCAATGCGATGAGTGTCAGAGTCCATCACGAGACCGAGAATGTCCATCACAGCATGGTCGTTATCATCCTTCGGTACAGATATGCTTCCACGGGGAACAATGCGGTATTTCATAAGTTTTGATGAAGCACAGCTAGTGGTTTCCTCGTCAGGTGTCGGGCGCGGGTATGCGGTTTCCATACGAAATCGGAATGATATGCTTCCAAACGCCGTGATGTAGTGAGGCAATCACCTGACGGTCGCCTAGGATGGACGACTTGGGTGATCCAGGGCTGAAATTCGGGCGTAAACGACTCGGGTATTACTCATCAGAAACGGAGATGTCATGAGAAGACTACATGCGGAGATTACTATGAGCTATGATTGAGATGATAAGTAGGGAAAGTCGACGTTGGAGACAGATTCGGAAGAGCATAGACAGAACAAATAAAAAATAATGACGTACAATGATGGACAGGGACCAAAAAAATAGGAAAAGAATACACAAGATAGAAGGGGTAACAAAATAAGACAAGTAAAGAATAATAGACTAGCGGAATAAACAAGTGAAGATTAGTGGTGAAGGGAGGAACCAACGCGCGCGCGATCCACAACAAGTACATCTGGAATGAAAAAAAAAAAAGCAACGAAACGAGCGAGTTTTGCAAACCAACGAAAGCGAGCTGAATATCCATGGAGTGAACACAGCACGGCACTTTGGGGAGTATAATGGGATAGATCAAGACCAGAGAAACAGGGGTTGGGCCACAGAAGAGGCTATCAGGACGGAAAAGCAATCAGGGGAACGGACGAATACGAATCACGTATGCTGCTGAGGGATAGCTAAAGAGATGAACGTCCGATCGGATATGCAAGAAAGACACGCCGAGTCAGCAGAGCGACAGAGCAGGGTCCATTTTATGTAGTGACAGACGAGGGTGGGAGCGAGAAGCGAATAGTTTAGGGGCTGGGACTGTAATGTATGAGGGATATAGACGGCGGGAACAAGAAAAAAAATGAGGGTGAAGGGCTGCTGGTGTACGACTGGATCTCCGGAACTCGGAACCCCAAACGTTGCGAACGATGCGGAGCCAACAGCGAGGGTAGTCGAAGGCGATCATGTTATGTACCATGAACGCCCCATGCCTCTTGCTCATGATAGGGACCACCAGGGAACTCACCCACATGAGGCGGAGCCGAATGTGGAGGAGTAGGCACCCCAACAACGTACCCTCGGCTGGGTATCTCATGCAGACTCATGATACCAGTGCCAGGTGGGACAGGGACGGAAACAGAGACAGGACCGCTGAGAGAATAGGAGCCATTGCCATGGGGGTACACCAACTCAGTCGGTGGAATGGGATAGGACTGGTGCTGGCGCTGCTGTGAGGGTGGATGGTGATGCTGCGCCTGGGGATATGCTCCGCTAGCGGGGGCCGTGATAGTGCCATCGGGTACGAACGATCTTGTATCATGGGACGAGAAACGGGGTTGCTGAGGGACATATCCACCTGGACCCGAATTCCATCCATGTAGCGGGTACTTCATCTCTCCACCCATATTTGCGGCATACATGCCACGGCCATGTGGATGGGAAGAATGGTCTGGAGTGCCGACGGGGGAAGGAGCTACACAGGGTGGAATGCTGCCCCTCCGCGCGGCCCCCATCTCATTTGCTGGGACCTTTATCACCGAGGTCAAAAACACGCCATAAGAGTGACGCGAGGTACTCACGTTACCGAACTCAAACATCGGTTCGACACGCAAGGAAGTAGGAATCGATCCAGGGTTGGCGTCCTTGGTCTGGGGACTGTCATTGGGTGACAACGTAGACGTTGACGAAGCGTATCCGGATGGTGCAGGGGTGCTCATGTCGCTACCGGCATGCTGGCCGGTCATGTTGAGCCCCGACATGTGTAACTCGAGATAATGACCCGACCCACTTGATATCCGCGCGAAAACCAGTGTCAGCATACACTCTTACTCAGAAAACGGTGTCTACGAAATACAGAATAGAACCAACAGCCGAAGTCGAACAGAGACGAATGGAACAGAATTCGAAACATACACTACGAACCGAGAAGAAGCAGAGAAAAGTCCTCACCTGGACCCCTTCCTCCCTGCTTCATAGCCCATCTCTGCTGCAACACAACTGCTGACGTCAGAAAACATCGCACTTGAATCACTTCCCGTGATACTTGCCACGCTGCCGAACCTAGATATGCCACTGAAGCTGCTGCTACTTGCAGTGGTGGACACGGCGTCCTCGGTCTCGGCATCACCGTCACGTGGACCACCAGGTAGACCGCCGCTTGTTGCACTCATGATGCTGGTGGTGCTACCACGGGGGAAGGCCCAGCGATGAAGTTCCGACATGGGTAAATCTGGGGAGGGGCCATGGGCAGACGAGCCCGACGAGCTGGGTGGGGTGTCCACGTCGCCGGGTACTGGGGATGTGTTGGGGGGAGTTGACGCCGAGGAGGGCTCGCCGAATTGGAAGTCGGGTGCTGGGAGTGGCCCTGGGCCGGGCGAAGACAGGGTGCGGGAGGTGAGGGCATACAAACGGGTGTCGTAAGGTCTGCGAGAGGGGATGTTGGGGACGGCTGAGGACGATGATGAAGAGACTGGGAGGGATGGGCCGGCTTCGGGCACGGGAGGGAAATGCGAGCCACGGAGAGGCAGCCAAGCGTGGGGTTCTGATGCGCGGTGGGCGAGGACGGGGCGTGAGTACGGATGCACGGCATGCGTGACGGAGCGGGTTGCACCGGGACCGCGTGTAACAGCCTGAGTAGACCCTGGTGGAGACAATGGGGACTTGGCCAGCAGCGCCTCGTTTTTCTCTCTCGCTATGTGCGCAAAGGGGTGGTGCATTAGTCTATAGCAGTTGACGTCTAGAGAGTTGCGTCTGTCGACGGGATGGGGCGAGGGATGGAGTGAGTCGGCAGACATGGCTGGCAGAGATCCACGGCGTATGTTGTGGAGATTTGGGTCCTGCAGCCTGTAATTCCGAGCAGGGACATGGTGGGGGGACATGTCACTGGTGAGTGTGGTTTGCCAAGCCGGCGAAGGGACAGAAATTTTGAGGGTAGGGATGTGTTCGGTGGGTGACGGGTCTGGTGTTGGTGGAGCGACGGGTTGCGCAGTGGCTGCAGAGTCGTCTTGGGCAGTGGTGGCATCTGGGGAAGACGGGTTTGTGTCTGGTGGAGACAAAGGTTTTCCTTGCTCGAGCTGGGCCGAGGCGCGTTTGCGGAGCTGCTTGTCCTTTGCCCGTCTGAAAGGGGTGAGGCTGACGGGAGTGAGAATGCACACGAGAGCATACCTGTTCTGGAACCAGACCTAGACGGGACACGATGAGGACGCGTTGGAGAGAGAGAGAGAGAGAGAGGACGAACCTGGACAGCGCGGGGACCCATGTCGAGCTCTGCGGCGAGCTTTTTGCGGAGCGCAGCATTTGGTTTTGTGTCCTTGCGGAAGACCTCTTCGAGGACCTTGAGCTGCGCTCGCGATGTTCTCTTGCGGTGCTTGACTTCGTTGGGGATGTAGGGGAAGAAGGTCCTGAAATCGACAGAGGTGGGGTCGACACCGGGGGGCACCAAAGCAGGAATGCAAGTGTTTTGGTACCTTGGGAGAGACGGCGATGGCGTACTTGCGTCCATCTGGGTGGGGTGTTGGTCGAAGGAGGACAGAGGAGGGGGAAGGAAGAGAGGGCTGGTGAGAGAAAGGGCAGGGTCCATGATATGCAGTAAGGTTTATGTTCCACAGCTGCCAGGGAACCGCGGCGGTGTCCCTCGCCGATTACATACGAGAAACACAGTCGAGGAGGGTCGAGGAGAAGGCGAACGCGAGACGGCTCAGAGCTCAGAGACGTCGACGCCGGCGACGACGAGCATCATGATGGTAACGGCCCCGCGGATTTCGGATGCGTGTAACCAACAGAGCAGGACAACTTAAATATTCTACTACGAGTGCTAGATCGCGTATCACGGACCCGTGTCCATCGCCTCGTCCCTCCGCACACCCAGCCCCAGCCCGACTCCCCGCCCCAGAATCTCCTCCAGAAAGCCCGCGCCAATGCTCGCCAGAGGGGACGCAGCAAACATCGACGTGTCGTTCCTCACAGCCTCCTCTCGCAGGCGTTCCATCGCCGCTCGCGCCCGCGCGATGACGGGATGCGCACACACCGTCTGTGCGTCCGTTCGCTTCCCCGGATCCATCCTCATCATGCCCTTGATGAGCCCAAGTAGCTCTGGGCTCGTCCCCCCCAGCTCAACGCGACTGAAGTCTTCTTGGCGAAGCCGGTGCCAGTCATCACCCCTGCACCCGCGGAATCAGAATCAGAGTTGGCCAGGTACGAACACCGTGATCCCACTCACTGATCAGGCACGACGATGTTTGTCGCTGTTTCAAGCATCATCATCCCGAAACTGTTCCCCGCGTTAGAACGACCCGCGAAACCAGTCCAACGCCTTACCTGAACATGTCTGCCGCCTGCCCGTACGTCCCCTGCAGCACCTCGCGCGCCAGATACACCTTGTCGCCCTCGCGCTCGAACCCACCCACCCCAAGTCCCATCGGGCTGCCCCCACTTCGCCGTGGCCACTGCGACGCCATCCCAAAGTCTCCAATCTTGAACCGCCCTTCCCGCGTTAAGAACACATTCGCCGGCTTAAGATCGAGATGAATGATCCCTGCGTCATGGATAAACCGAACTCCCTGAGCGCCGAGATAAGCAGAAAACTTTTTTCGTGTCGTAAGCATCACTCACATTGCTGAGATCCACGAATATCTTCCACACCCTGGCTTCGTCCAGACGCTGGAATGTCCTCCCATATTCCCACAAGAAGCGGGCGAAGTTTCCCAACTCGCACAGTTCCGTCTGAATGAACAACGTGTCGTCCTGTTCCCAGCTATCAATATACGCCAACACATTCGAGTAGCCCTTGCGATCCGCGGCTGCCGCCTGAGCAAGGTGCCGCAGGATGTCCACCTCCTCCCGCAGCCGTAGTCTATGAGGAGGGGGTCAACCTACACGCTCTCGGAAAGTACTCGCCACTCACCGATGTCGCGGTCCCTCGAACGGCTTCGACCGCTTGACAGCCCATACTTGGTCCTCGGCCCCGTTCTTTGCGCGAACTTTCATCACCTTACCAAATTCACCACTCCCAATCTCGTCTATCTCCACAAAGTCCCTTTCAAAGCGACCTAACTTGCCCTTCGCGGCAGGCTCGTCGTCCGTCTTGACAAGCGGCGACACCGTCCGTTTCCCAGCCAGCTGTAGCGCGCCCCGCGTGAATGTGGGCGAATTGGCGGTGATGACGGAGCTGTTCGATGAGGAACGAGAATCTGATGTGTAGCTCGATCCTTGTATCGCCGACCGCGACAGCAGCGGCCAATCTATCGCCTAGTTAGAAAATTAAAACCGTGTGTAAAGTCAAAAATGACTTACCCTTTCTATGCGTGGGCGTCGCGACGGATGTCTCACTACCACTTGAAAACGTCCCGCTGCTGCTTCTCCGCATGAGCAACCGCGTTCGTGAGACCGGTCCAGCAGCGGGCGGTTGTCCCAGTCCGAGTCCCATGTATTTCCCATCTCTCCTCGAGCTTGGGCTATTGTTCTCCTCATCCTCTTCTGAATCCGATCCGTTCAGAGTCATCTTGGCGTGGTTTGCCACAAGCCCCCCTTCCCCAAGGTGAGGAAACGCCGCAGGCAGACTCTTCCTGGGCCTGTTCTTTGACTTTCCACCACCGCCAGGTCCAGCCTGACCGACAGCTTCGAGTCCCAAGTCTCCAAAGTGGAAACCGACCTTGTTAGCCACTGCGCTCTGCCACGGTCGGTTTCCCCCCAAATAGGTCGTCTTGATTTTCTTTACGGGCGTACCGGGTGGCCGTTTGTGTTCCTCGACAGTGGGTTTATTGCCTGCTGCAAGCGTCCGCATGATAAAAGAATCCGCATCCAGGCCATCGTAATGCCGATCGCCATCGTCCAGTCCACCGATGACGACTCTATTGGGCCAGCCAGAGTCGGTGCTAGGCATAATGGGTGTGATAAGGTCGTCACCGGCGTCCGAGTAGAGCGACGAAGAACCCGAGATGGAGTTGCGTGGTATTGCGGAGAGAAATGGGTTGCCTGAGGAGGATACGTCTTCGTCGTCGCTTAGGGCAACACCCGAATCACGAGGTTTATACTTTAATGGGAGCATCTCCTTTCCCTTGTTCGACCGGGGAGAAGGAGAGCCGGTGACGCTAAATACAAATGATGTCTCTGGTGGTCCACAAGGTTCGAAGAACAGGTCGTCATCGTCATCGAGGATGCTGTGGCCACCGCGATGGGAAGGTGGTGAGGAATCGGGCGAGGGGATGTATTGCGTGGTTCGCAGCTTCCAAGGAAAAGGTGTCATCGTGGCACTTCCAGGACCAGCGTAGCTGTGCCTGTTTAATACAAATGGTTGCGTTGGTTGCGCTCGCAGTCGTGCAGCAGTAGCAGCAGACTGTGCAGAACTGGTTGTTGTCGTACTCGTGCGAGGGCGCGTGTTGGTCGGGCTTTGAGGGATAGATGGACCAAAGAAGAGGGAGGCGGAGCTGCCACTCGCGAGTCGGTTGACGGGTCCGCGGGGAGAACTGGGGCCGCCCAGAGTGCGTGGTTTGTGCAATGGATTTGGACTGCTACTTCCAGTGAGCCGTCGACGCGGTATCGAAGAGCCGCGTATGGGAGAAGCTGTCGTGGAAATAACGGAGAACCGATTCCGTGGAACGGAAGGGAACGTGACGGGAGCGGATTTTGGTGGTGATATTCTGGATGGATGTGTCTGATGACGGGTCAAAAGGGGAGTCGCAAGTGGAATTGAGTGGCATACGTAGGATGGTGCTTGGGGCGACGGTGTATGGTGGGCACTCTCCAACAATTCTTGAGACACGGGTCGAGAGCGAGCGCGACGCTTAGTGATGTGACCACCGGGTGAGACTGCCGCTGCAACTTCGTCCATAGATGTCCCTTTTTGAGGTAGGATGTTTGCGAGCGGGGAAGGCGACACGGTTTTGCGCGAGAGAGCGGATAAGCGAGCTGTAAAGAGTTTCTTCCTTGGCACGGTATAGCTGCCTGAGAGGTCGCAATCTGATTCTGAGCTGTTGTCTTCGATGACACCCCAGTCGTCGTCAGAGTTGTCCATGTCGCGGATGCGCAGCCGCTTCATTGTCTCTGCCTGGTTCCTGAGGGATGCATCGGTGTCCACCTTTGATTGTGGTGTTCTGATGGCAAAGCGCGGTGCGGCTAGTGGTGCAAGACGGTGAAATGCAACCCCCGACGATGAGATAGACAAGGGCGTCGACGTCGACTCAGACTTGCGTTTGCCCGTCCGTGGTGTTGATGACATTGGTCCAAGGGTAAGATGCACTCAACAAAGTCACATGACCGCATACACCATGGCCTCAATCCTCCAGGGTGGATTCCACCATCCCCTCCCCAGGTCATGGCAGAGTCGCTGCCAGCTCAACAAGTCCATGTTCATGTATCCCATCTTCATCACAGACGACCCAGATGCCAGCGTTGACATACCGTCCCTACCCGGGCAACGACGATGGGGCATAAACCGCCTAGACGAATTCATCGGTCCACTCGTCAAGAAGGGCCTCGCAAGTGTCATGATCTTTGGTGTTCCACTCAAGTGTGAAAAGGTCTGTTTGGCCATCGATACAGGCCACCACTAACTGTTCAATCAGGACAGTAGAGGTACTGCCGCCGACGACCCTTCGGGACCAGTTATTCTTGCCGTTAAAAGGCTCAAATCCCTCTTCCCTTCTCTCTACATCGCATGCGACGTTTGTCTGTGCGAGTACACTTCCCATGGCCACTGCGGTCTTCTTAACGAGGATAGCACCATCAACACTGGTCCCTCCGTCGAGCGCCTCGCTCAAGTAGCGCTCAGCTACGCACTCACCGGTGCACACTGCGTTGCACCGAGCGACATGATGGACGGACGTATCAAGGCTATCAAGCAAAAGCTCATTGAGGCTGGCCTCGGAAACAAGTGCACCCTCATGAGCTATTCCGCAAAGTTTGCCAGTTCCCTGTATGGCCCATTTCGGTAAGCGCGTAACATCAGTCCACGAATACGATCCCTCATACAGGGCGGACAGCGATGCAGCTGGGAGTGCCCCCGCTTTCGGCGATCGCAAATGTTACCAGATCCCTCCTGCCGCGAAAGGGATAGCAAGGCGTGCCATCGTAAGGGGCACTCAAGCTGTGATAGTCCATTGAAAGAAATAATTCCCCACAGCTACGCGACACGGCTGAGGGTGCTGATATCATCATGGTCAAACCGGCACTTCCATATCTCGACATTATCGCCCACGCTACAGAACTTGCTCCCAACCACCCTCTTGCATGCTATCAAGTCAGCGGCGAGTTTGCCATGATCCATGCCGGAGCAAAAGCTGGCGTATATGATTTGAAAACGATGGCGTTCGAATCCGTCGAGAGTATGGTCAGAGCAGGTATGCTTTTCCCTCGGAATCTTGTCACCCAGCTGATATTACACCACCAGGTGCTGGCATTATCCTGTCCTACTTTACTCCTGATTTTTTGGATTGGCTTGCAGCTTGATCGTATTAGTATTAGATGTGGAATTATTGAATATGTAACGTTGTTCGACTACGATGACCCAATAAAAATAAAACTAAAAATAATCATCCGACCTGCCTGGCTCGAACAGGCGACCTCAAGATGTTTTAACCATTACAGTCTCGCGCTCTTCCAACTGAGCTAAGGTCGGTTGCAGTGAATTGCAATCGAGTCAATGAAGATCGAGCAAGATCGAGGTCAACGTTGACCGGCCCACATCTTCTGATTGTCCAGTCCGATGGGCAAGAACAAGAACAACAAGGATCAAGTGCCCAATCCCAACAATGTCTCCAATAGGGACATTATCCAACGCCTCAACTTCCTGTACCAAGCTAGCGTTCTTCTCAACACCATGACCCCCTCTCAGCCCCAGTCCACCACAGGTACCCGCCAGCGAAACCGCAACAGGTATGTCAGTACCGCAGAGCTGTCGAGAAGTTATATCGATACCATGAAGACTGTTGGGAAAAAAACCAATGTCAAGATGTTCGTCCTTGTCTCCTCCAGACCCTTGCAAATGTCTCATCGTGACTTCTCAAGCGACCCTTCCGTTAAACGCCGTCTGTGCAAGGGGTGTAGCTCAGTGCTCGTGCCCGGCATGTCTGCTAAAGTTCGGGTTAAAAGTGAGTGGGCCCGGTCTGATGACATCATCCCTGATCAGTGTATTAGATTCGGCCCCGCATGGTCATCTCATCTCGTACACTTGTCTCGCCTGTCACACCCATCGTCGTATTCCTGCACCCCCTGTTCTATCTTCCGACCCTCAAAGCCAATCTGACAGCGCCATGGAATCGGCGAACCAACCCCCAGAGGCGGGGCATAAACAAGCTTGGCACAATAAGGGGCCCATTCCTCGTCTCCCACCACACTTTGCTCGTGATGTTGGCCATGTGGTGTTTTGCGGAAACGAGATCGTTTCAGGAGCGCACAACATACATAAGGGTAACTCTCCGATGTAGAACTTGCATTCTATGCTGCTTTGGGCTAATGTCCGCATCTGAAGGACGTGAGTTGAAGTCGTCAAAAATGTTTCCTTCGCAGTGGAAGTCGCTCGAGTATACCTCAACAGGGAGGTCTACCTGATACATTACTGAGACCGAAAGACCTCAAATCTAACTCCGATCCTTGAGCTCTGCCATATGACGCGGGATGTCCGCAGAATCCAGGGAGTTAGATCCAGACACGATCACTGCGTTCATCCGGAACGCGCCTCAGTCAAGCATTGGGCATGCTCTGGCCCATTGATCAGCATTTTCCGGTATTCTTTCCTGGCATAGTCCTCCCATGAATGTCCGCCACTTGCACGGATTGGCAGGCGAGCTATATCCAATCCTGGCCAAGTCCAAAAGCTGTTGCAAAGACGGCAGGTCGTGCTATCGCTTATCAGGACTATCCTATGATACATTCCCACTGCCTCTGCATCATCTGTCGGAATGCTTACGGCTCAGGAAAGCGTACAGTTCGCCCCCCTGTTTACGGCTACGTGAAAATCGTCTTCACTAGACTTGGACCGACATAAATATAGTGGTGAATATGTAGACTATTCTTCTCTGCCGATTGTTTGTTGGCCCAAATTTCGTACAAGAACACCTGGAAGGAAATCACGGGAGAACTTGTCCTATCTTTGCATTTTCAACCATGGTCAGTAGGCCCTTCATCGCCTACCAGATGGACACTAGCGATGAGCACAGGGTCCTATTATCAGTTTCTAGAAATACACGCGCTTGACTATGAACCAACCACTGAGATTTTTGACATGGGCATGCATTTGATTCGGTGGCCAGCTTGCAATTCTAATGACTTACTGAGAGATCTGTTGCTTATCCGGTGTACTACCATCAGTTGCCATTCGAGATAAACAATGGATTCCACTTCAACGCAAAATACATCAAGTATTGTGCGACTGGTTCTCGCGGATGGTAGATAACTGCCGTGGAGAAATGAAACCGACAAGACGAGTATTTTGGTTCCACTGTGGATCAGTGAGTCGATGCCACACTGCCACAGGCAAGGGAACAGAGTGATGGACGAGACCAGTTACCGAGAGAGTCAGAGAGTAAGACTGAAGCCAGAAAACGTGCCAGCAACTGGTGTTGATAGCCCGAGCCATGGCCTTTACATCATCCCACTTCTCAGGGACAAGTTCGGAGGTTGAGGCGAGCGGCAGGATGGGGAAACGCGACCAGAGAGAGTCGTCGTCTGAAGTGGCGGAACATACTCAGAACACGGACGGCAAAGGCCAAAGCTGAGGCCAGCAAGTCGCGGTAGGGCAGGGGGCACATTCTCACGACTTTCGGGGTGACAGAGACCTTGCCAAGCAAGGTGATGTACGTGTTCAATATCTGGGGCAAAGGTCATATCTTACACTGGGTAAAAAATAAACACCGCATCACCACAAGAAGAATTGGATCAGTGGCAACATGGACGATAAGGCCGATAGAACGTGAGGTACAATGGCATCTGCAGACCCAACATGGGAATATGGGCTAACAAAAGTTACATGTTAGTGATCAGATCACCGTAGCTTTGGGGCGAGGAACGCACGATATCCCCGCCTGGTCTGAGTACGACGGGCAGGTGTTATCAGAGATTGACTACGTCTGCAAGTTTGTAAGCTTGCCAGAACTCGATGTAGATCATTTACCCACCGTTGGGTCATCGGGACAACACGAGTCATAGCCAACCACATTTCCCAGAGCAGCTGGATGGTGCCACCCTTGCCAGTACTCACAGGAGATGCTCTCGTAACTGACATTCCATACACCGAAATCCTGTTCAAGGTTTCTGGGTGAGTGACCTTACCGGTAGGTAAGAGGGTCCTTACACTGTAGCCTACACAGTGGTCAATAGGATGTTGGTGAAACAGACGGCACAAGTGACATACCATAGAGCGAAGGGTCTGACGGAAAGAAAGTACTTGGTATTGATGAGGATGGCCACGAAAGGTCAAAGTTGAGACAATGGCCACCGCTGCACGACAACACATCACCTTCATCTTCAAGTATTGCTTCAGTCTCACTTACCCGTTCGTGCCCGTCACCGTTGCATTGCACCATCCCCGTCGAGAGTACGGACACAGGTCAGTAATTTTGACAACGACAGAATTTGTGGTATTTGGGTAAAATTCCGGGTTGGCCGTAAACGCGTCCAAGAGCGTCAGGCTGAAGCATTTGCCGCAAGCAGGACCGTACGCTGTGCTACTCCCGTAGGCCATTTGATTCATGGCAGCGGTGGGGTAAAGTGTGCTGTTGATCGCACATCCACACGCTGCAATAAACCCCTCGGGTAAGGTATAGTGCGTCATCGTGGCGTATCCACTGGGGGAATATTGTATCCATTCCGATGAGGCAATAATAGGTGGAAGTAAGGACAGTAGTAAGACGAGGATGAAAGAAGGGACTGGTAAGCAGTGGATTGTCATAAACAATGGATTAGAGATGCGTCCAATATTGGGAGCGATTGACCACTGGTTTGTGGACTTACTGCAGTGGAATAATATGGGAACACCAACGCGTATCGACCAGCAATGGGGGACTGTCGGGTGTAGGTGCAAGGGGTCCCGGCGTCAACGCCGCATCTGCCACTGACGACGACCTGGCGTGAGGGGGCGTTGAAAGCACTAATTTTTTATTGTCGCACAGTACCGATGGTGGATCGCAGATACCACAGGCGACGATGAAGCTGTCGTACCCGTCACCGACCAATGAGCCATTCAGTGACTCAGTACTAGCGCTCAAGATCGCCCGTCACACGCCCTGCTCGACATGCGATACCTGTCAAGGTTTGCAACCACCGCCAGGAGTCGAACTGGTCTTGGGCAGCGATACTTGCCACAGGTCTTCACTTGGCGACTTGAACCAGTATGGCTCAGACGAAGATGACGAGCCGACATATCTTGAAACTTGCGTCTGCGGACATGACGTAGTTGAACACGGAGCGGACGAGGTCGCGCTCGGTAGAGAGGAGTTCTCCAGGAGAGCTCGACTGGCCACCCGCCTGGACGAAATGTTACAGGTACGTGACCTGTTCAGAATAGCCCAGGAGTACATATTGACCATCAGACTCAGGTTAGCCTCGACTGAGTTCGCTCTGTATCCTCGTCTGATGACGGTTTGCATTTACAGGAATTGGACAGACTTTTGGATTTTGAATATGCGGACGACGACATATTGTCGCTGAGGCAGAAGATGAAGTTGCCTGTCTCGCTGATCACCATGTCGCCCACCGCTGCGGGTGAGTCCTCTGTAGTACTCGTGTCTTCCCTCGCAGCTTATTCTATTCCCCAGCACGTTCATCAAAAGCACTGACTCCAGCATCTTCCTCCTGGATTGATGCACCTCCCACTAAAAGGCGACGCCTTTCTCTGTCATCGTTAAGCGATGCAGACGAAGATGACGAGGAAGACAAACCTTTGGCAACACAAGTAACGCGGGTGCCCGATACTCCCGTACGAACTACTCAAAGGAGTGGAAAGAAGATACCGAGCATGAAGTCCAAGTCGCAAACGGCACTCTCTGTTACGGATGACGTCAAACCTAATATGAGAGGCGTAAACGGCCATGTTGCCGACACCAAGGTTAAAATAGAAGACAAGATGGACGAATCCCAGCTAACTCGACTAGCGACCGGTGTCACGATCGATGCTGGGCCGTCAGTTTCTGCAGCGGTTAGTACTACACTACTGTTGAGTATCCTAGACTGATCTGGCCGGAAGCCGCCAACGAGGACAGAAAAAGCTGCGTTTATTGAGCTGCGAAAGGCAATTATCCAAGTAACAGCTATAGAAAACGACGCTACCCCTCGCTCGTTGATCATACTGACTGGTTTGAAAACTCTCTTCCGCACACAATTGCCGATGATGCCTCGAGAGTACATCGCTCGGCTAGTGTACGACAGCAACTCCAAAGCGCTCGCCATCATAAAACGGGGGTACAAGGTCGTCGGTGGGATTTGCTACCGTCCATTCCCTCATCGGGGCTTCGCAGAAATTGTTTTCTTTGCAACCGCATCCGTAGACCAAGTCAAGGTATCTCCTATCGTCATACTTTTTTCGTCCGCAAGTTCATGGTTTCCAGGGATATGGAGGTATGCTGATGGATCACTTCAAGGCTCACATCCGGAAATCCTATCCCGAAATAATGCACTTCCTTACCTATGCAGACAACTTTGCTGTCATTTTCTTCAAGAAACAAGGGTTCTCGAAGGAGATTACTTTGGATCGGTCGGTATGGGCGGGGTATATCAAGGACTATGAGGGTGGCACTATCATGCAATGCACCATGTTACGCAAGGTCGACTACCTCAACAAGATAAACATCATCGCTCAGCAGCGTGAAGCCGTCATCGCGAAGATCCGCGAAAAATCGAAGTCACATGAAATACACCCCGGCTTGCCACAGTTTCAGGAGGGTGCTCCAGAAGGAATTACCCTGGACCCTAGGGATATTCCAGGATTGCGTGCGTATCCTTGTTGGACTGACTGTCCGATCCTGATACCTTTTTTCCTGAAGGAGAGAGTGGCTGGATACCAGGTATGACCCCGTGGTAAGTGTCGAACTGGGAGTGGGGAGATACTAGTGATCACAACTTTCAAATGCCAGCCCTTCCTCAACACCGCGAAGTGCGGAACAAACCTTCATGCACCGACTTCTCGGAGACCTGAAATCTCATGCAAGTGCATGGGCATTCTTACACCCTGTCAACGGAGAAGAAGTCATTGATTATTACGACGTCATCAAGCGACCTATGGGTTGGTGTAATTTCATCGATAAGGTTTGCTCCTCTGTCCTGACTTCTACAAGATCTCAGCACGATTGAGCATAAGCTGAACACGAACCAGTACTCCAACTTCAAGGCTTTCATAGACGACGCTCAGCTGATCTTCGACAACTGTCGACTATACAACCCAGAGGGCTCTGTGTATGTCAAGCATGCGGTGAAACTCGAGAAGTACATGAAGGAGCAGGTCAAGGACTATGCTAGAAGACTGGCGTAAATCCGCCCTTCTTCGTTTTATAATGCAGATTGTATTTCCGCATGGTCGTAATTACCAACCTCGAACAAACATGTGATTTCATACGCTTTTGCGAAACCCCTATTGGCTCCACTAGTGAAACCCCACGTCATTACTCCTGTCTGACACAGTTTGCCAAGTGATCCGCAATTCCACAACTTCAAATTTATGATAAATCTGCTGCTATAAGAGCGTTCTCGCACAAAAGACGATCCCCAGATCACGAACCATCATGTCATCGGTATGAAGTCTGAAAGCTTTCCTGCCATCGTATTTAGTTTCCGCCTTTTCCAGTCTACTGGTACCACAAAGCCAACTTCAACTCCGAGCTGCGGCAATCCGAAATGTACTTGCGGGTCAAAGTGGGCACGCTTTGGTTTCCCATATATCTGCGGGCTTATTCGTTGTCGTTCCAACCAGCTGCACTTGCAAACCTGGTGAATGTGATTGTTGATTTTAGAGCGAGGAAGAGCGTTTGTGGAAAGGGCTCGCGTGTTCGAGTATTTGTTAATGTTAGGGATGAGGAAGCCCTGTTTGGTGGGTGTTAGACATTGGTTGAAATGACCACGAAAACCCGAATATTGTCGAGAATCGTGTGGGAGTTTTCCTGAAGATAGGTGACCAGAAAGTATGACATCCAAACCCCCAGGTGGTATGTGGCTTACAGACGTCATTGATCGGAACAGAGTTATTACACCGTAAGTGTACAATGATTTGTTAGGTTCAGAAAAACCGTATTGTACAGTTATTTTCGAATACTATGACACTTAATCTGTTGTTCATGAAACCCAAGAAACAAAGGCCAATTATTGATCTGTCAACGCTGACCATCTAAAGCCCTGTCAGTATCGATTGCAAGTGTTCCAACGGCACCGCGGGATACTTACAGGCCTTGCTTTCGTATCCACTGACGCCAACGATGATATTTTTGGGCTCCTGAGGCTTACCAGTGAAATAGTTCTCGAGGATACTCCTCACACCTTTCGCGTAGCGTGCTTGTGCGTCAAGGGTCGTACCAGAGTAGTGTGGCACCATCCCGTTGCCCCCGCCAAGCGAGTTCTTTGCGGTTCGCAAAACATGGTCTTTGGGAGCAGGTTGGACATCCCAGACATCACCAGCATAACCTACATTGCTAGTCAGGCATAGACGCCGGCGGCAACACTATACTTGCCATTCAAGTGGCCAGACTTGAGGGCAGCAACAACATCTTCTTTGTTGCAAATCGCGCCGCGGGCAGTGTTGACAAGATATGCCCCTTGCTTGAAATACTTCAGGAGTTCTGTGTTGATTAGGCCACGGTTACCCTCGTGAAGAGGGCAGTTGACAGTGATAATGTCACATTGAGAGACAAACTTCTCGAGGTTCTCTACTCGGCGAGCATTAACTGCTTTGGCCGCGCCTGCAAAGACAATGGTTGGATAAAAGGGATGATCCAAAATACAACTGAACCAGACCTTCCGGGAGAGGATTATAATCGTAGTAAAGGAGCTCTTTGCAGTCAAAAGGTACCAGACGTTGAAGGACACGATAGCCGATACGGCCAGCACCAATGGTCCCCACGACCTTACCTTCCAAATCGAAAGCATTGCGAGCAATTTCAGAAACTTGCCAGTCACCGCGCTCGATCATCTGTGATAGGTGTCAGGAGACGTCCCGATCATGGAGCAGCCAATACATTGTACCTCATGAGCAGGAACGAAGTTCCTAACGAGTAGTAAGATGGACATAACGACATGTTCTGCAACCGAAACAACGTTCGACCCCGAGACTTCCACGACCTGAACACCTTTCTTCGCTGCACAATCGAGGTTGACATGGTCAGAACCGACACCTGCGGTAACACAAAGTTTGAGGTTGTTCGCCTGCACCGACGTTAGGTGGGTGTCGGCACTCTAATAAAATAAAGGCTTTACACGAGCTTACCTTCTCGAATAGATCCTCTGTGAGGTATCCCGGGTGGAAAGGTGTAGTGATCAGGACCTCAGCCTGAAGAGTCAATCAAAATGAAGGTTAGCATGAATATGATCGATTCAAAACATACATCAACTATGTGCCTTTGGAAGTCGCTATCGGGTCCCTCTTTGGAATCAGAGACCTGCAAGTCGGGTGAGCCTGCATTCCAGCGATTTCGATGTTGCATACAATATATTCATGGCCCAACGATTCGAGGTACTGGCGAAGACCGAGCTAGATGAACATGAGATAATCAATCAATTATGCCTTGAGTAATAGACGTTCTTGCCTGGTTGTCGACTGTACCGAGCAAGCGAGGCTCAGCCGTCGCAGCATCACCACCTTTGTACAAAATAGCAAGAACCTACTTCAAGTTAGTATATCTACTCTAGTACAACGACAAGTTGAATCACCTTCATGATGAGATGGAGACGGGGAAAGATGGAACTGTAGGGGAGTTAAGTGGAGAGGATAGTGCGGGCCCCAATGGATATATACGCAGGCGCATACCATGCAAACCACCTACCACAATGGATACAAACCATCAGATGGAATCTGTTTACTCACTGCTGCTCGATTTAGGCCACCCCAAACCGGATAGCTGCAAGAAGCCGCATCTCACACTCAGAAGCTTTCTAAAAATTACTGTGACACTGGATATGTTGTGTTGGAGACATTGGTATGTGTGGTTGCACGACGCTGAAGCAAAGTGAGAACGCTATACGGCATGGGGTACGTTGCACGAAGATCCCCGTGATCCGCCGAACACATAACCAAGGCAAGACTCACTGTTCATGCCATCGGTCATCTATGAGAGTGAGCTCGAAGAGGCAAAAGTTGGTCACTTCCACACATAGGTACCTTTCCTCCTGCACAGCCGGTCTGACATGAGAAGGAACAGCTGATGGGGATCCTCAGCATAGTGTCCGGACATACGCACAAATACCCTGATGCATAGGGATTCCACGTAAAAGCTCGCCGCTTACAAAACTGAATGGGTAACAGTCCTTTACTTGATTCTCTTAATATCCTGGTGAAAGTAGTCATGAGGATCATGCGAGAAGTAATGTGGATGAGAACGACACTATATCAAACCCGAGTATGTGGTAGACTGACGAGACCGATAACATCTACAATATCAATCGGCGGCCCCCTCTTTACCTGCGTCGAAGAGCTCCATCCTAGTGTACGAGTCCGAAGTCCTCTCTCTATCCTTCCCCTTCTTCACAACCTCCCATTCTATGCGTAGAAAGACCCACATCCATCTTCGTAGCAACTCGGCTACTTCTAGCCAGAATATCACAGTACTCCCTTCAGAATGGAGGTGAAGATGGCTGGACAGTTTGATGGACCATGTCATCCGCAAGACAAGATTGAGAAAAATAATCAAGGGATACACGAGAAGGGGGTATAATAGAACAGGACGAAGTCCGTATGGGTAGGCGAGAGGGGCATGGCTAGCGAAGGGGGCGGATGATATTCGTGGCATCGGGAGTCCATCTGGATTGGAAAGCGATCCGTCGACAGACGAGACTTGTCGATGCAAAGAGGGAAGAACGAGTGCTCGTGGAGAGCGGCTCGATGATCCCGTTGGCCGTGACTGCAGGATTTCCAGTCCCCAGTCGTTGGTTAAATCCCACCAGAATGAATACAGCGAATTAGTGACCGCAGCTAAAAGCCTGAATCACCGTATTGTCACAACACCTGGCTGACATGCTATGTTAACTTACCAAAGGCGAAATAGGGGATGCTCTCCATGCCATGCCTGCTGCCTTGCTGTCTCTCCGCGGATTTCTACAAGCTCCGTCACAACAAGCCGCTGAGCTGCAGAGAGATAGATCACCGGGAGAGAGGAGGCGTACTTGATCGCGTTAAGGAGCGGGCGACGACTGGTGTTGGTTGGGGCTCGGTACTCGATAATGCACTGACGTAAACGGATTATGTATGGTAAACTGGAACGCTTGGTTAGGACATCGAACTACGAAACCAGTGCACATGAACCACACCTCATTAAACTTGGCAGTATCCACTGAAACCATCCCTCGTGAGAGGGTATAGACAACATGCTGCCACCTGGGAGGAGCATCCACAGTGACAGCCAAACATCTCCCAGCACCTTGGCATAGGATGTGAGAATGTCGGCGAAAATGATGTCCGAAAAATATATTGGACCACTGGCCGCGGCGAAAAGACACCTTTCTGCTGAACTAGAAGAGTATCGAACCAATCCCTTGAATAAAAGATAAGAGGGGCCTACAACAGGAAAGCGTCCCTTTGGCGTTTTTGAACGACATCCAATGTACACAGAAGGATTGTTAGCACATTCAGGATGCACACTCCTGGGATGTATCCGAAGGCATCCACGAGTGTTACATTTGAATGGGTCGCCGTCCTATAGAGCAGCCATGCTCCAAAGCACCAGGATGAATACGTCACAAACAACCGGTAAACAGGCGTATAGAACGCGCGTACAATGGGTTGTTTGGTGCGAGACGGATGAGTGGACCTGAGGGGTAGATAATTGTGGGCCTGTAGCTCAAGGATGCTGGGTCCATCAATGCCTAATCGCTCCAGTCCGTGCAGGTTTGTTGCCCAACCAAGGATGCCTAGACCAACCAGGAACAGAACTCGGAATGGTAGTGGAAACGATGCAGCCAGCAGATTTTCATCTTGACCAACCATTTGGATCCTACATGCGCTACGTCCGACTCGTAGCTTGAATGTCGGAGCAGAGCAAACAAGTCAATCAATTACATATATGGAAAGCCAGACTGTCGCACCTTATTACATAACTCAACACTAGACCGTCTAACTATCACCATGGCAGACAAATCCAGTGCCTACGGGACTAAGGCTGCAGATACGGAATTCAGGAAGAAATGGGACAAAGAAGAATACGCAGAGCGAGCAAAGAAGAAGGACGCGGAGGAAAGGGAAAGGATGCAGGAAAATGAAGAGCGCATGAAACAAGGTAGGTTGCACTGGCCTACTACAGACCGTTTGAAACCAATGCATCTGGCCAGGGAAGGCTCCACGCAAAGGGCGCAAGGAAGATCTCCCCAGACCCACGGAGCTCATGCAACGCCGAGAAGGCTCGTTAGAACTGGACAAGAATCTAAATAGGACCATGGTGGTGCAGAACCCTGGGGGTCGTGGTCCCGGTCAACCTGGTTTCTACTGCGAAACTTGTAATCGCACCTACAAAGACACCTCCGCCTACCTGGACCACATCAACGGGAGAGCTCGTAAGGCTATCGATCCACTTCTTCATATAATGCTCAGGGGATGCACGCAGACCTGAGGAAATTGGGGCAAACAACTCGCATAGAGCGCTCAACCTTGGCGCAGGTCCGCGCGCGGATCGCATATTTGCGTGAGAAAACGAAGGAGGCCTCCAGTGCAAAAGCGTTCGACTTCGACAAACGAATAGCAGAGGTGAAGGCCAAGGAAGCTGCCCGACGAGCAGAGAAAAAGGTGCTGAAGAAAGCGCAGAAGGAAGAGATTCGAATGGCACTGGTCAAGGAATCCGCTATGGAAGTAAACGAGATGTCGAAACTCATGGGCTTCGGAGGATTTGGCTCAACAAAGAAATAACCATCACATCGCTATATCAATGCCTCGGCTCGTCACAAACTCTAATCTCTACAACTTGTATTCTAGGCAAAGCCAGGTATAGTACATTTCTCTGATTACAATTCTTTCTGCATCCAACCTCTCGCAGACCTTCAAGCCCTTACCAGCAACAGCAAAAATTTAATGTCTGCTATCTCTTGCTCTTCCTCGGCGATCAAAGCCCCTCCGTTACGCTCTTTCACATCTCTCGGGACACTCCGTGTTGTTCTTTGGATATTCTCCGCATTTTCCTGGAGCGCTTTCAGCAGATCTCCGCCAACACCGTCTTCCAACCTGTAGTACACGTCCACATCATCTGTTGCCTGCAAACCAGCCTTCTTCCTCAGTTTTTGCACGCGATTGATGAGTTCCCTCGCAAGCCATTCACTCATGAGCTCGGGATGTATCTGCACATCAAGCCGAACGACGACATCGTTGTCTGTGTGTGTGGCATACTGGCCATCGGAGGCGGGTGGGAGTTCGAGGTACCGCTGAACGGTCAAATCACCCGTGACAAGTTCAATCCCGTCAACAGTAAGCTTCCCAGTCTCGAGGTATACCTTAACGGTGTCATTCGATACACCAGGGAGCGCGTTTTTGACGCGCCCAAGATCTTTTCGTAGCTTGCGGCCGAGGACACCCCAGTCTGCTACTGCGCGATAGCGTACACCAGACATTGTCTCGTCAGAGGTGAAGGCAATGTCGCGGACATTCAGCTCGGATTGGATGTAGCGCTGTAAAGATGTGACGTCTGCTATGTATTGTGCATCAGGATGGAAGACCAATAGCTCCTTCAGAGGTGTCTAAAGTAGCGATATTAACACGGGTTAGGTCAATCTGAAGGGTCTGAATCCCACCTTAAGTGAGATACTATGCCGTTCACGGAGATTGCGAGTAAGCTCGATTACAGCTTGCAACCGCTGGACTTGTCGCTCGATCTCCACGTCAAAGTATTCCTGTTTCACTTCAGGGAAGGTAAGGAAGTGGACTGATCGAGGATCTGGGACCGATTGATCCTCTGGTATGTATTCACGAAGTGCCTGATACAGGTTCTCCGTCAAAAATGGTGTGTATGAAGACTGGCATGTCGATGTATGGGTGTTAATGCAAGCAAGAGCACTTGTGTGAACTTACCATCGTGCGACACAGCGTGAAGAGAGTTTCAAACAAGGTATTGAGTGCAGCGACGGTGTCCTCCGGTCCACCTTCGCCTTTTAATCTACGCCTGTTGAATCGGATGTACCAGTTCGTCAACTCGTCTACTAGGTCCAGCAGGCGCGGGAGGATGGTGTAAAGTCTGTAGGCTGCCATCTCCGTTCGGAATAACAGAATCAATGATTGGCAACGAGCAAGGATCCAACGGTCCATCACGTTGCTTGAAAGAGGTGCCTGGGGGTTATACTTGAATTCTATGCCAGTGGTTTTTTGGAGGAGATTTGCTTGTCCGATTAAGAAACGACATGCATTGACCCACGGAAGCATGACACGTGAAACGACTTCACGGACGCCTTCCTCGCGGAACCGAAGGTTCTCGCCTCGAACAATAGGGGAGTTGACCAGAAACATCCTGGAAAACCATCAGTTATCGGACTTCCGACTGATGCAGTCGTACGAACCTTACAGCATCTGCTCCGTATACATTGAACATGAGATTAGGATCAGGGTAATTACGTAGTTTTTTGCTCATTTTCTTGCCATCAGCTGCAAGGACAAGGCCAGTGACGATTAAGTTCTTCCAGGGCGCCCTTCCAAAGAGGTGTGTCGACAATACCAAGAGTGTGTAAAACCACCCTCGTGTTTGGTCGATGCCCTCGGAAACGAAGTCACCCGGAAAGTTCTTCTCGAAGAACTCCTTGTTTTCGAATGGATAGTGGACCTGGGCATATGGCATGCTGGGAATCACGCATCAGAAGACCGCTGATAGGATATGTTGAGTCACATACCTTCCAGATTCGAACCAACAATCGAATATCTCCTCTACTCTCCTGAGTTGACCCTTGCCTTTCTTTGAGGGTATAGTCAGGTGATCAATCTTGTCTCGATGTAAATCTGTTATTCCTGTGACACCGGTCAAGCTTTCCAGCTCGGCAATAGATCCGACAGAAACAATCTTCGAAAGTATCGTGGCTTAGCCAATGCTTCACGCGGCCGTAGCAAGAGAATATGCGAACCTCTTCGTAGTCCTCGCTGACCCAGAGTGGCAATGGTGTACCCCAGTATCGGTTTCTAGATATATTCCAGTCGCGTGCATTGGCAAGCCAGTTGCCAAAACGAAGGTCCCCGACTGATTGAGGTACCCTGTGATGCAGAGATGAGAATCTTCGACGTAACGGGGTTCACTACTGACCATAAAGTCTCCTTGTTGTTTTCAACGAGCTGGTCTCTTATGGGTTGGACCCTCACAAACCACGATGGTATCGCGCGGTAGATCAAAGGAGTTCCAGATCTATCAGTTATGCAGGACTCAGTGAAGCCTTTTTAACCAGCATGATGCTTACCTCCAGCAAAATGGGTATGAGTGCTTGGCATTTGTTTGCACCAAGAGTCGCCCTTTTGCCTTCAGCTGCTTTTGAATCTCTTTATCTGCATCCTGTACCCAGAAAGATTAGCAATGGGCGGGACCAGGACCAATAAGACACTAGCCTTGATGTACATGCCTTCGTAATCTACCACAGGTTTAACGAACCTGCCAACATCATCCAACGGACACGGTGGCACTTCTTCAGGTGCCACAATCCCATTTGCAATGGCAATGCGATGATCGTCCTCACCGAAAGCTGGAGCTTGGTGAACGATGCCTGTACCATCTTCATCTGTCACATACGAGTCGGTGACGACTCTGAAAGCTCGGTCTTCAAACTGCACGAGACGGACGTGGTTACTTCACACAGCACCTACTATGACGGCAGAAGCCCACCTGTGCAGTGAAGTACTGGAATAGTGGCACATATTTCCAACCCTTCATATGCGAGCCTTTGAAGGAAGCAATTTTCTTGAATTTTGCTTTCTTCGGATCTTTGTATAGCGTGCCGAGAAGCTTTTCGCAAATAACGTAGTTCACATTCTTGTCTTCGTCGTAAATTTTGATGTATGTAAAATCTGGATGCACACACAGCCCAAGATTGGAAGGTAATGTCCATGGGGTCGTTGTCCACGCTAAAAGTGAGGTGGAGGGATCGTCCACGAGAGGGAAGGATACAGTGATCGCAGGATCATTGACATCCCTATAGTCCAATCCAGCTTCGAAGTTGGAAAGCGGTGTTGTACAGCCCGTCGAGTAAGGCATGACTCGAGTGCCGCGATAGACTATACCCTTTTTCCAAAGTTCATTGAAGGCCCACCAGATACTCTCCATGAAGGTAGTGTTCAGCGTTTTGTAGTCGTTATCGAAATCTATCCAGCGGCCCATTCGTTCCACAGTTGAGCGCCATTCCAAAGAGTACTTCATCACAATGGCTCGACATTCGGCATTGTACTTGTCGATACCCATCTTCAGTACGTCTTCTTTACCTGTGATTCCGAGGGTCTTGTCTATCTCGTGTTCAACTGGGAGACCATGAGTATCCCAGCCAAATCGACGAACAACGTGGTGACCCGAGACATGGGCATATCTAGTAACGATATCCTGGAAGCAAACGAAGAAGATCGTGCTCAGTCCGGGTTCCGCTGGTCAAGATGCTGCCCACCTTGATAGTGCCCGCTAATAGATGGCCGTAGTGTGGCAATCCAGTGGCAAATGGTGGACCATCGAAGAATACAAACTCGGGCTTCCCCTCGGACAGCTTCAAGCTTGTTTGGAACGCGTCGATCTCGCGCCAGAACTCGATAACCTTTTCCTCTTCCTTGGGGAAGTTGAAGGGCTGCGATACTGTGGAGCTTTGTTAAAACGGTGCATAACAGAGATCGCGGGACATACTATCGTGTTTCGGAAACAACATGGCAATGATCTGCCGAGTGCAGCTGGTGATGGAGGCTATTGTCCGATTTTTATCTCGCCCTTTCTACGACTCAACCTGACTTGAGGCACAGCCACCCAAATAAATATAGAAAGCACATTGAAGAAATTACAATAATACTAGTACTACCCAAGCCACGACTATGGCATTTCCATTACTCCCAATCGCTATCCTCATCCTCGCTCGCCTTTGTTGGCACCTCAGCTACATCTCCAGCGTTGCTAACGTTCCCGGACACCACGTCGTAGCTAGCCTCACTGCTGAGTCTCGGACTCACAGGCAGGGAGGACGAGCATTCATCAGTTAAAACTGTTCTCCGAGGAGCGAGGGTGCGTTGCGAAGAAGCCAGAGTTTGCACCGAGCTTTGCGAGGCGCCAGCCGCTGTAGGAGATGTAGTTTCGTCTTCATCATCTTCCCAGCTGAAGTCATCTTCTCTATCAGTAGTAGCTAGGTATTCATTTGAGCTTAGAGGAGCCACAAGGAAGATACATAATCATTACCATGGAGGAACGCCTTACGCCTGCTTTCTTCTTGCTCGATTTGATGCACCCGAAAGAAGTATCTGACCCAAAACACTTCTTCAGGCATATGTGATGGAACTGCGACAAAGAGATTTCGTTATGTCAAGGCCAAATCTAGGTAAACGAACTCACCAAGAGTATCCAATGTGGCTTGCAGTACAGAACCATCATTGGGATCCGATAGTGCTTGAGCGGTTCGCTCTGACCACACTTTTGTGCCAAACCCTGTGCCAGTAGCCTCGAGATCATCTGCCCAAGCCAAGTAAGACTCCTTGGACGAGTCTATCGCAGGATCGATTTTGATGATTTCTGGATTGCCTCTGAGCTGCTTTAACAATGATTCTGCGCGCGTCGCAACTGCACGAAGATCATCGGAGCGTCGACTGAAACCGCCTCGGTCTTTCTCCTTGCCTTTGGAGTTGTGCATGTTTCCCTCTGCACTAGTAGCCAAACCAGGAAGCATCCATATATCGGTACCATCCCACACCGTGCCAGCGTTCGATTCGCCTTCCACCTCCTCCGGGGGGATGACTTTCACTGCATCTCGGATGACCTCACCGGCTTCTCTCACTGCCTCTCGGAAGATTACCTCGCTCTTGTGTACATACTCCTCTGCTTGGGCACGAGTGACACCTTGGACGCGTTGGAATTCCGTAGAGAGTGTGTTGCGCAACTGCGTGAAGTCTATGTGTTGGGCGTTCTTGAGACTGTCAGGTAAATGGGCCTGTACAGAAGAAACTATGTTAGGTGGAAGAGATGGTTGTATACGCCCGAAGAACGATTGCATAGTCGCAGATGATGACGACTGGGCGGTGTCCGCTACGCTGTCAGTTGGAGTTTCTCGTGTTGCAGAAGGCGTAACATGTCCAGCGTCGCTCCCGTTTTCATGTTCATCGCCTTCGACGTTCTCTTCTTGTCCCTTGCTTGAAGCGGGTTCCTCTTCAGTAGTAGAATCAGCGGGTGCAGTCGCTGCGAGCTTTCCGAGCTCTCGTTGCGCTTGTGAGACAACCTGACTGAAGTCCCGTCGTGCAACTGCGAGAGCCGTCTCGCCCTGGGGTATATGGACAGTGAGAATGCGCAGAGGATGTACAATGATTAGTACAATCACCTGCTTCTTGAATCCTCCCCAGAAACGTCCAAGAGTTCCGATTACCTGCGATACCTCTTCATCCAGACTTTGCTCTGGACGATTACCAGGGGGTGGGGTACTCGTTCCAGTGCCGGTAATGCCGTATGTGTCGAGGAAGTTCATGACGATAAGCGCACGCTAGAGAACTGGATTCCACTGGCAATGAGATTTATGTGGGTGCAAGGGCGGATGCGCATCACAAGCACCCTGATTAGGGAGCTGACTGGTGTGCAGTATTATTCGGGTCAGATGAGAACGATATTTGTCTGCTGTTGACTCTGCCATTGTATGAAACGATTTATATCAGAAATATTTGCCAAGTATTGAATACATCTTTCTACGCAGCGACTGCTACTGGACGGCCGAGAGGCGAAATGGGATTAACCTTGGTGGTGCTGAAAACATCCGCCTTCACATTATCCTTTATCGCACGACACTCAGAGACAAAGTCAGAGAACATCTACAGATGACTATGAATTACCAGTGATTACCACAAGGGATGAATAACTGACCTCTATTGTATCGAGTGGACCGCCTGCACTCTCGGGATGGAACTGCACACCCCATACCTTCTTGCCGGATTTTGTAGTTGATTTGATACCTTCCACAGACGAATCGTTGCAGTTGATGAAGAACGGCTCCCAGCCTTCTGGAAAGGGATCGGACAGCTTCAGTGCGTACTGGTGGTTTTGACTAAATAAAAGTTAATACGCAAGTTATTGCTGAAATCAATGCCACCTCTCACCTTGTCACATACACGCGACCCGCCCTGATAGACCCCGATGACGCGAGCGCGAGGACAGGCTGATTATGTCCACGGTTTCCAAACGTCATACGGTATGCGTCCAGTCCGGCCGCCATACCAATAATTTGATGACCCATACAAATACCAAACACTGGTTTGTCCCACTCCTGAAGCGTCTTGCGTAACTTGAGAATTGCATCTGTACAGTGGGCAGGATCACCTGGTCCGTTGGAAAGGAAGAGACCATCGTATTGGTCGCGCACGGAGTTGAAGTCAAAGTTCCACGGTAGGACTGTCACTGCAGCGTTGCGGCGGACGAGAGAGCGGAGGATATTGGCCTTGGCACCAAAGTCCAGGACGGCTATTTTAACATCGCCCGTCGGGTTCAATTCATATGGGATCTTCGTGGAAGCTTGATCCACAAGGTTCTCGGTCGTGGGATCCCAGTACTGTTCGGGGGCAGGAGAACTGGCTGATGCATCTGCACCAACAGCGAGGCGACCAAGGGTAGTACCCTGGTCGCGCAGCAGACGAGTAATTGCTCGTGTGTCGACGCCTGTGATTCCGGGTACGCCTGAACGACGACACCACGAGGCAAGGGACTCGACAGCAGAATGATGAGAAAATTTCTCCGCCACGTCTGCCACAACGACAGCATTACACTGGATATTCTGAGACTCCAAAACAACGCCAACATTCTTGGAATCCATTGGAGTCTTGTTAAGAGGTACACCATAGTTTCCGATCAATGGGGTGGTGAAGACCAAGATTTGGCCGCGATAAGACGGGTCAGTCATAGACTCAGTGTCTGTTCCATTATCGCTCAGTCGTCACAAGTACAATACAAGGTATGAAATGACACACAAGAGGTGATCGATGTGGAGAAGACAGTTTCCCCGAAGATGCTTTTGGGCGCACCAAACGATCGCCCAGCGAACGACTGACCTGTCTTGAGGTGCAAAACGGCAGGTAGAGTGGTATTTGATCCAGCATGAGTAGCAAAGCCGCGAAGCAGGGTAGGACTGCGAATGATACGAGATATCATGTTGGTGTAAATTGGTGTTCAGAGACTGAGGAGAGAAAACACAAGATCGCTCAGGTAGCTTATGGCGAGTCAGAGACAGAGACAACGTTCTTAGCAATGTGCTTACTCGTCGCGTGTGTTCTGGGTGAAGATCATGTACGAGCTGAAGAGAAGCTCGCTGCTGTTTTGTAGGCGGGTGAAATCTTGAGTTGTGGTCGAGGTTCACGCTTTTTATTGGAGCGTCTAATGCCTCTCGGAGTTTCAAAAAAAACGATGCACACGTGATCAATATAAAGTGCGCGAAACTACGATAACTCGTCCACACATCGAAGATGTTAAAGACCTGCCAACAGACCTCGCTTTTTCCTAGTCGGCAGCACGGAGCTGGCCCGTCTGCCCCTGGGAATGTGGGTTGATGTGGTGGCATGATCAGACTCTGAGCTTGATGAGGACGCATCAGAGTCATCGCCCTCGACACGCTTCTGGCCATTCCTGTTTCCAGCTGTCGCCTTCGGGGTGGGCAAGCTAGGTGAAAAGAGGGTAGAAGCCTCCGAAGCAAGTTCAGTCAAGGACCGATATGCCCGGGTTGTACTCTTCCGAACGTGGTTCTCAGACGGTTGTTTGTGGGCTTCCTCTTGTTCCGTGTCAGAATCCGAAGATGACGCTGGAGCTGGAGCTTTCGGTGTCGTGTATTGAGAGTAAGGGAAAGGGATCTGGCTGGCCGTGAGGTCGAACAGCCGCTCCTTCTTGTCATGCTCGCCATGAGAATCGCCCCCGGGATTCGAAGTAGCCGTGTCCGAAGGTTTGCCAACAACTGGGGTAAGGGTGTTCCCCTCAACCTGAGAGCTACTCGATAGCAGCTCATCAAGTTGCACAGATGATGTGGCATCAGGTATCGTCTCCCACATTGCCGGAGACGGTGTGCGTGCCGCCCCAACTTTCTTTGTCGTACCATTCATCTTTAGAGTTTTCTGCGGTACCTTTGCAGGCGTCTTGGGGACTTTACCTCCCCGGACAGTTGCCTTTCCCTTGTCGTTCTCGGCAGCAGATGTAGGCACAGTCGATGGTAATGGCTCTGGACTGTGCAGTCTTCGCGTTCCAACGACCTCCTGGCTGGCAGAAAAACCTACCGCCTTCTTACGAGGCTTCCTGCCCTCAGGGAGAGGGATGACCATATCCCTGCCTATGGAGGATCCGGGAACTGGGTGTTCGACGTCATCGGCGGGAACGATGCCTCCCTGTGTCTTGGTCCATCTCGATGAAGAAGCCTTAGGGGTCGAATGATTCGTTTTCTCGACTTTATTGAAAGTAGGAGTGCCTGGTTCAATTGGATCAGCTTCTGGGAAGTAACTATCCGACGGATAGGCAAGTTCTTCCGCAGGTTCGATTGGATCAACAACATCATCACTATCTGCACCATGCTCACAAGAGCCATTGCTGAGATTCTTGGCAGAATCTTTTGTCTTTCCGAAGGCAACCTTTTTGGAAACAGCGGGAATGTCAGGAGCGACCTTCAAAGGGTCCGCCACGACGTCGCCTGCCAACTTTCGTCCCAGGCGAGTTTCTTCACTTCCATTACTGAGTCCCACATATCGCAGTGACCGATTTCCAGTCGCAGCAGCGGAGGGCGGCCGAGAGTCGTCTTCGTCATCTTCTTCGGACGAACGGGCCTCCAGATGGGGTAATCGCTCACGCGAACGCTCGCCTCGCCCTTCTTCTTCATCTTCTTCCAATTCCACGGATTCCCTCTCTTCTTCTTCTCGCAACTCTCTCAATATACTTGGGATGCCCAATTTAGGAGCCGGCCCGCGCATGACAGCCTCGAGCACATCTTCACCGAAAACAACCTTCTTATTCGTACGGGATGGCTTCGGCGGAGACATCGCCCGTTCGGTTTCGCTCTCTTCATCCTCATCAGAGCTAGTCGCAGGAGAACTTTCCTCCCCACTCGGTAAAGGCGTGGACGCAAGGGAGGAGTCCACTGACATCGATGATTCCAGAGGTAGAACCGCCGCATTCGTAGAGGGCGCGGAAGCGGGAGGTGGAGGTGGAGGTTCACTGGCTGCAGTTAGGGCCTTATCACTACCTTTGCACCTTTGGAGTAGTCCCTCGAGCTCCTCGATAAGATGCTCATTATCGCACGCATCGGATTCTCTAAGTTCATCTAGTCGCTTCTGAATAGCATCGGATCCTTGTCGGACAATTGAGCAATTGTAACGGACATGAAACGGCCATTCAAGGCAGACAGGACAAGGGTGACCAGTTGACGGGCTTTGCATTTCCTCTCCCGAGCTAGGAGTGTCACGGTCATCTGGGGGGGAGGGTTCGGTCGAGATTGGCGGGGTAGGCTCTTGGGTAGGTGGAACAGTACATTTTTTGACTCGCTTGGGTTCTTTAGACTTCTTTGATGCCTCATCCTGCGCAGGACTATCGTCTTTTTCATTCTGAAGTTGCGCAATTTCAAGTTTGAAACTCTCAAGGAAGTCACCCCAAGACTCAGCATCCAATAATGTAGGATTAGATGCCGCGGAACCATCTTCTACACTAATCATTAATGTGGCTTTCAACAAATGACACGCTGAGATCACTCACTGACGGTACACTCATCCATCAGTTGGCTGATCTTGTTGTTGCTCCCTCGTTGCTCTGTTTCACGTCAGTCCAGTGTCCCAAGCCCTAAAAATTTGCGCACCCACTCTCTGGCTGACTGACGCCCCCTTGATAAGTCGACTTTTTCTTAGAAGACTTTTTAGGGGCTGCGGGATATTTGAGAATTGCCTTCTTCCTTATTGTAGCTGGCATTTACCTAGAGAGGATGCAATGCCAGCACTCTCACCATCACCGCGGTCGTTTGTTTGTGCTAAATTTGCTTGTGAGACGCGAAGATGCAGGATAAAAAATAAATGAACACACGAGCTATGACAGGGGCAGCACGGCTGTCGTCTTTCGCTTCGTAAAGAAATTATGAACACGATCAGTGAGTAATGGAAGTATCTCACCAACAGAAGGTTCTGGTGCTTCGCGAGTTGCCGCTTTTTTTGATTTCTCTGACTTCTTGGCGACCTTAGGAGCTTTGGCATTGACTTTGACTGTAGACTGCTGTTGACCTACTCAATACCGGTACCTCTACTGAGTTGATCCGTCGTACCTTTGTGCCCTCCTTGGGCTTGCTAGACTTCGGGGGTTGTTCCTCACCACGGACAAGGCCACCGGTTGCAGCTTCCGACTATCAGTCCCGTTAGCATCCGAAGTCGGGCGGAGGTATCATCAACAATCCCACCTCTCTCCCACCTTGATCCTTGCTCTTGCTTGACTTTAAGGGTTTCTTCTTAGGTGTAGGAGTAGGAGCTGCCTCAGCTGAGCCGCCATCGACAGATTTACCAGTTTCCTTAGTCTTGTCAAGGATGCCATCATTCGCTTTCAACACTTCGCTGGACTTTGAGGACTCCCCAGCTTTTGAGAGTTCGTCTGCCTTAGACGATTCGCCATTCGGTGCAGACACTGTTTTCTTAGGCTTCTTCTTGGGTGGTTCATCCACTCCCTTACTCGCACTATTTGCTTTGGGGGCTGGGGAAGGCGCTTCTGTCTCCTTTTGGGGAAGGGCCGGAGCGGCGGACGCAACCATCGTAGTATCTTTCGACACAGTCTTTCTCTTCTTGCTCTCGGGCTTAACGGGCTGCTTGGGAGGCTCTGTGGTTTCAGGAGTGCCGGAAATAGCGACCTGCGGTGTGCTTGTGGGAGCACCCTTCCCAGAAGTTATCCTCCGCTTCTTGGTTGTGGGTGCCGGGTGTGTTGCAGAAAGAGTGGAAGGTTGAGGTTGGTCATCAGCCTCGGTAGTAGGTGGCTAGACAGGCCAAACCATGTGTAAGTAGGGTACCATGAACGACGCATACGCATTGGACATACTTGCGAATTCCTCTCCTCCACTGTCACTTTAATGTCAATGGTCGACAACGTATCGTCTAATGCCTGCGCGCGCAACGCTTCGAAATCATCGTCTACCATAACAGAAATAAAATTCCACCTGGTAACCTGAACGCAAGAAAACATACCATCATCAAGGTCGAGGAGCATGTTTGACCTTACCTGCTTAAGTCTCACGACCACCCCACTCGCGAGACCCAACTTGCGCCTCACGGAATCTTTGAGTTCCTCAAGGGAGCGTTCTGTGATACTATACCTTGAGACAGGCGCAACGCAAAATTGGTTATCTCACCTTTGAACAGTCGTTCGAATGCGCGTGTGTCTGCATGATAGGTGATTCGTGCAAGCCCTGGAGCATCATCCAAGCCGTCCCGTTTTCTTTTATTGCTCGCCATGGTCAATGAGTGAAATGACATGTACACAACAGCGCGGGCTTTTTTTCCCACTGACGATCACGTGATGGTTGGTCAACGAGGCAAACTACTGAAATTCGATCGTATAACCAAGATAGTCTATAAAGTGTAAGTCCGTCCATGATCAAACAAAGCATCTTTAGTCGCCAGAAAGTATAGTTGTAACAAACAGTGTTCGTAGATGTAAAACAGCTACACAATATGTGAAACACAGGCCCCTACAGTTCCTATTAATCCGCGTTAGCTGGGACTCAGGCCACAGAACAAGGCAAACACATACGATCATGTTAAGGTTGCCAGACAGGAGGCGGTTTTCGAGGATGCAACCGTCAGGGATGTCGATGCGTTGTCCCTCGTTCGCAACAACTGGCAAAAAGACAAGGTGGTTTAGTTCCGAGTCACCTCCACGCAAATCGCTACACACCGATGACAGTCCCCCGGAGAGTGACGTTCCTGCCAAAGTACACATCTCCAGTGACGGTAAGATGGTCGAGCTCGATGATCTTTGGGATCTTCTTGAACCGTTTCTGGAATTGTTGGATCTTCTTAAAGTGATCACCGAGCTTGATGACAGGAATAGTCTCAAACATCCGGCTCTCGTTGAGGATGAGCTGGCCGTGGCGCAACGAGTAGATATCACTCTTGATGAGCAGGAGATCGGAGCAGGACTTGACAGGAAGGAATCGGGATCGGGGAACATTGACACCATGTCCATTCCGGAAGTGTTTGATGGCAGCACCCGCGGCAGTCTCCAGCTAAAAACAACTGATTCAATAATAACCGATAGCCAAATATGGTAAAAAAATACCTGGATGACAGAGTGGCCGTCGTCGGTCGTCTTGGGGTTGACAATGATCTCGAGCTCCATGCCCTCGTTCTCCATTACGCGCTTTAAAGCTGGAACAATATCAGAAAAAATTCACTGATGAATGAAGGTACACAGACCCCTAAGATTGATCCACAGGTTGTTGGTGTTGAATATCTTGAACTTGCGAACTAAGATATGGCATTCAGCATACCACATACAAAAGGGAACCTGTTTCTGATACCTGATTTGAAGTCCTCCAGGTGTTCCGAAGGAACTTGAGCGATTTCAAGGAGACGAATGGAACCCTCGTAGTCGATGAGCGTCCCACCCTTTATATCAGCCTTGGTTTTGTCAGTGACTTCCATCAAGAACTCGGCCTGCGAGTCAATCATGTGTTGCAAAATATTCTCGTCCACACTGCCGTCCGAGTTGAGTGGACGTACATTTTCAGGTGCCAAAGACTTACACGGCACCCAAATTGTCAGAATTGGACACGAAGAGGTACTCCTTGCCTTCCGCAATCAGCTGGTCCATGACACCAGAGTGGTGGAGTGCATTGTACAGATCGCCATGGCCGGGTGGGTACCAGTGCTTCTTGTCGTCATCAGCACGCTTTGGGCAAGGGAGGAGGGTCTCCTTGTAGATGCGGGGGTACCGGGACTGATTGAAGGTTGTGATCCGGACCTGCTGGTTAGCGTACTTCTTAATGATGCGAAGGGTGTCCTCGTGAGTATTGAATGAGGTCATGAGAATGAGGGGGACATCGACACGGTTGGTCATGTTAAGATGCTCGATCTGACGGACAGTGAGGTCGAGGAAGGTCATGTCATCCTTGACCTCAAGGGCACTCTTGGCGCCAGTCATACCTGGAAGAGATTGTGAAGACGCGTTTGGATGGAGCAGGGAATGTAGGACTTACCCATTGAGGTTCCGAGACCGCCATTTACCTTTAGGACGGCGAGCTTGTTAAGGTTACTGTGGTTCTTGGGGTTGGAAAGCGAGTCATAGGGAACGATCTGGTCTTCGGCGGGTGACCTGATGCGATCCCAGTCGCTGGGTTGGCGTCGAGTGAGTATATAACCCCATTTGGCGAAGATGGTAAAGATACGTACAGATCCACGTTCTTTGCACGCTCCGACAGGTATCGAGTGAAGAGGTAAAAGAAGGACTGCATTTCGGTATCGAACGCCTGGGGAGACGGAGACGTGTTAGGTAGACGTGGTGTGGGACAGGCGACGAACACCGACCTTCTTGGTTGCAGAATCCTCCACTGTGTTGACGAGACGACTGATCTCATTGCGCATGGCTTTGGCGGCGACACCAGTGGTGGCAGTCTTGAAGTCGATGTGACTGCTGCCGCGGACACGGGCATTGAGGGAGTCGGTGCGGGGTGTAAGGGTAGCCATTGTTCTGGGAGACGGTGAGAGGCGGTCGAGGGCGACAGGGAAGACGTACTTTGACTTCGGTATGTGGACTGGCTGGGTGGTGTTGGTGGAGAGGATCTGGGGATCAGAGACGGTTCTTATGGGCGAGGACCGTGGTTTGTGGTGTCGCTTGAGAAATTCTGAGCTGAGATCTATATGGGTGTGCAGAGCGGACAAGTCCGAGGGCAGACCCCCCAATTCCTCCGGTATGAGTTGGCAGACAGATTTACGTTGGACAACCCACGAGTCGTTCGATTTCGACTCGCCGCTCGCACGTTCGTTGCCCAGCGTTGACGAGTACCGTGCAAGAGGCGACGACGGCAAGGGTAGTGTATGGGGTCCTCCCAATGCGGCTCCTAGCTGCAGCAGGCTGAGTCGGCGACGTCTAATCCTACAATTGACATCACTTGTCTGTTGGCTAGACGAACGTGCCTGCATAAATAGAAAACAAACGACCGTCCCGACAAGTCCCAGAACACGGAAAAGTACCACTAAATGCACCTGGGGTCGACCACCAACGGGGGGTATTCTGGGCAACGTTGTTCCTCGGCTCTTGCTCTTATCACTATCAGCAGTCAACTTGCTGGCGTTCCTGTATATATCGGTGCGACCTTCTCAGTCTACGGGTGCATCGGATCACCTCTCCCTCGCGCTGCAGTCCGCTTGGTTTATTAGAGCTCGCCCATAATGACACGTGTAACCCACCTCTGGCAATGCCCCCCGTGTTCACCCGGGCCCAAGACTCGATGGAAGACCCACTACAGCAGATGCGCATGCAGCACAAGACCCCCTGAACTTGTGCTATTGCCTCGGTCCAGCTGTAAGGTGAGTACCTTTGTCCAGCAGTGTCAGAGAAGGGCCCGCTGCCAATTCGTGACATCTTACTGCAGGAACCCGCCCCACAGCCTTCCGTCATGAGAACCTGGCCCATCTGCATGCGACATTGATTATCATACACACTCACAAGTCCGGAGCGTCTCGTAACGAACGACTCATCATTCACGACAGAAATGATTCCACAGGTGCGGACCCTGTGTAAAGCTTGCCTGATTGATGCGCCCAGCAGTAGTACCATAATGGACATGTTACGATAATATTTGCAGTTACGTAGTATGCGAGTTCTAAGGTTGT
>Ga0307518_10000145_pt1 | contig 51857 bp, 30 predicted proteins | sample 25_EM_MG_FD_203889 | JGI IMG/M metagenome (GOLD analysis project Ga0307518, IMG submission 203889) | Populus trichocarpa ectomycorrhiza microbial communities from riparian zone in the Pacific Northwest, United States - 25_EM | ecosystem: Host-associated > Plants > Roots > Unclassified | place... | reverse complement strand
GAGAACAAAACATATATTAAATAAGAAACTGTGTATGCCTTATTATACATTGATGCAATTATTGATATTGGTAATAAACAGTTCATAAAATCCAAGAAAAAATTGTGATTTTTAAAAGGTTTTCACCAACCTCATCACCTACAGGATTCATTCTTATGTATTTTTTTATTAACGTGGATATCCGGATTCCTGTACACACCTCGATTAATTCAACGGACCCTGAAGTTAACGATCATGTAAACCTCCACCCTGAAGTTAACGATCATGTAAGCCTCCAGTGGCTTTAATGAAACTCGAACTTGTGACTATTAAGGAGCAAATTCAAAACCTAATCAGTTGATCTACCTCTTAGAATTCGTTCTTCACTAATTTGATGATAACGTTGCCAAGAATTCGTTCTTCACGTATTTGATGATATCGTTACCAAATATCCATTTACATCGCTAAATCTCAAGCCAGAAATCATGCAGGCAGGGAGACAGCGTTGTGCTTGACAACTTACTAGCGAGGATGCTTGATCACGAATGGAGGAAAAGTTAAACTCTGCCGCGGCAAATGCAGTTTGCATTATTGATTACCAGAATCTGTCTAGTGCTGAATACTTGGAGGATTCGTCCAGAAAGATGTATACTGGTTTTTCGTGGACAAATTCTGCTCCTATATGCTGAAGTCATGCCCGTTGGAGGCCTAGCTTGTGCACCTCACGGGCAATTACTATTTTGGGCACCCCCTTTGACAAAAAGACTTGACAATATAGTTTTCTATAATTCTAATTCCAAGTATGATGGGTTCTCTAAGGAAACAACGGATTAGAAGAGGGCTTCAGTCATCATAAATCGTCTTTGTTTTGTATAAAAGAAGAAGAAAAAATGTTGTCTGAAATAATTTTAAGCTATGGCACAAATCAACGCATTACACCTCAGAGAGTTGCGGACGAGAAGAGGGCAAAATAAACTTCAACTAGGCCTCGAACAATCAATAGTTAAATACCCAGTCCAATTACTACAAGACCTGCTTCATGGCACAAAGCTCATCAGCTAGCCCTACCGCCGCTGGCATTCAAAACATCGAACATATTACATATTACCGTCCGAGTTATATTTCTGATGAACTGCTCAATCCCTCACACATCAGATATCCTAGCAAATGACATGGAACAACTCAGAAACATCTTTAATAAATCTTGAGGTTATCACTACCATGAAAAAGGAATTTTTCTAAAATTTCCAAGTACTACCATACATCTGCATACCCATTACAATGCACCAGAAAAACATTCCTAGCAAAATCAACAACATGCCATCAAGACACCAAATAATCCTAGTTCCACAAAAGTCACATACACACTCCTCGAGCCTTCATATTCATCACTCCAGATAGAAGAACATAAGTGATTTAAGCTTATTATTGATGTAGATATCGAAAAGTTTAGCCTGGTTTTATTGTATATTTCTGGGCAACAACGAAGATTTAACCATATCAAGCACCAAGTCCACTTGTTTTTCCAAATGAAAAGCCATGCTGAATGAACTTAAAAATGCAAGGAATTGTCAAAGTCTTCATAAAGGTCTTTGTAACTGCCCCTAGCAGCACCACAGTTGTAAAAAATCAAACTTCGGGAGCACTACAAATTTAAGCACAGTATGTGGCAGATGAAAGTATCATGACACCAAAGAACCACACCTCCCTAATCTTTTATCACATTTAACCAAAACCAGTGTTAATTTACAGACCTGAAAACAGAATTAAATGAAAACTCGTGTTTGCATCATAAGGCCTTCAGGTTCAACAAGCCTAAGCTAAAACATGCACGGAAGAAAAGTAATATAACAATGTCATCGAAGACCCATAATCAAACAGTAAAATACATCAAAAACAACGATAATTTCTCCAACCCTGCAGATACAAACATGCTTCAAACACAAATATTGTTTCAAGTCTCCAGAATAAAACAATCAAAAGAAGATAATTGCAAGAAAGTAATTTCTTCACATCCCGCCTTCTACAGTCATTGCACCAAATCAACATAAACCGCCAAAAAATCCCAATTTTTTGCTAAACCTTCTACAGCAATCAAACACAATTTCATACATTATAGTTTATCAGCAATCAATAATAATAATAATAACAATAATAATAATCAATTAGATATATTTAATTAATAGTTAAAGCAGAACACGAGAAAAATAAGTTGTGTTTCTTTCCCTCTATACTCTCCAATGTTCTAAAGCTAAAAAAAGCCAGGCCAAGTTAAGTAGGTACAGGGAGGGTCAGATTAGTTGATGTCGGAGTCGTCGAAATCGTCTTCGAAATAGTTGAAGAAATCGGCGTCGGCGAGCTTGTTTTCCATGTTGATGACTCCCTCCCCGAACATCTCCAGTGTGTCCACGTCATCTACGTCCATCGCCACAGTCGATCCTTGCTCCTCCATGTCTGCGAATAAGTCTACCTGCATCGGCCTCATCTCTCTCTCTGTTACTGCTGGGAAGGGATTCACTGATCGATTTGGGGCTCATAAACAGACGAACAGAAGAGAGAGAAAATTAAGAACTATATGCAAATAAATAAATAAATAAATAAATATTAATAATATTTAAAAATCAAGATATATTTGAAAATCAAGATATATAATTTTAAAAGAGAAAACATTTAACTGATTTTTTTTATAAATTTGTTTATTAGAATAATTTTTTTTATTTAAACAAGTAATAATAAAAGTAAAGATATAAATTAAATTAATTGAATAAAAAAAAACATCATGCAGTCAATATATATTATAAATATTATCTGAATATATATTTTTATTTTTTTAAAAAAATATTCATATAAAAGATAAAAAAATATAAATGAATCAGAAAAATTATTTAAATTTAAATAAATAATAATAAAATAATTATTATTTAAAAATAATCCACTAAACAAAATAAAAGAGAAGATAGATATTAATATAAATATAAATTTTAAAAATAGAGAAAAAAGCATAAAAAATCATTAATTTTTAAAAATAATTAAAAAAAAACACAAATACCTTATTGTGCCAGGCAACCACAGTTGCCAACCAAAAAACAAATAGAGCCAACAACCTATTTAAGGCTTTATCCAGAGTTGATAATTTTTTATTCGGTTCAGTTTTTATCAAAAACAATAATCAAACTGAAATTTTTTTTAAAAAAAATACAGAAACCAAACCGAAACCAGTTCAAACCGACTGGTTTCGGTTTGGTTTTTTAGGACAAAAATCGGTTCAAATCGGTTCAAACCGGTTTGGCTCGGTTTTTTCCGGTTTGGCTTGAATTTTTTCCGGTTTGGGTTCGGTTCGGTTCAGTTTTTTTGGTTTCAGGCTTATGAAACCGAACCGGTCAGTTTTTTCAAAATTTTAATCGGTTTTTTTTCACGGTTCGGTTTTTTCAGTTTTTTTTTCGGTTTAATCGGTTTTTCGGTTTTTTTGCTCACCCCTAGCTCTATCTATGTTTTAGGTCAAAAATAGGTTTTCCGGGTCAAAAAACTTATCTATGGCATCAAAAAAACTATTTCAAAAACCAAAATCAACACGAAACTAAAAATTAATCCGAGTTTATATTTGTTTTTTCATGAACTTTAAAGGTAAAAAAAAACACTTAGTATGAACTTCTTTCTTCAGATGGAACCATTTGACACAAATATCATCTGTTTTTATGGCATAAACGGTATCAACGACATATTTCTCTCTCTACTGCTAGAATTCGATGACCTCTCTCTTTCTCCTCTCTTAACCAAGGACTACAAAATAAAAAAAATAAATTCTTGTACCAAATATGAAATTGAAAAATATTGAGGTATCAAAATTATACAATTTGTGTCATTTTTTAAGTTTGAAGATTAAAGTGTATCTTTTGCTATACTTATGGCGCGCCACCTATGTTTGACGCCCTTTTCATTTCGGTTCCTCTTTTTTTGATCCTAATATTTCATAAAAAAATCAAAATCAATTAGTCTTTTATTAGGACTAAATCGCTAGAAAAAAAAATTAAAGACCAAATTGAAAAAAAATGTTACATAGTTCATCTATAGTAATGTGTGAGAGGATAAACAATACACTTTTACACAGTGAGAAACCCACGCTTTTTATTTTTATGCTTGATAAAGGAAACAAAATTATGATTAAATAGTTAAATGTTGTTGTTTTTATTTATAAGTACCATAGTTATTAAACTCGGACCGGCTCGGCGGGTCGACCCGATGGCTGGACCGGTCCGGGTTTGTCAAAAGATCGGCCGGTGCAACGACTCGACCAAACCCGGTCGACCTGGCGGGCCGACCTATGACCCGGACAAGATCCGGATGACTCTCTATGGCAGATTTGAGATCTTATCTCTGTCTAGATCTTTCTTGCCGCCTCCAGGCACGACAAGCCTCACAATTTTCCTTTATGGGGGACAAGGCCAGGTGGTGGGAGGAAGTGTGGTGGGAGAGCTTACCGCAGTAGGTCCAGTTATAGTGATTGCAGCATCATTAACAAACATGGCATATGAGAGGCTGTCTTTAGATGAGGATGACCAATTGCTGATGAGAGGCGACCTTTGGATGAGGATGACCAATTGTTGATATAGAGTGGTGGAGGGGGTGGAGGTGGTGGGATTGGGGTTGGGAATAATGGTCCTTTTAATGAAGTAGGAGCGGCTTTCAGGGGGTTGCTTCTTTTTTTTTTTTTCCTTCAAATGTGGGTTTTCTCCTATACCCTTTTTTTTTATATTTTTTTAGTTGGTTATTAGCACCTTTTAAAGTTCACTATATAAATATTAGAAAATTGTTTTATTTTTTCAATGTAGGATTTGAAACCCTTTAGTATATATACTTTATGTTCCCGAGAAAAAAGTTATTTTTTTAATGTGGGGTTTAAAGTCCTTTCGTATATATACTCTATATTCACAAGAAAAAAGTTGTGTTTTTTCAATGTGAGATAAAAAAACCTTTTAGTTTAAATATTTCAACTTAAAAGGATAACATAATATCTTTTTAATGTGGGATTTGAAGCCTTTTAGAATATATACTCTATGTTCACACGAAAAAAGTTATGTTTTTTCAATGTGGGATTTGAAACCCATTAGTGTATATACTCCTATGTTCCCAAGAAAAAATTCTTTTTTCAATGTGGGATATGAAGTCATTTCGTATATATACTCTATCTTCACAAGAAAAAAGTTATGTTTTTTCAATGTGGGATAAAAAACTTTTTTGATTTAAATACTTCAACTTATAAGTATAATATAATATCTTTTCAATGTGGGATAATTTTTTTTTTAAAATATTCTTTTAAACTTCATTATTTACAACATGCATAGCCTATATTCATATGAATTTTTTCTTAATTTTTTCATATAAAATATTAAAACTTTAAATATATTTTTTTAAAATTTTCCGGGTTAACCCGAGTTGACCCATGAAACCCGGGACCTAGCCCCTTGGCCGAGTCAACACCCCGGCCAGGTTTGATAACTATGATAAGTACTCAGGAACCCATTGTTTTTTAAGATACTATTGGGGTGATCAGGCTATTTGTTTTTTAAGGATGCGTTTGGAATGCAAAATACGAGTAATACAGATGGCGTGTGCAAATTTATTTATAAAGTACACTTTTGTCCCCAATATTTTTTTGCTATCAAGTGATCGGTCCTTTGAAGTTTGCAAAAAAATATTTTGATATTAAACTTCATTTTCTTGGTTTTAGACCTTGTTTTGAGCTTTTGGAGCTTAAAGATTGGTTTCACAAGATTATTAAGGTTTTTGAGTTGAAATGATTTTTTAAAAGGAAAAAACCAGCCACTTCAATTTTCAGCCACCTAAGAGTGAGAGAGGTCGTCGAATTAAAGCGGTAAATAGAGAAAAGTGTCTTTAACACTGATTTAGGCAGCCAAAATAAACAATATTTGTGTCAAATAGTTTCATTTGATGAAGGAGTTTATATTAGGTGTTGTTTTACATTTATAGTTCGTGAAAAAACAAATCAAAACTCAGGTTAATTTTTGGTTTCAGGTTGATTTTGGTTTTTATGGCAGTTTTTTGAGTTTTTTTAGGTCATAAATAGATTTATCACAGTTCTTACCATAGTTTTCAGACCCGCCCCGGTCCAAGGCCCGAGTTTTGGGTTTTGATCGGGTCGCCCGGGTCAATTTTTTTTTAATCAAAACGACGTTGTTTTAGTAAAAAAAAAAAAGTAAAGTCAACGGGTTGCACCTGGGGTTTTGACCTAGTCAACCAGGTGACACTGAGTTTTTCCTTCCCCTATTTTTTCTTCAAGCCGACCCAGTTCCAGTCCCGGATTTACTCGCCGGGCCGGGTTTCAAAACTATGGTTCTTACAGTTTTTTATAAGATTTCAGGGTAAAAAAATAGATTTAAAATGGGTTTTTGGGTAAAAACAAGTAAGCCCTGATTTTCTAGCCATCACATTGGTCGGAATCTGCGCAAATCAGATGACACGTCATCTAATTTTTTATTTTAAAAAGCATTTGAGGCTGATGACACGTCATCTATTCTAGTTGCAAACAAAAAAATTAAGTGCCTAGTTGCGCGAACCCTGAAAAAAAGCCAGACCAGACGGGCTAGCCTAACCTTTGTTTTTTTTTTTTTCTAATTCTGTTTTAGGCCTGGCCTTTGCTCTTTTTTTTTCTAATTTTTTTTATGGTTTTTTCTCTAATTGTTTTTAATATATTTTTAAATTAGTACGCCTTCTCTCTTTCATTTTGTTTGGAGAGCCTCTTTCAAATGACAATTATTTTTTTAGTTATGTATTTAGATTGAAAGAGTTTTTCTTATTTTTCTATTTTTTTTAAATTTTTTGTATGGATGAAATTTATTTTTAAAAATAATAATTTTTTATTTCTAGATAATAATTCTAATATACGTAGCCTTGCATGTTGTTTTTTTTCCTCTTTGATTTTATTTAATCAATTTAATTTATGTCTCTATTCCATTATCGTTTGCTTAAATAAAAAAATTATTTTAATAAATAAATTTAGCAAACACAACTGGATAAATATTCCCTTGTTTGAAATTAAATATCTTGATCTACTTTTGTCTCTCGATTTTTAATGTTTTAAATTTTTTAAACCACAGAAATATATTGAAAAAAATCTAATTATATAATTTTTTTTATAAAAAATAAAAATATTTGACCCACTAAACGCTGATCATGTAACTAGTTTTTAGCTAGGGTTAAGAGTTCCTTATTTTTAGGAGAATGAAGATTTATTTGTAAGAATAACAAAAAAATAAAGTTGCAATTAAATTGATTTTTTATAATAACCTTGCTGACATAGATTTATTTATTTATGTATTCCCAATTAATTGGATTTTACAATCTAGTGCTTGCTTAGCTTAGAGATTGAGCTATGGTTATAATTATGGCCGTAATGGCATGAAAGTTATGGGTAATATAAAGAGAAAAGCTAGAAAACTCTCGATTTTTCAAGATTAGCTTTTTAGTTGAAAAGAAAAAAATAATTACGTAGCGTTTGATTACACAAAAAATAATTCTAAAACTGTCTTAAAGACTCTTTTTTATGTTTTTTTTTAATTAAACAAGTTTTTATTCTTAATATTTATGCATCTTCTATCTCAAGACGTAATCAAACAATTCCAGAACAATTACTTAATAATATAGAGTTGTAAAACCTTTACATCTAATCTTTCCTATCCCAATATCATTAGCATAGCCATAGCAAAGAAGAGGTTATCTAATTGGTTGCTTATATGAAGGCCACTAAAGGCTTATATGGTCGTTAATTTCTGGACCCGTGGGATTAGTCGAGATACGCGCAAGCTGGCCCAGACACCCACGTTAAACTAAAAAAAAGAGTGTAATAATTATTATTTTTAAAGTGTTTTTTGGTTGGATATGTATTAAAATAAATTTTTTTTATTTTTTAAATTTATTTTAGATATCAGCATATCAACACGATTCAAAAATATAAAAAAAATAATTTAAAGTAAAAAATTTTAAATTTTAATAAAAAACAAGTTGAAACTCAATCTCAGACATCCCTAAACTTGTTACAGTGAGTTGATTCGGTGAGTTGAACCGATGATTAGTTGACTAAAAATCTAGTTTAGGTAAAATTCATTTTTTATTTGGTTGAACATTAAATATATACTTGTTTAATCTGGTCATATCTAGATGAGATTCAATCGGTCAACTTAAGAAAAATTAACTTCCGCCTAAAAGAATTGCTTCAAGGACCCAATAACCCGAATCCTTAACCAAGGCGCGAGCCCAACTGTTAATAATTTTGAAGCCGTTGATATGTCGTTTTGGACAATTGACTATGGCCCCCAAGACAGCAATAGCATCAGGAGAGAGGAGAGACGACATCGTTTAACGCATCGGTTAAGTTTCGTTTATGTTTATGTAGGCAAAGAAAACGGAGATTTATTTGATGGAGTGCGAGGGGATAAAGAGAACGTGGCAAATGGAGGGAGGACCTGTAGCGATTGGAAATGGAGTCCTTTGCTAGTGGGTGCGGCAGAGGTACTGGTCCTGTCTTGTTAACAACGAAACCCTGCTCTAACCCCTCCTCTCAAAAACCTCTCATCTCATTATGGAAATTGAAGAAACCCTATTTCTTCTTCTACTCTCATTGTTATAGCACCACTACCAGGTGTAGTAGCAATAATCGCTGGGACCCGAATGCTGAAACGCGAAGGTTCAATTTTAAGTTCAAGTTTCGAGACAAAAACGTTGATTCAGTACAAGTAGAAGAAGATGAAAAGGGTGGTTCTACGAGAAAGGGGAAGAAAAGGAAGCCGAGGTGGTGGTCGGACCAAGAAGAAGAGCCTCCCGGCATCTTGGAGGAAGCTATTGACAGTTTGTGGGTTCTTCAGGTAATTCTTATCCTTAATTTGTAACTACCAAAATGTTTGTCTGTCTTTGTACAAGTAGTCATGTTAGCTGTACCAACGATTTTATTGGCTGACACCTACTACCTCGTCAGTTGCTAAATAATGTGACTACTAGTATCTAGGCAATCCTGATTTCTCAAACTCCAGTTCAATGTTAGTGACTAGCTTTTCCTCAGACAAGAAGACATCATCATGAAGTTAGTTCGAGGTTTTGCAACTTATGAATGGATTGTTGAGTCTGTACTCTGTAGTTGTGAAGTTTTGGAGATGAAAATTAATGTAATTCAACTATCAGAGTATTGACAGTAACGAAATTCTAATAGTTTGTGCTCTTTGGTCAGTGCAGCTAGCCAAATCCTATGGTTGGATGTTTCCACCTATCGTCATAACTTCGCTGCTTGCTACTGGCCCGAAAGCCTTTCTCATGGTATTAGCACTGTCAGTTGGACAGTCAGCACTGACTTTTGCATTTCAGAAGTTACTAGGGAAGACTCAAAGCAAGCCGAAACGCAAGGTCCGAAAGAGGAGGAAAACAACTGGCAACACTGTAAATGATGCTGATATTGGTGATGAAGAACAAGACAAGGAGGGAGCTGTAAAGGGAAGAATGGGGTATCGGTCTTGGGTTGTTGATGATAATGGTTCCTTTAATAAAGATAACCAAGATGCTCCCAACTTTGGTGGTTGGGACGAGTTTGATGCTACAGCACCTCAAAGGAAACGTCAGCCTCGAAAGAAACCATTGGCGAATGGCAAGTGGAGCATGAGTGGGAGAAAAAGTGACACACCCTTGCTCTTGAGATTGTTAATTGCTGTTTTCCCATTTTTAGGTTCCTGGACAAAGATGCTTTAATGTTTTTCGTCCTTCGAATTAGCCTCGAATGATGCAAGCCTTTGGTATTGGTTATGCCTGCAAACAAGAAGGGTGAGTTACAAAAATTCAAAGGGCGGGATTGTTTCTGTTCATACCGGAATGCTTTCCCTGCAATTTGAATCAGCTGAAGCCAAGATGGGAAGGTCAAAGAATCAACAGTTACAGAGATAATATATAACAGCTTCTCGTTGAGATGATGAAGATTCCTCCATCGTATATTATAGTTGTCTTTCATTCAATTTGATTCCACATATAGTGTCAACCTGAGTTTATTTTTTTTGGAATAAACTTGTCATTGAATGTCATCGTTGCTCGAGGCGGATAAATTTCTTCCTCCGAAGTTTCTTTTCTTGTAGTTATTAAGCTGCTTTTGAGCTATACTTTCTTTTCACAGTGAGAAACTGGGAGTGCCATCTTAAGAGTTGAGAATTGTTGCAGTCCGTACAAATTGCTCTCCTCTCATATTTTCTCTACAATTTTAATTCTCATCATGACAATAAAAATTATATTATCAAAGAGCCAAGAGGAAACGAGTAAGTGAATAACTGTGTGCCAAAATATTTCAACCATCACGTGAATAACTATGATTGAGTTCAAAATTTCTAAAGAACAGGGAAAGAGCACACCAGGGCATCTAAGTTTCAACCAAATGTCAGCCATATTTTCTCTCTTTTCATTTTCATAGGCAACTAAATAAAGGCTGTTTTTACATCCTTTTTTAGTATACTGAAGATGAAGTTTGCTTGAGCGAAACTAACACCAGCAAGGATCAATGAAGCACCAAAAGAATGAATTGACTCCACTTGAGAACGAATTATGCATTCTTTAACCCAAAAATAATGTCAAAACACAAGAATCTTGCAAATAGCTGCCCCCTATTCACGTAGCAAGTAGATTCAGAGTCTTGGAGGCAGCCACAGAAACCCCCCTCATCCTTCGGAAAAGATTTAGGCAGTGGATGGTCTGGAATCACACCAAGAATGAGGGAGAGAGATGCTGGCATAAAGAATCGCGACAAACCTTATCAATACCTGTATGGGCAGGTGTCTCATACCGAGCGACTGTAACAGCCAAGCCAGAACCATCAGATAGCTGAAAAACGGATTGAATCTTGCTGTGGAACAGGATTAACACGCGGGTTAGGCACAGATGGTATAGTTCATAGATGTTGTAGAAGCAGAAGTGATTACCCTTTCCAAAATGTGGGTTCTCCATATAAAACAGCACGTTTATTGTCTTTCAATGCACCAGCCAATATTTCACTTGCGCTTGCAGTTCCCTTGTTCACCTAATTGAAATTCAGAACAGAGTGAGTGGTTCCTGATCAAAGGTTTGGTGATGAAAATATGGAAATCAAGCACATAACTATAAAATCCCAGAAAAGTAAAGCTCTTTGCCCAAACACGCAGGGGAGACACAATGATGATGTGGTGGAAACTTAATACCACGGGAGAACAAATAGTAAGAATGAAGAAATTGGCAGAAGCTTGATCACACACAGAGAAGACATCAGGTTGAATCATTAGAGCCTTCATGACAACTGGGAGTTCATAAAACTGCTCAAGTTACATACTCCAAGTATCAACAAATGTTATGACGTGATCACTGGATTCAGTATAAGAAAGCATGCCAGAACAGCAAGGGGTTCTGAGGCTGCAATTGCACCACTTACATCTGTTTCGTTTAAATCTCTAACCCCATGGCTATCACAAATATACACTATGACACCTTTGTCTAACCTGAACAAAATCAGCAAATCAACAGGCTAGTATACCATGATTTTCATTAAATAGAAGAAAGTATCGGATGATCCGTGATCACATTTGTTATGTTAGTTCATGGTTCCAATAATCTTTATAGTAAAACCCCCCAAAAAGGAGAAAAAGATGGCTAAGTATTCAATCTCCTCCCATCCCAGCCACCTGCGCAAACATTATGTCCAAACATAGTTCAAAATTCAATGTACAAGAATAAGATAAGAGAAAATCAAATATTTCCATTAATATATCGAGATACACTTCAAAAAAATATGACTATAAACACTTCCAATAATCACTGGAAGCAGCACTGAAATGTTTGAAGGAGAATGTGACGACAATGCCTAACACTTCTCTTTTCCAGGAACGTAGCAGACCCAAAAATATACTGTTAATTGTAAGCAATAGATGTATATCTATATCTTTTTCCAGTGTTAGTAATAAAAACAGGTTCTGGTGTCCAGTCAAGCTGCGGCACTGCAACTCCTGCATAGCACCGCCGGCTATTTTACTTTGTTCACACTTACAGTAACAATTTTCTCAAGATCATGGTTCCCACATGAAACATACTAGGGGGGAAAATGTAAACACTTGCTGAGTGAATAAATGTCTGATCTTAGACAACGAGTGCTGGGCTGAGTAGAGAACAAAAATGTAAACACTTGCAAGCATATAAATATGCAGACACATACACGCCCACATACACGCCCATCTAGTCCTTTTCTTCTGGATAAAAACCAAGGTGCTATATTTATGGATTTGACAATGAAGACATATCACTGAAATTTCAGGTGACCAATAAACATAATTCACGAAGGGTATAGAGGAAGAGACAACAAGCACAGATCTTGAAATAAAAGAAAACATAAACCATGAACATAAAATGTGTATTTCTGTGATTTCCCAGAGTTCATTTTAAATGCACCAGAATTAGGACTATATTCTTAAGATTTTTCAAAGAGAAAAATTAGTTTTAATCAAGGCATAAATTAATTTTAAGAATACCCTTAATCATAAAAGTAAAAGATCCCGCAAGTGCAATAAGCCTTTCATCTCCTAATTACTAATAAGCAAGTTTAATCACGATTTTTCTGTCTCTGTTTTTGTTTTTTTCGTCCTTGCAGAAGTAACTCTTTAGGAGATAAAACAAGTATCAAGCTAGCCTTTGTTATCATGACACGTGGAAGTCGAAAGAGAGCAACTTACTATTTAGCGATAATAATCCATGGAAAATAACGATTCTATTTTGAATAAAAAACAATTTATTTATTGTTATCTATCACTCTCAATTGTTGCTTTTTTTTTACTCTCCTTTTTTCTTCCAAATCTAAGCCCCAGTTTTTTATTACGTGAGATTAGATAAAATTTGATTTATAAAAAATTTAACTTTTTTTATGTTTTAAAATTGTTTTGATGTTCTGGTATTAAAAATAATTTTAAAAAAATAAAAAAAATATTATTATGATATATTTTCATATAAAAAAAATATTTTAAAACACAACTGTTACTATATTTTCAACATCCTGAGTTTTTAAAAATTCAGTTAATTTTTCATAAATTTAATTATTTTTATATTTTTAAACTGAAATCAATATCTAAAAACCCGGCTTTTACTTTAAAGCAAATGGTGGTAGCAACCACATTGCTTACACATTTGAATTCATCATTGCGAGCACTTCACTTGGAGCATCGGAAGCACCACGTTAATTTCCAAAGTCACCAACGACGAGCCGCCGTGGCTAGCAAAGATGAATTAATTTGAGGACTTTTTTTGAGTATTCTTCTCATCTTTGCAGGGTCAACAAAGCAACTTTCAAAGTCTTATTTACAAGACAAACCCTATTTATGACATCGATGCATACCAACCCTCGCTTTGATTTTTCTTTTCCGCAGAAAACAGGTCCTTTAGCTCTTGCCTTGGATTCAAGTCTAAAATTTAAATTGGACTGGCAACCTTCGAGGAAAGTTCAATTTCTAAATGCCCTCCTTTTCTGACATCGAGCAGCTTGACCTTCGTGGGATTCCCAAGAATACATACAGCCTCGATGACACTGAGCGGTTCGTCCGTGCCCCTTTCCTTCTTCCATGCCACACGTTCGTTCCCAATGGTGTTTTCTTAAGTTTGTTTTTGGATTTTAAAAATATTTTTTAAAAAATTAATTTTTTTATATTAATAATTTTTGATATTTTTATATAATTTTAATATGCTAATATCAAAAATATTATTCTGATATATTTTTGAGCAAAAAATATTTTAAAAAGCAATTATTATAGTATTCTCAAATATTTTTTTGTGGTTTATTGATTGGGGTTTTATTAGTTATGAATATATTAAAATAGTATATTTTTTAAAAAATTTATTATTTTAATATACTATACTGATATAAAAAATAATTTTAATTTATTTTAAATAAATTTTTTTTAAAAAAACCACTAATCCTAGTAATAAGCTCATTTGCTAGGAAGACAATAGCGAGAGATTGCATATTTTTGCTAAAAAGCTGATTTTCTACGGTATCAACGTGGTATGAGAAAGGATGGTTTTCCTTACGCGGCCATGTCATGTTTTAAAAAACTAAATTTTTTAAAATTATTTTAATGTAATGATATTAAATATAAAAAAATATTATTTTAATATATTTCTAAATAAAAAATATATATTTTTTAAATCACTACCCTAGTAAGAAACCATAGCAAAGATATATGTCACAATTACGTAAAAAGGCAAAAAGGAAAAAGAAGGTCACATTTATTAGTAATGGCTTCTTTTGTGCGCACCTAGAAAGGTATAAAGTTGGGGATAGCATGGTATGTTGGAGAAAGTAGCAAAAGCAAAGGTAGATCCACCTAAGCCCGCATTTCGTGACTGCTGCTGGTGTGAACTTGTTAAACTTCTGCTACATCACGTAAACTATTTAAGGTGTGTAAATTAAATCACCAGGATTGATTCAGGACCGCTCATCGTGTACAGTAATTTCTTTTTTACTTTTCAAAGTATTTAATTAAAAATCTATTTTTAACATAAAAAAACAAATATAAACGATCTCAATATAGATGATTATCCTCGTCTGATTTCACGAATAACATACACGAACCTTTTTTTGGCTTGCCACATGGATATCCATGGCATTGAGCATTTAAAACAAGGGTCAATTCCTCCAAAATTGGCTGGCGAAATATTACTCCTTCAGAAATTCAACAACCAGCTCAGTAACGGACATGGTGTGTAACTTGATATATAACAATATACCTGTTTCTTTCTTTACTTTATTTTTTTAAATTTTCAAATTGTTTTCTTGTGTTAATATTAAAAATAATTTTTAAAAAAATATATTTTAAAAAATAATCAATACAATATCCCTTCGCACCGAATAAATAGATTGGTGTTAGGATATGGTGTGCGGATTCAAAGTACCTTTACCAGTTCCAACAATATAGATAGCATCACAAGCTGCTGCTGCTGCTGCAAGGCAGAGATTCATAACGAGAATCGAAGCACATGTTGAGCATTTGCCAAAAGAAATAAAAAAAAATCACCACGCTTGATTTATTTTTCTTTTGTTTGTCGTTGCTTGAAAAAACCCAAAACAATTCCCGTTCCGTCTGGGAACCAGTGGACACGTGCATCTTTTCAAGACAAGACAAAAAAAAACAAAAAAAACAAAAGCATCCCCACAATGATCATATCCCTTTGCCCAAATTCAAATACCTCTCAACCACCGCAAGACATTTACTATATGAACATGATTTTCAATAGAGAAACAAATTGATCTAGTCCAAGTCTTCCTTATCTCCATACAACATTTATCGACAAATTCAAACACACACTAACCCTAAGAAAAGGGGAAAAAAAATATGAGGTCCCTCTTACACGTTTGCATTAGGGGTTCTAGAAGTAGGCTCAACTCTCTTCAACTGGAAACCATGCTTGTTAGACTCGTCATCATGGTAAATGTAAGCAAACCCGCCATGCCGGGTCATATCCATACCAGCCATCTCATCCTCAGATGAGATCCTCAAGAGCTTGAGCTTGCGAAGAACAAAGAACAATGGACCCATGGTAGCACTGACCCATCCGATAATCACCAAAATCTGTATTAAATGAGCACCCAAGAGCTTTCCACCACCACCCATGAACAACCCATATGGACGATTCGGTTTGTTCGGGTAAACCTCCCTTACATACTTCTCGGTGGCAAATAAGGCGGTGAAGATGACACCCCAAGTGCCGCATCCACCGTGTAACTGTGCAGCCTCTAACGGGTCATCAAACTTGAGGATCTCAGCCAATTTGTTGCAGCCAATCAACACTAAAGAAGCAACAAACCCGCATATTATAGCAGCCCATGGTTCAACCACGGAGCACCCAGCAGTAATAGCAGCAAACCCACCAAGCAAACCGTTACAAACATCAGTAACATTCCAATGACCAGACAGAATTCTTTTACCGAAAAGAGTGGTCAAAGCAGCTGTGCAACCAGCTAGGGTTGTTGTAACAGCAGTTCTACCAATTGCGCTCCATTGACCATAATAGCCACCAGCAGGGTAAGCACTCAAGATCTTAGTGAATGACCCAGGATTAAACCCATACCAACCAAACCAAAGCAAGAAAGTGCCAAGAACCACAAGGGAAGCACTGTGACCACGCAAAGCAATAGCCTTGCCTGAATGGTCAAAACGTCCGATTCTTGGACCTTCAATTAGAGCACCCCAAAGACCAGCAATCCCACCCACCATATGCACCACACCAGACCCTGCAAAATCAATAACCCCAGTACCAAACAACAAATCCCCGTCTGTTCTTGTCGCGCTAGCCCACCCATCACCAGACCAGAACCAGTGGGACACAACAGGGTAAACAAACCCAGTCAAGAAAGAAGAGTAAATCAAATAAGCAACAAACTGGGTTCTTTCAGCTATTGAACCACTGGTTATCCCAGCAGCCGCTATAGCGAAAGCCCACTGATAAAGAAAGTAGCTGTAATCAAAAGAAGAAGAAGGGAAATTCTTAAGACCAAAGTTGTGTTTGCCAATGAACCCATTGGAGGGAGTCCCGAAGGCAAACGCAAAACCAAAGAGGTAATAAAAGAGGCCACCGGCTGCAGCGTCAAGAACATTTGTGAGCATGATGTTCATGGTGTTTTTGGCACGTACGGAGCCTGCACAGAGCATGGCGAAGCCAAGTTGCATGGAGAACACAAGGTAGGCGGAGAAGAGGAGATATGTGTTGTCCACAGCATATTGGGTGGCGGAGAAGTTGTCAGCCGCGGTGTTGAATTGGGAGCAGATGAAATCAGCAGCCCCGGTGGAGTTAGTAACGTTGGAACCCAGTAACTGAGCAAGATCGCCCGCTGAGCAGGTCATGGAAGCCATGATTTTGGAGTGAAGGATGTCAGAGTCTCTGGCAAATAGAGATGGAGAGAGGGGGCAGAGGGGTAGGAGATGGAGAGTTATAGCAGAACTCTAAGGTTGTTGTTCAAGATCCTTATATATAGGGGAGAAAATGTGGAAAAACAATTAGATCCGATAAGTCTTTTGAAAGGTCCCGTTTAGAATATACCCTAGCTAGTTATAATACCGTCTCAACTCTTTATTCGGAACAATACTCGTATTATGAGTTGAGGAAGTTGAATCTAATAAATTATTTTAAGATTTTTTTAAAATGTTAAAACAAGAAAGAAAAATTAAATATTAAATATTAAACTTAATCTTATCTAAGTTTTAATTGAGTTATAAGTAAATTTATTAGATCAATTATATTTGACCGAGTTAATTTTCAACTTGGTTGAATAAAAAAATTAAATATAAATAAAAGCAAGACTTCTAAATTATAATAAGTTTAACAATACTGGAAAATACTGCTACAGTTTAAAATTGAATTTACTGGAAAATTAATATTAGTAAGGAAAAAAATCTAAATAAAAATATTTTTATAATTTTTTATGAGGTATAGATTTATTTTTCTTAATTTCACCGTCAAATCTTAAAGAAAAAAACAATAATTTCATCATAAACCCATACTTATTAATTCGAAACTTGACTCGACAATAAAAATATTTATTTTTTTAAGAAAATAAATTTGTTTTTATTTATTTATTTTAGAAAAAACAAAGATTGAAACTATTTCCGCATCGGGTTGATGATTAAGAAAGACGCCGGAATCTGAAGAATCTCTTGCGCATTCAAGAAAAAAATACCACCGGCTAAAATGCTGTGGCGGCCTGTCTGGTTCCTTGCAACCTAAAAAAAGCAGTGTCATCTCATCCTACAGATCTGCGCGCGGCGCCCACCTTCATAAACGAACAGAAAATAAAAACAATATTTTTCTGTGCAGGACACCGAAGATCAGAGTGCAGTATCCATGCTTCCACAGCTCACATTTTTTCCCAGGGAAGTAGTCAAGCCTGTTCTCATGTTATAGAATGGAATGCACGTATTTTTTGGTTTTATATATATATAATAAAATGATAGATTAGAAAACACCTTATATATATTCACGGATAAATTGAGAGTAATTAAATTTATATTGGTATATTAAATTATATCATCACATATTGAGTGATGATCCCATTATGTACGTATAAATCACACCTTATTATATTGGTATAATAAAACACCTTTATTTATTTTTAATGAATGAATAAATCTCACAAAGTCGAGAAAAGAAAGTAGCAATCTCTAGCTACTGCAAATAAATTAAATTATGGGAAAATGGAATCATATTAACTAACCCTTAACTGTATAGAATAAATATGAGTAGAAGGATCAGGTTCGAGTCTTATGATTACTAATATGATAATCATTAGATATTTATATGATTGTTAACTTCAGGATATGTAAAAATAATCGATGTACACGCAAGCTGATCCGGACATTCATATTAATAAAAAATATATATATTTTCCGGTAATGTTTGTAATTTGTAACCTATTTTCTTACAATAAAATAATATAGTTGAAGGTAATTCATCTGGGTTTTGTTTTGACACATAGAAAAAAAACATTTTTTTTTCAAGACAACTTATCGTAAATGGACATTTAAAATAATAAATGATCCCTATACTCTCACATGTTTTTGGCTGCACATTAACGCACGATGTACTTCTATGAGAGGGTATTTGTTACGTCGATCGATAATCACACTACAAGAGACCCTCTCCGTACATATAAAAAATAAAATAAAATGACTCACAAATTCATAAACAAAAAATAAAGAATAAAAGTTAGGTAAATAATATGCCAAAATGGTTTAATTAATTTTGTTTTTAAATAAAAAAATATTTAAAATTATAATTGTTTTTTAAAATATTTTTCTCTTGAAAATTTATAAAAATAATATTTTATTTATTTAAAAGAAATATTTTTAATATCAGTATATCAAAACGATATAAAAAAATTAAAACAAAATTATTATTTTTAAAATACAAAATTAAACGGGTTATAATTATCATCAAAATCTAAAAAGTCTTCAAAACGCGAATAATTAATTATTGATCTATACCTGTAATTAACTAACGACACGCTATCAAGTGTGCGCTGATTAGAATCTCTAAGAGGAATAAAACAGCTGTTATCGCTGTTTGTTTATTGCTTATCATTGCTTGCAATAAAAATAAAATAAAACGAGAGATTACGGAATCAAATCTTGAGAATTGATCTGTATTTGTTTATTTTAAAAAATAATTAATAAAAAATATTCTCTAATCATAGAAAAATTTAATTTAATTTTTAGAAAAGTGTTTTCTAATTGATTTAAAAGAAAAACGCAACAGTAAAAAATTAAAAAATATCTTATTATTTGTTAATTATATAAAATTTGATTTTTATTTTTTTAATTGTTATATATTTTTCTTTTAATTTTTTTAATTTTAATTTTTTTCCTTAGAATTTGATTTAACTTGATTTTTTATATAAATTTTGATTCTTAATTTTTTTATTGTTATTTATTTTATTTGAAATAATTTATGAAATTAATTATTTTAATTTCATCCTCTTTTAATTTTTTTATTTGTCAGATCTGGTCTTTAATATTCTTTTGATTGCTATTTATTTTATTTAAAATAATTCATGAAATTAATTTTTTTTTAATTTCATTATCTTTCAACTTTTTTATCTATAAAGTTTGATCCTTATTCTTTTAATAAACTTGAAAAAAACATTACTAATTTATTTTTTCAATTTATTTTTCATAACATAGCTAAATGTTAAAAAATATTTTTCAATTTATTTTTTATATTATTATCAAATATCAAAAAAATAATTTATTTTTCATAAAAAATAATTCCTATAATAAAAATAATTTTAAACAAATAAACGTGAATCCATTTCAAACCGGAGGCCACGGATAGAATTGAAGATAGTTAGAATTAGAACTCCGTACACAGACCACTAATATTTATAAAACGAATCTCTCGTGTGTATCAGCCGCACAAAACTTTTTTTTTTTTTCTCCACGTGGTTAATGGCTTGCATGTTTGTATTAACTACGTAAATCAATACCAAATTAATCTAGTTTTATGGTCTAATTGGAATTAAATTATCCAAGTAAAAAATGAAGAGTCGACAAGAATCTTGCTTCCTGTAGCCTAGCTTGAAGTCCCCAGTAATGGCTAAAGAGGTGATAAAATTTCTCAAACATAAAAACAATCTACATAAAATGTTAGTCTAACGGTTAAAATATTATTATATCCCTGTAATAATAAGAATACAGGTTCGATCTTCAAAAAACATATTTATTAAAAAAGATAGCTACGAATCCCAAACGGAACTAATTTCACCCTTTAAAATAATATAAAGATATCCGGATAAGAAAAAAGAACATAAAAACAATTTTCTTAGATTAAAAAATAATTCAAAGTAAAACAATCGTAATCTACTCTAAAATAAAAACAAATCATGGCTAGCACCTGCCAATGAAAAGGAAAATGGGATTAATTATTTTGTTTTCCCTTTATTTTTTATATTTATTGACACTTTCAACTATCCTCATCAACACAAAACAACGTTACATTGCTAAGAAAAATAAACAAGATAGCTGAAAAGTCAACGGATGGGAATTGTATAAGCATTCTTGACAAGGTTACACGGTGCCGTACGAAATGTAAATACAACCAAAGTCAATGATTGTGTGTGGTATCGATAATTTTCAATGGGCACCCGCACCGTTTTCATACTGGTTTGCAGGGCAGCTTACTCAAAGTAGAAGCTGAAATCCTGCGTACGGCCTTTTATATTCATATATCAGAGTCAACCGTATGACATTTGCGCTGCTGAAGACTTTAGAAACACAGAGGTATGGTCTCAAAAAACAGGGGATTTGAAGCTTTTATACGAGATAAAACAGTCCACGGCTCCCTTGCCTGATCAATGAAGATACAGTGGGCGCCATGATGACAGATCAAATCCATTAAAAAACAATGAATCCATCTGTCTGGGACATATCCATGGAAGTAGATGGATGCATTAATGGGGTGATGATTCTTGCAAGCAAGCATCCTAAACAGCGTTGCGTTCACAATATAGTCAACGTTAAAAGTCTAATCACAATTGTAAGCATTCACCAGTGAGAATCTGAATGGAGGCTGCATTTGGAATCTCGACCAATCGACCGGATTCAGATGTCTTGCTGACAGCTTAATTTGAATCGATCAGTCTAGAACATGTGATTCCAAAACCTGTGGCCCAGAATTAACCATGAAGATACATATGGATGATTACATTTCTGAGTTTTTTTTTTTGGATTCTAGCATATTAAAAATAATAATAAAATAACACTAATAGCCATGCTGGAGCTCACTTATTTTTAGACCATTCATGTGACGATGTATGCCACCAAGGTTATTGTTGGTGATCTTTGTCAGTTTTATCATGCCTTCAAAATCTTCTTTTATTTATTGAATCTTATATCCAGATCCCCAAAAAACTACATTTCTAGCCATAAGCCTAGCACGCAACTAGAGTTGAAAAGTAACTCTTACAATCGAAGTTGTCAAGAACTCCATAGGGCGGAGCCGTATTCTGTTGAAAATTGGAATTTGTTGACAGCTAGAAATTCAGAGTTTCAGATTCCAAGTCTAAATTTTACATTCATGTTCTATATTCAGATATTGATACCTGCATACAGCTAAAAACACTATGTTCAACATGTAGTTCTACAACTAAATAGCATTGCATTTGCTGTATCATCTTCTTTTTTTGTGGGTCAATCATGTGAAATTTATGAAGAGCCTCAGCCACAAATTGAAATGGGGGGGGGGACAAAATCTTCAAAGAAGAACTCTACTCGTCAACTTCTTTCAACCTTTTTTTCTGCTGCCTTCGCTGATCACGTAAACCTGGATGAGAAAGTAAATAACCTTAGGGCATGATAGACAGTTGGAATGAAAAAACATAAAAACGGAAAGAGATATGGAGAACTGAGAATACGTTTCTTCTCTCCCTTTCTTTTTCTCCTCAAATTCTCCAAGTCTCTACGTTTTTCTGCCGTCTCTTTCACGTCCATGCGCACCTGAGAGCAGGATAAAGACATTATAGAAACCAGAAACCAAAGGACACGATGATAGAGAGCCGATCACAAATATGTACAATTAGTATATCCATATTTTTTCTAATTTAAGTGCACATTCAGGATGAGAACCAAAAACCTTCAGAAAAGCTTTTAGTACATCTTCAAAGCTGCCAATGAGACAAGCCTTTCAAGAAATTGCATACATCAGCAACTAGTCACGAACTGGATCTACCTTTTACAGAATTAGCTAAGCATTACAAGTTTTGCTCCACATCCAATTTCTGGAGGAACAGCAGGGGCCTATTCAGGGAGGGCTCTCTCTAAATTAACAAAAGAGCTTGCTTTTCAGCTTTGATCCTCTCAGAAGCGTGCCCAAGATGGGTCAAATTCTGAAGGGAGTGGATAGGTGGCACTAAGTTTGGGTTCTGGCTCATTCTTTAGGGAGGCTCAAACAGGTCAAGTTATGCTATGAAGAGAATATAGATGCAGTGCTTAGAAGACCAGATATTTTTAAATCATGGGGCACTGAAATGTTAGTTGTGTAGAAAAGGGAGTCAAACTAAGGAAACCCCAGGATATCATTCTTTGCAACCTGCTCTCTTGTGCTCAAGCCACATAATTTCACTAACATTGCTAGAAAAAATACACTCTCTAGTCTCTACCAAAGAACATGACTGCATGTTCATTTATTATCCACAAGTTTGATCCTTCATGCAACCAAATATTATATACACGACAGTATTTTATAGCAAGCTTAACTAAATTTTTTCTTCAAATGATACATGTAACAAGATTTTGAATTTACGGTATTTTCAAACAAAAGAAAACGCTCATATTGGAGTCCAAGTGTACCATATTTTGAATTTAGAGGCCCGCAGAAATGTCTAATAAAGTAATCACGAAAAGTGGGGAAGAACATGAGAGTGGAATCATAGCTGAAACATACTACCTCCTGACCAGAACTTCGGAGTGCCTGGAGTGGCTCCACACAATCTTGACCAATAACCACCAATTTCCTTCTTTTGTTATCTCCCAAATTCACACCTTGGTCTAACTTTTGCCTTGTTAATTCTTCAAACTGATGTTGCAGGAGAGGTGAAATCCCAGCCTGCAGGAATAGTTGCAGTCAGTAGTTAAGATCCTTACACCTGAAAATTCATTTTATTTACTGCAGGATAAATGACATATCACAGGGAGTAATCTATTCTAACATCATCTGAAATCAAGCATCAAACAAATGCTAGCCAAACTAGATTCCCATTAATGCCCCTGCTGTCCCCAATACAAGAGTTGGGCGTCACATACAAAGCACCCATGCACTATCAATGGTCAACATCAGAATCATTACAACCTGCAACTGACCAAACCAATCATTCAGGTTTCAAAAGCCTTCAACTAACCTAGATTCTAACACTACACAGAATTTAGGATAAGCTCCAAACTCGAAGTAAAATATTGCAATAAAGCTCTGATAGAGTGTGTCCCAACAACTATTAGGCAGACTTCGTCCTTTAACAACATATATTGATATATAAAAACAAACATCTCAGTATATGACGTGAAAATCAAAATTGCACATCTACAAACAGGTAAAGGTATATCCATATAGTACTATTTCTAAGAACCCAGACAACATCTCCAAGGAAAAAAAAAAAAAAGAACCCAGACATGTTTGTTCAAGAAAAAAAGAACCCGGACATGTTTAAGAGTACTACAGCTTGTGTTTGATCAACAGATTGACACAATCAATAGTGACCAAGAAAAGTTAAAGGTAATGACCAGTGGATTATTACCCCTGCCAAATAGCGATGTGAAAACGATTTTGGTTGCAAAGGACGTGAAAGCAGAGTGTTAAGCTCCTGCAAATTAAATCCAGAAGAAATTACTATAGTTGCCTCTTCAAGGAAAAAGAAATGGCCAAACTCTCAAATTTCACAGAACCAAAATTAGAATAAGAAATTTATCGTAGTAAACAAAACCTGCTGTAAATTTTTCAGTTGCATTGAGGTGACTCTCTTTTGCTTATGATTGTTCACTCTTTCCTCCTCACTGTCATCATTCTCCACCATTAACTCAATTGATTCTGCATTTCGTTCAAACCAGGTTTTCTTTGCCTTCTCCTAGAGAAGCACATGTATCAGTTACAGAATGAAGCAGAAGTAGTATTTCAGGAAACTGATATTTTAAGTTTCTAAACTATGTAGACAGAAATAAGGAGATCCCAAATCACATGAGCCAAGTAAAAGATTCATCTACCTGGGAGTCCTTTCTTGTAATCTTGTCTATTTGACGTGCAAGAGACAGCCGTCTCATCACCTCTTGCATGTATGACTCTTCTAAAGGAAATCTCTGAAAACTTTCCTGCATAAAGAGAGGAGACAACCCAACAATTTACTGAGGCAATCCTTGAATCCCAACTCTTAGTTCAAAAAGAATAAAAACAGAGGAGGCAATCCTTTATGGAATCCTACAATTTAGGGCTTCATGTAAAAAAGCAAGAGTGTTAAGCGCTGCTGATGATATAATTATGAAAAATGGCAAAATCTAATGCTTAAATTTCCAAAATGCTCAATCAAGTCTAACCTCTCTTTAAAGAATAATATACTTTTCAAGAATAATGTACTCAGATTAGTAAAGTTTGAAACTTTGCAAGAGCTGCTACCTTTGAAAATGATTTGCACAAAGAGGCAAATTTTGAAGTATCATTTGATGAGATAAGGGCAATGCTGCATCCATCAGTACAAGCTCTTGCAGTTCTTCCACTTCGGTGAACATAAACCTAACACAAAAGGATATAATATAAGTTTAACAGAACGAAAGCAAAAACTTTTAAAAAATGTGATGCATCCCAAGTTTTACTTCTGCTGAATGTGGAAGCTGATAGTGAACAACAGTTCGGACACCAGGGATGTCGAGGCCTCTTGCAGCAACATCTGTAGCAACAAGGATAGCATGTTCATTTGAACGAAAACGATCTATTGCCTGCATTAGACACAAAGGAGAAGTTGGTTGGTGTGAAGAAACACAAGTCACTGCATCTTCTGACAAACAAAATCACAAATTTAATTGGCAGAAGATAGTTATTATGTTGAAAAACATAGAACTTAGCACCTCTGCCATTTGCTTCTCCCAGAGACAAAGAAAGATAAAGAACTCCTAGATCACAACTTAAAACAAGTAACTCAAAAGAAAAAGAAAGAAACGTAAGAAAAGATGGTGGGCACTTAATTTACCAAGCGGGGTTTGCAATTGCCTTTTTCTATTCAGAGACATTGTTTATACAACTCTTATAAACTCTTGTAATATTTAACGCTCTGGCCCACTTAACATGTACAGTTGATTCAAAAACATTTTCATATAGCTCTGCTTTCTCTTGTTCCAAAAGCCATGGACCAAAAGTTGTAATGCACTCACCCTGGAACTAAACGGCAACATATGATTTTGTCTGATAAACTGATTATCTCCAGAATCGGATTGCCCACTTAACATAACCAGCTCAAAACCAATACAAGGCCTATTAAATGGGTTGACTGTTCAGAAACTCAGCGCTCATCATGAAGTTGTGTGAAGTTAATGCGCTTGTATCACCCACGTAGAAGCACATGAAACACTTGAATAGCTACACCAAAACTGATGATATGCATTTCCAACTACAACCATATGCAATGCCTCTGATTAATAAGTTGTCTTGCCCCTTTCAAGGCACATCATGAGCTGGTGGCTCTAATATGTGTTCAAAACAAGTCTGCAACTGTTTACAGCCAATTTGAATAACTAGATTACAGTATCAACAACATGAGGCATTAAATCCTATTCATTTATTAAACTATTTATTTTAGAATTGTACTCGAGCATTAACTTTAAACACAGCACCACACGCAAAATTCAAATATCACATTATAAATGAGCATGGTTCGAACTACTTAATAAAAAAGAAAGGAAAAATACAAATCACAAACCTTCAAACGAGCTCGCTGCTGCATCTGAGCATGAAGTGTCCAAACATTGATGCCTAGGATGCGCAAAAGGGCAGAAGTGTGGCGCAAAGCTGCAATTGATGTACAGAAAACAATTGTGCGACCTTTTCCATGAACACTCAATATATAATACAGGCAAGCATCTTTATCTTCTTCCTTGCATCTGCAGTCATTTTAGTAAAAAATTGAGAAAGGCAAGTGATGCAATATGATAACATAAAATTTTGCTAAAAACAAAAACATAAAGATTACATATAAAGTGCAAATGTAAAGGCAAAGAGTGTAATAGATCCTTTCATTAATAACTCCTGAAATTAAGAATTAAACAAGTTAATCAAGTTGAAGATATACCAATCAGAGTGAGCAAGATGAGATCAAAGCAATCTTATAAAAATATGTCCTGTGTGCACAAAAAAGAAAGAAAAAATAATGCAAACAAATAAAAAGGTGCGGCGCAACCACTGAACTACAGCCCATGTAAATTCCGAGGACAAGCCAGATGACCTTGGAATAATATTTTGGCTGCGCAAACCAGTCTACAGACATGAATTTGCAGAGGCATGCATGCATGCATGTTGGAATGTTAAACCTTATAGCCATCAACATGGCCAGCCCTATTGTAAAATATAGTGGTATGCCAAATTTAGAAATCCAGCACAAGCTTCAAAACATCCCACCATGTAGCTTGTAAACCACTTAGATTCTTGCATTTAGCAGTTATAAAGATTCTAATGGGAGATGCAGTGTAAGACACATACTCTATAAAAGATTCCTCGAGCTTATTTGCGAGGATTGATGCATTTGTCAGGTCAATGATGGCAGCATTTGCTCTCATTCCAGCTCGTTCAGAGAGCATTTCTATGGAATTCAGCCCATCAGCCATTGATTGCTTTGATTTTAATGAGCCACGCTTTAGCTTCTTGCGAAAATCAGCAGATAATGCTATAGTTGCAGAAAAAACAAACGTTTGTCTTTTCTTTATTTGCATGTTTGAAAGTGTTTGGCAATTTTCTGAACTTTGAGATTGTCCTCCAATTGAACCACTGGCCATGGGCAGCATGTCAATAATAGACTGTAACTCACGAAAATGTCCATTTTCAATCATTCGATCTGCCTCATCCAGCACAAAGAATGATAACGAATGCAACTGCAGAGGAAAACAAACAGAGACAATATGGCATATGAATAAGGTGCTTAAATGTGTTTTATCTAGAAACCAAATGTGTAAAGATCCAAAAACTAAATCAATAAAAAAAAAGTTAATCCGATTGTAGCAGAACAAAGACATACTCTCCCTGAATACATCCAATGTATATATCACATGCAATCACTAACCTCAACAAGATGCTTTTCCCCTCCTGACATAAGTTCCCACAACCTCCCAGGAGTCCCAACAATAATCTCAGGCCTTGCTTTCAAAAGTCTTTCCTGCTTCTCTGTTGACATCCCACCAACAATTGAAACCACCCTAATATTGATACCATGAGCTGCTTCCTTAAAATGGTCTGTCACCTGGAATGGATAAAAAGAAGACCCACATGAAAACTTCAAATCTGACAAAGCTAAATTTGCGGAACCTAAGAGCATGTTGGAGAATTCAGGATCAGCGCTGAGAATTTCATTCAAAATTATGACTACCTGAATGGCAAGCTCCCTTGTTGGAGTGATGATGAGAGCACGCAAAAGACCTTTTGGTGCAAACCTTTCAGCTTCCTCTCCCACATTGTCACCCATGTTTGAAGCCTTATCTTGTTCCTCGAGGAGACGTTGCAAAATGGGCAAACCAAAAGCAAGAGTTTTGCCCGAGCCAGTTTCTGCAGCTCCAACAACATCCTATAACATAAAGGCACAATGATGAGAACAAGACCAAACAGCATTATCCACAATTAAGCCTTAAACAATAACCTTAACCAACCTTCCCTTGATGAGCTGCGGCAGGAATACAAGCTTTCTGTATTGGTGTTGGTTCCTTGAACCCAAGCCTATATATCGATTTCATGAGCAGAGGATGAAGTCTCAACTCATTCCATCCATAAAATTCAGTCTCGTCAACTGATTCTCCTTCTACATCATCCTTGTTATTGCTAACTACAGTCGCACAATTGTGGAGCAATGAACAATCTTCATATTGGTAAATTACCATCAATTAACTAAAGTTTTTGGTATTAAAATGCACCAAAACAACAATAACAGACAAAATATCAATCAAGAGCACATGGAGATCATAGAAAAAGTTTACAAGTGATCGTGAATTTACAAATGACCAAAGCGCAAATGTTACGAGATCAAAATGCATCTGAGTAATTCAGAGACCAACCACAAATTCAAAACCTGCCTTGAGTTATAGACATCAAAATCAAGGAACCTCAAAGCTGACCAAATGTCAATAACACAAATAAACTCAACAGTTAACCGAACTCCAACAAGTAAAAAGTGTTAACACATACCCCAAACTTAAAAGACTGTACATTAAGCCACAAGCCGGGATCCAGAATTTATATGATAAGCACTAACCAGAAGTAGTTTCATCAACCCTTGATGATTCCTTCGCTTTCTTTTTCTTCTTTCTCTTCTTCCTCTTTTTCTTATCCTCCACGTTTATCCCCTCCTCCTCCACCTCCTCTTCAACCCCATCAGCATCAGCATCACTATCCTTCTGTTTCTTGGATTTATTCTTTCTTTCTTTCTTCACCTTCTTATCAAGACCAGGAATTTCTAAACCATAATCACCCTCGTCAATCTCTTCAAGTGATAGAAACCCTGCATTCACCCCCCCAAGAAAAAAAAAAACACAATCATATAAAGAATCAGGTTCAGGTCCAAGCTTAAACCCTATAAACCCTACCGCAAAGTATAGTTAAGAAGAAGGAAATACAAGATGGAATGGGTGAATCCAACCTCCTTCGAGCTCGTGAGAACCAGCAATAACAGAGAAAGGATCGTCTTGAGAGATGGAAGAGTTCCATGGGAGTGAGTCGAGTCGGTCGATTTCAGGGTCAATATGGGTTCGCTTTCTTTTCCCCTTTTTGTTGTTGGACTGTTTAGAAGATACTCGTGGTTCTGCTTCTGTAACGGCGGCCATTCCAGAGTTGCAAGCTTCAAACACTCTGGTAATTTTGCCTAAATGCACTGGCTGCTGTAGCTTAGGCAAGGCAAGTGTTTACATAAATATCACGAAGCGCGTTTATTTAAGCACGAATTGGAAACGAATACCTGTAGTGGCTGATGGTGTAATTTTTCTTATATTTATGGCTATTCTTTTATTGTTTTTGTAGGGAAACACGAAATTCGTGCTTTTTAAAGGGAATTTATAAACCACGCCTCCCTTTTTTTTTTTTTCTCCGTTCAATTTTTTTTCCCTTGACGAAGTTCTTGTTTTTGACGCAACTCACCACCGTTTTATAAAAAATTAAAAATTATTTTTACTTAAAATTAAATTTTTATATATTTTTAAATTATTTTAATATTAAAAATAAATTTTAAAATATATATTATTTTAATTTATTTCCAATTAAAAACACTTTAAAAAATTATTGTTATTATAATATAAAATATTACCTTAATCCCGAGAGTTTTAACGGGCTTTCGGTATGTAGTTGGTCCTTTTACTAGTAAAATATGTTTCATTGAATCCCTCTACTGATATAAAATGGCATTGTGTCTCTCCATGCAACAAAGTTTTTATTTAACATCAATGCCTCAAAATGTTTACGGCATTTAAACTTAAAGATTGATGAATTATATCGTGACACGTAAGACTTGAACCATTTTCTTCCAAAAATATCAAATAAGTTTTGAAAAAAAATAGAGAAACAAAAACAAATTTTAACATAAATACTCTAAAAAACTATGTATGCTCTCAAAATCATGTCAGATTTTGCTTTTTTTTATTTTTTATTCAGAAATAGTATTTATGTTATTGAGAAAGTGATTATTTTTTAAAGTATTTTTTTCTTGAAAATAATTAAAATGAATTTTTTAATTTTTTAAAATTTATTTTTAACATCAACATATAAAACGATTTATAAATATAAAAATAATTTAAAATTAATAAAAAATTAATTTTTAAAATACAAAAAAAAATTATAAGTTTTTAAAATTTCATATTTATAAAAAATAAAATTCTAGTATAAGAAAATTTATTCAAGGACATGTGTCGTTCATCAATTGTTAAGTGCTAACATCATCAGTATGCAGAGACACGGGCAAAGGGCTAATATTAAATAAAACTTTATTGTGCATAACACAATACAACATTAAAGTACTGTTTATTTTTGCATTATAAAAAGTATTTTAAAAAAAATTTAATTTTTTTAATTTTTTTCTTTGCTTCAAGTTAATATTTTTTTTAATGTTTCTAAATTATTTTGATGCACTAATATCAAAAATAATTTTTTAAAAAATATATATTATTTTAATACATTTTTAATAAAAAACACTTTAAAAACAACAATTACTACACATTCAAACATCCCCAAATACACCCTAATTCACTAAAGGGACTCAGTAAGACATTATTTACTAGCGAAGGGACTGCTTGTATCAAAAGCCTCGCAATTAACCCCACAATGAGTTACTTTTCTTACAATAAAATTCAAAAACAATTTTGCATATAAGATTTCTTCGTTTTCAATGTATATTTAGTTAAAAAAATATCAGACACCCATGAAAAAATTAAACAAAAATTAAGTTCCATGAAAAAAAAAATATCTCTTTAATCATCAATATAAAGTCTAAAAATTAAATAGAAAAAACATAATAAATAAAAATAAGAGTGCGCCAATGAAAAAAGAAAGTCTTTGAATGTAACTAACCGTTTATTTAACATAAAACATATCTCTTACTTTCCCATCCTTGGCTTGTTTAAGTATTCAATCAATGGAAAATATTAAGTTCTTAAGAAATTGATTTATTATACGAGACTTTCTTCTTTTACTTGATTTATGTTTTTGTTTTTAGGTGTTTTTTAAAAATATTTTGGGCTTGAAAAAATACTAAATTAATGGTTTTTAGTGCTTTTAAAAAATATTATAGGCTTGAAAAAAAAACTAAATTAATTGATGGTTTTGAAATATTAATGTCAAAAATTAAAAAAAATATAAAATAGATTTATTTTAATATATATTTCAAATAAAAAATTATTTAAAATAACATTACACCACTTGTTATTCAAAATAAGTATCAATGTTTTAAATTAATGATAGTGAGATAAAACCTTACTTTAATGTTCCATCATAAAAAATCTTTAAATAAAAAAAAACAAAAATCTTTAAATTAAAAAATGAAAAAATCAATATTTTGATTTTGAATTATGGGATTTTTTCAAGATAAACCTTTTCTTTTAAAATTTTTAAATTTTCAATTCTACAAACATTCTTTCTAAATTTGAAAATTTATTGAAAAAAACTTTTTTTTCTTTTTGATTTTTTAATCTCAAGGCATTACAAAAAAATATATATTAAATTAGCTCAGTTTTTTACTATTCATCAAGACACATATTATTATGGAATGAAACGATGTAAAAACATAATTGTCCTTGCCAAAAAAACTAGTTAAACATGCAATTAAGAATATGATTATCTTTTTAATGGGATACATTTGCCATTGAAAAAATGATTGGGAACAAAATAGTCTTTTTTGTTTTTTTGCTATAGTATAAATACTAAGTTGCCTTTTTAACCTTTGGATGGAGGCTTCTTTTGTCTTTTTTTCAAAAATTTAAACAGTGAAGTTACACTCGTACCTTTAAGGCAGAAAAAAATAAAATACAAAATTACCCCTGAGTTCTGGGGGAAAAAATAAAATTGCATGTAGGGGTGTTTTCTTCGTTTTAATATGATTTTGTTATTAATATAAGGTGGGGGTTATGGGTGTTTTCGTCGTTTTAACACAAACACAAATACACACACACTATTGTTTATATTAAAAAATGGTTGGTGGTGTCCCCTCCTCTCGGGTGGCACACGCAGCGCCGAAATAATACTGAACGCCGCCTTTCAGGGCAGCGTTTGATGCGCCTCGCAACCCAAAGCACGGTGACCAAGCACATGTGCCGATGCAACATGCGGAGGAGCTCCAACCGAGGGTTTTTCCCTCCCTCCCTCTTTCCCCTCTCTCCTCCTATAAAATCGTGTTACCTATTGCAAAAAAAACAATAAAGTTTGGCTATTTGTCTGTTAAGTTAAATTATGTCCTCATTCTTTTTATTACAGTATATCTAGCCTTAGATAATTTATTATTTTTTTTTTTAATTTCATCCATTCATAATTGATTTTTATGTCAAATTTGATCATCATTCTCTTAATCATGGTGTATCGGGTCTTGAATAATTTATCAAGTTTTTTTTTCAAATTCATCCATTTACACTTGATTTTTATATTAGATCTGGTTTTCATTCTTTTAATTGTGATGTATTTAGTTTTGAGTCCTTTATTGAATTGAATTGTATGTGAATTTCATTCATTAATATTTTATTTTTATATCAAATATAACCCTCATTCTTTTAATTGTTATTTTTAGTTGTTCTTATCCTTTTCTATATTGAAATTGTTTTTCAATTTCACCCCTTGTAATTTGGTTTTATTTTATTTTTGCATCAAATTTGGTTTTCTATCTTTTTAAATCATTTATTTTTTCAAATTTATCCCTGATTTTTTTGGTTGGTTATGAATTTTACAGTGTTATTTTTTTATACTAGACTTTTATGTTGTGATCTAGTATCGTGATTTATATTACAAAAATTTTAAAGGTTGAATTGAGTTGACTTCAGTCATTTTTCATTATTTTTAAAAAATTTATCTATCATCATTTTGTACGTTGGGAATTGGTATTCTTTGTTTTTTTTTGTTTTAGATTCATTTGTTAATTTTATTTTTTAAAATTTTACCATTTAATTTAATATTTTTGTTTGTCCTCTTATATTTTTTTCAAATGAGTTTCTTATTCTTTTAATTGCTATTTCTTTATCATTTATTTTTTTTTTTTCATCACTTGACATTCCAATTATTGAGATTTGGTCGCCTAGGTTTTTCCCGTTGTTTATAAAACCTACCTAGAAGTCAATTTGGGACAATGATCGGGTCATGGGTCGAGTGGGTTGACTTGAGTTAACCTAAGCCAACCAAATCCTTTTGTTTTTTTTATATATATATATATAAAAATCAAAATGATACCATTTTGAAAGAAAAAAAGAAAATAGTCAATGGGTTTTGATCATGTTTTGACTTGATTTTCCTCAAAACATGTGTCAACCGGGTTTTTGATAGTCTTACACTTAATTAATTCTCCTCCTTTCTTTTGAAGCTTGGCCCGGTCATGGTTCAAACCATTGGGTCGAGCCAGTTTTTAAATAGTTGCTTTTTCAGATGTAATGCTTCCAGTTTAGTCAGTACCCAGGGTTATGAATTTGAAAAGTTTACATGGGTTGATATTATTATCTTTCCAATTATATCCTTTGAAATCGTTTGTTTTAAAAAAAGAACTTTGTTTATCCGAGTGGCCTGAGTTTCTTTTACAATGCTTTTTTATTTATTTTATCCTTTAAAATTCAATTCTTTTTAAAATTAATTTTTTTTTTTGTTTTTTCTTCTATTTGATTATTTGCATAATCCTATTTGTGGGTTTTGATACCCTCATTTGATTATCTTTTTAAAGTTTTTTTTATTGATTTTTTTTTAAAATTTTATCATTTTACATTTTGATTTATTTGTTAGTTTTTTTTTTTTTAAAATGCAATAATAACACTTAAGCAAATAAATTTTATCTAATTCATGATGAAGCATTTGCTGTCTATCTAGTTTTTTTTCTACATCAGCTCCAACTTTATTTTACAAGATAAAATTAAAAACAAGTTAAATGAAAATTTGACAAAAGAGGCCACGATAAGAAATTTGTTGAGTAGAAGGCATACATAAATTCAAACAAAAATATAGAAATCACAAAAAAATAATAATAATAAAGAGATGAAATTGGTGATGAATGATGGAAGTATACAAGGAATGAAACGATGAATATAAGGTCTCCACCTTCGTACAATCATATGAAAAGTTTTCACATGTTAATTTAATGGAAGTACGTGGCCATCACGCACCACAGATTCATCACCTGTATCCTCTCCCTTGCCACCAAAATATCTCCCACCAAAATACCGTACAATGCCCTCCTTTCTCTTCAAATGCATCCCCTTCATACACCCAAAACCTCACCCCTTCCCCCTTTCTCACCTCACCGCCATGTCCATCAAAACCAAAACTCGCTTAAGAGGTGTCGTTTTCGACATGGACGGAACCTTAACCGTCCCCGTCATTGATTTCTCCTCCATGTACAAGGCCGTGCTAGGAGAAACCGAGTATCGCAGAATCAGACAAGAAAATCCATCTGGCATCGACATTTTGCATCTCATTGAGAGTTGGAGCCCTGATGACCAGCGAAAGGCTAATGAGATCATCCTTGATTTCGAGCGACTTGGTCGCGAGCGATTGCAAATCATGCCTGGTGAGTCATTGGATTGCAGCGATGCGGCGTCGTATATTCGTTTCATACTTGGATTCACCTGCTGATTTTTTTATTTGGAAATTACTGAGCTGCAGGTGCAGCTGAGCTTTGTGGCTTTCTTGATTCCAAGAAAATTAGGTACTAAAAGTTTCAATATACAATAACTGGTGTTTCATTTGCGCTGAGGAATTTAGTTTATTTGTGATTGAATAACCTAATTGTTTTTTAACCATTCAAATGCGTGAGTTGGTTCCATATTATTTATCAGGGCTATATGTAAGAGCTACATTGGGGTAGCTTGATTTACTATAAAATGAATTAATCTCCCATTTTACTACTCACAACAAGGTGGATTATTCGTTTATTGTTTTTTTTTAAATGTTGGGTTGGAGTTTAAAATTGAGTTTTGATTAATCTTATGTTACAAGTGCATCTGTGCATGTTAGATTTGCTACAGAATGTGTGCTTGCTTGGTCTATTCGTGAAGTGATGATCTGGAGTGACGGGTTGAAAAGTTGAGAAAAACAATTTAATTTACTGCCAAGCGTGCAAGTGAAATAATGGTAAAGCAGAATTTCATATGATTTTGCATGTCAGGTGAAATTCAGAATGTAATCGATGCGTGACTTTTGCTTGCAACTATGCCATAGACAAATGCAGCTCTTGTAATCACACTATGTTTTCGTAAAGAAATTTTGTGGCATCTGTATGGTCATGATAACAAAGCTTTTACTTGTTTTCAGAAGGGGATTGATTACGCGAAATGTCAAGGAAGCAGTAGATCTCTATCATCAACGCTTTGAGGTAAGTTAAAACACATTTAGTATAGTGCATAAAGGTTCTTGAGTGTATGTAACATGAAGATTATTTCTGCCATAGCTCCACAATCTTCTTCGAATGCCCGGATCAATCACATTTTAGTGTGCAATGCTTGAAATGGGCGTTTAAAGAGTGAATTGCTATAGCAGAATTTGTCAGGTTAAACATCTATACTGGTGAGGTTGTTCAATCTGCATGGGTCTACAAACAAAATGCATTGTCTAGTCCATACAAAGTCCATCAGGACTGTAGATCAGGGAATGGGAGCTTCATGGCATAAACCTTTCCCGTGTCAATTTTGACTGTTTCTTCAAAACCACAATTTTACTCCCTCCCTCCCTCCACAATAGTCCCTCAGGATTGTTTATGTGCTTCCTGAATCCTTAGTTCCTGTATATATCATACTTACTTTTTTTATCAATCTGTATATATCATTCTTGGATTCTTCTCTCACTTGAGAGCCTGGACACTTTGTGTGCTTGCTCAAAGGTTTGCCTCTTATTGTCATGAATAACTGATACTTCCCTTGGCTCAATTTTTACCATTTTGCCTCAAAGAGCAAAAGTTTTGTAATTTTGCTTACGGTTATGCAGGAAAAGAAAGCTTCTGCTGAAAAGAACCCTTTTTTCTTCAGTCCTTCCACCCACTTTTAGTGTATAGCTACCAAAAAGTTCTGTTATATTTTTCAGAAAAAAATTATTGAAGGACCTTTTTCTAATTTTAAGCAAACAGCAAAACCAATACACCTCTTCAGATGTGACCCAGTTTTACATGTGCTTGTGTCCACATTGTCTGCCCTTTGCACGGGGACCCTTTTTAATTGTTCTACCAGAAATATTATGTTTTAATCTTCCATGCTATGTGTTTTTGCTGCAGATTGTGTTTTCTCCAGCATTAAGCAGGGAGTTTCGTCCTTACAAGCCAGATCCTGCTCCTCTGCTGCATATCTGTTCAACTTGGGATGTCCAGCCCAATGAGGTCTTGATGGTTGGTGACAGCCTCAAAGATGATGTGAGTGATATTCTTCCTAAGTTCTTTTTTGATACATTGTGCTGTCTTTGATGCTTATATCAGAAGGATGGAAGTTTGCTTCTACGACTGAAGGGTTGATGTGATACAATTATTCTTAGTTGTGTCGGTGAATTGTGTGACCAATGCTTAAGCAATGGGTGATTGATTTATGGCTTGTACAGGTGGCCTGTGGAAAGCGAGCTGGAGCCTTCACATGCTTGCTTGATGAAAAAGGGAGGTACGGTTCTGCTGATTTTACCGAGTTGGATCTGGAACCAGACTTCAAGGTCGCTTCCCTGGCCGAAGTTCATTCACTATTGGAGACAAATTTTGATTTGATGCCTTGATTTTCAATCTCCTGATGAAGACTTTCTACACTTCATTGGAGAAATATTTTGTATTATTGTCATATGAGCGAGGACTTAAAGAGGGAACCTTCTCTCTTAAAAATCCCCTCCATGACGTTAAATGGTCAAGAATCAAAGGCCATGTCACTAGATAAAGAAAAGGTGGCCACTTCATAAATATAACTAGCCATTTACCGTTTCTTTTTTTAATAAAAAAAAATATTGGGTATGTTAGTTGTTTTAATGTGTTTTGTTTTACATACAAAAATTTCAAATTATAATTTGAAAAGCCTATTCAAACAAAATTAAGATATTCTATAATATAAAATGAGATATGCATTTGATTATGTTTACTGAATTAATTTATTCAAATAAATAAAAGATAAATTCATATTCTAAAAATCTATGATTTAAAAGATAAATTTAATGAAATTGATTAATTAAATTTATGTCAAAAAATATTACCCAAGGTTGATTACATTAGTAATATAATTTAAAAATAAATGTTTTTTATTTTTATAAAATCTTTATTTGTATAAAAAAAATTATGAAAGAGGCATTGATATGTCTTGATATCTATTTTTCTTCTTCTTTTGTAGTGAGAACATGAAGAAAATTAACCTATTGTGGGTTGAAATTATGCCTTAATTATGACCTGTGAAAATAAGGAAGATGACGAAGGCTAGAAAGAGAATGTAACTAGTGCGGTGAAGGTACAACTGATATCGTCTTTTTACATTGCCAAGACAACTGGATAAATGTCAAAGATATAAACAATAATTTTAGCTATGTTATTTAACCATGACAACACATAGCATTGAGTTTGGAATGAGCTCTTCTGCTTTCTAGGATCAATGTTTATACTCACAATCTTGATATATCTGATGCAGAATGATTCAGTGACGGACTGCGAAGAAGCTGTATGCGAGCCAGGGAGTGCTCCGCCATACATTTCAATCGTCCCCGTGGAAAAGCCTATCAGATTCTGCTGCCCGGGACAAGCTGTTGCTACAAACTTATGCAGAGTTTGGTGGCTTGTGGGCTACAAGATTGAAAATATCAGAGCGCAGTAGTGTGTCCAGTGGAGTTGTTAATGTTATAGGGAGAATACAGTGTGGAGATACAGATCATGCAAACAGAGATTTACAGTGTGAGGATTCTTGGTAAGATTCCTGGGCTCCTTCTACTCAGTGCTTCATGGACTGGTGACTTGAATGGATGAACTGTTGATGGAGGGGATGACTTTTGGGACAAATTGAACTGAGTATGGTTGTTTGAAGATTAAAAGAGTGCTTGACAGAAAAAAAGTTACACCCACACAAAAAAAAATAAAAAAAATAAAAAATTGATTGCTAATTTAAAAAATTAGAATACTTATCTGAAAAGAGTTTAATTATCATTAACTCAATTATAAAAATCATGAAAGTTTAAATACTTATTATTATCTTCAAAAATCACTAGGACTTGGATTCCACACATATATATACCTTCACCGTTATAGTTGCCAATCCCGCCTCACCGGTGACTCTTTTACAGTGAAATCCATCAACAAAAGGCTAGACTTGTCGTAATCGATTTTTTCCAAAACAAAGATATTTTCGAGCTAGTAATCATCCACACTGGTATTCTAAAATAAAGTGAGCCCATATGCCTTTTTTCTCAACTAATGAAAGCTATCTATATCACTGCCATAAAAACGGGGCAATTCACCGGGACATTAAGCCCAAAAACATCTTAACGGACAGCAGATTCAGGGTGAAGCTTGCGGATTTTGGATTCGCTAAGGTTGTTAGGAAGAGAAAGACTGTGAATGGGGTGTGGGGTCACCGTGATATAGAGCGCCTGAGGTTTTGTTGGGGAATGAATATGATGAGAAAGTGGATGCGTGGAGTGCTGGGGTGGTGATGTATATTATGTTGGCGAGGTCTCCTCCGTTTAACGGGAAAACGATTGAAAGAGATTTCTAACGCAATTTTGAGGATTCCTGATGAAGTTTTTTAATCGATTTCAACATTAGTTATTGATCTTTTGAAGAGGATGTTTTGTAGGTGTCCTGCCAGGAGGTTGTCTGATGAAGGAGTACTAAGTGATCTGCTCTTGTTTCTAATACTTGGAGTTAATTACAGGACATCCATGGTTTTTATTGCTCTAGTAAGATGTATTTGACGAGGGTGAAATTGTAGTAGAGGTTGATGATTCGTGGCTCTTGCATGAGGACTAATAGTTATACTTCATAACATGTCTGGTTCTGGGATAGAGGAGATTCTTCAAGGCCAGAGGTTTTTATAGAGCACCACTGCATATTGCTGAGTATCGTGGTGACTGCAACTGCTTACTTGCTCGACAAGGATGGTGAAGCTGTTTGGTTAACATGTTGGTAATTATGGTGAAACTGATGTAGTTTTTGCATTTTAAACTGTATTTTAAAAATACTTTTGGCTATTTTAATATATTTATGAATAAAACACAACATCTACCTATTTTCTAAGAAGCCTGGAGTACATCTTCGATGTCACCGTCTTGACCCATAAAATTCTGCCCAATTTGGACTCGTCATCCTCCTATCTCCTTGTAATTGATGGAGAGAGAAGGGCCCACCAAATCCCTATTAATAAAAAAACAGCAGAACAAATCAAGCCATCATCAGGCATAAGCTGCCTAGAATCACGCAATCTTACAATATTCAAAACCCTTTCCTGCACTCTTCTAGATTTCTCTCTTCCCTTGAAAGGTTCATCATCTTTCTTCTTTCAGCAACCTTAAACTGGGGTTTTCGCTTATGTTGCACCTCTTGTTTCCAACTCACAGACTGAGTCATTATAAACAGCATGGACATTAATCCTAGTAACTTCTTAACCTCTTAGTAATCAAGAATTATGTTTCCTTTATCAATTGCCAGTCAAAGTCCAGTTACCAAGTTGTCTCCAGATAACCCAAAAATACAAATATTCCCTTCTAATAAGTTATCTCGCTTGAAACCAGTTACATGCTCTTTGCACAAGAAGAACCCCAACACCATTAACAAACCTTCAAAGCCCAAGACTTATCCTTTTAGCTCCATTTTAATAGCCCCAGATCAAGTTTCTCCTAAGAAAGGTAAGATAAGCAGGGGATATGAGGAAAGGAGAGGTTTTGGCCATTTGGGTAGCCAACAGATGCTGGCTTTGTGTGGGTTTGGGTATTGGATGCAGGGTTTTAGGTGCTTTCCTTGGCTTGCACTCAACTTCCATATGGCTCACAATCTCAACTTGCATTCATCAACGCTGCAGCTTTTGCAAAACTGTGGTAACTTTCCCATGGTGGCTAAGCCTCTTTATGGAATCCTCTCTGATGCTCTTTACACTGGAGGTGCTCATAGAATACCTTATATTCTAGTGGGAGGTTAGTTGTCTTATATCTCCTCTGCTTTGTCTAGTTTATGTCTTTCAGTGTTCATTGCGTCTGTTTAAGTTGCTCTTAATCAATCATTTTGACAGACAGTTTTTTGAATTTTTATGTTTTAAGCTTATTGTTGGAACTTGTATATGTTTTCTAAATTACGCTGGATATGTGGTTAAGTTTTATTGGGCTTTGATTCTGGCATCCTGCCCTTTGCTTGAATTCCCTACGTAGTTATGCCTCAAGATTCTTTTTGTCAATTTCCATGTCCAAGCCTTCTGTGCATGGACAATAAAAAGATGAGGTACCTTAATTTGTCAGATTAGATTTCATAGTGGCTGACTATGGCCAGATCCTATCTCTTGTTATCAAGAAAGCTAGAACTTGAGGGTGTATAGCAAATGATGATCCACCCCCCCCCACCCCCCCCAGATGTCTATTGTAAGACATTGGAGGGATTTTCTTGAAGAGATACAGATCCATCATGAGAGATAAGGGAAATTTGAAAGCTCAATTCTAAGCCTATTGTTATAATGGGAGTAAGTTTGTCACATCCCAAATAATTTTTATGAATTTATCTGGTTGACTGATCTAGCTTATGAAAGAAGTTGACAGAAGTGAAATTCTCAGTCTTTTTGCAGGTGCTAGCTTGGGGGCCACTAGCATTGATCCCAGTTGCACGGGAAGCCCTTGGAATCCTTATGGCATGCATACTTATCAGTAATCTTGGTGCTTCTATCACAGAAATAGCTAAGGATGCCCTCGTTGCAGAATATGGCCAAAAAAACAGAATTGGGGGCCTCCAGTCTTATGCATTTATGGCTTTAGCTGTTGGTGGAATCCTAGGCAACTTGCTAGGTGGTTGTTTCTTACAGAAAACACCACCCAAAACCATGTTCCTTGTATTTTCAGTTCTGCTATCTCTTCAACTGGCATTTTCATCAACAGTGAGGGAGAAATCTCTTGGTTTATCAGAACCATCCGATCACAACCTTGTGAAGAAATCAATTTGGGAGAATATTAGGAAGCAGATAAGTGATCTTAAAACTGCATTAAACGATGACAACATCTCCTGCCCTCTCACTTGGATTGTAGCTTCTATTGCTACGGTCCCGGTTCTCTCAGGTTCCATCTTTTGCTATCAAACTCAGTGTCTACATTTTGATCCTTCAATTATTGGAATGTCACGCGCAATTGGCCAGTTGATACTTCTTTCCATGACTATAATCTATGACCGTTTTTGGAAAGAAGTGCCTGTGAGGAAATTAGTTAGTGCAGTCCAGTTTTTATATGCCTGTTCTCTTCTTCTGGATCTTGTTCTAGTGAGACAGATCAATCTTAAATTGGGAATTCCCAATGAGGTGTTTGCCTGTTGTTTTTCGGGTTTAGCAGAAACACTTGCACAATTTAAGCTCCTTCCTTTTTCAATGCTATTGGCGAGTTTATGTCCACAGGGTTGTGAAGGATCTCTTACCTCTTTCCTGGCATCATCGTTGTGTTTATCATCAATTGTTAGTGGGTTCTTGGGCGTTGGGTTAGCTTCTCTGATTGGAATAACATCTGGTAATTACTCAAGCCTGCCAGTGGGAATTTTGATACAATTCCTTGCAGCATTATTGCCTTTAGGATGGATTCATCGTTTACCCATGTCCAAACCCATTGTTGAGAAGGAAAGAAGGCGAGGTATGAGTAAAAGAACACGAAAAAATAGAAGGGTTGGAAGAGTGGTGCTTGGCTCTATTTATGTTTACCACCGAGAAAGAGAATCTGATTCACAGAGATAAACAAGCTAGAGGGACGGACGATAGCATTTTGCTGGACAATGAGTGGTAGGAGATTGGAACATTTGAATTGTCTTCACATTGCCTAATCGTCGAGTCATATGGGAATGTGATGCACTGTTTGCTATCAGTTCTACCGAGCCTATCTCAGCTGCGCTAAGATTGGAATGATCCTTCAAATAGTACAAATCCTCTGGCAAAGATGATCAATTTGTGTTAACTGGATTATTGTTTCACAAATGTGCACACATACATCAGCTCAGCGGCTCCATTCAAGCATTCTTGATCATTGGATTTTGTTATTGGATCCCAAGATTTGCTTCTGATATTTCTTGAAGTGAGTAGTTTAATTTCCAGAGGATCATATCTGCTACGCATCAAGTTCATCTGGCAACTTGAGGGATGGTGAACAAGCAGGAAGGCATGTAGATGATGCATTCGGCTGAGCCATTTTAATCATGGAAGGCCTGCATATCCAATGGTTAACTTTTTGGTAGTAAACTACTCAAATTCCTCCATGTGTGACTGTGGTACTCTTATTCCTAAGCTGTAACAGGTCATTTCTTTACCAAAATAAACGCATCAGAGCATCTTTAGGGAGTTCCTCGTTGTATGAACGAGAATTCTGTACAAGGTTTACATTACATGAAAGAGAAACTGACAAATTTTCATTCAAACCCTATTATTTGCTTGCTTGCTTGCTTGTCCCCAGTTGTCTTCCATCAATTTTGTGGTGCTTGTATCGTTGCCGATGGATAGTTAGCAAGATAACATGCCTTGTGACAAGAATTGACACATAAAATTGTTCTTGCGGTTTCATGAGTGAGAATGCTTTGTGGCTTCCAATTGCACTCTACTGTGTCTTTCATTATTTACTTCTGAGTGGAAATAGGCTCAGCTTCTGCCATACTACTAGAGCCATTCTGTCACGGACAATATCCTGCAATTTGTTTTTAACAGGAACTGACCAATATATGAGCCTACCGGTGAAAACACTTCCACATCCACGATGAACAGCTCAAACTTAAGTAGATGGAAGTCTTTTTGCTTGTGAAAGAAACTCGAGAGTCAAAAGATAGGAAGCTACCTGGGTACAAGTCGACCGATGCAACGATCAACTCCCTGGTGAGGTAAATGCGTTGAAGTAATAAAGCACACTTTGAACTTTAATCCCAATCTCCCCGGTTATTATAGGAGCTTGCTGGTAAGAAGCCTTGGCACCCCGCCTCATGGTGCTATTAATAAATCCTATAGCATGGATGGATGCAGGAGGGTTGAGGGTGCCGAGCAGAGGGGAGGGGACAGTTGAATAGAGAAATGAAATTACGAGAGAAAAGAAAACATGAAAATTCCATATATTATTCCATGCATAGTTTGTTGACTAATCCTCGTTCCAGAACAAATTTGGCAAAGTGAACATCAAGCATTGATATCAGATGGATACTCTTGAAGGCGCATTTATAAGAACCTTATGAACCACCAGCAACTTTGCTTTCTGTTTCAAGAGAATTTGGGAGTGTGGTAGCGATTGCTTTTCAAAATGTTTTTTACTCGGAAAATATCAAAATAATTTTTTAAAAGTTTTTGAGATAGTATTTCAAAACGATCCAAAAACACCAAAAACAATTAGTTTAAAGCAAAAAACAAATTTAAATTTTAACAAAATACAGGTTAAAACTCACTCTCAAACACCCCGTCCTCCTGACAAGAAGAAGAAGAAGCTGTAGACCCAGCAATGTTACTCAATGATTGCGAATATTGCTCCTTTTAATAGTTACAGAATGTGACTCACTGCCTCGCGAATTAGGTGCCAGTGATGCCACTAGCATTTCGGCATATCTTAAGATCTTGTCAATTATCTTTAAGATTGGCCGCACTCCTTTCGTTTCAATAATTTGTTGAAGAAATGGGCGAGGAACTAGAATGGTCTCTGTCCAAACTACCAATCCACACAGCTAAACTTGAAATAAGTTTGGCCAGTTTAAGAATGCATGCAAAATTCACCTGCAAGAAAAAAGATTTAAGATTTCAGTACATGCCTAGGAATCGTTTATAAGCAGGATTGTTTGCAAAAGTCAAAAGGCCATAGAGTTCCCAAATCCAAAAAACAAAGGCTTTCCAGTCTTCAGTAAATTTTCCATGAAGCCTATTTTTCTGTCTGAGGCAATTTTATCAAGCATTTAACGAATGATTGGAAGGCTAATGCACTTGAATTGTTCTGAATTAGCAGTTGTGCGTCAAATTAAGACAATAAAAACCCTATAGAAACAAGCAGCATACGAACCTGAATGACAAATTTTTCAGCAAACATTTCCAGAGGTATGGACAGCAAACAAGTCTCGATCCTTCGGTTAGTGAATGCATATTTGTGGCACCATATGGTTTAGACAAGATATCCTCAATAGTAAAGGGAGACAGAAAACAGAAGATCAATATCAAGACACCCATGTAAAATTTTCAAAATCATGAGAAACAGCAGGTCCTTTCATCAGTAATATGAGGCCACCCAGCAGTTCATAGATTGACTTGGAACAAGGATGCAGTTTATCAGCGGCATAGAAAAAATGAGTAGTGTTATTAATGCTTATCCAACTGCACCCAGGAGTTTTTGTTAAGCATCTATCTTTCATCATTGTTCTCACCTCAGATACTACATCCCATCTCCTGGAAGACGCATGTAGATTTGAAAGCGAGACATAATTCGAAGGGTTTTCAGGTTCTAACTGAACAAGGAACCTATAAGCCAGATCCTGCATCTCAGAATTTCCATGGATTATGGAAGCACTAACAACAGCCCCCCAAACACTTGGACTAGGTTCCATTGGCATAGTTTTAATATAATCTAAAGCTTGGCCAAGCTGGCCTGATCGGCCTAACATATCCACAACACAAGCACAAATCTCAACAGTTGGCTTAATTCTATATTTATTTATTGCAGACTTGTAGATGCACAAGCCTTCATCTACCAATCCAGCCCGGCTACAAGCAGAAAGAACCCCTACTATTGTTATCATGTCTGGTTTATTCCCAAGCTGAAGCATCTTGTTGTATACAAAGACAGCTTCCTCTCCCTTCCCGTGCAATCCATAGCCAGAAATCATTGAACTCCAAGATATCGGATCCCTACGAAAAGAACCAAACTCAAAGACTTGTTTTGCATGATCCAAGCTCCCACACTTGGAATACATGTCAATCAAAGCATTGCATAAAGAAACATCATTATTGAATTGCTTCCTAATGGCATATCCATGAATTTGTTTCACTCCAGTTAAACCAGCAACCGCGCTACAAGCAGGAAGAACACTCACAAGCGACACCTTATTAGGTTCTACTCCATCCCTCACCTGCATTTCATGAAAAAGAACCAGCCCTTCTTCTAGAGCTCCATTCTGCACATGACCATTGATCATTGCTGTCCAAGCATAAACATTTCTACACTCCATTCTATCAAAAACCCTTCTACCCACATCAACTCTATTACTCCTCGAGTACATATCAATCAAACAGCATCCCAAATGAACTTCTGTACCAGAACCCACGGCCAATTCAATTCTCACTATAAACCCATGAAGCTCCCTCCCACGGTCCCTTTTCCCCATATGCCCATTACACAGAGTCAAAAGACTGGAAACTGTAAATGCATCGGGTTTTAACCCCTCAATCTGCATGTCTTTAACAAAACCTGAAACCTCCTTATCAAAATTACGATCCCCTGAATCCGCATAACCCGATAGAATAACATTCCAAGAACCGACATTTCTCTCAGGCATTTCATCAAATAGTTTCAAACATTCTCCAAATCCCCCACATTTGCTATACATTGACATAAGAGAATTGGCAACTATAACATCCAAAACAAACCCAGTTTTTAAACTTTTCCCATGAATCAATTTCCCTGCATTCAAGTCACCAATCTCGTGGCAAACTTTTGACATTGTTGCAAGGGTATAGTCATCAAGCAAAACACCACGGCAACACATTTGATAAAACCAACCAAAAGCTTCATTATAAGCACGATTTTTTACAAACCCATTAATCAGCGAGTTCCATAGGTAAACACTCTTGAAATGTAGCGAGTCAAAAACGAGTCGGGACAGAGCTGGGACGCCGAATATAGCATACGCAGAGATGAGTTTGGTGGCCAAAAAGGGGTTTTGAGTGAAACCAAGAGAGAGAATTCGAGCATGGCATTGTTGAGTGAGTTTGAGAGACTTGTGGGTGAGTGAGAGACGGAGTAAATCAAGGAGGTTTTCAGCTGAAGAGACCGGAGTGGCATAACAGTAATTACGGGAGCTTCTGAGGCTAACTGCTTTCCATACAGAGAAAAGGGTCATTTAGAGCTCTGGAGTCTTGTTTGAATTTGGCGGGTGATTCTTATAGTAGGAAAAAAATCGCTTGGGCCCGTTGGGTACGGAATATGGGCCTAGCCCGTGAGTCTCTTTCCTAACAATGGATACTTATTTTTCAAAGTTGGATTTGGCCTTTATTTTAGATTTGAATTTTTAAGAGAATAATAAAAATCCATTTTCACTATGCTTAATTATCTTTTATAGTTTTTTAATAGGTTTTCAAGTTTATTTAAAGTTTTGAAAATAATTTCTCATTTTTTAGTTTTTTGAAAATTTATATTTTCTTGTTTTTGCTAAGCCCAGAGATAATTTATTTTATTTCCTAATAATTCTGCATTTTTTTTTATCGTGATAGGATGTTTTATAAAACTGGATGGCCTAGATTCTATAGTGGCCAGCAAGGAATTTCTACAGAACATCTTAATTTTAAACATCTTTCTCAATAATAATAATAATAATAGCATGAACAGCTCAAGCTTATAAAGGGCACTATTGCAGTAAATTATTCAATTTGTACTTTTTTTATTATTATTAACATGGGTGTCCGAGTTAGTTTGCGCACACCTCGACTAATTCCACGGCCCTGAAATTAACGACCATGCAAGCCTCTAGTAACAATCATATTAACAACCACATGGCTCGAATCTGAGACCATAGGGAAGCAAACCCTTTAATCCCAAACTCCCACTGAATCACCTACTAGATGATTTATTTTATTTGTACTTTAAAAAGATGATTTGTGCTTTATTAAACTTTGTTTTTTTAAAAAAAATAAAAATAGAGAGAATGTTCCCATCACATCCATATTATTTTCCACTTCTTTGATCACTAGAATTCATTCCGAGTCGTTTTCATGGAAGAACTCCTTTTTCTAATTTAATAGATACAAGCAGATCTAGATTGATTCTTACATCGTACAGCTCCATGTAAGACAGGCCTGCGTGTCCCTTTCTCTTTCTCATCCAGATCAATTCTATCCTTAATCGAATCTTTGTCTGATAATCTATAGTAAGTGGATTTGGATTTAGGAAAAAAATTGAGAAAATACTTCTATAAAAATAAATACATTAGTTTAAAAGAAAAAAAATCGCATATTATATGATAGAAAACAAGCTAACTTGGATTTAAAAAAAAAATGACTAGAAAATCAGAAAGGATAAATATGAAATAAGTGGGAGTAAGAGAGAATCTAGTTCCGATCTCAAGATGATTTTTGCTGGTGTAATTTGAACCTCTTTTTGTCCTAACAAAAAATATCGTGACATCAATAAATCAAAAGGACAACACGGATTGTACTAGATTGAAAGTACGATCACATATTTTATTTTCAGCATATTTAGTTATTAACATGGAAAGTAAAAGGAATATAAGATTTAATACAGCAGAATTTTTTTATTTTATTTTTGCAAAATAATACATTTTAAAATATCACATTTTGAAACCATGATATTTATTGATGTCATATTTGTGAGACGTGACACGTAATTAACGTTTTGTTTCAGAACTATGACATCAATTAAATATTGTCGTCCTCAAACACGACATCCATTAAATATCGTGGTTCTATAATGCGACATCTATTAAATACATTGGTTTCGAAGCGCGATATAAATTAAATTACAATAGTCATTCCATAAATATTCATCAATAAAATTCTCTTGCATCTAAATCTAACAAAAAAGGTTCTTGTGAGATTTATCATTGAACTGCATAACACTTGTAATCTCAATGGTTATTTATTTTATTAATCTTATATTTAATTTAGTTAATGATTTTAGAGAGTAGGAAATTTTTTAATTTTAGCAAAACTTGGACAGAGTTTCCTTTATGTAGAAACTATAACTAAAATTTTATACCGTTTAAAAATACATGCAAATAATCATAATAACTAAAAACAATAAATTCTCACATTTTATAATCACAAGAAGCATTGGGCTTACGGCTCAAAGCACAAATCTCAGTTATTTTAACACACCACATTCATTAACTTTAATTCTATATAAGAATGTTTTCTTGAGGTGAATGCAAATAACCATACACACATATGAAAGAGATATGAAATACTTAAATAATACAATATTTTACTTTGAAATCCCGGAATATATCAATATAGCCCATCTATCTATCTGCGTCTATTGGATGATTCATGCTCATCAATAGCACGACTGCATCCTACTACTGCTCGTACTTGAATGGTCTTATCCTCTGCCACGACATGATCAAGAGTTAACATTTCTCCAAAGTTATCAAGTGTATTGCGGAAAACATTGAACCATCGAGATGTTTAGATTTATCCTCTGTGTTCTTCGTCAACATTATAAAGCACAAATGCAACCTCTTAACCCCTCCATAGAAACAAGGCCAACCTAATATTAAATTAAAATATCAATAAACATTAATGTTTTGTCATATAATATTTTATACTTGTAATGCAATTTTATTCCATTCTGCATGCTTGCAACGATCATTGAAAAATTATTCATCACAAGGGCTGTTATAGCATTAGTAATAATATTTGCATCGAGTTGATGATGCTCTTTTTGGATAAAGGTCGAGGTATATGTGTATGACCCTTTTAACTTTGTTATCTCATATAAATCCGATCTTTTATGATATCCAAATATCACTTACATTCAGGTGCTTACACACATTGTAATTGAATAAAGGTCGAGTTCGATCGTTGAACTCGGTATTCAACCAAATATGCAATGTGTCACCATTTAGTTGCATTAACTAAATTATTTTTATTGTTGAATATTTTTCCAACCTCCAAATCAGTGCATCATAGCAAACGTCTATGACTAAATGCTCAATTATGAGAAACAACAAATATAGACCCAGAAGCATCTTTAAATTCATAAATAAGAGGTATTATTTCATTGTCAACATCATCATCAACATTTATTGTCACATTCGGTCTAACGTCTTATCATTTTCATTGACACTAGGATTATAATAGTGAAATCTATGTTGATCAACGAATGAATTGTCAAACATAGTATCATCAATACTTTGTAGCAAATCATCTGACAATAAATTGTTTTTGATGATGTTGAAGGACCGACAGATTGTGATGCATTTATACATATTCAACCAGAAGTCAGGACACATAAAGAATTTGGTTGACTACTTACATACAATATCATCATGTGTAGTCCACTTTTGATGAAAAATCAATCATTATCTTAAAACTATCATCACATACAATCGATACAGAATAATACTGATGTTTACCAACTTGACATCTCCAAGTTATTTCAACATCAATATCATTATAATTACACCCAAGTCTATGATAAATAGTTTTTTTATTTCCGCACATGACATGTCTAAATTATCATTTAATAGAAAATTGTTCTTGCCTTTGTATGTGATATTATTGTTCACATCAGGAACAATAGTGTCACCATAATAACATAACATAAAGATAGTATACGACATTATGTAAAAAAAAAGAAATAAATTTGATTTCAATCAATTAGATATAATTTTAACTAGATTGTCTTAGTCAAATTTTACAGCAAATTCAAACAAATTCATAAAATTTAATGCAACGCATACTTCACCAAAATCAAACATAATTCATGAAATAAAATCTAATTGATATTTTCATGCTCAATTGCATGAAATGAAATCCAAATTCATAGTAAATTCAAACAATTCAAAGAAAATACCAAATTTTGCAACTTATCCATAATTTAATGCAACGTGTAATTCAACAAAATTATACCTCATTCATGTTTTATTGCATGAAAAGCATAATTGATAACATTATTAGTTGATTCCAACCAATTCACATAAAATCCCTAATTCGGCAACTTATTTAAAATTCAACGCAACGCATAATTCATTAAAATAATTAATTCCTAATTAACTGGTGTTGTTTTCATGTTCAACTATATCAAATCACTCCTAATTGATATAGGTACTTGTAGTTAATTTATTATTAATTCAACAAACTATAAATTCAACCTAAACCACAAACAATAATTTCATTTCAACTAAACAAAACACAAATAAAATATAAAACTCATATATTTAACAGCAATCTAGTATGTTTACCTTGCTTGTAGGACTAGAAAGTGTTGGGGCGGCAGCGGCGATGACGGATTTTAAAGAGGAAAACGTCCAAGGTGCTTAGGGACTAAGATGGGTTCGAGTTTTTGGTGTTTTAAGGACAAAAAAACAAGTAATTGGTGTGTTTTTTTAGAGAGAAGAGGGTTGTGGATGTCGTTTTTAGAAAGAGAGTAGTTGTGTTTGTTTTTGTTCTTCAATTTGTGAAGGGATTGACATTTCACGATATGTTGTGCTTCTGAAATGTGACATATTAAGTTATCGCGCTTCTGAAACGCGACATGTTTAATTATCACACTTGGAAATAGCTATATTTTGTAAATGTCGTGTTTCTGAAGCGCAACAAGATAAAAGTGTTTTATTTCGTCAAAACTTTTTTAAATATCGTATTTTGTGAAAGAATTTAGGTTATTGTGCTAATTTAAAAGAAAAATCTTTTATTTTGCCAATATTTGTTCCTTTTTTTTTTTTCCTTTCCTTCTCTTTTGTTTTCTTCTTCACTGGGAGTGAACGAACGAGTTGCATTTACAACTTGTATAGATCCGCTGAATTTAATCAAATTAAACAGAAGTATTGAAAGCATTATAAAATCATCATCATAACCTTCTTTTCCTCTAAATCAAGTGATAAAGTGTAAGAGATACAGTGGTCTGGTCTCTAGTTAAGAGGCAAAGTCCGGATTTTAAATCCTTGCAAAAATTAGATATGATGGTAACTCATTTGCATGTTCCCCCAGGATTTCTTTGGTCATGAATACGACTTTGTGCGTGTGCGTGAGGTTTTTATTTTTTCCTTCCCTTTTTTCATATTTGATATTGAAAAAAAAAAACAGTAAAAACCAATGCTTTGAAGTTTGAATAGCTATATATAATATGGGCAGCACCCCTTTTATTAGCTACAAGACAAGTAGAAAGATCCGTTGGAGGACTATCCGAGGTTGTCACACGGCGAGAGGCACCCATTTCCTCTAGTAGATAGTCTCTTTTTAATGGGATTGAAAAGATGAAGTGAAATTGAAGTGTTAAATAAATTTTCATTTTCATGAATTTCTCGGTTTCAAAGAATTGAATTTCGATGTTGGAAAATTTAGCACTTTGTCGAAGGAAAGAAGAAGAGGGTGAAGGGTGAGTAGTTTGTGTTATCAAGTTTCCATGATCCTGTGAAGAAGTAAAACGCAAGAGCAGCAAGTCATACAAAAGAAAAAAGGACTGCAAATTAAGCTCTTGAAGTGGAGGTCAGAGGCCAGACGCGTCCACTCCTCAATTCATATGCAATATTGGAAAAGCTTATTGATGGAGTACATGATTAAGATCTAGAGAGTTCCAATCACAATTCACAACCAAAATTTCATAACTCAAGCATCAATCCAAAGCTCCAGATTGAGAGACTTCATTTGATGGCAAGCTAAACAGGAACAGTTGAAACCCCAAGAAAATGTAACAGCGCTAGATGATCAGTTAGCAAAAAGGTGACACCAAATTGTGCATGCTAGCTCTGCTTGTTGCACATGCCACACCAAAATTGCCATGGACATCATCCAGGTTCCACAAGCCATCCCAGAGTATGTCCTCGTTCGAGGCCTCAGGCACTGATGCATTGAACATGTTATATAGCA
>Ga0307518_10000144_pt1 | contig 52011 bp, 63 predicted proteins | sample 25_EM_MG_FD_203889 | JGI IMG/M metagenome (GOLD analysis project Ga0307518, IMG submission 203889) | Populus trichocarpa ectomycorrhiza microbial communities from riparian zone in the Pacific Northwest, United States - 25_EM | ecosystem: Host-associated > Plants > Roots > Unclassified | place... | reverse complement strand
GTGCAAGAACATAGTAAATCTTTACAATGAATGTTTATAATAGGAATATCATTGGAACATAGTATCTGTTTGACCCATGTTTGACCCATGTTTAGTGGTCAAACATTGGTTTTTGCCCCCAGTGACACCGCTGTGCCGTTTCTATGAGTTTGATGTTGCAGTTGGTGAAGAAGCAGGGACTCTATATCTCGTAGTGCATTTCCAAACGGAACAGGTGATTCACCCTTGGCAAACCGTGATGTGAGTCCGGGTTAGTTTGGTACCTGAGGGTGTCGACCACTGGTTTCTTATCAACGAAGCGACACGGCGAACTTTGCTGGGCTACAGTCACATACCCTGCTCTTTACAGTAATGGGATTCGACACTTTTAGTCTAGGGACCCAGCCTTGGGAAAGAGTCCCGCGAGCCAAACTATCCACTATAACAGCAGCACAGGAAAGCAGACTTTCTGATCAGAAGTCCCTTTTTCACAGGCCCTGATGGCAATACGTACGAGTACATAGAAAAATCCAGAGTGCAAGCTGCTGGACACATGCGCCCTACGTTATTCCGACCCCGTTTCACTGATGAGAACGTCGGGACTCATGAAAGCGGACTGGCCCGTGCGAGGAGTACACTCAGCGTCATCTTGCTCTCATCCACCGGAACTTGACAGCTTTGCATCACCACCTGTGAATCACATTCTGGACCACATCGCCACTGGCATTCTTTTCGTGGAGAAGGCAAGTCAAAGAATACGGATCCGAGTACCCATGCGATGGGTGGGGCGGTCAGCATGCTGAGTGGTGGGATATTTCACCGTGTGTTACTGTAAAGACAAAGTTGGAACGAATATTACTTCGTTCAATGTCTCTTCGGTGAGTTGTCGGATATTTATGTTTGATTGTCTGACTTGTACGTCTGGGATCACTGTAGGACGGTCTTTATGTGCCTCTTCCTCGCTAGTGAAAGTTATCCACAGAAAATCAAAAACAGAAATAACAAACTCACCTTCGCAAGGGAAGTTTGATCAATGGAGTGTTTACTTTTAGCATGGTGTTCAGCTCTCAAGTGGCTTGTATGGTACAAGAGTACAAGTGAAGGCCAGAGGGGCTTGAGAACACGTGACACTCACGTCACGATGTGCACGTGGATTGCTTTTCGGAGGTCAACGTTCCCGAAAAAACCGTTAGCATCACATATCGTCCCTCCCTCCTATTGAACGGCCGACCCTTGCTGGTCCACGCGACAAGCTTAGAACGAGTCAACTATCGTATTTGGAGGTAAAGTTGTTCACTCAGCCCATATTGCTATCATAAAGAGGTATCGGATGATCTAGCTCTCGCAATCCCGGCAGCATGACTTCGCCGCGTGACATGCCTATGCCTTCCAGTTCCCCAGTTTCTGTGAGGGGCAGTCCAATTACGAGACGTCGGGGGGACAGTATCAGCCAAACAGACTTGGTTGACTCAAGCGCGCGTTCACGTCAACCACCCTACCTGCATCCTTTCGACCATAACGACCCAGACTCCCTTGAGCGGCAAAGGACTATGGACGTTGATATGGCCTTGCACCTCTCTCGTGCCCGCAGAGAGACCATTGTCTCCCCTTCTTCCCCCTACGAACCTACACTTCATGCAGAGTCCGATCACGCTTTCACTCTTCTTACGGAATCGGAGCAACATGACTTTGGCGTCCCTCGCGACGATGGGATCCACACCGTTCCACGAGATATAGTCAATGGGATACAGGTCGAATCACACCGTTCCACAACGCCGGTTGATCTTGAATTTCAGACTCTTGAAACCACTCATAATCATGCCCTGATAGACACTTTCGACGGACGGTACCCACCAGTGCATAATGAAGATGCGTCAGCATCGATGTCCGGACTTCCAAGCTATCAAGCCAATATGTCACGCTCCATCTTTGACTTTACTGCACTGGAGACATTCGCTACGCAGGAAAAGGCCAATTTAGGAATAACGCCCAGCAATCCCCCTCCGTTCAGAAGAAGACATTCGAGAAATGTCCAAGCCGATGACACAGGACAATCGTCTATTCCTGCGGTAGATGCACAGACACCTGGTGAGTTCTCTAGCGGCGACCCCCCTCCACCTCCTCGACTGGGTGCTCGACACCGCAAGTTGAGCCAGAGCAGTCCCATCCCTCGCATCCACCGTAGGGCCATGCGAGGAAAAGCGGCGTTATTTGAAAGCCGAAACACCGAGTCGGCTCCTGGATTCCCTGCGTGTCTCATGGGCGACGGGCAGCTGAGCACCGTGCCTTCCGTGGAAAACCTTTCGACTGTTGGCCAGCCGTATATCTCCGCAACGCTCGGGACTGTGCCAGGGATGATGGCTCCTTTTGACGATAGACCATACAGGTTTTCATTCTACTCAAACGCACTTTCTGCCACGATCCATGCTAGAAGCTTGTCTGAATTGCCAGCTGAGGGACAGTTGTTCGAAGAGCTATTTACTGGTATATCCAATGCTACAAGACAAGGCGGTGCAACGAGTGCGTCGTTCACATTTTGTTGGTCATGGCCTAGTTTTTATTATGCTTTAATTCTTTCGGACCTCCAGGGGGAACTGGTAGTCGTCAAAATGAGAAGCCTGCAGGGGATGATCCTGGACGGGGAAATGGGAATGTTGGCGACTACGAAGCAAACACGTGGTGGCTTGACATTCTTTGTCCGACTGATGAGGAGATGAAAGTTTTGAGCAAGGTACTAGCACCATTCTGCATGTGGGGCAGCATGCTAAGGCCCATTATGGTCCGTTCTTTTTAGGTGTTTAGCATTCACCCCCTCACCACTGAAGACATCCAAATGGAGGAAGCTCGGGAAAAAATCGAGCTATTCCGGAATTACTATTTGGTTTGCTTCCGGAGCTTCGAACAGGACCCGTACAGTCCTACGTATCTCGAACCCCTGAACATGTACATCGTTGTCTTCCGTGAAGGCATCCTGTCGGTGAGTCCTTGAACTCGCTGTGAATGGTCTGTAGTTGGCTCACAAGTCACCGGCGGATCTTTCCAAAGTTCCATTTCCGACCCACTCCACATCCGCAGAACGTCCGCCGACGGATTAAACAACTAAAAGATTACATAAACGTCACCTCAGACTGGATTTCATATGCCCTCATTGACGACATTACGGATGCCTTTGGACCACTCATACAATCTATCGAATACGAGGTAGACTCCATCGATGAGCTGGTGCTCATCCTGAAGGATACCGAACAAAGCGACATGTTACGCCGGATCGGGAGGTGCAGAAAGAAGGTATTGGGTCTTCTCAGGCTTATGGGCAACAAGGCGGACGTTGTGAAGGGACTTGCCAAGAGATGTAATGAGAACTGGAGAGTAGCTCCTACATCGGATATCGTGAGTTTCGTCTTGCATGTTGTAATTGCCAAGTCCTCACCATAAAGGGCAAAGGGGCTATATCTGTCCGATATACAGGTATGGTGATAGTCCCTGCGGCAGAAAAAATACATTAATCCCCAACAGGACCATCTGATTACTATGACGCAAAACTTAAATCACTACGAAAAAATTCTTTCTCGCTCACACTCGAACTACCTAGCCCAGATCTCCATCGAAATGACCGACGCGAACAACCAGATCAACGATGTCCTTTCGAAATTGACTGCGTTGGGTACCGTTCTTATACCCATGAACCTGGTCACGGGTGGGTTGCTATTTGACCTCATCTCCGGCAAATTCGAGAATTATGTTTTCCCACAGGTCTGTGGGGAATGAACGTCCATGTGCCAGGGCAAGATATTACGGTAGGTGACTTCCGAATTGTGTGCAGGTCTTGCTCAAATACACCTGTGCAGGAGGGATACACATGGTTCAGTTCTATAGTTGCTGCGCTAGCAGCCTTCGCTGTGGTTGGCGCATACACGACATATAAATTTATGCGACGGTGATGTTTTACTCTATTATTCTGGTTCTGGGGACACTTGGTGACCAACGGCACATCGGTCGGAGTTTTGCTGCTAACGAACATTCCTAGAGAGGGGCACGTACAAGACCTGCTATGCCGAATCCTCGCACATCTGCAATTATTCATATTCAATACATGGTCACAGCACTTGTTGTAATGTAGCATAGACACATGACAGCTGGCATACGTAGAGACCGTAAGGGAAAAGGTCAATTTGGTTGATGGACCACCAAGATTTATTCTGTACGTGATACATAAAAATGAAACCAAATCAAGAACAACAATAATCAAACAACAAAGTTCTATTTATTCTTGGACAGATGATTGGTGGGCCTCATTGGTGGGGTATCGCTCGGTCGCGATGATTTGGGAATTAAGGTCGCAGAAGTAAGAAATGGGATAGACGAGGAGGGACGGGGAGAAGGCTCTGTATCTACAGGCGACACGATCATAGCGAGCGAGGGAGACAGTGTCTGCTGCATAGCACGCGCAGGGACCGACGCCGATGGTAGAACTGGTGTCTGCGGTGGACGCCTTGCCTGTTTAGGCGACCGCGATCCAGTGGGTTCTGGTGGTGGTGACTCATCCGCAAACTTCCGCTTCTTACCAGAGTGTGGTGATGCGGAGAGCGGCTGCGGCGGTTGTGGAGGTTGTGGCGGCGAGTGTTCTGGAACTTCCGAACGACGAGTAGGAGCTGGATTTGATGTAATGGTGTGCCATTGGGTGGTCCATGGCGGCGGGGGAGGAACATGGTGCCCATTTGTGGGTGGTTGTTTAATCAATTCAAATACTGGTGTGGGGGGTGTGGGCAATGGTAGCGGAGGGTGTGAGTGACGACGACTTCCTGACTGTCCTGATTCGACAGGCCGAGAATGAAAAGAGAGTGGGGCGGGAGTGCTGGGTGGTGGGAATGAACCGTTTACACCGTCTGACGAGCTCGTCGAGAACCGGATAAGTTCCACAAAGAGGGTGTGAGTGTAAGGAGGAAGCATCTTGGTATAAATAACCTCTTTACTGGAATCCTCCAACATGGCAGCGGTGTTGACATAGGTATCTGGTTCTTGATTGTCTATGGCCAATTTAGTCACCGTCAGCGCTCTGTAGGGAACAACCTACCAACGTGTTTCACCCGCACCTCCGAATATGCATACAATTGTTTCTTGCGGATACAACATAAGGGACACATGAAACGATTTTGCTTCCGACCCACAGGACCATCGATCGGGAAGAATACGCATCCAGCATGATATCGTCGGTTGCATGCTTCGCATTCAACTGTAGGATAGTTGAGTAGGTATGACGTACGCCCTCTGCAGATGCAACGAGTGCCATCCATCCAGTCTTTGTCTATGTCTTGTCCAAAAACGAACTTTGGACGGCGCCTCTTCTTCGGACGGACAGGGGCGGGTTGACCTGCAAGAATGCGGTGCAACCCTGCCAAGTCGAGACCAAAGGAGACCTCCCGTGATGGCGACACAGCAAACTGGATCTTGTAGAGCTTCCGCATGTAATGTCGTACTTGAGGAATATATTCCGGCCGTTGGTTTCCGGACTGTGATGCGAAAGTCAAGAAGTGCCCGATCACGGACGACAATCGGTCCACTCGGTGGACAATGAGTTCGAGTTGCTTCCAATCATCAGAATAATTCTTGGCAATTTCAGGGGCGGATAGCAGTATTTGGGGCAAGAAGCAGAAGTGCCAGTTGCGCTTCTTGTGGATTGCACCGTTCCAATGTCGATGGTCACAGAACGGACATGACCCACCATTCGCCGCGCATTCGCCGTGGAATCTAGCGAAGCAGTGGTCACATTGCACCGCATCAGACTGGGTACCGGGGGGAGGAGGCCGGACAGGCATGTTACAAATACAAGTGAAGTATTCGTCATTAGGGGGGAGATCGTCTTCCGGGCGAGTAGCGTCGACGACGTCACTGAGAATATCCTGCCCATGGCCACTGCCGTGCTGCTGACAATACCATGGCAAGTCTTCCAGCCACTTTTCGTAGTGTGTGAGCTGGACGTCTAGCTTCTCGAAGACGGGAAGCGAGAACATGGTGAGATGTTCTTTGGCATAGGAGCGCCAATTCTTTATCATGTCAAATACGTCTGTGTCGTCTCTGTGCTGATAGCGGTTTCTCAGAATACCCTCGCAACGACTCTCAAGGTCCAGAGCAAACTCTGCAGTCTGTTTCAGGTCCCTGATCGCCGGAATACTGAAGTCCTTCTCGGCGCGGGCGACGAACCTCATGACCTCCAATACCTTGGGCCGTAAGCCTTGGGCATCAGGAAGCAACCAAGCTTTGGCCTGCTTCTCGAAGTCCTTGGCCTTGCTTCGAGCGGACATAAGCCGATCATAGATGCTGATGTCAACGGGAACACTAGGATCCAACTCGGAGCATTCGTCGAGCTCTTCGATGGTCTTGAATGGCTGATCCAAGACGTGCCTCGCCTTCTCTTCCCATTCGTTACCCGCGCGTTGCCTTGCTTGCAGCGTTTTCAGGGATTTGTTGTCCGGCGCAATGTTACAAGCGTTGGCGCGCAACAAGAGATTGCGTATCTCCTCCAAAGTCTGCGTGGTATCCTCAGCCTTGTCCTCTAGCTCGTTGACGAGCTGTTCGCGGGAGACAATCCTCTCGACCTTGTAGATCTCTTCGAGAGAGACATTGACAGAAGACGCCTCCATAAGGAGACGCTGGCACTCGCTGAGGAAGACATCGCGCTCAGTAGTGGCACGACTGTCATCCAACAATGCCGCAGCCTTATCGCGAATTTGCTCCGCTTGGTCCGCTAGTTGCCGCAAAGTGCCGATCTCCGGCGCATCAAAGCCTAGGATGGTCGCCTCCTTTATCAACGCCTGAAGGTCCTCCAGACTGCGATCAGGTCTGTCACCCGGATCCCGCTCATCAAACACCGGTGGGATAGGCTCGTTCAAGGGCGGTCGGCCACGTGAGCGGCGCGATCGCTTCCGGCTCTGTTTGCGGATGATAAATGTGTTCGCAGAGTCAACCCACTCGTTAGCCCTATTCACGCATCTGCGTAGGGTTGCAAGCTCGGGAAGGGGATAGTTGATACGTTCCCCCTCCGCAAGGAGTGCTCGAAGGGAACGGAGTGGGGGAACGCTGCTTTCCGAAAGAACCTTGTCGAGCTTGGCCGTCCAGGCCGTTGGGATGGAAGCACGTTCGTCGACCTTGGCCAAGATTTCCTTAAGATCTGAATCGGATACCCGGAGTCTCAAGACATGTTCGCTGACAGGGTGATTGCAGAGGTGTGATGAATGCTCTGCGCATACAACTTCGTCCTCCTTGCAGTGACAAGTAACCTGGGAGAGATAACAGAAGACTTTGCAGTATGAGCATTGATACTGATCCTCGGGTCGGTCTTCTTCCTCGACACGTTCAGTCATGCCAGTCGCTCTTGCAAGTCGCCGACTCTCGAGCTCACGCTCCGTCATCTCTTTCAGGCTCGCTATCAACCTATTGCAATGAGAATATTAACAGACCGACGAATCCAATGAATTTTGGATACTTGCCATTGGGCCGTCTGGATAGACTGGGACTGTTGTGTGATGGTAACCAACAACTCGTCGTGCGAGAACACTGGCAGCTTTCTGTGTTCACGGTATCGTGCCACACATTCCCGACCATAAGGCAACCAGTCTGACAAGGCGAAGTTGACGGCCTCATTGAAATTAAACTATCAACATGAGGTTAATAGTGTTATGATTGCATGGCCACGTGTAAAACGTACTCCATGATTAAAACCAGCATGGTACGCCTTGGGGAACGTGATAACGAATTCGCCGGCACGTTGGTTGCATGCGGAAACACGAACCCCAGCATCAGTTAATCGCTTCGGGTTCATCAACGTCACAAGTTGGAATAGGAGATCGGGCTGTGCTTCGAAGAGATCTGGCGCCTCGCTTTTGATCGCGGCTTCGAATTTGTCAGCATCGTCGCCTGGAATGCCGTACCAGGTTTTTGTTTCACCCCAGTGTTCTGTCCAAACAGTCAATCACATTGCATTTGGAAACGAAGCGAACATGCGATGCTCACGGAAGTTAATGCTGTACGTATAATGATCCTATGCCTGTTTCATCACTGCGGCTTATGGCTATGGAATCCGGACGCTCACCTCGTTGTGCCAACAGAAGGTGGAAAACACCATTCCGACGTATGTCCATGGCACAGTCATGCCCGAAATGTCGGACTTGATATACCTCAACAGTGAATTGGATAGGATCGGCATATTGTTTAAGTTCCATGGGTCTTTCGAGGCAGGATCCAAGGGATGTGTCTCTATTGTGGGCATAGCACTGGCGAACAAATTATTTAGCGGTGAAAAAAATTTTGAACAGCGGTCTTGATACCATACCTGCCATGGGTAGTTGAATGGACGTCGGCACCGTACTCAACTTCAACTGTTTCATTCGGTGATTGGACAAGTCGCCAGAACTCATTCTCAACGTCACTCTCCGTTACCACGGTGTTACCCAGACAAGTTACGGTGGGATCGTTAAGATCGGGGGGAGACATATGACTGGGAGTATGGGCGGCCCACCAACGGCGACGGAATTCCAGGTCCCTAGCCTGAAAGCTCGATAGACTGTGCTCTTCACCTTCGTCGAAACCGAATTCCCCAGCCGCGTCAAAAAAGCACATATGACAGAACCATTCACCCTTGGGGATGCTCGTTAATGGAGGGTCGAGACAGAATATATGGAAACCTGAGGAAGAGTTATGACAGATACAATTGAATAATAGTTTACCCCGCACCACAATCGCAGCCATCACACAGTAGCATTTCTTCATCATGGTTCTTCTTCTGACAGACTTCGCAAGACTGCTATACCGGAGTCAAGGAACGGAGTTGAGCAAGATGGACAAGGCACTCACCTCCTGAGTAAGTTTGGTGTCTTCTTCTGGCGGTGTTACCCTTGAAGACGAACCCACGTGAAAAGTGTTATCACGGGTCTTAGGGGCTGCTATAGAAAGTGAAATTAGTTGTCAACGGGATGGTGAGAAAACTACGCACAAGTCAACGATTCTGCTCTGGTACTTCGCCTCGAGCCGTTCGCTTCGGACCGGGTCCTAACCCGTTCCCTATAGTCGGCATCATCAGGAGGCTCGGACAGAGGGCTTGAGGACGACGTCAAAGGACTCGAAGGTGGGGATGAGGGATAGCGTGTCAGCGACGAGAGGGCGTTCAAGTTGTGGATGTTCACGTGAGTTTTCAAGTGGGGATCGGTTTTCATAATGGGGGAAGCAGACAAATTTGGCGAATTCCGCACCCGTTCACAGAAATGCACGTATGGGAGGATTATTCTCGTGTAAGAATTCCTGACCTGAGTGGACAGACCAGGAATACCCCTATATCCGAGCTTTGCACCAAGGTCGGCCCATTTCTTGTTCTTTGTGACCTGCACCAGGAATTAGTGGACAAAGAGGTGGTGGCAGGGCACGCACAGCCTCGTAACCCCCCAATTTCTGTACCTCCTTGCGGAGGAGCCAAAGATCGAGTGACTTGTGATTGATCGTGGGCACGGAGACACGTGGATTGCCTTGCTGCTTGTGAAAGCGGTACAGCTGCTCCAAAAAGTTGACCTTTGCACGGGACGTTGCCTCGATGGAATTGAGGCGCTGTAATCGAGTCTTGAAACGAAAGGCCTGTCGGAGATGAAGGGCAATGTAAGATCGGACGGCTCGAAAAAATCAGAAAATTCTGTGGCATTACACAAACCTCTGTGTTGGTGACAAAAGGCATTTTCCAGCCGACTGGAGGCACTACTTTGCAGATGCCGTAATTGACGACTCTGCGGGAGATAGAGTCGATGTAGGCCATAGGGTCTTTAAATTCATCGGAAGTGGGGTAGAAAACAGGACAGTCCTGAAGGCCGAACGGCCTCGGTGTTGAACGAGTAGGCTGGTTCCTTGGGCTGGAGGTCTTGACGGAAGATAGGTCCAAGGAGGGAGAAACTGAGATTGGGGAATTTGCGCCGAAAAAATCATCTGAGGTATCCTGAGGACCACCCTCGTCGTTACTAAGATCCGAGGCATGGTTTTGGAGGGCAGCGAGGGCATTCGTCTTTGATTTGCGAGGAGCGCGTTTAGCGGAACCTGAAGTACTCTGGTGAGACATTCTGGTTTGTGGCGAAGATGGAGAGTCTTCCTGAGGCTTAATTGGGACAGCGCCCTCCACAGGAATGGAAAGACACGATATAAAAGTGCTTGGTTGCTTATCGGAAAATTCGGTAGGTAGGGCGTCTGCGGCCTGGGCAACGCTGTGCGGAACGGACTTTGGGGACCTGCCCCTACGAGAGGGAGTTCCCCTGGAGGATGTGGGCGGTGAAGCCGACTGCATCATCGAACAGGAATGTAAGAGAGGCAAATATCGTTTGCCTGTAGGAGTTAATGTAAGTGGCAAGCCTGGTTACCTTACGCTCCTTGACTGTGTGGGAGCGGGCATTGAAATTGAGCACCGAGTTATCGTGTGTGAGGGCTGACTTGGGCGTGGGAATCTGCCCCAGTTTCGCGGAGTTTCTGGCCAATGCTTCCGCGCTTTTCCAGCGCCCCGCGTTCCACCTCGCCAACGTTCCTGGCGTGTTCCTGATCATTGAATACACATACAATGGCCCGTAACTACCACAGTGGACTAGAGATACCAACAGAAATAGAAAACAAAGGAAATACAGGACAGGGGCAAGAGACCTCTAAATCGGGAAAAAATCGTCAGGATCCTGGGATGTTCGCGGCAACCGCCGTTTGGAGCTGCGGTGTAGGCGCGAAGATTGCTCAGCGGAATCAAATAGGTATTAGCCTATTCAAGCCATCCTCATGCACAACAGGCATGGGGTCGGCACTCCCATTGCAAGGCCCTTTGGCCTGAACCCAGGGAGGGTGCCGAAGCCGAAGCCGAAGCCGATCCATTTAAGGAATCCTGCCGTCACCATTACCGTGCAGGGCGGCAAGATGCTGCACCAAGATTTGCAGGCGGTGTGGCTAACGTGCTCGAACCTCGTGCAGGCCATCCCATCCGTAGTATCGCCACTACGGGAAAAGCGTTTACCGCCAACTGCAGCACCTAAAATCGTTATCAAGCGTCGTTCCGAACTTGCCGGGTATCGAGGAAACCTGGGTGTCAAAACTCAAAAGACCAGCCAACCTAACGCTCAGAAGTGAAATTTTTTCGTTACAACTTGATCACGACCTGCGGTCGACCTACGGAGATCAAAAATAAGGGGCCATACCGAGCCTGGAGGATCAAACGGCCATCCGCCAAGCAGTGCGTCTGCGGTCTGATGCGGCACCTACCAACGTGGCACCCTCCTCAAAAGTGACCCCCCCCCTTCTCCAAACCGCAATCACGGGAGGTGCCCTAAAGTGCTCCTCTGGAGCCGACGAATAATGATCCATGACCTCCATGTGCTGTGGGGTAACTCACCTGTGATTGGAAGCAGAAACCAAACAGCAGGCAACCATTGCAATCGCAAATGAGAAAGTCATGCTCGTCTGCATGGTCCAATTACGCCAGCCAACATGTGGACGATCAACATGCTGTCTGGGTCACCAACGCTGAATTTTACGTGTGGTCCATTCGGCCCAAAATAAATTATGATATCCGAGGAATGTACTGTGTATCCTGCAATGAGTCACCGAGGAGTAAGCACAAGTACTGAGCATGCATCGCGACGTTACATACCCTTGCAGCGAAGTTCCGATATAGAGCACACTATGTAGAGAGAACTGCCAAAATGAAAAAGGATCGGACCTGATACCTCCTGTGAAAACGCTGAACCCACAACCTCCCGAAGTCTAACGTCATAACCATACTACACGGCCAGCAGGCCTAAATTTTCTCATCGGCCACCTGTGACTTCCACAAGAGGTGACCCACCAATCAGATGCTGTCCGGACAATAGGAAGGAAGTGGGACCGCTTGTTTTGGTTGATAAACAAGCTAAGTTTATAATAGCAAAATGTGTGACAACCAATAACTACTCATATGGACCAGGCCTTACGAAGCTCAAAAGACTTGAACGAGCCACTGACTCCTTCGCGACCGTCTCTTGTGGTTTTCGTCCTAGAAGCCACATACTTGTCGGAAGCCTGCCACAATGACGACACAGTGAAACGCGTGAAGTGCTGTCAAGTACTGTGCTGTTACATACCTCGATGACGACACACGCTGAAGAGGATGCTAACCATAAATACGCCCTACGGTAGTACGTTGCTGAACTCGCACTCACACACTCACGACACGTCTTCTTACGTCTCACATATGCACATACACGCGATAGTCAAAGAGTGCATTGCGGCGGAGAATGGAATATCTTCCCCCCTTCTCGAAAATCGTACAAGGTCAGTTTGACACTCAGCCATAAATATCAACCCCGCAAGTGCCAAGGCAACAATAACTGGTGAGTCGTTCGCGACCATCGCTGAAATTCCTGGCATCCAGCGTGGGTTGGAGATGCGCTCCGTAGCACCTTAGTACCGTTTAGAAGGTAGAACCCCCGAAGGAGTGGAACGAACATTCGTCCGCGGTTGTTAATGGACCTTCACAACAGGTAGAATGACAACCGTTCTCACCGTCTAAGTTCGTGACGCCGGCTTTGTTGTCTGCATATGTTGCTTCTTAGGATAAACACAACACCGGTGAGTTTTTCGGAAAGTGCCGTTGAGAAGTGTTGAACACTTATGTTCTGGCATGCCAAGTGTTCCAGACCGAGGTGATATGTTTTATAGATTTTACCCATGCCACCGAATAGACTCAATTATGGCTCCCTTCTCTTTATCTCGTCCAGAGGAGTCACCGACCTTGATCTGGAGAGGGTGGAAGCTTGCAAAAAGTATTGCAAGTTATAACATTACGCTTCCTTGTGCTGTCCTCAGAGATGAGGTCTCACGTCTTAAGCATAACGCACCACCGTCACCACCGCACATGCGACTTCGCAACAAGCAATCCAAACGCTAGTATTGCATCATGGTGGGTTTCGATAAAAAGGCACCGTACTTCCCCCCCCCCTCCCCCCGTCGATGCGCAAGAAATCTAGCATAGGCCATCCTTATGACCCGCCACGAACCGGCTGCTGTCGGACTTGCTGCGAAATGGCCTAGAAATGCACGGCAACCCGTTTTCTTGCAAAAGAATGAACGCGCCGAGTTCGACAGCATAGGGGCAAAGAAAGCTGGCGGAATACTCTTCATACTTATCTCGACATTTTCCACGTCCCCTCAGTCATCGTATCTTTCTCCCCTGCAGGAAATTTTGGTAGCAGTGGGGATCGATCAGTGCTGGATCGCCACCGAATGAGTTATCCCCCCACGGATAATCTCCATCCACCAGTTCGACTTCTGACTTTCTCGCAGTGCAACCAGGACAGAACGCCCAACTTGTACGTAGTAGCTGTCACATTTACCCGACCCTGCGAGCGTTATTCGCTGAGCCAATAGGGAATATTTTTTCAACTTAATGGGATTCAATTTGTGCCGTCTTCGATATATCTTCTTCGGCATTAGCTTTCTTTTCTTCGTACCTCAGTCTTGCAAACTTGGAAGGGAATCCACATTCGTCGCATGAGGGTAGAGCCTGCATCTTCCGCAGTCCGTAACAAAATTTTCTTCCCTCGGTACGATCCCTCCAATCCTCGATTGGTGCCTATAATGGCTATCTCGGCGACTGTATTGTCCTGCTGTGGAGGTTACTTACCACTTCTGTTCCTCCAGGGAACTCCGTGTCTGTAGAGTTGAGAACAGTGCCATTTCAAATTTACAAACCTTGTTCTTGTTCTTTGTAGTTTTGATAACTGCCCGCGGAATAATTTCCTCGGGGTACTAAACAGGCACGTTCTAAGTCCCCAATCACCAAACTTAACTGTGCATTCCCAAGAGTATGAAAAAATGAATTCGGCGAAGAAAATCAGGGGCATCACTTGGAATGCTATTCATCCAACCAGCTTAAATCTCCTGGGAAAGCCACTGCTGGGCATGAAGCCATGAGCGGAGACAGCATCTTTTCTGGCAAGGGCAGGCTCTTTCATTCTGCTAGATTTCGCAGCTCATTTTGGGTGACAACTACCATAGTGCTTGACGATCTTGGAACCTTAGAAGCGGACCACAATACCTTGTTCGGGAACTCCACGTTATCGATGGGCCACAACACTCCAGTATGTGCAGCTTCCTAGTGACGCTGACTATGCGTGTCAGGTCCGTCTGGCTATGGTGATGGTGTACCTTGCTCATCCGTATGCTCAGTGGTGAGTTGCATGTTTGATCCATGGTCATCTCGGTACGCCATGCATTCCTCATGGCACGATGCGTGGGTGAAAAGTGCGACGACCGGGTGACCTCTTCCGATGAGATTAGGATTCGTCCTGTCCTATTTGCTGGAAAAGGACGCACATTGCGAATTTACTCCGCCTTCATACACTTAACACGTTTCATAATAAGTGATAATCAGCAGGGTGAACCTCCTCGGACATTTCGATGGTTGAACGGTATAGCATATCCACACCTCTCCATCGGCCCGCCGGGAATGAATACTAGGACGTCATCCCACCTACACCAAGTCCACGTGTTTGACGTGCCGTTTGTGCACAATTCTGTATCCCAAATGCCCTTCGACCAGTCACGATCGAAGTGCAGGAACTCGGAGAAATGATTTCGCCGCAAACAAATCCAACGCGCATAGTGGGGGACACTTTTCATTCGAGCCCTAAGTCTGCGGAATCACTTTGGACTGGAGAAGTGAGTCATACAGTACCTGGGCCTTACCGGAACATTCACATCCATGCTTGGTCCGGGGAGTGATCGCCAACCATACGCTACGGAAGCCAACGGTTGTAGCTCGCTACAAAGAAAAGCCTTATTTCCCGAGGAGGCAGCGACCATGATGACAGAATAAATGATCCAACCCAAATGGGAATACATGAGTGAATAACAGCCAAAGGAGAATATCTCTGCAAAGAACCACATGGGTGCATCGTAAGAGAAAAACTCGAAAGTCAGACAGTCAGATCTACAGCGGAGAAAGTCGGTTACCTATGTATGAAGGATTACTGCATGGAATACGCAGAAAGGTGGCCGGGCGAGAACTGCAAATCAACTAAATCATACAAGCGAGAGAAAACACCTATCCTTTCTCGTAACTTGTGTAGCACAGGGATGAATAATATCTAACAAGACCTTGGTGGCATGCACTTTTGAGCCTCTTGCCAGAGTAATCGTTGGAGTTTGGCCGGAGATGGAAAGCCTCGATAGAGTCAAAGTTATGTATATTCAAATAACGCTGGCAAGGCACGCAAGAGGCGTCCATAACGGACGTCGTGGATATGATCCGATGTGCTCCTTGATAGTTCTGACTCAATGAAGTCGTTGTATGCCATACAACGGGTCAACGCGGATTGCAACATTGAATTGTGAAACCCACACCTAGGTGTATGGATGTGGGGCCCCGGAGATGGAGTTTATCGGTCCTTCGTCTGGGGTAATATCATATATCCGCACATCCCATCCTCTTGTTGTAGAGGGAATTTGGGGTACCTGTATTTCATATCACTCGGCACAAAAGCTGCCATGTATCCGCCGACGCTCTACACTTTGTGATGGGAAACGCTTACATGTAAATATCGGGGTCCGTCGAGTCACTGGAAGGAAACTGAAGGTACAAAAGATGGGTTGTGAACTGTTTTCCTTGCGGTTAGATCCAAGAGCGCCAAGCGGTTTAATCAGAGTGGGACACGTCTCACCCATAAGCTGTACGATGATCCGGGTACATGGGGCTCCGGACGCAGTTGAGAAACGGCTATCTCCGCGATGGATGGCATTCCTTCGTAGTCGTCAGTACAGAGGAAAAACTGCCCATCTTCCCAAACAAGAAACCGTGTAATTTTAAGTTGTGATGGATAAAAAAGACCCGACCGGGATATTCGTAGCCACACGACTGATTTCCTACTATGACCGAGTTGTTGGCGCCGCGGCTATGGGCCCAACGCACACGACATGTTGTGATAGCCTGGGGCATCAAATCCGAATCGGACAAACCATCTTATTTCGGATACGTGGAGTTCTTCCAGCTACAAGGGCAAAGAATACTTCGACTTATTGCCGCACAAGTTTCATCTCATAGGAGCTGGAATGACCGTAATAGTGCCCACTGCTCATACTAACATCATCAAACTTCAGCCGTTTCCCAGGAGCGAAGATGCGCCATTGGGTGGATGCGAATTCGGCAGTTTTGGCTGCATTCCACTTTGAGTATCCTTCGCAGCGGTGCGCGATGTTACATAGTTTTCAAGCATCTGCGACTACAAAACTAATTGCCGGTGCGGCAAGGAATTTCGGCTATCGCTGGAAAAATGTTTCCTGATTGTTGAACAAAATATACGAGGGGATAGAGGTGCGGCGCAACAAGATCTCGGGAAGGTGGTTACGTACATGGCCTTGGCAAGTTAATAGTAAAGTTCAGCGAGAAGTGAATTATGCCCTTGAGATGTCGTGTGCACACTGAAATTTAAATGTTTTAGCGGAAGAAATGGTAATCTGAAATAGACATACACTGTCAATATATCACGCAAATCTCCATAAGGTTCCACGGTGGATTTATTTGTCTGGAACTTGTCACAACTTCCCATAGCGGTATGATCAAACTACCGCTTGCTGACACTTACATTAAGTCCGTGAGCAATATTAGACCCTCGGAGCTGCATTGCGAGAATGATATAAAGGGCATCGCACACCCAGCAAGCCAGCTCAAGACCCAACACCACACTTGCGGTCGAATAGCATCGATTCGCATAACATTGTGCTTTGGCACCATGAGCAACTACTCCAAAGTAAGTCTTGCACTCACCTTGAGAGCCACGCTTAACCTAAACCACACATACAGACCGGTTCTTCGTACCGTTACAATCCAAAGTACTATGAGTACTATTCAGACACAGACCGGTCGTCCTGTTCGTTGGACAGCTTTGACGACGAACCACCCAGAAAGTGGTGGATGCAGTGGTGTTTTTGTCTCTGCTTCAAGTGTTGGTGATATCGGCAGGCAGAGTAAGTTACGACAAAGTAATGGGTGTCCATTCTTAATCTGATCTGTAGTGAAATGAATCACGCGCCATCCTTACATGCAAGGGCGCCGTCCAAGTCCCTACACACACGACAATCGAAAGCACATCGGGACTTCGAGTACTGGACAACTCGAACTTCCAAATTAGATACCTCAGCACTGTAATGTTAGCTTTGTAGCCTTTTAGCATAATCACGCATACCTCAAGTATTGCACTATTGATGGCAATTGTACGTACCTTGTGACTTGGGCGGTATCCAGGCAACATTCATTCTGGCACGCTGGCGAACAGCAGTGAATGGCGTGCCATACCAAATGCGGGGGGGTCGTTTATTGGACCAGCACATAGTGATCCATGGAGGTACAAAGTGATCCGTTGTCATCCGAGTTTGCGGGGTATCCCGCATGAAGATAAGCTGGCAGTAAAATTGAATAACTGGAAAAACTTCGTGTTCTATCAGACTCTAGCTGGCTTGTGGTTCAAGCAGTGCACTTATGGCAAAAGATAATTGACAGCGGATTGAGTTCTAATGGGCAGTAGAAATTGTGAGCATTGCACTACCATTCCCCATCAAATCCAATAAACCCTGGTGTAGAACGGAATTTATGTCGTCAACGACGTCAACGCTAGCGTCCACTAACTTACCAGTCAATAGGAACACCGGGAAATACCTCTTTTTCTCCAGATGTGCACACCAGTTCCATGCACTAGTCAGTCGCCCGTCGATACAGCTCCCTGCATCAAAAAAGTTGTCCGCTCCAGAGCCATCAAATCCATGGCGGAAAAAATCTGTAAGGATTTCCAGAATGCAATTTTCGGTGGACCCAAACTCGTCTTCAATATATGACAGCAGTGCAGGTTTTTGCGCAACAATGGGTATTTGGCCAAGGGTATTGCAGATTGGAAGGAGGATGCGGTATATTTGTGAATATTTATCTACAAAACCAGGATGGTCAAGAATACGTCGTCAACCACAAATGACGTACCAATGAACATGAGCGCATTCGGTACATTGTGATCACCCATGTGTATGGCAGATGAACCAACCCACGAACCGACACTTCGCTGGGCACGCTGCAGAATAGTGTGCATCATGCGCAGTGTCTTCGGTGCAGCTTGCACACGGTTTAGCCCCTGACCAGTGTCCCGAAGTCGATAAGGTGTGATTTCAGATAGCAGATCTTGTTCAGCAAGTGACCACAAATGAAACATATCTAACCAACAGTCGTGAGTTTTTTCGTTGAAAATAAGTGCAGATTAATTTTACCATGTAAAATCTCCCGCCACAGAGTTAGACTTTGCAACACGAAGGCATACTGTTTTGCATGATCATGACTGAGCCTTGCACCACCTCTGCCACTGCGGATGGCTAGGCTGTGCTTAGGATCTTTCACCTGTGTAGAATGATAGTAACGTTGGAGATAAGCAATCATCTGATCGCAAGGATCTCGATTGGTTCGCAAAAATGCGTGATTGTCCCCGATGCTGTAGAGGCATTGGCGGACTTGTTCCTGGCCCAGCCCCTCACGCTGATAACGTGCTGACAGTACTTCAATAGCGCGCTCCTTGTTCTTGATATCCTTCTGAACATCACGGCGCGAACGGCCATCAGCATAAATTTCCTTGGTAGCAACGGTAATGAGGTCGTCGCGAAGCATGTCAAGGGCGTCATATTCTTCCAGAACAGAGTGTACAGTTTTGATGGGCTTCACACAAGTGAAGTTTAGCATATCTTTCACCTCAGGTGACTGACTGTCCTGAAAACAGCATCAATGAAGAGGTAAGCTCGATAACTACATGTATTCGCTCACCTGAAGGAGGTAAATCAACTTTCCATATGTAGTGCGCGTCTTATCAGGATTCATGATCTTGTGTCGACGTCCAAGCTCGAATATATCCTGGTAGAATTGCTCATTTGTGTGGAAGTCGCGACTCGTGAAAAGCGACTGGCCGAGCTTATAGTCTGCCGAGAGTACCAGTCCTGATAAAATAGCACAGAGCTCACGAATCTGGAGCACAATTCGCTTCGCTTTTGAGATGCTGAAGCCAATCGTATCAATTTTGTCGGTATAGTCAGAGACTTGAAGAGCGGCATCGAGAAGGCGAAGAAACTTGCGCTCCCCGAGAGACAGACGGAGCGGGATATATTTTGAACGTTCTACAAACCATTCACCAACATTGGAGCCAATAGCGGGTTGAGCACCTCGCCCGTTGGTGGATATCGTTGGCATTCCTGCAGCAATCTGTTCGAGTTCTTCATCTGAGTTGCCCACCATATCAATGTCACTATCAACCTAGAGAAGCATGAGTCAGAAGTGCGCACAATCCTAGATTACTGCAAACCTCCTCATTTTTTTCTTGTTTATTGCCGTCCGCAAATTCTCCAGTATGCTCATCTTTAGAATTCTCGGGGAAGCTGGTGGTAAGAGGTTTCGAAACATGCTTTCTTCTCGACCCTTTCCGGTGCTGCGCTGCAAAGCAAACTTCGCAGTAGTCATCCCGACACTCGTCGCAGTGTAATTGCGCAGGCTGGTCTATTAGAGCCCAAAATCAGATGCAACAGTATGATTTTGATGGGATACTATACTCACCCTCGCACTCGATGCAGTACCCTTCTATCGGAGGCATATTGATGGATTCTTCATCCCATCCCTCGGCAGCAGTAGATGTGCAGTTGGGTTCTTGTCTTTTAAGGCCAGGATGCTCTAGTGCATCGTGATCGTCCCCGAGGATATGTTCGAGCGAAAATTCAACGCTTCCCTGAATTTCGGGTTGTTGCTGGATTTCATCCTCTTTCGCGCCAGTTGCCTTACCAGATAGATTATCCCCAGTCATTTTTTAAACGTCGAACAAGGTATGGTTTGGATCGGGTTTGATAGGAACTATGTGAGGGACCACGCTGGTCCTTGAAAGTTGTCTAGGATTCTATAGTCTGAGGCGTACTAGGCAGTGACCGAGGACAGGAAACATGCAAAGGGTTGGCAGTCAATGATTATTATGCATTATGCGTTAGGTGGACACGGAATGAAATTAATTAACGTCCGAGTCCCGACGCTACAATTCCGATATACAAAATCGTGGCTTATCTTATGGCTACGTGAATGTACTTTCTCTCTTCCGGCCTTGAGAGACTAATCTGACAAAGGCGATGTTTATGGAGCATCATCAGACGAACACGACGTAGTATACTAGCTTGTACTAACAACCGTCCGCACTGGCCCATGCTCTCCTTCGTACGAAAAACAACCCCATTACAAAATTTCCTCATCTCACTGAAGACGGCCTTTTTTAACTTGACCACACAAGGATTGAAAAGAAAACCCAATGCGTTCCTCCGCCGCCTGAGCTATGGCACTACGCACTTCTCCGCATGTTTCTAAGCTTGTGAGCACCCCCAATGATAGCGAACCTTTCGAGGTGTTCCCACTAGTCTATTGCGCATGGGCCATGTCGGACACCAGGGAGATCCTTCAGGTATTCATTACCATACACCGCACCTCCAGAGCTGCCAGTACATAGTTCCACTTACACTGCAATTTGCACATAAATGCGACTAATAACCTACCCCTCGGGTAACGAGGGCAGTTGGTTTTCAAAGTAGATGGAAATGAACGGAGAACCATAAAACGTGACCAGAGGTAACTTGTCGTCCGAGGGAAAAGAACATTCGTTTCGCCGCTGACGACATTCACAATCCAGAACAAATTGCAACTCTGATAATTATTTTCTGATAGAATGTCCAATCCAAGTCAGTGAAATCAATAATCATGGAGTTCTATTTGGTGATTCAATGCAATAGGCTATGAAAGACCGAAAGAACTGTGACAGAGTGAGCGAATGAAGCACACTAGTGTTCTGTGTCAAATTAATAAAATGATTCTGGAAGACAACTGGTGTGCAGGTCCATAGTGTAGGGCCAAGGGTATCTTAAAAAATCCCTTAGTTTCCCAAATTATGTTCGAAGCTTACATGACGTGCGGAAAGAGCGAGGCAATGGTAATCTGGCTCCAAAGATACGAAAAGGTGCTTCGGCATCAGTATGGAGCCTTAAGAAGTCGAAGCAGAGACCGCAGTCCACCCTTTCAAAAGCGTTGGGTACAGCTGTCGAAACGCGATGCGATTCTCCAACTGCAATGTCTTCCTAGAGGGTAGAAAATTTTGGGAGTCGGCCCGCTTCATGAACAAAATTGAATCTGACATCAATAGAGAAAAAATTGACTCAAGTACTTGGAGCTCTGGGGGGCCACTCAACCTGACATGTACACGCGGAGTTGCGTGTCACACAGAGGTCCCAAACCGATGGATCCCTCCTGCACACAATCCTACGCCACTGATAGTCATAAGAAGTTTTTACTCACCACATGGTTCTTCCTGCTTGGTCCACGATAGAAGACCTGGGGCCGTGAATCTATTGGTAGCGTGATGTTAGGGGCCACAGTTCAAATCGACTATTGAGGACATACTGAAACTCAACTAGCCTACAAACACCCCGAGATTAACTCAGGAGTAGAAGACAGGATTTGCCAGTGGTGCAGAATAACAATGAGAGAACACTAAGACACACCAAGTAGAGCTCGTTGCTCTCCGACTCTCGCAAAAGAACAAGTTTCCCACGATTGCAATTCCCCTATCCACTACCCAATGAGTACATGCCAATGAAAGTAGGGTTTGTTGCAACATGACGACGGTTATAGTGCGCTTGCTGCACAATGCACTTATCGAACAGTGTTCCAATCCCTCTGAGCACAGAGGCGTTTTCAGGACATTCCAAAACTTGTGTAGCACTCCCGACGGCCCGTAACCACTAATCAGAGATACTTCCGACTGGATCGTGGAGAATAATAGCCATCCAAGGAAAGGCTGCTGGGCATAGAGCAGGCTTTTCGGAGCTTATTTCGTGATGTCTACCTAGTCTGCTCTGTGTCCAGTTGCCTTGACAAATTAAAACAACAAGTGAATCTAGGGCTAGTACGTCATTCAGAACTGTATCTTATGACCACAAACTAAACTCACTTTCGCGACCCACGAAATCTTCCATCGAAAGTAGCTGCAGCAGGAAAGATTGATAGACATCGTGACAATCATCAGCCTTTCACCTCCGTACTACATCCCAATCCAGACAAGTTCAATTCTTGAATTCTGGTTTCCTGGAGGATTTGACATAGTCGAGGAGGCGCGGTCTCCCGGATTGCTGTTACCGACACTTACGAAGATAATATTGCTTACTACCGATTGTGGATAGCATACTGAAAGTATAATCTGGACTAATATACAAATGCGTGAGATGCGAGGGAATGAGAATTAAAGGAAAGACTGAAGTGATGTTCCACAACATGCTCTAGCAACATTACTTTTCGCCGATTAGATACTGGTTATGTTCTGACCGTCGGCCTCTCCGATCCTCACTGCCAGCGTGGCGAGTCCATGTCTCCTTCTCCAAATCAGTGATAAGTTGACTAGTGGAGTTCCCAGCCGTTTGCGATTCCGAATTCTCCTGCGGGCTCCTCCTAGGAGGAAGCGGCTGGGGGAAGTCAGAGGTGGGGGAAGGCACACGAGTTGATCCAAACTCGAGCGAAGAAGGCGGTGACCGCTTAATCCTCTGCCTGGATCTCGACGACGTAGTACTAGATGGGGTCCCTACGTTTGGCGGATAATCGTGTGTCGGAGAGATCGTCCCTGAGAACACGATGGGCGATGACGGTGCAGATAGCAATTTCGACAAGTCATCCTGAGGACACACTATGGTATTCATTCCAGATGACATTCTCGAGCCGCTGGGCCGTGATACACCCTCTACATCATAGGATGGAATGTTATCACCGTCGTCTTCAGATGATCGGAATAGTGGTTCTCGATCTTGGGCATCGGAACTTCTAGCCATTACATATGGGGGATTGAATTGGGTGCCACTGGCTTTGACTATCGAGTCGATTAGCCAGAACTGGAGGGTGTTCATGATTATTGGAAATATGCCCATGACACTGACCAAAGAAAGGACCGGTTATAATGGCAGATCTCCGATGAACAGCGAAACGACGCACAATATGACCTGGAAAGATTCACCCTCGCCCATCCGTGTCCAACCGAGTAGCCAGTCACCTAACTGAAATATCCCTGGCCAAGCTGCGAAGAGTGCTATAACAAGAAGCTTCATTGTAGTGAGGGCAAATACATAGACTGCTGCTTGGCGAGTCCAACAGGCAAACGAGGGAGGGTTGCCATACTGCCCAGATTGGAACCCTTTGAGGAGTAATTGCTTCGAAAGAACGTAGGTGGTTGCCTGCAAGATGAAGTATATGAGGCCAATACCTGATCATTCGTGTTAGCATTGATCGCAATCAAATAACTTTTGAGGCTTGCCTAGCGTCGTGTCGACGAGAATATTCAGGAAGTAGTATGTACATGCATTTCCGGAGAATTGCTGGGATCCGAGGTCCGAGATGACCACATTCAGGCCGTGGATAAACATTTGTCCAACCACCTGCTTAGACACGTCAAAAAGCCTATAACGAGCGATATTCGTCAGCGGGGGTGTGCTGGCATGCCCTTGATGGAACCGCACCAGATCTTCCATGGCCGTTTGGGTGTCTCGCGGTGTCTTTTATAAACAAGAGAAAGAATGGCAAGGACACCCATAAGAGCTTGAACGACCTAACACGTTTTCCGCCGGGGTAAATCCACATTAGGCGGCAAGAGAATCACCACATACCAACGCGGTTGGTCCCAGCAGTTGGCATGATTTGCGATCCACTGGCAGGTCGTCAAAGTTGGTGTCAATAATTTGTGCAATAGCAGACATGTTCAACAGCCTATGCTGCTTTCTGGTGCGGAAATGAAGCGTTGAAAGGAAAGTCAAACGTTGCTCAGCTGTGCGACTGGCGCGAAACACTACGGATCGGGGCACGGATGATAACATAATCAGCATTGGCGAGCACTGCCACCAGTATATTGGCAAGCAACTGCAACTGTGGCCACGACACCCATCGAGGACACGCAAGAGGTAATCGAAAGCAACCCAGATGTCGTTTTTTGGCAGGACGCACACACCACAACCGCCAGTTAGCCAAACCCCATACACCCGCATACCCGATGGCCCCCCAAGCGCTTTGAAACCAAATGCTCGTCCTCACCCGCCACCAACTCATTATAATGATCCTTCTCAACCACTATTCGAGAAGCGATCCTACGATCGCAAACCGCCTCCCCCACGTCCCGGAGCGAAGTGCGTGGCAATGGAGCGATACCGTGATATGACACTGACATGGTTTCAGCTATGCTGTCATAGGTACTCCTAACGAGAGTCTGGCTTTGCGAAACTGCCTAGTTTTCCACCCCTCCGAGTTCCCTCAAGGCACGCATGTCCTCGTGAAAGGACGATACCCTGCTACAGTCTGGTGAGTGATGAACATCCTTCATAAAGTGCGTCCACAAAGATGATCTGCAGTCATGACACATCCGGATCTGTCCAGCCTGGCATTGCCGCGGCTCCAGCATCGATCCGCCAATGGATGGAGCTCTCCCTCAGTGGTGACTTTGTCCATGTTGATCCGCTCCCGACACCACCACATCCTCATGCGCCTCTATTTCTCCAATCCGTCGACATTTATGCCAGTTTCTGGAAGAAGGGATTTGTCAACGCAGTGCCATACGACGTGGACGAGATGGTGCAAAGGATTCTCGCAGCTTACAGTGGGCTCGTACTAGCCCCTGGCAGCATCTTGACTATGGATTTCAAAGGCGACAAACTGAAGCTGGTTGTTTCGTCTATGAGCCTCGTAGAACTTCCAGATGCCAACCTTGGAAGAAATGCTGGAATTGAGATGGGTGTGCTCATGCAGACAACGGACGTGACCATCTTGAAAGAAGGTGAAAGTCTAATGAGGTTGAAATCGAGTGCAAAGAAGTACGCTTATCACAGTCGTGGGGTGGATGGTGACTTATGAAGCAATAGAGCCCCCACTAATGCTATCATTGCACCCAACTTCAAGTTCGAAGACATGGGCATCGGTGGTCTTGACGAGGAATTCGGCGCTATATTCCGTCGTGCGTTCGCATCAAGAGTGTTCCCCCCCGGACTGGTTGAGAAATTAGGTATCCAACACGTTAAGGGTACGTTCTTTTCCATTGTTACCCGGCAGTCGGTGAATTGTGTGTAGGTATTCTGCTGTATGGTCCTCCGGGAACTGGTAAAACCCTCATTGCACGGCAGATTGGGAAGATGCTCAATGCTCGAGAGCCAAAAATTGTCAACGGCCCAGAAATTTTGAACAAATATGTAGGAGCCTCGGAAGAAAATATCCGAAAGCTTTTCGCAGATGCAGAGAAGGAGGTTTGTACACACGAACGCACTTGTTAGCGATGTTCTGACCGTGCATTAGTACAAAGAGAAGGGAGATGACAGTGGGCTTCATATCATCATATTTGACGAGTTGGACGCGGTCTTCAAACAACGTGGCTCAACGAATAATGGTACCGGCGTAGGTGACAGCGTCGTCAACCAGCTTCTGTCAAAGGTCGCTTCAAATTCTATATGCCATATTCTCTTCGCTCATGGTCCACGGAATAGATGGACGGCGTAGACCGTTTGAACAACATTCTCGTCATCGGGATGACGAACCGGTTGGATATGATCGATGAAGCTCTTCTCCGACCAGGTCGTCTGGAAGTACACATGGAAATATCACTACCCGATGAACGCGGTCGGTACCAAATACTGCGAATTCACACGGCAAAGATGCGGGAAAACAAAGTGATGGATAAAGATGTGGACATGAATGAGCTCGCTCAACAGACGAAAAACTATTCTGGCGCTGAAATAGAAGGCTTCATCAAAAGTGCAACGAGTTTTGCGCTGAACCGTCATGTTAAAGTTGGGACATTGGCGGGGATATCAGATGATGTTGAAAACTTGAGGGTCAACAGAGACGATTTTATGAGAGCGCTCGACGAGATCAAACCCGCATTTGGTGTCTCGGAAGAGGAGATCACTGAAGTTCTTAAGAACGGTATCATTGAATTCGATGGAGATATCAAGGTATGTCCGAATATTTTTGTGGTTCTCAAAGTATGTTTATGCCCATTCTAGGAGATACTTCAGAAGGGGATACTATTCGCGAATCAAGTCGCTAAGTCCGAGCGGACACCGCGGGTCAGTGTGTTATTATACGGTCTACCGGGTTCGGGAAAGACTACATTGGCCGCCACCGTCGCAGCAAGATCAGAGTTCCCTTTCATTAAGATCATATCGCCGAATCGCATGGTTGGGTTCTCGGAAGCTCAAAAAGTGTCTGCCATCACCAAGACATTCCAAGATAGTTACAAGAGTCCCCTTAGCGTTATTGTGGTTGATAACATAGAGCGATTATTAGGTGAGAGTTGCGATGTGTATACTGCGCTTGTTCATACCCTTTGTTAGATTGGACTTACCTGGGAAACCGTTTCTCCAATGCCGTGTTGCAAACATTGCTTGTGCTCATCGCTCAGAAGCCTCCAAAGGTTCGTCAGACGAACTTCTTACGAATGCCTTGAGCCAATCAGATGTTGTTCAGGGCCGTCGTCTTCTCGTAATTGCGACATCCTCACTTGGCCCACATCTCGTTGACCTGGGCTTGATGGAAATCTTTGACGCCCAAATCAAAGTGCCCCCTGTTTCCAACCTTGAGCAACTCCAAGAGATCCTCCGCGCTGTCGATTTCTACGATGGATCTGTGCAACATACCATCAGGAGTCTTCCGTACCCGAGGGATGCTATTGAGGCGGAGACCACGAATATGCCCCTGTTAATTGGTATCAAGAAATTGTTGAGTATCATCGAGATGGCCAGACAGGAGCCGGAAGATGCCGCAATTAGACTTGTTCAGGGCCTTGCGAGTATCAATGGATAGACGTCTGATTAGTAGAGTACTGCAGGACTGTCACCCACAAAATGGCATGTATTGTACGCACTCCTGTGCATGGACCGAAAGGGGCATGTTCTTCCCACTCTAACACAATGATCACACCCCTTCGCCATCAGTGGATCCTCGTCGAGACCCTAGTCTACCGACCGTTCACTCCCTTCCCTCCTCTCCGTATAGTCGAATTTGCCTTCTTAGCAGCAATATCAGTGTTACCAGAGGTACAATGTCACATCCAACTGATGATCGCCCTCCCCGAGAACCACGCCGTTCAGCCTCCAACCCTAAACCAAAAGGGATATTGAAGAATGCTGCATCTCTAGGGGGACAACAACGGTCCGTCCACCGTGATCTATTCTCCATGCTAATGCCCAACTCGCATCCTGTACTAGCCTCCAATGGGACGAGGAGAATCTCGCGCTGACCGAGATTCAGAAGGACAGCCTTATGAAGATCGACGAGCCAAAAACACCCTATGTACGATATAACGTGGAAACAGACGAAGTTGAAGGCGGTATGTGTCGTGCCCCCCAAGTTGGGAAACGTTTAAATCTGACGCCCTTGATGCGTGGCTGGTATGTAGATATCCCACAGCTGGAGCTCGGTGGCGCCCGCTCTCCGGGCCTGCCCACGGAATCTCTGCCAGAATCGCCAACGAGCGGGATCGCCTCTGGCCCCTCGTCTCGTCGGGAATCGCTGTCGAGTGTGGGGAAGAACTCGTCGGGGAGATCCGGTAGTGTTGCGTCGAGCAGGAGCACGAGCTTCAGTCTCCCGAATGATAGTACTAGAACTGAAGTTAAGGCGGGGGAGAACGAACTGGTGGACAGCGATGTCGAGGATGATGAGTCTATGGACGAAGAAGGTGCCTGTTGGCTAGACTTATGCGCATTACCGGGTGCTGACACGCGCCACACAGCTGTCGCGAAACATGCAGAGTTTGTGGAGGCTAGGAATAGACACTATTCCAAGGAAGCGGAGGCGATGAAGGTGGGTTGGTGCCTACATCCAGGTTGCCCAGTCATTCATTTGAGATTATGTAGAGAGCTGCGTCGATGCCTGACGAAGAAGACGAGGAACCGGGAAAAGATGCAGAAAATGAGCTGGCGGGCGATCGCCCTGAAGAGGGGTCGGTCGCAGCTGGACAACTTGAAGTACATGGGCATGGTCTTACAAACGGTGCTATGCATCCATGAAGTTTGAGTCTCAGTCATTAATTGCTGGTGCTGGAGGATGTATCCATAATTCGTTCTTGCAGTCCACACCAGCGGTGTTAAATACATGCATAGTTCAAACCGATTTATCATAGTACTCACACAAAGTACTTGTAGATCTTAATGGGATCACGTGCCCCCCTAATGTGCGATATCGGAACGATCGGACGCAATTTTTTATCTGTATAGGGACTTCAAATGCTGGCAGCAGGAACACCTTTTCTTCACACCGCCACAGTCGACGAGAGAGAGGATTCGTAGTCGAAATGGCCACCGCTAATGGTTTGGGAAAGGGCCTACTTCTCAAGGCAGACTCGATCGCTGATACATTCCGGGACGAGGTCAAGGCTGCCATTGCACAGTGCACCCGACCTCCTACGCTGGTCGGGATCCTCGGAACGTCGTCTGCACCGAGCAAATTCTATGCAGACTTTACTCGCAAGCAGTGTGAACAGCTCGGGGTACGTTTTGTGCTGAAGGAGGTGGGGTCGGCGGCGAGCCCCGAGCAGGCGGACGGAGAAGGGGTCGAGGAGGCGATCGTAGAGGCGAATGAGGACGTCGACGTCGACGGAATCATGGTGCGTATTGTCTGTTCTTCTCTGTCTGCTGGTAGTTTGTTAATTAGGAACCAAGGTGTACTACCCTATATACGGTGGACAGCAGGTACGTGATCCTAGTCTCTACGTCGACTGTTGCCTAATGACACTATGTAGGATCATTATTTGCAACAGGTCCGTCTCTGAATCTTTCCTATATACTCTACCTCATACGTCTAAGATCGTCTCGCCCCTGAAAGATGTCGAAGGCCTTCACTCCAAATTTCACTATAATTTATACCACAAGTTCGTTCCTTCTATGCGCTATGAGGATACCGACTCAATTTTGTGCCACTAGCATCCGATTTATAAATCCAACAACACTTGCGCCGGCTGCCTCTGCTCCCATGGATGACATCCCACCACCCGGGACAGTAAAATCGGTCCTCCCATGCACGCCCCTGGGAGTCGTGAAATGTTTAGAATATATAGGGGTATACAATAAGATTTTACCATACGGCGATCGTGCATACGGAAGAACAGTTACCGTGATCAACCGGTAGGCATGGATTCGCACTACACGTCGTTGCCAATTCTAAAGAACCTCAATTTAGGTCAGAGGTCGTTGGAAGGCCGCTGGCGGCTTTGTTGGCCAACGACGGTGCACGGGTGTTTTCTGTAGACATAGACACGATACAGGTCAGTCTTACCTTTGTATCCAATTCTCATCGTGTGATTGAATCATTGATTGTCAGGAATACACCAAACGACCCCGATCATCCCCCGCAGCAGCACGAAAATATCTACCACATCACGCTGCACACCCTAGTAATCTCACACTGGAGGAGTGTCTAGCTCTGTCCGATGTCGTTATTTCGGCCGTTCCCAGTGCCGGTTACAAGGTGAAAACAGGAATGTTAAAGGAGGGCTGCGTGACAGTGAACGTCGCTGCAGACAAAAACTTTGAGAAGGATATCAGAGACAAGGTGTGTTGGGTGCTCTCGACACCATAGGGTGGCATCACTAATGGTGTAATAGGCGTCAATCCACATACCCTCTGTTGGAAAAGTGACGATACTGATGCTTCTTCGCAACTTGTAAGTGTCCTGTCCCATGACTTAGTCGTAATTGATGCTGGTTCAAGGTTACGACTCTTGAAATACAAGGACACGTCCGCGCCGACGACTAACCAGAATTAGACTTTGTTTCGAGGCAAGTTTGAGTTTATTGCCGGCGTCGATATATGTACACCATTAAAGAGGAAATTACGATGCCGTGCTGTTAGAGGATGGAGTAGATGGAAGAATGGTTGCCTGTAATCCTTCCAAAAGCTGGAATAAAATCATTTGAAATGAGCGTCATTTAGAATGCGTATATCCGGATGTTTCTCTATAGGGGAGACACTCGTTGGGGTTGCTGGCGTGGCCATTCCTGATGCATCTGTAGTAAGGAAACGGACGCGCTGCCGGTGGAGCTGGGTGTGCATTAGCACCTCGGGAATGCGGGCAGGACCGGAGGTCTCACCTGTGGAAGCTTAGGTATGATGGCGAGGCATATTAGCGCTGTGAGGTTGACTGCAAACAACCACAAGTTATAATTTGTGTAGTGGGTTGATGCAAGGAATCTATCAAGGCGCGTTCCTGAACAATCGATAAGGAGGCTGTGAACATGACGTGACCTACAATAATATGGGCGCAGTAAAGAGCCATTTCTTGGATGGAGTATACTGTGCACCGTCATCAATCTGTTCCCATAGGGTAAGGTCGTCGTACGCCCCTCCGTGCAGGTCATTGTCGAATGGGATACCTGTGACCCAGTGGAACATGAGGTAGGAGAGCTGCACAGGCCTGAGTGGATGGTGCATGTGCCACTGCTAAATGCTCACCATGAGGTATAGTAGATTGACAAGAGTCCAACTTATCTGCTGCGTCATTCCGGGGAAGGTGTCGATGATGATTTTGCCCATTACGACAAGGACGACGTGGATCAACCATGCACCTGATACACGTGAGCACTCGCGTGGATGGTGCAGGGAAATGCGGATGTACCCTTTGCGTTGACCCAGTTTGCGTTGATGTTCATGTAGGCGCTCCTGTCGAGGACTTCTTCCACGCGACCCCCGACCTCCTCGACCTTGACGAGACTAGCGCTGCGCTTGCGCCCTTTGATATCCTCTGGGGGTTGTAGACTTAGCCTGAGTGATGTCGGTGGACTCATTTCCAATGATCAAGGATGAGTGGGTAGTCTGGACGGAGCTTCTTGTGCTCGTCGTTGGCCAACGCAGCACTTTACTTAACGGACTGCTTAGCAAATAAGCACAAATACCCTATTAGTTCCACGTGACCAGCCCATTCCGCTCCGAGTACCTTTCTCCAGCACTGGTCCAGGAGACGTGGTCCGTGTTTCGAGCTAGAGATGCCATCATAGACTACCCCGAAAGAGAGCTTGTGTTCTTGTCCGCAGCCAGCTGTGACGTTTCAAGTTTCTCTTTTCATATGGTCCGTCGTCGATTTCAAATCCACCATGCTCTCTTAGCTGGGCCTATCATGCGCAGCCCGTGGACGAACGGTATTTCACAGCAAAGGAGCTAGCTTCTGAGCATGTCTACCGTGGCAGGTCTTTGGCCAATTAAACCATGGATGCCATTGCACTGCGCTACAATGAGTGACACTATTGCTGCGGTCCCTGTGCTTTGCAATGCCAGTGAGACCCCATCGTCGTGGCCATGGAATTAGTTGTGCTGCGTTGGCTTGTAAATGTAATTACAGTAGCAACTCGCAACTTAGCGCTCTTGTCGCGAGTCTCGGAGGGCCTGGGTAATTTCCGAAAGTTGTGTCCGAGCGTCCACTCCTTGCGTGTTGCTGCCATCGCGCAGCTTGCTACGACACCAGGTGTCTGCAGCATCGATGCTTTTGCAATGGTGCAACTTGACGCCCTATGGATCCTCAAAACTGGCTGCGATACGGTTTGCCTCACCATGCAGGGTTCAGTCTGTGAGGATATTCCCCACTGGTGCGGTCCCATTCGCAACAGCACCATCCGTCGTTGCGTGAGCAGCCTACCCTCGACCTAACGGCTCAGCTGACTGACATACAGGTGCACAAAACCTGAGGCCTTCTTCATGGACGTCTACTTCAATGCCCATCCCATCCCCTCAACTTCACAAGTAGAAGGAAAGCCCAAGCTAAAAACCCCCAACGCACTCATTCCTACGGTTATCCCATATGCTGGTGGACAGGTGGAATTCGCTGTCAACATGGGCACAGATGCACGTATTCCGTATTATTCCCTCTCTCATGTGGGCTAACGGATTTATCCAGTTTGCCACACGCCTCATGATAGTGCGGGGAGATTTTGAAACAGTGTCAATGGCAATATACGGCGAGCCAATCTCAGATGCGCCTGTACCTTCCACTTCGTACGAACCACAGCCGCTACCTGTGCTAGACCATGTGTCTATATCCCCCGCTCTGGATCTAGCCAAATCAACTGATCCGACCAACCTGGCAAGACAACTGCTTTCCCTCATATCCCATGCTCCTTCATTAAACCTTGTCATACGCCTCATGTTCTGCCTGAAACCACCCAATGACGATTGGGACCTGCCAGAGTTCCCACATCTTTACTCGGACTTAAACGAGGAAGACATAGACATCGACCTAGATTCGGCATTTCGTTGCCTAAGTAGGCCCGTAGCTGATGACATCTCCGCAGATGCATTACAGCGATTCGGTGAAAAGATTGCAGAAGCTATCAGTCCAATGGTTGGTTCTTTTCCTTTGGTCACTCGACTACCAGACGTCAATTTCCGATCAGGACAACACTCGTTCTTATTTTATCGCCGGAATTCTGTGCCGGTCTGCTTCACAACATCCGGATTTCGTGCACGTGCTGATGGTAAGTGAGATAGAGACCTCCATACAGCGCATTGACGCGGTTTACAGCAAAATATCGACCTTGATCGTGTGTTCGACGCATCTAATTTGGATGAGGATACAGTACTTGCACTGTTAGATGCGGCGACGAATCCCGACATTGCAAGGCTCCTCGACACTGACTGGTTCAGGGGTATCCTGGAATCTGCGCAAGAGCTACCAGCGGCAGAGCCAGAGATCAGAAAGGCTATTCGACGGCTAACAGCTCGCCTGCGAGACTGGAAGATGTTTGAAGAGGCATTGTCGAATCCGGATGGTGATTTCGCCAGTGCCATACAGTTCATGAAAGAGATCGGTTCGGAGGAGAAGTCGTTTGGCATATGGCTGAGTTGCATGACAACGTATGAAGAGTTCTTGTCCACCATCCAGAATGGACCGCCGCTGGAGCACAATTTTGCGAGCGTATTGTGGGACGCTGTATTAACAGACGTTTCGCATGCTGATTTTCTGGGCTTTGTAAAGGCTTATATTGGCGTTGCTTGCGTGCTCGCGGTGTATGCGTGGTCTGATAGTCTTCCAAACGTTTACTGCCGAGAGCGGACGTTGGGAGTGTTGAGATTGTGGCAAGATGTCCCTGGATACCGCGAAGTACGTGCATACATGTGCGTACTTGTCCCCCATCCCTCAACTGACCTGGTTCGCGCAGATCGTCAACCACCTCCTTCTATTGCGCCAAATGACTTTCCGTCTGGAATGCATGACAATGGATAATTATCCTCCAGCCATGCCTGGCATTCACGCGGAGAACATCATACTGAACCTCGTGAATGAACCGCAGTGTTACCTCAGTCCCCACTTTGTCAAATGCATACGTTCTTGGCAGCCGTTCTCACTGACCTACATCAGTGAGGAGGAGAGGATCTCCCTAGAAAGAGCCGCGGCTGTCGCGGAGGACGGACTTCATGGCGCTATCGATGAATTAGTCAAATCTGAACCAGGCCCGCTCAACACGGACCGGGTGCGAGCACTCCGGGTCGCGATTGCCCTTATTCAGCGCCGCATAGAAGAGGAAGAAGCTGGCTGTTTGGATGTGTTGCAAACGGGATGGAAGGAGGAAGTATACGGCCTGTTCTTCTCCGTAGTTGACATCGCTTTCGAGGTGGGACAGGAGCTCAACAAGCAGTTCTCGTTGACGATACCACTGCCCATGGACAGGAGCCTCGTGGAGCAGTTCTTGTTACTTTCTGACCAGCTTCTGCGGTTAATCGCACGCCTCGAGCCTTTTGCCATCACAACCATTCGTACAATCCGGCGCCTGGTGGACGCTGCTCTTTTTGTCTTTATGGCGGCTGATTCTGTCCTCCGTATCTTTCCTATTCTGCCATCTGTGCATGCATCTGCTGTGCGCGCCAAACAAGCTTGCTTGTATGTCCTTGGGATCCTCTTGGGATCTACTGCAATAGCCGCACCCAAGACTAGGTCTGCAGTGGTTTTGCGTACCCTACTACAAAAGAGCCGGACCGTGGATGGCGACCCCTGCCAACGCATCAAGCAAATCTTCGAACTGGTATCTTTTCTCCTTCCCACCCCTTCCCCCGACTTTGTGGAGTCAAATTCACAGTGGATTCTGTCGACACTGCCTGTCATTCTTGGTGATCTTGAGAATTTCTTGTACGTCTTGGACGTCGACCAGAGATGCGAGCTTGTTGGCCACCTTATTGCGCTGGACAACGGGGCTCTTAATTTCGGGGAATGGTTCATACAACAAGAGTTCAAGCGTATGTCGGACGTCTCCAGGTTTGTCATGGAAGGTCAGACGGAACACGTCCGCGCCATGGCCCAGCAGACGGTGAATAGGCACATTCAAACATTGATGTGGTTCATGAGTCCCTCTTCCTCACATGGCGGTTTATGCTTATTGGAACGAATATATGCCATCCCTGGAGCTGGCCAGGCGATAGCAGATGTGATGGCGGCTTTTTTGAACGCGCGAGTATATTCCTATTCCCTTTTGGAGTTTGTACGCCTCCTGGCTTCAAGTACCGTGTTCACGGACCCCTCGGTTAACCTCGTTATCGCGCTCACGTTCATCCGCGGCGTTTCGGTGCCAGAGCTACACGCCGACATATCTGAAGCATTTGATCACGCACGAGAGATCCTCTCTACCATCGACAGCGCCGCATTGGCACTTGATCGGCTGCTTTGGGAGTTTGGACACTGCTTGTCTGCAATTGCGAATTCTGAGGATCCTCTTGACCCCGTAGACCTTCGGGCCATCGTTTCAACTCTGCATTGGCTTTGCGAGAAGCTCCCTGGTCCCTCTGACCTCCCTGGATTGTCGTGGGATAAGTGGGACACGCTATGTGAGGCTTTCGAAAACCAGGTGGTTCCAGAGTTAGAAGGTTTTTCAAAGATCATTAAAGGGAAACTGACGCCGCTTCCTGATTCGTCCTCGCCTACGAGGATGATCTCGGACACGATTTCCTTGAGCATCCGCGACCTCGACCTCTTGCTGCAGCCCTCTGTACCGGTACCTTCGACGCCCAAACGCAAGTCTCCTGCCCAGGACGTTCTGGGACTTGTCGCTCTCTCCCCGCCGACGGCGCTCCTCCGGTCGCCTGCAATATCCGGGTTGACGAAGATGTATACGAGAAATGATTTTAGGGAACTTCGCCAGACTCCGTCAGCAAGACAGAACACGAGTCGGCTGCCGAGTATGCACGTCGATGTGAGTGTTCCTGCCAATTGATCAGGTATATGTCTCTTACGGTCCTCTCCGATAATGTCTCAGGAATTCGAGCTTACGACGTCCTCCCCGATCATCGAGCCTACCGTTGGCCACCCGGTCGAAGCCTTCGGCCTGGCGCCTCCGTTCAATCTCGCTTAGCAGTACTCAGTAGAGGGATGGTGACGTTCTTTGTAGAATCAAGTGTTGTTCGAACCCGTGCAAGTACCCCCATGCTGACGTGTAGCCATATGTATGACCTAGCATCGACTGTATATGTACTACAGTGTATTTGACCATTGCCGTTGTCGCAACGGACGTGCCCTGCTTGGCTTTCTTTCTTTCGTGCCTCGAATCTGGCGGTGGCATGCTCCCCATCCCCGCGTTGATCCGGGACGAAGTAAAGAGAAGACTGGCAAGACTGTCTCTAGTGCACCTCACGACGTGGGGACTATCGAGTATCCGTGGGCGCTGTCCAGGTGAGCATGCACATAGCCGTTTTGAATTCGGCAGTGTCCATTTCATATGTTTCGAAGGTGTGGCGAGGTCAGTGATATCCCCATGAACTTCAATGATTTGGCAGGCCAGTCAACGACTCCGACACTGTTGTGAAGCACCTGAAACTATACATCCATGGGTCTCCTTGATCTATCGCAAATGGTAAATTACAGAATACTGAGCAATGCTGAAAACATAATAAGTCTATGTGTAAACGCCCCACCAGTGGAAAAAAAAAAATAGTGAAAAATAACTGCATGCTGTATTAAACTAATGAGGCCGCCGCCGACGCAAGGCATGATGCTGGTAATCACGGAGTGGGGATGATTTGGATAACTGATCTACAGGAGGGAACTCATCACGGAAACGGAAGTACTGGTCCATGTCAGCAGGGTCGAATTCGGATGGAGGGACAGGGGACGGTGGTGAAGGTGGCGATGGTGGTGAGGATGGCGGTGGCGGCGGCTCTGGAGCCTTCGGTCCTCCGATACGGTACGTCCGCTTACGCCTGGCTTTCACAGGCCGACGTTCTGGCGCTGCTTGCACACCAGAGGCGTTGAGTGTTCGCGGTGGGACGCTGCGCACGGTGTAGTGCGCCAAGGAACGCGTGTAAGGTGAAAGTGTGTGATTCGAGTGACTGAGTGTGGAGATTTGATGGATAGTGTTATTGAGAGAAGGACGAAGGATAATTTGGGGGTCGGTATCTGATAGTGTGTGGTGAGTTGGTGGGGAGCCAGAGTGGAAGACATCAAAAGCGGATGAGGATGATACGGAGAGGCGACGATAAGACTTCGTGGTGATGTCGATGCTACGGGACAAGTCGATGCTACGGGACAAGGACGGAAACTCAGGAGAGGGAGGGGTGTCTATAGAGTGTGAAAGCTCGCTACTGGAACGTGACAGGTATGCCTCGCTTCTGCCCGGGGACATGGGGTGTCTTGGGAGAGAGCGTATAAAGTCAGGACCAGGTGCCGAACGCGTGCGGTGGGCTGCATAGTCGTAGGAAACCTCCCCGTTGTAGCTCGAAGTTGAATGATGATGGGATGGTGGCATTCGCCTGGTCGAGAGCAAAGATGGTGAATTCACTCTCGAAGTGTCAGTCCCTTGAGACTGAGCCATTCGATGATGATTAAAGTACGTGGCGGATGATGTGCCTGAAGACTCAGGTGCGGCACCAGAGACTTCAGATAAGGGTTGGATCATCGACTGGGAGTGGTAAATCCTGGGTCGTATGATAGTTCCGCCTCCGACGGCGGGTATTGTCTCGTACTCGGTTACCGATTCGGCCTCGTCGGAGACGCTCGGAGGCGGCGAATAATCGGGGACGGTATCCTCCCAGTCAAGGACATCGAACGCTTCTTCGGTTTGCTCATCTATATCAGACGGTTCTTCTGTGAGATCTGCGAGACCTTTGTCCTGTCTGAACAACTGCCCAAAGCTTGTAAACACGCTCTTCACAGGAAGACCCTCTGGGCGGAGACCATACGTGGGATCGAAGTTCTCCAACTCGGGTAGAGAGCTGCTAACCTCTGTCGAGGACGGAATAGGAGGAGCTGGTGAGATTGGGCGGACACTGGGCAAGGCTTTCCGTGGAGCGCTCGTAACTGAGACGCCGGATACGGAACGTGCACGGCCATACGGGCCACCTGCTAGTGAGAGTGGATAACGAAAGGATTGGTGAAGGCCGAGTCCTGCGGCTGCAGGGCCTGGTGCGAGATACGATAGATCCGGTGCAGACGCAGTGTCAAATGGCCGACGCCTTACCGCAGGTGGACGTTTGTCCAGGTATGGTGCTTCCACTTTCGCCTTGATCCACTGTTGACTCAGACGATGTATGATACCTGGTAGGTCCTCTCTGAACATCTGACGGAGCTGTCCTTCAATCTCGCGCTGGATGAACTTTTGAATGACGGCAATGGAGTCAAATGTACTGTTGATGTCTACATTTTGAAGGGGGTCGGTTTTGAAGACGAGGGTGATGCCTTTCTGTTTGGAAACGACAAGGACCACGTACGAATTCAGTCTGAAATGGGATAGACGTAGGAGCATGGGTACAACTAGAGGGTCTTTAGCTGCCAACATGCCCCTTGAGCCGGTCATGAGGTGTATATCGGGTTGCTTGTGGTTCAAAGGATTAGCCTAGCAAGGATGTCAATGCACGGAGTGATGGCAAAAAAACAAATTCTATTCACCTGAACCTTGGTTTTGAGCACGATGTGAGCATCACCATTGTATGTCAGTCTGAATATTCCGCGAAATTGATCGGTGGTGAGTTCACCGATATCCCGAATCTCGAGCTCGGGAGGCTGCAGAGTCTGTAAATTGCATGGGCCGGAAACACGACTGAGAGACACACCTGAGTGCCCATCTCCAATTCCACGACTTCAATCTTGTCTGCGATGACTGGTGGCTTGTCGCCCTTGTTGAGGGCATTGTTGAGCATTTGAATAGCATCGGTATGAAATTGCTCAGAGAATCGAGGCCACTGGAAGGTAAAGGACATGGCCCAATTGCTGGCGGGTGCTGCACTGGCTGTCCACGATGTTTTAGTTAGGCAAGCTGGGATGTTTGGGCATAGCTTGAGGCGAGCAGACAAGCTCTCGAGGACGTAAGCGGAGGGCAGTGGGAACGAAATTCTTGCGGAACCTTTTCTTAAGGTCACGGTCCACGGTCCCATCTGAGCCAGAAGACTTGTTCATGTCTTTGCTCTCACATTCCAGTACGAGTGCGAGTTCGGTCCAGAGACTCACATCACGGCCTGAACAGATACACAGCTAGGACATGAACGGCGTTCGCAGATTCTGGGGCGGTGGTCGTACATCACCCGCTACCCCGCTACCTCCTCCACCGGAACCAGCCCCAACTTCCCCACCGCCAGCAGTAACTGCTGCAAGCCACACGAAACCGCCGTGGTCACCTCAGGATCCACGTCCGACCTCCCCGCTTGCAGAAGAACCGCCTGTTGCAAGCACACCTGGTCTTGTGATCCGCAAAGAGAAGACAAAACTGCTTCCCGTTGTTCCTCCAACGACTTCAAGCGGAGAGGGCATGTCATCAATACATTCGCCTGCAGGAAGCTTGGACTCCTATGCATTGTCCTCCCCTCCTTGGAACTCATTCCCGAATGGAAGTAGTGGGTTTCCCAGTCCTTCTGTGGGTGACATTGTGTCCTCTTCCATGCCATCACCAGGCATCGATGGCCCAGAGTGGAAGCGGACATCTGGGCTTGTCAACATCCGCGATGACCTTCTCATGAGCTTGCTGGCCAGTGAAGCCGTTGTTGATAGTCGTGATTGCGAAATCCTCAGTGCGGAGGAAATCGAGGAGCTGAAAAAGGTTCGTTCGTTCTACTCCAAACTTACACCGGGTTAAGAGACCCTTCTAGGAGCATCACGTCCTAAAGATCCGTCTCATGGCTACGGAGCAGAAGCTCAAGCTCGAAGTCAAGATTCGTGACGCAGCTCAATCGCTCTCCCGTGTTAACGCAGCGCACAAAAAAGTATCTAAGCAGACCGAAGAACAGCTCGACGCTGCTGAGTGCAGAGTAGCAACTGCTCAGAAAGAATACTGGCGGATTTCAGAACGGACAAACGAAGTGCATCGCAAGCTGCTTGAACATTGTGCCGGAGTCCTTGGATACTCGGTGCAGAAAATGGAAAAAAGGATTAACCCACTTACGAATGCGCCCTCCGAGTTCACCGCTTCTTGCGTCACGACACCAAATCGCACTTCCACCGCTAGTTCCGTCCCCAGTCGCGCTACTTCTTCAAAAGCACGCTTCGAGGGTGCCCACCTTTTTGCTGGTCACGCAGATGCCCAGGTGCCAAGGCTTCCCCCGTCCGCGTTAGATGTTGCCACACTCGAGGCAAAGCTGCGCGCGGCTACCGGATCGCTCAACGCTGCTAACAAGCAACAGGCAGAAATGGCACGCGAGTTGCAACGGCTGCGACTGGAGAAAGGGCAATTGGAAACAACCATGAATGTGGAAATGCAGAGGGCTGGTGAAACGGTGGCTGCGCTGGAGAAGGAGTTACCGAGGTTCGAGGAGTTGCAAGCCAAGTATAACGAGCTTTCCAAAGAGAGATCAGTATGGGAAGAGGATCAAGTGAAACTAACGACCCGGGAACAGGAGATAGAAAGACTAGAGCGACGCCTGGAAGTGTTGGAGGAGAAGAGCGGAGAGACTACGGAGATGCAGAGGATGCTCGCCGATGCTCAACGGAAGGCTGATTCTGAGATGGAGCAAAAAGAGGAAGAGATATCAGCACTGGAGAGGCGAATAGTGGAGGCGAGGGAGGAGTGGGAGGCAGAGAAGGCATCGATGGAGCAGGATCGATTGGCTGAAATAGGAGCGCTGCAAGAAGAGCTAGAGATATTGCAGACCTCCACGGCGGCTCGGGCAGATCTGGACGAGGCGGTAGATGCGCTCCATGAGCTAATGCGTCAATATGAAGTCCAGCATTCACCGGACGATCGGTCACTGCAGGGCTCATTTACTTCACTCGATGCTCACCTCGCAAGTCTGTCTGAAGCACTGGACGACTACCGTGAGGCTCAGGGTGAGTGGGAGGTGGAGCGCGAACGCTTGGAATCCGAATTACGAGCCCAGGATGAGGAGCGTGAAACTGCGTTCGCAGATCGTGCAAGGCTGCGACGAGAACGAGACGAGGCAAAGCGCGAGCTCGCCGAAATGGATTCGCGTGTCAAGGTCGGTTTTTTTTTTTTTTGATGAACGTGCCAGCACCCCTCACGTAGTGTGTCCAGGCACTGAGCACGCCGTCGGTACACAGTGGCCCCCCTATGGAGTACAAAGGCGAGGTCGCAGATGTCGTTGCACTGCTGCAACCCGCGTGGGCGGTGCTTCCTGCTCCCGAACTCCGTGCTGCAACACTCAACGCTCGGCGTCATCTTCGTGCGGTTTCTACTGCATCCAGTCCTGGTGGTCAATCCAGGTCCGGGCTTCCGTCTCTATCCGATCTGGATGTGCGCTCTCTCAAGGCTCTTTACGATGTCAAGTCACCGCATGCCGCCGTCGGTGGCCCCTTCTCGATCGAGGCATTTGTCGCGCGTGTGCAGGCGCTCATCATCGACGATCGGGCCCTAATCGAGCGGTTAATCCGGTTTGCGCAAGCACACGAGATGCTCAAGAAGAATGCAGAACGCGCACAGAAACTTGCGGAAGACAGCAATGCTGCGCTCGGGACATACCAGAGGCATGTTACTGCTTTAGAAAACCAAAACCACGCGTTACTAGCGAAGCAGGCAGCACTGTTCGTACCATTTTTTTGGTGAGACGATGCAAGAGTGAGTGCTGATTATATATAGGGTCAACGAAGTCGAGGAACTTCGGGCGGCGGTCGAGCGCGCGGTGACAGACAAAAGAGATATCGAGATGCACGCTGCTGACCAAGCAGAGACGTGCAGGCAACTCACAGACGCTAACAATGCTCTCAGTGCCAAGACACTAGCACTCGCCCAAGAAGCTGCTGACGCTCCAGAGGCGATCCGCAAGCAGCTCGATGCCCAGCTTGCAGAGTGCAGGGAAAAGTTGCGCCAAGCCGAAGAGGAGATTCATGCCATGCAGACTTCAGAGCAAGTGCAGCGTATTGCGTTGCTCGACGAACTCAACTCTATGCAAACTGAGAATGCCAATTTGCGGGCACAATTGAGGGCCGTGAAGAAGTAGGACGGGTCTATGAGAGTTGATGTCTTTTTTGTTGCTGCCATGCCCGCATTTGTATGTTGACTTATCATTCACGTCACTAATCCATGTATTTTTTGTGGATCACTGGTCAGCTTATAGCCTGCATCTAATCTTCACTTTGCATGTTGCAATTCCTCCGAGAGGCTGACTGCCGAGATTCCACCCCGAACGTAAGTGCTCCATGCGCCCACGCAAGTGTTAGTCTCCGGGTAACCCATTCCTAGCAAGTCCACAAGTCGAGCATTACCTTACTTCCATAGAGCAGCGGTTGGACATGGGTCTCCCTTCCGATATGCTTGGCACTCCTGATTGATGGCCCTTCTTTAATGCGTCAATGATAGTATGGAGGTCGGAACTGTCGCGCTCAGTGATTCACCGGTATATATGGTCAACGTTCACACAAGGACTCTGAATACTGGGAATAACTGGTATCGAGACTAGGTGGCAGCGGATGTGACTGTAATTTATGCATGAATACTGTAACAAAGGCCACCAAGATCATTCAACTTTTACCTCAAGTCATGATAACAGTCAAGAAGGTATAATGGTATACAGGGTCACGGGTAGCATTACGGTAATCTTTGGCTCGTTGCCATTCGTAGTGGATCAGGATCGAGTTTCAGAAATGTTCTACGTGCCAACTTAAGTGATAGTCTCAGCGACGCAAAATCGAATATTCCTACAAAGTCCACAACATGACGTCGCCATTCAACCCATGGTCCGATCTTTGAATGGCATCAGTCGTCGGCCATGTGGTTCATACCCGTCGCCATCGCACACATGCGGCAGCCGTCGCCAATTTCCGTAGTAGCTTGGTAGCTAGCGACCTTCTCAGGAAAAACGAGATGGTGGAATTCCTCGACGAGACGGTGATCCCTCAAGAATGGAAATGTGGTCGCATTGACCCCGGCGGCGTAGATTCGCAAGGATGGACCGTCATCGCCAGTGGGACACCACATGTCTTCGAACTCGGAGCGTTCCAGACGCCAGTCGACCAAGATAGCGATATAGGGAACGTCGGATGTACAGTTGATATATTCATCGTCTCGGTTGATTGATGCTAATCCAGCAAGGCTGCTGGTCTGTCCTGCTCGATCCGAAATGAAGATCTGCGAGACTTGGCCCGAGTCAGCGAAGTAGATCGGGATCATCTTGTCAACGAGGGGCTGATGACGACAACACTGGACGGCAGATGTCCTATGCCAGTGACGCAGTGTCCACTCATCACCACTATACCACTTATTAGCAACGTGAATGGCAGGTAGTAGTCAGGCAAACCATACTTCACTTGGGGTTGGTCCTCCTCTGCAATGGTGGTTTCCATCTCCGTCCAGTGGGAGAAGTTGATGTATGCGTTCGCAAAGGCCTCCTTGACCTCTGCCTTCCAGTGCTCCTTGCCGAACACGAAACCTAGATAGGCGATGAGTGGAATCATCTGACAGTCGATGAGTTTTGTATCCCGTTGGTTCACTCCGGGTGCCTTAATGAACAAGCCTCTGTAATTAGGCAGGCGGGTGCGGACGAACAAGTCTTTTGAAAGTAGCCAGAGCATGCGACTGGCCAGGGCGCCGGGAACACCTGTTGAAACCATTCGATGGTAGATATTCTTCCGCAATGTGTTCAGGCACTCCTGAAGTAACGAAGGTGCCCTGTGTAGGACGAATGCTGAAATGCATGATAAGAACGGCTCCGAGGGATAACCTGTAAAAGTCCACGTCCGGTCTGCTGATGAAAAGCAAACCCGCAGACGACTGGTAACCCCACGTTCCACATGTTCGAATGTCCACGGGTGACCGATGCGAACCTCCAAGCAGAACCTCTGTCCAAGAATGGCGAGCATGTGGTTGACGTCGTGTGGACAAAAGGTTTGGTGTCCACAGAGCTTTTGCACAGCTAAGTTCACCAACTGCGTAACGTCGCTATGCGCCACCAAAGATGACCATCTGTAGTCACGTTTCAATAAGGACGTTCACGAATATTGGTAACGCCACTCACAAAGGACGGCCGAAACAAAGAACTCGCTGAAAATTGGCTGTCTCCCTTGGTGAGAGGGATTCAAGAGGGAGTGCGTTCTGGTCCCAGCCAAGGCGGGTGTATGGCTCGAACAGTCGTTCTCCACTCTCGGAAATTCGCGAAGATTCGTCTATCAGGACAAATGAGAACTGGATGGATGGTTAATACTGAGGGGGAAAACGCACAGCGGTCATGCCGTGCAGCAAAATCGGCTATCTTCAAGGTCGTCGATGCAAAGACGACCCAAGTGGAATGATTCCACGGTGACTTGAAACGGGAGTAGGTGGAAATGACGCTACAGAGAATAGTCGAGGGTTGAAAGCCATCCATTCTGTTCAACGTGTGAGCGTCGTCAATTGCAACCACGACCTTTGGTCGATGATCTGCTGTGAAGAGCTGTGGAAGAGATTCGACCATCCTCATATATGCATCCGTTACCGCTGTTTCGTTGCTGGATGGGGTCTTCCCGATAATGTCGGAGTAAACCTGGCCATCGTCAGGAGACTCTTCCACAGGATAAACCTTGACATACCTCATTATATTTAGATTCAAGGCGACCAAAAAACTTGTAGCGAGCATCGGATGATATCGTACACAAACCCTCGTTCCATAGACTTGCAACCTGCGTAACGTCCCCAGAAGTGTTGAATAGATCCAACAATTCATCCCGAAGGATCATAAAGATGGCACTAAAGAATGCGCAGCATCGTGAATGATACTCCGCTCTCGAAAAGCCAATATTCTTCGTCAGAATCGAAGCCGGAATTGGATCGCATGGAGGAAAGCTGTTGTCATCCTGCGGTCGAAGATTCATGTATAAAACTATAACATCCTTCTGGCGCAACTATACCGAGGTGAGTACTGTACAAAAGAAAATATATTGACTAGTCGTCACCTCAATCATCAACCTCGACTTGCCGGTACCAGAGCTTTGAACAATGGAACAAAATTTGGCGTAATATGAAGGCAGCAGAGGGTCGGTGAACGCTTTGTTATTAGCTTCCAGATATTCATAAAGGCCGTCCACAGCAATGCCACGGTAGGGCTGGTAGAATGATCGGTACAATGACCACGATGAAATGTCCCTGCCTGGCAGACAACCTCGTTTTTAAGCAGTCCACTCCAAATCGCAACACGGCGTACCTCTTCCTGGTTCTGATAAATTCGGTGACTGGAGCACTTCTATTGCACATATGAGCGGGTGAGAAGAATGTTGAGGATAGGGGTACTCACCCAAGTTTACGATTTTTCGATAAGATTTCTCGTGCCATGCCTCTTTCAGCATGTCAAGCAGGTTGGAGTTTCTACGGAGCAAAGAAGTAGCTGTATCTAAGTCCCGATATTGGCGATCAAGCCGCTTGTTAGAGTATTTGACGATCGTGCTAAGCAGAACACCCCAATGACCCAGTGGACTGTCCTCGGTCAATCGCACGCAGTGAATGGTCTCATTCACCAGAACATCGAGGTTGTCATCGTGGCTATTGTCTTTTGAATCACTTTGACGGATGCGAAGAGACATGATGTGTGCAAGACTTGGTGTGTTGGGGAATGAATCTGCAGGTGGTGGTGGGTGGGATGCTTCGTTTGGGGGTCACCCCCAACGGTAAGTGCAACGAAAGAAATGGGATTTCCATTCCAGGACCTGCGAAGCCAAGATATTCGTCTCACCGACTATCCTTGCTTGCATTTGAGGGGTCCTTTCTGGGGACCCAGGGAAAATCTTTAGGTGCACCTATAGACCGGTTCTGCGTATTGTTGCCTCAGCGGTGATATTCATGCTAGGATGAGATTATTCCGATCCATCTCCGCTTCGAACGTCCCGTGCCACGACTACGTTTTGCTGCCGTTATGCGGAAGTTTGGAAGCAGTGTTTTCGAGAACAAAACTGATGAGGTTTCTGTTTCTGTTTGGGAGCTCATGTAGTAGTCTTATATACTACAAAGAATCGAGAAGAGTTGAAAGACGTGTTCGAACAAGATGAAAGAGAAGATACAATATGCCCTTGAGGCAAGTCCTAAGTGGCGGGTACGACATAGACACAAGGACTATGTGAAACGGTATGATGAGAAACGAGAAAAAGAGAGAACGTGCGTGGTATGAGTGAAGACGTGAAATCCGGGTAATTTTATTAACAGAGGACGAGAACCATCAAGTAGCTCAGTGTTGGGTCGACCTGGTCTATGGGTGGCTGTTCTTGAAAGTAAACATCAGTGCTGCGAGGTGAATTTTGGTTAGGCTCGCCCATGAAAATAGGATGTTACTGGAAAAGTGTATCTGATTGTCCAGTTCATCAACAGCAGCAGCAGCCTCAGGGGGCTTTTTCAGAAGCGGCCAGGTAACGAACCTCGCAAAGGGCGTCTTCTTTGGATGGATCCCAGCGAATGACCTTCTTCTTCATCGGACCCAGAACCATACCAATTCTGCTCAAGGGCAGGGGCAATGCCTACCCTGGATCATAATTGGACATGGTCACGGCGTTGTCTGTGTGGGTCTCAGGGAAGGGAACGCGACGTTATAAACGGGTGTTGCATGTTTGCGTATATTTGTGCCCGCAAGGTCGGCAATTGCCCGCTTTATCTCGGGCCTAACTGGATTCCATTTTGGTCAAAGACAGAATCCATGATCAAGAGGCGCACTCGCCCACAACTTCGTGTCAGAGAAACATCCCAAGAAGAGGACGACGCATACGACGCCCAGAAGGGCTCTGCAGATGAAGAGGAGGACAGGTCGCTCCCGTGCGTAGGAAATAACCTCGTCAAACTAGCAGTATCAATTCCTAAAATGATTATAGGCTTTCCGAACTCCTCGAACTTCGCAAGCTACGCAAATCAAGACAAGGAATCGATATTCAGAAACTCTCTAAAGGGGATGTGAAACGGAGGAAGCGGCGGACCACCGAGGAGGATGAACATCAGGACGCAGGCGGGCTGAAACCAGGCGCCAAGGTGGAAGAGTAAGTTGGACATCGCTATTGTCTTTTCAATGCCAGTGCCTAATAGGCTCAGCACAGTGTGGACGATGGTGTAGATGCTAAAGCAAGGCGTGCCGTCCGAACCAACAACTTCACCCAGCAAACGAACGCGGTCGACGTGAACAAGCACATGTACGCTCTCCGGGCCGTGCTCTCAACACCATTGCATCTGACGCTCGCTACTCCAAAGGATGGCCTATATCGAAGAGAACTTGAAGATCCGCAGTCAACCACTTGACTCTTCACAATCATCGTCGAGAGATAAAAGCGCTGAAGACGAGTTCACGCTCTCAGAACGGTGGAAGACAGAGAAGAAGGCGGAAGTCGAAGAAGGAAGCGTGACCGCCAGTCTTGCCATGCTCACATGTATACCCGAGGTCGATCTTGGCATGGAGTACTTCGCCCCACTGAATTGTGCCGTTTCTTGCATGCTGACATACATGCCTTCTTTAGTGCACGACTCAAGAATATCGAAGAGACAGAGAAGGCTAAGCGCCAGGTGACTGAAGAGCGTAAGGAGCGCAAGAAGGTGGTAGAAAATGATGAGGAGCATCTTGTTGCGACACGGTGTAAGTCCCTCTGTTGCAATCGTGGCCCCAGCCGCTGACATGGGACGTCAACAGTCTATCGTCCCTACATCAAACAAAAGTCCGATGCGGAAATAATGCGAAACGCGAAATTGGAGGCAATGGGAATCGCTCCGCCAGAGCACCATCAACACCGTAATGACCGACCACAGATGGCTACAGATGATATGGTATGTACGAAAGAAAACCTATTTGTCCTCGCTTACAGGTAGTTTTCTAGGTTCTGGAACGATTCAAGAAGAGAATGCGTAGATGACGACTGTGTACCCAGTGTTCCCGTTGAACTGACCTTTTTAGTGTAATGTAAGAAAGTCGCGGTATAATTTAAGTATGATAACTGGATGATTTCAAAGCGAGGTCCTTCAGCTTCTCGAAATCGGGCGTCCCAAGACCTGTAACTGTAACGAACCAAACGTAAGTCTACCGGAATCAAGACACTCCCTGCATGTCTTACCGGGATCCCATCCAATGCTGGTCTTAAAACAACTCAGCTGTGAGAAAAAAAGTCTGAGCAATAATGCACTTACATTGAATCCTTCCGTGCCGCATCCTGGATTGTTACCCGTAGTGATATCATTCAGAGCAGTATAGCCTTCACTGTAAAGCCAGGGATTCAAGAAACCGAGAACCGGTTTCCCTGCATTGATACGTGCGTCATTCACCATCGAGATAATGGATGCAAACGTCGGGCTAGCCGCTGAGGTTCCTTTGACGGTCCTAACTGTTCCACGGTAAACAATAGAGTAGAACATGGATTGGGCAGACACATCGGGGTAAGCCTACCAAATGCGATCAGTACGTTGAGAGGGGGTCCGTATATCTGGGAAGCTTACCCGTCCTTCACTGTCGTTGAAGTACTTTGAGATCAGGGGTAGGGTGTAGGATAGTGACACTCACGAGTTAAACAACCCCTCGTAAGTACCGGGGGGGAGTGTCGAAAGATACTTGGAGACCGCCTCGTCTTGGTAAGAAGGCCGATCGAACTAGGTATACATCAACACGATTCGAAAATTTTGGAATGCGTTGAGACCCACATAGTTGCTGAATCCTCCGCCCGAGAACGAGGCAGCTGTTTCCGGTACGTTCCTCGTCCCACCTACAGTGGTGACACTGAACGAGGTCTGTCAGGACAGGTGGCAATCCTTGTACATTGCAAGGGACTCACTATGGACAGGATGCGGGAAAAGTGGGGATGAACATAGTCTTGTTCTTTCCGTCGTTACTGAAGCATGACTGACCGGCCGGGTCGGGGTCACCATCTCCGACACCGTGATCACCAGAGGAAAACGTAAGGGAAACTCCACGGGCACCGAGCGCCGCCAAGCCAAAGCACACACGGTTGGCGTATGATTCTGGGACTGACAGAATGGTGAGTTTTCTGACAGATCAAGTCATATAACCACCCACCTGTCTGCTCATCGTCGCCATAGCTGGTAGATATTGTCCAAGGCAGGGAATCAGAGGAAAGCATGTGTTGCAACCACTAGTTTATTTCGCGTCTTTGATATACGGGATAAAAAGAAGCAATGTCTTACGTAGCTGTACGGCTCATTGGTATTGTTCACAGTAATGGCGTCAGGATTGAAAGGCGGGGAGCCAGCGGTAGAATAGTAAACGGCAGGGGTGGGATGAGTCAATCCCATCACAAACTGAGCATCCAAGTTTGCCTCGACCCCTGCCTTTTCAAGGTTCTGATCATTTTGGCCGCCTAGGGCGATGAGCCTACAAGATAGCACTGCAAAACATGACACTGCATACCGTTGATAGACACGAGTGTGTAGTTGGATCCAAGTGCCTCGGGGGCATATGTCGTGAAGAACTGTTGGAGGTCCTGGTTGTTTATATATTGGTTAAGATAACCGGTGATGCCAATCTGATTGCCGTTGGTTGCGGATGAATTATAGCCCATGATGTTGTACAGCTGCCTCAAACAGGTAGGGGTGATCTGTGAACAAACCGGAAGGAATGATCAGCACCGCAGCCTTCCCTACTTGGAGATGAAAAGGCTAACAGCTGCGTTGCAGCTGTCATCGACCTGATTTCCGGCCGGGCCGGTGATCGTGCCACCGACTGCAATATCAATGGATCCAGCAGTCCCCCAGTGCAGAGTACTCTTGAATGCTTTGAACTGGGCAAACATCGTGGTCGGTTGGATGAGATCTATATGGTCATATACCCCCTTGGGTAAACTATAACTCGTTGTTCTGACGATCTCCTGGCCCGTCTCTTTGTAACGATAGACATGGTATTTCTGTGTTCATGACTCATCAGCACTTATAAATGAACCAGATTCGCAGATAAAGGGTTTTCATACTGTGTCGAGCATAATCTCCGCGAGACCGACGGGGACGCGAAGAGTGACCCAGTCCTGAGCCGAAGAACGGGATAGGTGTTCTTCGTAAATACCATACGTGGCCAGCCATTCGGTGACTGCGTCGACCGACTCTGGATGCGGCATCATCAGAACCTCCGTCTCCTCTCGTGACAGGTAGTCCCCATAGCGTACGTGGCCAGGATCGCTGACCTCCAAAAGATGCTGCTCCAGAATGGGGAAGTGGGGTTGGGGAAGAGCAACCCTGAGCTCCAACACATAGTCGGATGGGGCGGGCGCATGTAGAATCCAACCCTGGGGAGGAGCGATGATGCTTTCCTTGACCTTGTGCGGACCGTTCTTGTACCCAGCCACCCTCGCAAGCGCTGCCACAATGGGGAGCAGAAGCAGAGAAAACAGCCTCATCAGCGGCAGCTGCTGGAGGTCGTTGGTGGTTGGTTGCGGTGTTTGCTAGGCATCCTTATATCTTGGCACCAGCGTGCGAACAGACTCTCATGATCCGATTCATTACATTGTCGATGCTGGTACAGGAGAACTTAAGGAAGCCAACTTGACACTCTGGATAGCCGGAAACCGGGGTTGGTACTTGTGAGACTAGTAATCATCCTATCAATATATTTGGACTGGTGGATTGTTGCCATACGCTCAGCTCAAGCTCCCATGCGATATATTTATATTCTGCGTCACAAACGCACTGGGGGAAATGCCAACTCCCACCAGCTCTCCTGCCAAGGACTAGTACGGTGGCGACAATGCTGCATGACAGGACATACATAGTCCAGATCAACTACTTTTTCGGTACACTGCTGGTGCATTCGAATGAACTCCTCCACCTGTGCGGCGTTGCCTCGGCGGGGCGAGTCTAGGCTCACTACAGACATAATTTACAGTCCCTAACTTGTAAATCAGCTTCGACGACCTTTGATGGGCCCCTGGATTCAGGTCGCAAAATTGAATCTACCGACGAATTTGTTCCCAATGATCCCGATACTATCTGGAAGTCGTGGAACGAACACTCGCACCCACCGACTACACTATTAGATACCTACTGGAGCAGCTCGGGCACTAGTAAGGATAGTAAACATCTCATCAGCTCGCAGAGGCAGTGATGAAATGGAACAGCACTAGTGAAGGGAGCGGAACAGAGATAGACGCTAGTTAGTGTACAACGGTGATAATACGGCGGTATCGTGACCGGAGATATGCAGTGGGACGGCCAGATTTTAGAAGATGTGGATCACATCAACCTGGCGACATCCACACAAAAGGTCAAAAATCCGTTCTTACAAACAGGTATTGGAGTACATCACCGATGGTTATTTATAATAAAATACAGAGGAGTGATGATACAACACGACACAAAGAACAGGCATGGGGAAAAACTTGGTGAAAAGTACTGGATAACCAGTAACATGGTTTATGCCGATGGACCGTTCTCTGCAGCGATCGGCAAACGCTCAAGGAGCCAGAGCGAATGGCGATTGGTGCTATCGACCCAGTGCTGAATCGGCTGCAGCTGCGCATCAGCGAATAGCGTTGAAATATCGCTCTCAGTATACTGTTAGAAACGACTTCAGATTAGTTAACAATAAATAGTACGTATGTCAGTCTTACTTTCGTAGAAACTGTCACCTGGACAAGCTCCCCTTGCAAGAACTGAACAGATAGATTGTATCCAGGAAGATGGATCTCATGCGATCGGAGGCACTTGTAGAAGCCTTCAATGCAACCTGTAAGGAGATATGTGAACACAAGCCTTCGCTATGATTAGCTCGACATACGTTTATCGTCGTTGTAGCGCTTAAAAGAATCCCAGTTATCATGTCCGAATAGACCTGGGCTCCCAAGGGCCTTCCCAGCAGCATCAAGCCCATTCATGGTAAAGGCTCTATTAAGACCCTTTGGATCATTGTATGCGCGCTCGAATTCCTCACGTTTGTTATCATGACTCAGTGCAAGAAGTAGCGTGTCCCCGGGTCGCAGAGGAATGTTACGAAGGAACTGAGCGTCGTCTCCGCGATGAAATGATCCAATCGTTGAGCCAAAGAAGAAGAAATGGATGGGTGGTTGACCTGGACAAGTTGTCGAAATAGTGTTGGCCCCAGAGGTAGCCTGTGACAAGGGTGTAGGTCCACCTCGTTTGTCCGAGCCACCCAACCCCCCAGCTAGGACAAACTCGAAGCCATTTTCATAGGTGCCCCATAAGCCTTTAGTCTCCACTTTTCCGGAGAGAAAAGGTCCAATATCAGAGTTCTGAACCTCAGTGAGAGTCCGCCTGAGCTCGTTGCCGTCAAGGTCGAGTGCGAAGTACGTAACAGGAGAAACGGGCGAAGAGGTGGGAAGCATATCGGACAAAGCATGCAAGAGATGCGATGTCTTTCGAAGAGATCTGTGACGTGACAGATGCCAGCGGTCAGAGATAATCATTCTTGTTAGAATGGTGCAAAAGAAGAAAATGTCCAAGAATTAAAGCAACGTTTTCTGATTACAGTCTGTACTAAGCCAGCCAACGAGCATCAAGGTCACTCACCCGGCGCCAAGTTCAATGATGGTCTCACCAGGGACAATGGCGTTGCCAGTATGATTGTGCATGAGTTGCACGATCTCGTTTCCGTGCGCTTTGAGAATCTCCATCTCTAGGCCAAATAGGTAGTACTCTGGTG
>Ga0307518_10000143_pt1 | contig 52098 bp, 45 predicted proteins | sample 25_EM_MG_FD_203889 | JGI IMG/M metagenome (GOLD analysis project Ga0307518, IMG submission 203889) | Populus trichocarpa ectomycorrhiza microbial communities from riparian zone in the Pacific Northwest, United States - 25_EM | ecosystem: Host-associated > Plants > Roots > Unclassified | place... | reverse complement strand
ACGAGCGAGACGACGCAGAGCCCGCCGCTCAGGGCGAGCATCCCCGACATCAGCAGGTACTTGGGGTTCACCCGGTCCGACAGCCTGCCCGCGAACGGCGCGACGCCGCCGGACACCACGGCGAGCGGCGCGATGAGCAGACCGGCGTCGGCGGGGGACAGGCCGAGTACCGACTGGAGGTAGACGACGAACACCAGGAGCATGCCGGTCATCGTGAAGCCGACCGTCACCGCGGACGCGGCACCGAGGGAGAAGTCCCGATGGCGGAAGATCCGCAACGGCAGCAGCGGTTCGCGGCGGTTGGCCCGTTGCCACAGGACGAAACCGCCCAGCAGCACCACACCGGCCCCGATGATGTCGAAGGCCGTTCCCCAGCCGTACGTCTGTCCATTTTGGATTCCGAAGACGACGCAGACGAGACCGGCGCCGAAGAGCAGGATCCCCGGAACGTCGAAGCGATGCGAGTTCCCCGGTCTCCAGTCGGGGACGAGGACGACGGTGAGCACCAGCGCGACCAGCCCGACCGGAACGTTCACGAAGAAGATCCATTCCCAGCCGAGCCGGTCGACGAGCAGGCCGCCCAGTACCGGACCGGCGATCATGGCGAGGCCCGCGACACTGCCCCAGGCGCCCATCGCCGGGCCTCGTTCGTGCGGCGGGAACAGATGTGTGATGAAGGCCGTGGTCTGCGGGGTCATCAACGCGGCGCCGAAACCCTGCACCGCCCGGGCGACGATCAGCGTTTCCACGTCGCCGGAAAGCCCGCACCACAGCGAGGCCCCGGTGAACACCAGCAGCCCGGCGACGAAGACACGTTTCGGCCCGAACCGGTCGCCGAGCCTGCCGGCGGGCAGGATCGGGACGGCGTAGGCGAGCAGGTACACGCTGGTCACCCAGATCACCGCGGTCAGGTCGGTGCCGAGTTCGCGCACCATCGACGGCACCGCGATGTTCACGATACTGATATCCAGCATGACCATGAAGAAACCCAGGCACAGCGCGAAAAGCGCGGGCCAGGGCCGGGTTCGCCTCGTCATCCGTCCTCCTGTTCCCGGCGCCGGACGGGTGGGACGACGAGCCGGACCACTCGCCGTCCACCCTGGGGAGTCACCCCGCTCGCGCGACCATGGCGACGGCGGGCGCGCCGGTGCCGCCCGGACGGCCGATGCCCTGATAGGACAGTCCCGTCCTGGCCACGGTGAGCGGGTCGAGCAGGTTCCGGGTGTCGATGACGGACCGGCCGTGGAGCCGGTCGGCGATCCGTCCCCAGTCGAGGGCACGGAACTCCGGCCATTCGGTCAGCAGCACGATCGCCGCCGCGCCCTTCGCCGCGTGGTAGGCGGTCCCGGCGATCCGCACGTCGTCGGTCACGCCCGGCACCGGCGCGTGGACACTGGGGTCGTAGCCGGACAGTTCCGCGCCTTCGGCGGCGAGGCGGGCCGCGATCGCCAGCGAGGGGGAATCCCGCAGATCGTCCGTCCCGGCCTTGAACGTCAGGCCGAGCAGGCCGATCCGCACCCCGGCGAGGTCACCGCCGACGGCCTTGCGCACCTTGCCGACCACCAGCTCCTGCTGTTTGACGTTGGTGTCGATCGCCGCCCGCAGCAGGGCGAAATCGCTGCCCGCCGACTCCGCGGTGCGCAACAGCGCGAAAGTGTCCTTCGGCAGGCAGGAGCCGCCCCAGCCCGGCCCCGGCCGCAGGAACGCCTTGCCGATCCGGTCGTCGTGACCCATCCCGGCCGTCACGTCGTCGATATTCGCGTCGAGGTACTCGCACAGTTCGGCGACCGTGTTCACAAAGGACAGACGCGTCGCGAGATAACAGTTGGACGCGTACTTGATCAGCTCCGCGCTCGAGGAATCGGTCACCAGGACGGCGGTGTCGAGGTTCTCGTACAGCGCGGCGACCCGCCTGGCGGGGACCGGGTCGCGATCCGCCGAGCCGACCACGATCCGGTCGGGATTCAGGAAGTCGTGGACGGCGAACCCTTCGCGCAGGAATTCGGGATTGGACACGACCGCGACGTCGGCCCGGTCGATCAGGGCCGCGACGTGGGCCGCCGTGCCGACGGGAACCGTCGACTTGTTCACCACGACGCAGCCGTGCGGCAGCAGATCCCGCACCTCGGTCACGACGGATTCCAGCGCGGTCAGATCCGCCGCGCCGGTCGCGCCCATCGGCGTCGGCACGCAGAGGATCACGATGTCCGCGCCCTGGGCCGCCGCGCTCGCGCCGAGCACGAAGTCCAGCCGCCCGGACGCCAGCCCGTCCACGACGAGTTCGCAGATCCCCGGTTCCCTGATGGTCGCCTCACCGCGCCGCAACGTGTCGACCTTCTCCTGGTCGACGTCCGCGCAGACGACGTGGTGTCCCAAGGACGAGAGGCACGCGGCCGTGGTCAGCCCCACGTAGCCCGCGCCGATCACGGCGACCTTGGCCCCCGATGTTGCACCCATTCTCTTACCCTCCAGTTTCGATGCCGCCGGGCGGCGCGGAGTCGCCCCGCCCGGCGGCATCGCGAGATACGGATTTCGTGTTCAGCCGTGCGTCACTTGGCGTGCGGGATCGCGCGGATGCCTTCGTACGGGGTCTCCTTGCCGAGGTAGTCCACCGTTTCGAACAGGCCGATCGCGTGCATCGGGTACCGGGCGCCCGCTTCCGCCGCGAAGACACAGGGCAGGATCTGCTTCCGCTCGGAGGCCGCGGCCTGGCCGCCCTTGCGGATGTGCTTGTGGGTGTGGATCAGGATCGGCATGTAGCCGCCGCCGAGGAACGAACCCGACTGCAGGACCGCCCCGCCGACGCAGTCGATCACACAGCCCTTGCCGAGGATCGCGTCGCGGCCCTGGTAGTAGTACGAAGGCGTGGCGAGCGTTCCGTGCTCCACATGGAAAACACCCGCCGAGAGCCCGATGATCGAACGGCCGCAGGTACGCAGCACCGAGCGGTAGAAGTCGACCAGGATCGGCCGGACGGTCGTGTCCGGAAGCGAGAATTCCCCGCACATCAAGGTGATGCGCACCAGTTCCGCGAGCGTGAGGCCGGAGCCGTGTTCCCCGGGGAATTCCTGGTCCCACGGCACCAGATAGTCCGACGGCGCCACCATGCCGGTCCCGACGTCTTCGAGGATCAGCCGTTCCGCGTCGCCGATCTCCTCCTCCGGCACAACGCCGTTCGCGAGTACGCGCACGGCGAGCAGGTGCCTGCTCTCCAGGGTCTTCGCCCTGCTGGCCGCGATCAGGAGGTTGAGCCTGCCGGTCACCGTTTCCGGGATGTCGAAGAGATGGTCGATACCGTCGGTGGGGACGGCGATCTTCGCCTGCAGGCCGCGTTTGGGCAGCGGTTCGTAGGAGTCGACGACGTCCTGGAGCGCTCCGGCGAACTCGCCCGTTCCGACCTGGACGAGCCTTTCCGCGGCCAGCGCACGGTAGTCGAAGGGGATCGAGGTCGACGTCGACAGCACGACGTCGGCGAGCAGGGCGCGATAGCGGTCGTCGTCCAACGAGGACGCGGCCAGTTCCAGGGACAGGTAAGGGGATTCGTCGCCGGGGCCGTGGATCCAGCTCGCGGTGTACGGCGCCTCGAACCGGCACGCCTTCGCGAACAACGCGCGGGCGTCGTCGTCGTTCTTGACCTGGCCGGTGACCTCGGCCAGCGCCACGTCGCGGTCCGCGACCTCGGGCAGCATGTCCTTGGCCGGCCGCAACAGTGTCGAAAGATCCTCGATGCTTCGCGTCATGCTTCGCTCCCAATTCGTGCGTACTTCTCGTTTTCCGTTGTCTGGGGAAAGGTTCCGGTGAACATCGCCGAACCCAGCGCGGCGAGGAACCGGTGCTCCGCGGGGCGGACCAGCGTGGTGCCCTCGTCGAGGTGCCGCAAAAGGTCCAGCTGCGTCAGAAGTGCCTCCTTGAAATGATTGACGGCGATGAGGAAATGGCGGGCCGGGTTCCGGACGTGGACCGCGTGGATGTTCTTGTGGTCGGGGTCCGCGCCGAAGAGAGGCTCGAAGACCAAGGTGACGTGGTTCCCGGACCGCAGCTCCACGTCCGCGAAGCGGTACCGGAACTCGGACCCGTACGGGATGGCCGAAGGGGCGATGAATTCCCTCGAAACCCTTTCGGGGAAGGCGAATCCGGCCAGTTCGGGGAAGGCGATGGCGCCGGTCGACGACGTGTAGAGCTCGACGTCGGGCAGGCCGGGAAGCGTGGTCCGCACGCGCATTTCCGCCGTCACCGAAGAGGGCGCCGCGCCCAGATAGGTCCGGTATTGCTCGGCGGGGAGGATCGCACGCAGAATGCTCAACATGTGGAAACCCTCGTAGCCGGCTTCGCCGTACTGGGTGTCGACGAACCTGCCGTTCGCGACGTCGAGTTCCCGGTTCTTGGTGAATTCGATGGTGATCTTCTCGATCGGATCGGACTCGCCGAGTTCCCGCACGGAGGCCGCGAAACGCCGCACGGCTTCGCTGTGCGAATACACGTCGTTGACGATGATCCGGGCGCGGGGATGACGCCGGACCGTGCGGGCGAGACCGGCGATGTCTTCCGGGTAGCAGGCCGGTTTCTCCAGCAGGACACGGGCATCGGGTCGCCGCCGCAGGATTTCGCCGACCACCGCGAGATGGGTCGCCGTCGGGGTGGCGACCACCCAGGTGTCGACCGACGCCGGATCCGGCACCTGGTCGACCCGCTCCCAGTCGGCTCCGTCGCCGATGTCCACCGTGTGGATCCGGTGTCCCGCGTGGCCGTAACAGGCGGCGTACAGCGACCCGATCTTGCCGAGCCCGACGATGACGATCGTCTTCTCAACCGGCGACGGTGCCGACACGGGCTTCCCCTTCCCGTGACCGGATGGCGTGGCGGGCGGCGGACGTGCCCGCCGCGCGGCCGAGCACGGCACCCGCCATCAGGCCGGTGCCGCCGGGATAGCCCTGGTCGTAAAGGCCGCCGACGATCACGCCCGCCGCGTAGAGGCCGCTGATCGGCTCGCCGCCGCCGCGCACTTCGGCGTCGGGGGTCACGGACAGCCCGCCGTAGGTGAAGGTCAATCCGCAGACCACCGGGACGAACAGGTACGGCGGGGTGTCGAGCCGCTTTTCGTCCTGGTCCGCGTGCAGCCGCTCGATTTCGGCGGTCAGGTTCGCGGCGTCGATCCCGAGCCGCCGGGCGCCTTCCTCGATCGAGGAGACGGTCACCGACGCGGGGTCGCCGACATAACCCTTGGGGAGCGCGCCCGCCGAGACGACCTTGTCGTCGAAGATCTGGAAGGCCGTCCTCCCCGGCTGTTCCTGGATCTTCTGGCCCAGCGTGACGTAGGTGAGGTTGCTGTAGCCGCCGGATTCGTCGAAGAACCGGCGTCCCTCCCGGTTGACCACGACGCCCAGCGGAAAGGCGTACCGGGCGAGGCCGTGGGATTTGTGCATCTGTCCCGGCAGCATGTGGTCGGGCAGCTCGATGCCCTGCGGTGTCGTGTGGCACTTCGCCCAGTTGCCCGCCGTGTCGGCGCCGAGTTCGACGGCCGCCGTCAGGGGAGCGCCTTCGTTGAACGGGACACCGCGCAGCTTCACGTCCCGCCAGTCCTCGCCGAGGTGACGTTCACGCAATCGGTCGTTCGCCTCGAAACCGGCCGACGCCAGCACCAGCGCGTCGGCGATCACCGGGAACGCGGGCCCGGAACCGTGCAGCAGGTACCGGCCGTCGGCGGTCTTCTCGAACCCGGTGACCGCGCTGTCGTAGAAGACCGTTCCGCCGAGCCGTTCGAACCGGTCGAAGTTCCGGTCCTGCAGGCTCTGGCCGCCGCCGTCGAGGACGATCGGCACGTCACCGGGAAGCGGGGTCGGTCTCGGGGCCCAGCGCTGACCGAAGTCGCGCATCCAGGCGATCGTGTCCGTCGAACGGCGGATGATCGACTCGATGAGCGCGACGTCCACCTGGTCGCCGGAGACCCGCAACCAGTCTTCGAGGTACTGCTCGTCGGTATAGCCGGAGCGGCCCGCGAGGATCTCTTCAACGCGGTCCTTGTCCGCCTGCCGTAACAGGGAGGCGATGAAGGGGCTTCCCCGCCAGGAGAAACGCATGGTCCTGGTCAGGGAACTGTTCCCGCCGCGCAGTTCTTCCGGCGCGGCTTCGAAGACGCCGACGGCGGTCGCTCCCGCCTGCATCGCGGCTATCCCCGCGCAGAGCCCCGCATTACCTCCGCCGACGACGGCTACCTGCCATTCGGCCGAATCATTTTTCCCGTTATGCATCGACAACGCTCCACAATCGGTGTGTTCGCCATTCAGGGACGACCGAGTTCGACCAAGACCGAGCCATATCGCCGGACGACAGAGCGAATGCTTATGTCGACGCACGGTCACCGGGCGAATACGGGTCGATTCCGTGAACTGGTGGCTGCTGCTGGATTCGCAGCTTTCTTCCCTCGTGTGTGCTCGGATAGGCGGCGCACGAGGACGATCCTTCGGAATCGGTGGCCGACGCCGGATTCAGGCGGCGGCAGACGTCATCCGGTCTTCAGTACGGAGATTTCAGTGGACGCCTTCCGAGATGAACCAGCTGTTTCCGCCGGGTTCACCGTCGCCCTTGACGATGGTCGTACGGATTCCTCTGGTTTGCTCATTTTCTTTCGGCCCGCATTTCCGGGCCTCCCCAGGTGTGGCCGGCGTGGGGGCCGGCTGAGGCCAGCCTGACTTCCTGACCAGCGCAGGGGCAACCTTCGGGTAGTTCGGCCTTGTTCGAAATCGTTCGAGTGGTCCGAACAGCAGATTCCGGCGCCGCTGAATGGCGGTATCGCGGCTCAGATCGCCTCAGTCAATCTAGAGCGATGATCGTTGACGAGGGGGACGGCGACGGGGAGTCGCCGACGACGGTTCACCCACCGGACTCCACCGCTTCACCGGCTGAGTTCACCGCGGCACTGCGTGTATTGAGAACGTGGTCCGGACTGACTTATCGGCAGTTGGCCGGAAGGGCGAAAGAGCTCGGGGGAACACTTCCGGCGAGTACGGTCGCGACCACCCTCGGCCGCACCACACTGCCCCGCGAATCGTTCGTCGAGACGTTCACGCGCGCGTGCGGGTTGACCGACGAAGAGGTGCGGCGGTGGCTCGACGCCCGGACGCGGATCGCGATGGGGACTCCGGCCCGGCCCGCCGACGAGGTGAAGGTGGAAGCCGTCGCGCCGCCGGAACCCGGGCGCCGTCGGCGACGGCGGGTGCCGATCATCGTGGCGGCGATCATGAGCGTCGTCCTCGTCGGGACATTGGGATATCTGACGCGCTCCTTCGGGGCGTCCTCCAAACCCAAGGACACCGTGGCCGTCGTGCCGGGGCTGGACGTGCGGGAAGTGGGCAGCTGGGCGCGGATCCGGCCCGCGCGCTCACCCGAGTTCTGCCTGGCCGAAGGGACGGACCGGACCCGGCTCTACTCCGGCACCATCGTCGCCCAGCAGACCTGCGGCGGTGACGCGTCGCCGCACCTGTTCCTCGATCCCGTCGGGGAAGAGAACGCCGTGCAGATCCAGTGGCACCATCCGGAGACCGGGGTCGGCTGCCTCACGGTCGTGAACGAAGGACTGGGGCACGACCTGCTCGAACCCCGCGACGACTGTGACGACGATGGTATGGACCAGTTGTTCACCATCGGCACGGCCGGTCCGGCGGAACCTGGGCGGTTCGTCATCCGGCCCGTCGGCACCAGCCAGTGCCTCGGCCTGCGTGACCTGGACACCGTGGCGGGGACCGAGGTCGTGCGGGAACGCTGTTCGGGGGCGCCGGACCAGACGTTCCTCATCGATTTGATCCCGCCTCCGTGATCACCTGGTGCGGTCTCGTGAGTGGTTAGGACGGTTCTAACCGTCCTTCTCACTCACGAGGATTTGGCGACGCCGGGAACCGAAGACGACCTTTCGACGACTTGTGGGGCTGAATCGTGCGGCCCGGCGAGCGGAGAGAGATGCACTGGTACGAGGACGACGACCTGTGGGTCGGCTTCGCGGAAGTGATGTTCCCGCCCAGCCGGGCCGAAGAGGCCGAGCGCCTGACGGCCACGTCACCGCTGCTCGAAGTCGCGGACGGCGCGAAGGTGCTCGATCTGGCCTGCGGCCCGGCGATCCACGTCGTGCCGCTGGCCAAGAGGGGCGCCGACGTGACCGGCGTCGACCTCAGCCCGGCGATGCTCGAACGCGCCCGCGAGGCCTGCGAAAACGCGGGAGTCGCCGCGAAGCTGATCCAGGCCGACATGCTCGAGTACACCGAGCCCGGCGCGTACGACCTGATCATCAACATGTACACGTCGTTCGGCTACTTCACCGACCCCGGCGACAACCTCACGGTGCTGCGAAACGCCTACGCCAGCCTCGCGCCCGGCGGCAGGCTGCTGATCGACGTGCTCGGCAAGGAAGTGCTGGCCGGCTGGGTCGGACGGCCGAAGGCGGTCGACGTCGAAGGCGGGACGGTGTTCATGCGCGACACCATTCTCGACGACTGGACCCGCCTCGAAACCGAGTGGACCCTGGTTCGCGGCGGCGAGGCGAAGCACGCGTCGATCCTCTCCTTCTTGTACAGCGCCGCGGAGCTGAAGGCGCTGTTCGAGACCGCGGGCTTCACCGGCGTCGAATGCTTCGGTGACTTCGACGGCTCGCCGTACGACAACCACGCGCGCCGCCTGATCGTGCGTGGTGAACGTGCCTGAACCGCTCCGCCTGTTCGCGGAACCGGAGGCGGCTCGGTCTGATACCAGAGCCGCACGCCCGCGCAGGCTCGCCGGTCCGGTGCTCCTGCTTTCGGCCGCGCTCGTGCTCTCGCTGATCGCGGGCATCGCACTCGGGCCGTCCAACGTCGCCCTCTCGGACGTCCTGCGCTACCTGGGAAAGGCGATCACCGGCGGCACCATCACCGGCGACGAGGTCACCGGGTACTCGATCGTCTGGCAGGTCCGCACACCGCGGGTGCTCCTGGCGGCCGTGGTCGGCGCCGGGCTCGCGGTGGTCGGGGTGGCCGTGCAGGCACTGGTCCGCAACGCCCTCGCCGATCCGTTCGTGCTGGGGATCTCCTCGGGTGCCTCGGTCGGCGCCGCCGCCGTGGTCGTGTTCGGCCTGTTCGCCGGGCTCGGTGTGCTGGCGCTGTCGACGGCCGCGTTCCTCGGCGCGCTCGGCGCGACCGCACTGGTGTATCTGGCCGCCCGCAGCAAATTCGGCCTGACGCCGTTGCGTCTCGTGCTCACCGGGGTCGCGTTGACCTACGCCTTCCAGGCCGTGATGAGCGTGCTCGTCTACCTCTCGCCGAACGGTCAGGCCGCGCAGACAGTGCTGTTCTGGCTGCTCGGCAGCCTCGGTTCGGCGACGTGGGCGTCACTGCCGCTGGCCGCGCTCGGGGTGGCCGTCGCGGTCGTGGTCCTGCTGCGGTACGGCACCGCGCTCGACGTCCTGTCCATGGGCGACGAGACCGCGATGAGCCTCGGCACCGACGCGGCCGCCTTGCGCCGCTGGCTTTTCCTGCTCACCGCGGTCGTCACCGGGTTGCTCGTGGCGGTCAGCGGTTCGATCGGGTTCGTCGGGCTGGTCCTGCCGCATGTGGTGCGGATGATCGCCGGTTCGGGACACCGCCGGGTGCTGGCGCTGGCGCCGCTGGTGGGCGCGGTCTTCCTGGTGTGGGTCGATCTGCTGGCCCGCACGCTCGTCGCCCCCGAGGAACTGCCGCTCGGCGTGATCACCGCGCTGATCGGCGTCCCGGTTTTCCTCGTCGTGATGCGGCGCCGCGGCTACGCGTTCGGAGGCCGCTGATGCTGTCGTTGCGCGAACTTTCCGTCGAAGTGGCCGGGACGATGCTAATCCGTGAGCTGCGGTTGGACGTCGGCGTGGGCGAGGTCGTCGGCCTCCTCGGCCCCAACGGCAGCGGCAAATCGACGGCGTTGCGCTGTGTCTACCGCGCGCTGGCCCCGTCCGGCGGCGCGGTTCTGCTCGACGGGACCGACATCGCGGAGCAGGGCCTGCGCGACACCGCCCGCCGGATCGCCGCGCTCACCCAGGACAGCCGGGCGGATCTGGACTTCACCGTCGAGGAGGTCGTCGCGCTCGGCCGGTCGCCGCATCAGCGCGGCAATCTCCGGCTTTCCGCCCATGAACGCGCGCTGTGCCGGGAAGCGTTGCGGCGCATGGACATCACCCACCTCGCGCAGCGCAGTGTGCTGACGCTTTCGGGCGGCGAACGGCAGCGGGTCCTGGTGGCGAGGGCGCTCGTCCAGGAGCCGGAGGTGCTGGTGCTCGACGAGCCGACCAACCACCTCGACGTCCGCCACCAGGTGGAACTGCTGAAATTCCTGCGTGACTGCGGGCTCACCGTGCTCGTCGCGCTGCACGATCTCAACCTCGCCGCCGCCGTCTGCCATCGGATCGCGTTGCTGCGCGCCGGATCGCTCGCCGCCTGCGGCACGCCGGCCGAAGTGCTCACGCCGGAAACCGTCCACGCCGTGTTCGGCGTCGAGGTCACCCAGGTGACCCATCCCGTGACCGGTGCGCTCCAACTGCTGTACGACCTTCCCGCCGATGAAACCGAGGGGATCTCACGATGAAGCCGTCCAGGGTGACCGCGCTCTTCGCCGCGGCACTGCTCCTGAGCGCCTGCGGTGCCCAGGTCGAGGCCGGACCGACCGCGCCGGCACAGGCCACGGTGACCAACTGCGGCGCGCAGGTCACCTTCCCGGCGCCGCAACGTCCGGTGGCGTACGACGTTTCCGGTGCCGAGAAGCTGTTCGCGCTCGGGCTCGCCGGCCGGATGCGCGGCTACGTGATGAATTCGCTCGGCGATCCGTCGATCGCCGGTTCGCCGTGGAAGGACGACTACGCCAAGGTCGAACGGCTCGGCACTTCGCGGGTCACCCGCGAGATCCTGGTGAACGCCAAGGCGGATTGGGTGATCGCGGGCTGGAACTCCGGGTTCAGCGAGGAACGCGGGATCACGCCGAAACTGCTGGAGCAGGTCGGCATCCGCAGCTATCTGCACACCGAGACCTGCTGGGAATATCCCACCGCGAAGTCGGACGTGACACCGCTCGAAGCGCTCTACACCGACCTGCGCAACCTCGGCGACATCTTCGGCGTCCGTCAGCGGGCGGACGAACTGGTCGCGGAACTCAAGGGGCGCTTCGACAAGGTCCGCGCCGGAGCGCCGAAATCACCGCCCGCCAAGGTGTTCGTCTACGATTCCGGCACCGATCAGCCCTTCACCGCCGGGAAACACGCCGCTCCCAACGACATCATCGACGCCGCGGGCGGGACGAACGTCTTCCGCGAGCTGCAGGACGGCTGGGGCAGTGTCGGCTGGGAGGCGGTGGTGAAGGCCGAGCCCGAGGTGATCGTCGTCGTGGATTACGCCGACCGGCCCGCGCAGGACAAGATCGCGTTCGTGAAATCCTCGCCACAGCTGAAGAACACGCCCGCCGTGCGCGACAACCGGTTCCACGTCATCTCCTACGGCGATCTCGTGAGCGGCCCGCGCAACGCGGCGGGCGCCGAGTCGCTGGCCGCGTACCTGCGCTCGATAGGCCGGTGACCGCGATGTCCGCGCTGGTCCACGACCACGTCACCGACGCGATCAAGACGCCGTCGCTGATCCGGCTCGAACCGAACGTCGTGCTGATCCGCTTCGAAACACTGAAGGTCTACGCCGCGCTCGGCGCGGTCCGGTCGCTGCTCGCCGACGGATCCGTCCGAAAAGGACAGACGCTGATCGACAGCTCCAGCGGCATCTACGCGCTCGCGTTGGCGATGGCCTGTCACCGCTACGGCCTGCGCTGCCATATCGTCGCGTCCACCACCGTCGATCTCACGATGCGTTCGCAGCTGGAGATCCTCGGTGCGACGGTGGATCAGATGCCGCCGTCGGACGATCTCCGCCTCGACCAGCGGCGCCGGGTCGCGCGCGTGCGCGAACTCCTGGACCAGTATCCGGACATGCACTGGATGCGTCAGTACCACGATCCCGTGCACTACCTGGGATACGCCGAGGTCGCCGACCTCGTGGCCCGCGCCCTGCCGTCCGGGTCGCTGACCGTCGTCGGCAGCGTGGGCACCGGCGCGTCGACCGGCGGGATCGCGCGCTCGCTGCGCGAACGCGATCCGGACGTCCGGCTCACCGGGGTCCAGCCCTTCGGCAGTGTCACCTTCGGCAGTGAACGGTTCACCGATCCGGACGCGATCATCGCGGGGATCGGCTCGGCCATCCCGTTCGACAACGTCGACCACGAGCTGTACGACCGGATCCACTGGCTGGACTTCACGCACGCCATGGCCGCGACCGTCGGCCTGATGCGCGAGCACGCCGTGTTCGCCGGGCTGTCCACCGGCGCCGCGTACCTCGTCGCGGGCTGGGAGGCGGCGCGGAATCCGGACCGGACGCATGTGGTGATCGGTGCCGACACCGGACATCGGTACACGGCAAGGGTTTTCTCCCGGCATCGGGAGGCCGTCGACCCGGCTTCGCTCGCACCACGCGAGATCGCGTCGCTGGACGACCTCGCCCTGCCGTGGGCGGCCATGGACTGGCGGCGCCGCCGATTCGGGAAACCCTCGCCGCGGTTGTACCGGAAGGAGCGGGCGTCGTGACCGTGTTTTTCAAAGCGCGCTTTCGGATTTCCGCAGCCGGGCCGTGGCGTTGGTTGTCCACTCGCTGGGCCGTGTCGGCGGCCCGTCTTCGCAAATCCGAGGCCTGCGGCCGGACAAAAACGCGCGCGCGTGTCCTCGCCCAACCTGTCGGCTTCAGCGGGGAGACACGCTCGTGATCATCGTCCTGTTGGAAGCACTCACCTTCGGCCTGGGCAGGCTGGCCGACGCGGCGGCGGAGGCCGGGCGGAAACTGGTGCTGTTCACCGGAAACCGCGACATCTACCGCTACGAACTCGGCACGCTAGGGCCGGACAGGGTCGAGGTCGTCGACATCGACACCACCGACATCGAGGCCTGCGAAACCGCGTTGCGCGCCATCCCGGATCTCGGCGGGATCATCAGCTCGACGGACACCTGGGCGCTGCCGGGCGCGGAACTCACCGCCCGGCTCGGCCTGCCCGGTCCGGACGCGGCCGCCGTCCGCGTGCTGCGGGACAAGGGCGCGGTACGCGATCTGCTGTACGGACACGGGCTCACCCGCGGCAGGCCGGTGCCCGTCATGGTCGCCGAAGAACTCGGATTTCCCTTGGTGGTCAAGGACTCTTCGGGAACGTCGTCACGTGGGGTGTGGCTCGTCCGCGATCAGGCCGAACTCGACCGGGCGAGACTGGAGGCGAAGGAAACGCCGCTCAAAGGGCATCTGATCGCCGAACCGTATTTCGCCGGGCCGCTCTACAGCGCGGAAACCGTCACCTGGCAGGGAAGGACCAGGCTGCTCGGGATCCTGTCCCGCCAGCTGTCGCCCGAACCCCTGCGGCGGGAGGAAGCCGCGGCGTTCCCGGTGGCCTTCCCCGAGGCCGAGTACGCCGCGCTGGCCGACTGGATCGGACGCGTGCTCAAGGCGGCCGGACACGAGCAGGGCTTCGCGCATACCGAATTCGTGCTCACCGCCGAGGGGCCGGAGGTCGTCGAGATCAACATCCGGATCGGCGGGGCGATGCTCGGCGAGGCGTTGTGCCGGTCGTTGGGCACCAACGTCTATTCCGCGATGATCGCCATGGCGCTGGGCGAGGAGCCCGCCCTGCTCACCCGGAAGGTCGGGGGAGGACCGGGGATCGGGTTCGTCCTGGCGTATCCGGCCAAGGAAGGCGTGTTGAAGGGCTGGTCGGGGCTCGACAGGTTGCCCGGGCTGCCCGGCGCGCCGGAGTGGTACCCGACGGCGAGCCCCGGCGACGAGATCCGCCATCTCGCGGATCAGCGGTCGTGCACCGGGATCGTCCTCGCCGAAGGACCGACGGCGGAACTCGCGCTGCATCGCGCGCTCGCCGCCGCGGGCGGGATCACGCCGGAGATCGATTCTTGAGAGTTCTCTCAGATGGATAGCTCTACTTTCTGTTTTGGGAAGTAGAGCTATCCATCTGGAGGGAACTGTGGGTGAGGCAGTGGGCAGGCGCGCGGTGCTCGGGGGCGCGGCGGCGGCCGGTGTCGCGATGCTGACCGCGAACACCGCCACGGCGGGGGAAGACCGGCGGCGGTTCGCGGGCAAGGTCGTGATCGTCACCGGGGCGACGTCGGGGATCGGCCGTGCGGCGGCCATCGCCTTCGCCGCGGCCGGGGCCAAGGTCGGTTTCTGCGGCAGGCGCGAAGAACTCGGCCGCGAGGTCGAGCGGGAGATCCGGCGCACGGGCGGGGAAGCGACCTATGTCCGGGCGGATGTCCGCGTCCCCGAACAGGTGCAGGCCTTCGTCGACGGCGTCGCTCGCCGGTACGGCAGGCTCGACATCGCGTTCAACAACGCCGGGATCCACCTCGGCAAGCCGCTGCACGAGATCTCCGTCGACGAATGGGAGGACGTGCAGCGCACCAACGCGCGGGGCGTGTTCCTCTCGATCAAGTACGAGGTGCCGCATCTGCTGAAGGCGGGCGGCGGGGTGATCGTGTGCACCGCGTCGGCGCAGGCCGACCAGACCAGGCCGGGGCACGCCGCCTACACCTCGAGCAAACGCGCCGTGCAGGGTCTCGTGCGCGCGGCCGCGCTGGACTACGGGGCGAAGGGGATCCGGGTGCTGTCGATCGATCCGGGAACGACTGACACCCGGCTGGTGCGCCCGCCGGGGATTCCGGACGATCTGTGGGCGCAGTTCAAGAAGGCTTGGGGGCCGTTGAACGTCCATGGCCTGCCGAGGATGGGCGAAGCCGGCGAGATCGCTTCGGCCGTCCTTGCTTTGGCGTCACCGGATTTCGGCTATCTGACAGGGACTTCCGTTCTCGTCGACGGCGGTTTGAACACCGGGCGGCCGATGGTCATGCCGCCCGGCTTCACGCCGCCCGGCTGAGCGGCGGGCCGACCTTGGTGATCATCGAGTCCGTGAAGGCCTCCTTGAGGGACCCAGAGTCCCTCAAGGAGGCCTTCACGGACCGAACCGAGCGCGGCCTCAAGCGGGCTTGCACTTCTTGGCCTCGGCGGCGGCGGCCAGCAGCTCCTGCGTGTCCATTTTGAGCGCGGGCATGAGGTCAGGGGTTTCCGAGATCGGTTTCTGCGTGGCGTCCATCGCCTTGATGGCCGCGTCCATGGCGGCCTCGTTCCCGGACTTCTCCAGCCGCTGCTTGCCCGCGGTCGCCGCGTCCCTCGCGGCGGTGTATCGGTCCACAAGGGACTGGCGCACCGTGTCGCCGCCGGGAATCGGCGACGGGGGCAGCGCGGCCAGGTCGTCGACGGCCTTGCCCGCGAACCCCGCGCGGACGCCGAGTTCCTCCTTCAGCGTGCCGCGGGTCACCTCGGTTCCCGATCGCTGCTTGGTCGAGTAGTCGCTGGAAGCCTTCATATAGCCGTAAACCGCACCGCATACCCCGTCGAGCCAGGCGACGGTCTTGGCGTCCGGCCCGGCGGGCGGTTTCGGCGCCGAGGACGACGGGGTGACGGTGACCGTCGCGGGAGCCGACGGCGGCTCCCCGGAACAGGCCGTCGTCACGAACAGGGTCAGAGCGATGAGCAGAAGTTTCGTCTTCATGGGATCCCCTCCGGGGTGAACACGCGCCGGAGGGGCGGAGGGTTGCCTCAGCCGCAGCCGCCCATGATGCGGGCCAGTTCGGCGGGCTCCAGCGGGGGCTGCGGCAACGGGTTCGCGGCGGGTGCCCGCATCCCGTCGAACAGCAGCGCGAGATGACGTCGCCAGACCTCCGGCCGGACCGTCGCGGTCGCCTCCACGGTGCGCGCGATCCCCCAGGTCACGAAGGCCATGTCCTCGAGGGTGAAGTCTTCGCGCAGGGCGCCGCTCTCCCTGGCGCGTTCGACGATCCGGGTCATGAGTTCGTAGCCGCGTTCGAGGTCTTCGGCCTGCGGAGGCCGCGTCGAGGCGAGTTCGTTGTAGCCGCGGTCGGCGGCCTGCAGCTCGCAGACCCGTTCGACGAACGACGTCAAGCCGGTCCAGGCGTCGTCGAGGGAGAGCGCGTGTTCGGCCAGCTTCGCGACGGTCTCGGTCCGGTCGGCGAACACGGCGTTCACCAGATCCGCGCGGTGCGGGAAGTGGTTGTACAGCGTGCCGATGCTGACGCCCGCGGTCTTGGCGATCTCTTCGAGGGCGACGTCGAGGCCGCGTGCCGCGTAGAGCCCCCTGGCCGCCTCGATCAGCAGGTCGCGGTTGCGCCGGGCGTCCTTCCGCAGGGGTTTGGTCATGACCGCATCGTAGCCAAGTTGAAGGTGGCCTCAAGTTATGGGTATAAGTTGAGGGAGACCTCAACTTAACCTGGAGGACAGATGACCAAGACGCTCGCGATCTTCGGCGCCGGACCGGTACTGGGACTTTCGCTCGCCCGCCGGTTCGGCCGTGAGGGTTTCCGGATCGCCCTCGTCGCGCGCACCACCGAGAACCTCGACGCGCTCGTCGCCGAACTCGCCCGCGACGGCATCGAGGCGAACGGGTTCGTCGCCGATGTCTACGAACCGGCTCACATCGACGCCGCCGTCACCGCCATCGGCCGGATCGACGCGGTCGCGTTCAATCCCGGCGGGGGGACCATGGGGGAGGGCATCGTGCCGGTGCTCGACGTGGATCCGGAGAACCTGCGGCTCATCCTGGACCGGTTCCTGGTGTCCGCGGTGGCGCTGGTGCGGGCCGTGCTGCCTGCCATGACCGAGCGCGGCGACGGCGCGATCCTGTTCACCGCCGGGCAATCCGGCCGGTACCCGGCACCCTTCCTCGGCAACGTGGGCATGGCGCAGGCCGCGCTGCGGAACTACTTCCACAACCTGAACGCGGTGCTCGCGGAGAAGGGGGTCTACGCCGGGGCCGTCAACGTCGGCGCGCTGATCGAGGGCAGCGTGCCGCATCGGGCGATCACCTCGAGCCCGTTGGACTTCGAGCCCGAGGTGATCCATCCGGACGTCTTCGCCGACGCCTTCTGGAAGCTTTACGAGACGCGCGAAGCCCCCGAAGCGCTCGTCGGGTCTTTCGGGAGGTGACTACTTCTCGACGGCGTAGGCCTCGATCTCGACCTTCATCTTCGGATCGATCAACGCCGAGACCTCGACCATGGTGGCCGCGGGAAGCACGTCGGCGAAGGCTTCGCGGTGCGCCCGCGCGACCAGGTCGGCGTCCTTGATGTCGGTGACGTAGGTGACCGTGCGCACGACCGCGGCGAGGCTGGAACCGGCCTCCCGCAACGCGGTCTCGATGAGCGACAGCACGGCCGAGGCCTGCTCGTACGCGTCGCCCGAGCGTTCCGGCTCGCGCGCCGTCGTCCCGGAAACGTGGATGTGCTCGCCGACGCGCACCGCCCGGCTGTAGCCGAAGACCGGCTCGTAGTCCCCGCCGGAGGAGATGTTCACCCGTTCAGTCATGATCCGAACGAAAGCACAAGCGGCCCCGTACCGGAACACCGGTACGGGGCCGCCCGCGTCACTACTTCTCTTCCTTGTCCTCCGGCGGCTTCTCGTTCGCGGCCGGCGGGATGGCCTTCGTCAGCTCGACGATGGTCTTCCCTGCCATGCCCGAAGCGCCGTAGGTCGGGTCGCTGAGGATCTTGGTCGTCTTCTCGATCGCGTCCGCCACCTTGGGGAACCGCTTGTGCAGGTCGCCGATGGGGAAGCTGTTCCAGTAGTCGAACCGCTTCAGGATGTCCGCCGCCCCGTCCACCCCTTCGAGTTCCTTCGCCAGCTTCTCGCGCACGATCCGGAGGGGCATGTCGCTGAGCTTTTCCCGAGGGGGCTTGGGCGTGGCCTCCGGAGTGGTGTCGCCCGGCTTGGGGGGCGGGCCTTCGATCGGCTTCTTGCCGCCGGGCATCGGCGTACCGCCGGCGGGTTTCGGCTTGGGCAGCGTGATCTTGCCGCCGCCGAGCGTCAGCTTGACGACCTCGTCGGCCGAGCCGCGCGTCTTCGCCAGGATCTTGATCATCTCGGCGAGCTTCTTGGCGACGTCGGCGATCTGCTTGGCGATCTTGGCGATCGCCACGCCGACCGTGGTCATGATGGAGGTGATCGCCGCGATGATCGACCCGCCGAAGGTGACCGGCGCCAGCGCCACCGCCACGATCGCGGCCTTGAGGATGCCCGCGAGCGTCATGGCGATGATGTCGCGGACGATGCCGCGGACGGCACCGATCACGGCACCGGCGATCCCCATCTGCTTGCCCGCGAATTCGATGTACCCGGCGAGCGCTTCGATCTGGGCGGCGACGCCCTCCATGTCGGCGCGGAACGTGTCGGCGGCCTCGCCGTCCCACTTCTCCATGAACTTGGTGGTGGCGGCGGCGTGGTCCTTCGCCCACTCCCGCACCTCCGCGCCCTCTTTGTAGATCGCCGTCTTGGCGGCCTCGATGCCCTTCGGGTCGCCCAGCAGGAAGTCCAGCGGCCAGCGGAAGATGACGATGTGCTCGATCAGCCAGCCGATGCCGGCGGTGAGCAGCGAGCCGATCGGGTCGACGACCATGCCGAGGACCTCGATCGCCATCCCCGCCGAGGCCAGCCCGATGCTGAGGCTGTCCCCGTCGTCGACGGCCTTCTTCAGCGAGAACGCGGAATCGAAGAAGCCCGCGCCCGCGGTGTCGCCACTGCCCGCGAGGAAGCTGCGGTTCTCGTCCTTGAAGTCGTCGGCCTTGGTGCCGCTGCCGTTGCCGAAATCGTTCCGGTGGTACTCGTCGCTCACTTGACCTTCACCTCGTCGATCCCCTTGCCGGCTTCGGTGATCAGCTTCTCGGTCTCCTGCTCGTTGGCGTTGTACTTCTTGGCCGCCTCGCGCACCCTGTCGGAGAACTCCTGCACGTTCTCCGAGTACTTGTTCAACTGGTCCCGCGCCTTCCCGCAGTGCATGCTCGCGCCGGCGCCGTAGATCTGGCCGCCGAAAATGCCGAAGATGCCGGGGTCCGCCACGCAACTGCCCACCATGTCGGCGCTCTTGCGCAGCGCGTCCTCGAGTTTGTCGAGGTGACCGGCGAACTCGGTCATGGCATCCGTCTTGACACCGAATCCGGTCACCACGGGCTCATTTCATCGTCGTCGGGGGAGGCCGGTCGCCGGGGTCGCGGCGCCGGAGGGTTCGGGGGCCGCACGGGACGGCCGGGCTGCGGCGGCATCGGGGGGCCCGCCTGCGGAGGTGGCGGCGGCCGGTACCCCGCCGGAGGACGCGGCGGCTCGTTGTGCGCCTCGGGAGCCCACTTGTCCTGTTCCGGATTGTCCGGCGCGGTTTCCTCGTCCTCCACCTTCGGCAGGAACGTGCGGACCAACTGGGCGGCCTCGTCTTCGCCGTTGATCTCGGTGTAGGACTCGGTGACCTTCTCGACGGTCTTGCGCTGGGCCTGGCGCACCGTCTGCATGACCAGGGAGGAGAGCCGGGCAGGTCCCAGCGAGGTGGCCCGGTTGCCGAACTCGATGGCGCTCAGCGAGCCGTTGGCCTCGACCGTCACCGTCACCGAGCCGTCGGGAGAAGTCACCGTGGACGCCGAGGCGGTGAACGCGGCCGTCAGGGCTTGGGCTTTCTCCTCGAGTTTCCTGGCCTCTCGCTCCAGAAGGAGTGCGAAGTCCTCACCTGCGTCGAAATTGGGTTGCATGCGTCGCCTTGGCTCGATGGGGATGGGGCACGATCGGGGAAAATGCGAGAGGTCGCGAGGTGGATCGCCCGTATCGTTACCACCGGACGCGCACCGGGACAAGCCGGATGATCAGAGAGTGCCCGAAAGTGCCTCCGGGGTGGCGGATCGGGGCAGGTCATGGAAAACGGACCGATCGTGCGGAACGCGGATCGCGGCGACGTCATGGCCATCTGCCGCTTCGGCGAGGCGCGCGTCCGGGCCCACTACGCGCCGTTGATCGGTGAAGAAGAGGCTGCGCGGCAAGTGCGGATGTGGTGGAACACGACGAACATCGCCGGAGCCGTCGCCCGCGGTGCGGTCGTGGTCGCCGAGAACGGCGGACGTCTGGCCGGCGTCGCGCAGCGCGATTTCGACGGCGGCGAGCAGGTGATCCGCAAGCTGTACGCGCTTCCCCGGCATCGCGGCTTGGGTTCGCGGCTGCTCGGAGTCCTCATCGGACGGTTGCCCGCGGATGTCGAGCGGGTGTACGCCGAGCATCCCGTGGCCGACGAAAGCGCGGGCGTCTTCTTCGAGCGCGAGGGTTTCGCGGTGGAGCGGATCGAACCGGATGGCGTCGTGCGGCGGGTCCGGATCTGCGCTAGAGGAGGTTGCGGGTGAAGGCTCCGTCGAGCCAGCTTCGCCCTGCCATTCGATGGCCCATTCGTCGCCATCTTCCCGGATCCGGCGGGTCCCGCCACCGCGACCCGCCGGATCCGCCGTCCGGGAAGGGCGTCGTCCGGCCCGATGACCTTCATGCCGGGAGCGTACCGAGAACGCGTCTTTCGCTACCGGTTCTCGGCGGCCTTCTTGAGGTCCTTCAGCCAGATTTCGAGGCCCTGTCCGAGCATCGCGGTGGAGCCGGGCACGTCCTTGTCGACCTGCGGGCCGGTGTGGCTCTCTTCGGTGCGGACGATGACCCCGCCGGGCACCTTGACGAAGTTCCAGACATGGACGCCGTCGATGTGCATGCCGCCGGGGCCGTCGAGCGGGCCGGTCCAGCGGAGGCATTTGCCGGGCTGGAGTTGCCGGACGGTGGAAACGATGGTCACGTCGCCGGGCGGATAGGGCATGCCGGGCGGGACGGGAATGGTCCACTGGAAGCGGGAATGCTTGCGCAGCGGCCCGTCGTCCAGGCGTTTCATGGTGACGGGGATGGCCGGGTTCTGCCAGGACGGCCAGGCCTCCACGTCGGTCTGCAGGTTCCAGATGGTGCGTAGCGGCGCCTTGACGAAGGTCTCGGTCCGGTAATGCACCTTGGCCGACCGGTCGATGCCTTTCCCTTGGCAGGTAAGCGATGCCGGTTTCGTGTGGTGGGCGGGGGCAGCCTGGGCCGGTGCCGTGACACCGAGGACGCCGGCTATGGCCAATGGGACCGTGAGCAGTGCCGCGCGCTTGCCGAACATGAGCCTTCTCCTTCGCTCGGGTTATCGCTTGTCGCGATAGTTAGAACCTATAGCGAAGGTGCGGTGAACGTCAAGAGCGAAAGTGAGAAGGTCTAACCGAGCTGGATCGAAGACGTAACTCGCGTGATCAGGCGCGTATCTCGCGTGTTTGAAGCCGTAACTCGTGAGTTACGCCCCCAATCACGCGAGTTACGCCTCCGATCACGCGAGTTACGTCTTCGATCACATGGTCACAGCCATTCCGCGTCGGTCGCGATGCGGATCGCGTGCACCCGGTTGCGCGCGTTGAGCTTCGTGACGATCGCGGCCAGGTAGTTCCGGACCGTGCCCGGGGAAAGGAACAGTTCGGCCGCGATGTCGGCGACGTTGCGCCCGCGCGCGGTCACCCGGAGGATCTCGATCTCGCGGGTGGTCAGCGGGCAGTCGTCGGTTTCCCAAGCGGCGAGCGCCAATTCGCTGTCGATCACCCGGCGGCCGACCGCGACCGACCGCACCGCGTTGGCCAGCCTGTCCGACGGCGCGTCCTTCAGCAGGAAGCCGTTGACCTTCGCGTCCAGCGCGCGCCGGACCGTGCCGGGACGGCCCAGGCTGGTGAGGATCAGCGTATGGCAGCCGGGCAGGCTTTCGCGGATCTCCATGGCCGCGGTCAAACCGTCCTTGCCCGGCAGGTCTATGTCGATGACCGCGACGTCGGGCTGGACGGATTTCGCCGTCGGAAGGATCTGGTCACCCGCCGCGACTTGGGCGACCACTTCGATATCGGATTCCATGTTCAGCAGGGCGACGAGCGCCCCGCGAACCATGTGCATATCTTCGGCAAGCAGCACTTTGATCACCACGAAGCACCTCGCACCCCAGTTCAGTGGCTCCGTCGTCATCCTACGGGATTCTCACCCCATGGGGTGATATCGAAGAATGCGCAAGGGAAGACACCGCAGAGCGACGCGCCCCCGGAAAGGGCGGAACCCGGGCCCTGAGGAGGGAGGCCCGGGTTCCGATGGGGAGGGGCTCAGGCGACCGTGCCCGGCTTCGGCAGCTGCTGCTTGGCAGGCGTGTTCTGGTAGGACGCCAGCTGCCAGGCGCCGTCCCGTTTGACGACCGTCCACGACGCGCGGATCGACTGGGAGTCCGCGACCTCGGTCTCGCCGGGGCCGAGCACGCCGCCCTGCGTGATCAGGACGCCGGAATCCGGGGTGAAGAAGCGGATCTCCAGCGGACGGCCGGTGACCTGGGTGCCCTTGTAGTTGCCCGCGAACGACTCCACGAGGAACGCCCGGATGTCGTCGCGGCCCTTCTTGAACACACCGGGGAGGATCATCGTGCCGTCCTCGGTGAAGACACCGGCGAAGGCGTCGGCGTCGTGGTACGCCCACGCGGCGATCACCTTCTGGGTCAGCGCCGCGATCGCCGCCTGATCGGCGGCCGTGCCGGTTTCGGTCGTGGTCATCGGAGGAACCTCCTAGATGTAGAGGGTGTTGGGCTCGAGCCCGCAGAGCACTCGGCCGTACAGCTCGGTGTTGGTGTTGGGGTGCATCAGCGCGTGGAGGTTCACCGCGGCGACGTCGCGGGCGATGCGCTGGATCGGGATGCCGTGGTAGATCGACGAGCCACCGGAGGCGGCCGCGAGGATGTCGATGCCTTCCTTGGCCCGGCGGACCACGGCACCGAGGTCGGCCCGCGCGATCGCGCGTTCCTCGAGTTTCCACGGCGTGCCGTCCGCGGTCTTCGTGTCGACCAAAGTGGACAGACGATGCGCGTGGAACCCGGCCTCGTCGATCTTCAGCGCCGCTTCGGCCACCTGGTGGTGCGTGATCGGGGCCTCGCGCTGGGATTCGTAGGCGGTGTAAGTGATCTTGCGGTCCGGCAGGCGCTTGAGGAAGGTGTCCTGCGCGCTCCGCGCCATCCCGACCAGCGTGCCCACCGACGACGCCGACGCGACCGGAAGCAGCGGCGCCCGGTAGATCGAGGAGGATGCCCCGCCCTGGCCTTCCAGTACCGCGGGCAGCGGGAGAACCCGCTCCGCCGGGATGAAGACGTCCTGGGCCACCGTCGACACGCTGCCGGTGCCGCGCAGGCCCGAGGTGTCCCAGTCGTCCACGATCAGCAGATCCGAGATCGGCACCAGCGCCATGATCGGATACGGCTCGCCCTCCGGCGGCACGAGGATCGCGATGATCTCCTGCCACTGCGCGTGCAGGGCACCGCTGATGAAGCCCCATTTGCCGTTGACCACGACCCCGCCGTCGACCGGCGCGGCCATCGCGGACGGGCTCAGCGTGCCGCAGACGCGTACATCCGGGGTGGCGAACACCTCGTCCTGCACCGCCTCCGGGAACTGGCAGGCCATCCAGGTCGGGATCCAGTACACCGAGGCCACCCAGGAGGTCGAGCCGTCGGCTCGGCCGATCTCGGTGGCGACGTCGACCAGGGTGCGGGTGTCGGCCTCGTAGCCGCCGTAACGCTTGGGGCGGCGCAGTTTGAAGACGCCGGCCTCGGCCAGTGCTTCGATGGATTCCTCGTGCACCCGACGGTTCTGTTCCTGCCAGGCCGAGTGCTTCTTCAGTACGGGTGCCAGTTCGGCCACGCGGCGAACCAGTTCCTCCCGCGTCGGAACATCGGTGCTCGACACCTTGACCTCCTAGATCGTCGACTGGTTCAGCTTCGCAGCGGGCGGACGCCGAGTCGTCTTCCTGTTTGCCGGTGCGTCAAGCTGCCGCACGTTCGGAGGTGCGGCCGAGGAAATCCACCACGTTCTGGCCGTCGCGGCGGGCGAACCAGGTCGCCATCGGCGCCGCCATCGCGGTCGAGACCAGCGCCATGATCACCAGCATGGTGAACAGCGCCGGGGAGAGCACGCCGAGATCGAGCCCGATGTTGAGCACCACCAGTTCGGTCAGGCCGCGGCAGTTCATCAGCGCACCCACCTGCAGCGACCGGTTCCAGTTCTCGCCGACCGCCCGCGCGGCCAGTGCCGAGCCGCCGAACTTGCCCGCGACGGCCACGAGCAGGATCGCGCCGCACCAGAGCCACGCGCCGCCGCCGGAAAGCAGGCCGAGGTCGGTGCGCAATCCGCTGTAGGCGAAGAACAACGGCAGCATCAACGCCGTCGTCAGCCCACCGGCCTTGTCGTGCAGCCAGGTCGCCATCGGGTTGTCCCGGGGGAACACCACCCCGAACACGAACGCGCCGAACATCGCGTGCACCCCGATCCACTCGGTCGCCATGGCGCAGATCAGCACCCCGAGCACCGACAGCGGCGCGACCCGGTGCAGCCGTGCCGCCGAAGCCCCGGCCACGAACTTCCGCAGCAGTGGCCGGACCACCAAGCCGAGCAGCGCCACGAAGGCCGCCGTGAGCACGACCGTCAGCACCACCCCGAACAGCGAGGACGCCGTGGTCAGCGCGATCACCAGCGCCAGCAGGCTCCACGCGGTCACGTCGTCGACCACCGCGCAGGTCAGTGCCACCACGCCGATGTCGCTGCGGAAGAGCCCGGTCTCGTGCAGGATCCGCACCAGCACCGGCAACGCCGTGATGCTCATCGACACCCCGAAGAAGAGCGCGAACGGCAGGAATCCGCCGCCTGTCCCGAACCGGGTGTAGGCGAGCATGGCGAGCCCGACGCCGAGCAGGAACGGCAGCGCGATGCTGACGTGACTGACGACCAGCGCGAGCCGTCCGCGGCCGCGTAACAGCCTGGTGTTCAGTTCCAGCCCGGCGAGGAACACGAAGAAGATCACGCCGAGCTGCGCCACGACGTTCAGTTGCGGCACGGCCGCCTTCGGGATCAGCATGGCCGCGCCCGAAGGCCACAACGCACCGAGCGCCGATGGACCGAGCAGGATGCCGGCGGTGATCTCGCCGATCACCGCGGGCTGCCCGATCCGCTGGGCCAGCCATCCCACGACCTTGCAGGCGCCGACCACCACGGCGATCGCCAGCAGCAGCTGGGCCAGCGAAGGTCCGGTGACCTCCTTCGCGGTCGCCGCACCGGCGCCGCCTTCGCCCTGCCCCAGCAGGATGATCGCGACCACCACCGGGATCACGACCAGTCCTATGTAGACCAACAGCACCCGGCGACCGGGGCGGGATTCGATGTCCACCATGTCCCTTCCGCTCAGAGTTCGGTGAGCTGGGTCGTCGTGCGCATGACACCTCTCCAACCATGCCGACAGCCGGAATTGCTTGACCGACGCTAACAATCGTGAATGGAGATCCAGTCAAGAACCGTTGCTCTGTAACGTTTTCCGGAACAGCAGTCGAGGAGACGCCCCCGGGGGCAGAGCCTAGGGCAACGACGGAGCGCCAGCAGCCGGGCGGATCGCGACGCTTGCCTCTTTGCCGGACTCGATGGAAATATCGAGTCATAGCCGGAACGGTGGATCACCGGCAGGAATTGCCATGGGGGATGATCGACGGTGAACGATATGAGTCCTGCGCATCGGGCTGTCGAGATGTGTGATCTTCCGCTGCTCCGCGAACTTCTCGATGACGGCGCTGACATCAACGAAGAGCATGGCGGGCTCACGCTGCTGCACCACGCGATCGACGTAGAGATCGACAGTCATACGCAGACGGGCGAGCCACTGCACGTTGATGTCACGGCCTACTTGCTGGCGCGAGGAGCGGACCCGAAGCGTCCTTGTCATGGCGGTTGTGGCGTTACCGCTGAGCACATGGCCTTCGTGAGCCGTCACTGGCTGGCGTCGGCTCTGTTTGAGGGATGGGACAGCCGTCGTCCGGCAGAGGGCGCCTAGCGGCTCGTGGCGAAGCTGTCGCCAGTGTCGAAGGCCTGATGACGTCTTGCCGGAACGATGTCGATAGAGCCCGTTCGGCCGGGTCAAGTCATCGCCGGAATGCTGGATCACCGATTCCAGCGACCCCGACCGCTACCTTGCCGGAGGACGGCGATGGTCCGAAGAGGGCCTGCTGGGCATCGGGGGTGGCGACGACGGCCGCGACACGGCTTCGGGTCACGGCCGTCGTCTGCGGCTCAACGCCGGTAGTGGATCTCGCCATGCAGAGCCGGTGACGTGGGGCTGCCGCAGCGCTGCTCGAACGTCGCATCGAGCGCAACGAGCCCCTCGGTGCCACGTTCGATGTGGTCGATGGTGAACGTCGAATAGTCGTCGACGCAACCCAGGCCGTTGGAGATGGCCAGAATATGCGCTCCCTCCGCGTGGCTGTAGGTTCCGGCCCGCAGGGGTCCGGATGGCGCGGTGAAGTCGAGCGCGATGTAGTCGAATCCGTGGTCGGTCTCGGCGTCCACTCGCAGGGTCGCGCCGCTTTCCCAGAACCGCACCTCGTTCTCTGCTGAGGCGGTCCAATGCCCGCTTCTGCCGCTGACGGGGTGGGCGCCCTGTTCAGCGGTGAAGTCGAGGCTCGCGATGGTTTCGGCGGCCGCGGCCGGCGTCAGCGCGGTGGCCAGGCCGGCGGCAATGGCGAGCGTGGTGATGGCACGAGGAAACTTCATGGAACCCCCAGTGTCGGCCGCTCCCGGTGGAGCGGGTCCTTACCGATATTGCCGATGCTTCTCGCTGCCTGCCACGAGTAGGACTACTCAACCGGGTTGCACGCACCCCGCCGAGTGCAGCGCCCCGATGAGGTGTCTGTGCAGGTTTCGGGGGATGCGCTGCTACAGCCATGTGCGCCAGTGCGCGGTTGGCGGTGGATGCCGCCGATGAGTCATCCGTCCTGCGGAGCCCGTCATTGCGTGTCGTTGGCTCGTTGTCGCCGTTCTCGGGTGGTTCGCTCGAGTGTGGTGACGTCGGTGAGCCAGTCCGGGGTGTGCGGGTCGGTCCTTGTTGAGGTGTGGTCGCTGGGACGTTCTGCCGCTGGCCAGAACTGGATGAGGAACTTTTCGACGCCGTGGATGGGTTGGTCGCCGGCGGTGGCCGCGGCGTGGTCGAGCAGGCGTCTGGTGTTGTCTCGATCAGTAGTGTGTGCGCGTACGTGATACGAGCCTGGTGTCTCGAGATCGAAGGTGCCGAAGACTTCTTCGCGTGCGGGGTTGAGGATGTTGAGGACGCCGCTGGAGAAGTGGCACTGGCGCTGCTGGTGAACCTTCCAGCCGGGGCCGGGGGGAGGCGGTGTGGTGGTCCACCGCTGAAGCAGCGCTTCGGGGACGTGCCATTCTCCCGAAGCGCTGCACACGGCGATCTGGTTGTCGGTGGTGAGCAGCCAGTCGTCGGCCTCCGGGAAGGCCGGAAAGGTCGGCGGGTCGATGTCGTCGTCTTCGATGAGGAAGTGCCCTTCGACGATCCTGACCTGGATGGTGGCCTGAGCGATCGGCTGGCTCATAAGCTCAATCTATGATGTTGACGTAGTAGCTGTCCATGTCGCGGTAGAGCATGCGATCCCAGAAGACATACCAGCGTAGATAGCCGCCGGCGCGGGTGTTCTCCCTGCCGTTCACGGCTTTCGCGGAGAAGTCCCAGTCGGGGCTGGCGGCGCCTTCCATCGTCGCGGCGAACGGGTATTCGTCGCACTGTTCGTCGCTCGGGATCGGTCTGAGCTGGTTGCAGGCTTGGCGCACCACGGCACGGTTGGGACCCTCGTCTGCTTCGGGGATGCGCCGGAGCCCGTTGTCTTTGGGGTTTTCGTAGATGTACTTGCCGGGGATTCTCTTCGGTGTGGGTGAGGGCGGAAAGGTCAGATCGGGTGTGTCTTGCGCTTCGCGGATGTGAACCGCGACGTCGTGAACGCTGATGGCCTGTGCGGAGTTGATCTCGTAGGTGATGTAGGGGAGGACCTCGTCGTTGATGCAGGCCTTGGGGCGGCCGGCGAAGTAGGTGGCCGAGTCGCAGCGGATCAGGTGATAGGGCGTGGGGGACGGGTAAGGGCCGCCGGTACCCCCGGGGACTTCGACGCTCGCGGAGAGGTTCCAGCGGTGCCGCAGTACGAGGTCGGGGGATGTGCTCTTGCTTTCGTCGGAGGTGATCAGCCAGTTATGCCATTCCTGGTCGTTCCCCCACTCGGTCAGGGTCTTGTTCACTGTCGGGTAGTGCACGGCGCATCCGTTTCCGGTGCCGGTGTCGGCGCAGTTCGCGCCGATGATGAAGCGGACGGCATCCGGGTCGGAGAAGACTCCCGTGGGTTTCCCGAGGGTGGTTTTCTGCAATTCGACGAGGATGTCTCGGCTGGTATAGCTACCCCAGGCGATCGCGATATAGTTGACCGATGCCTCGCCGAGGAGGTTTCCGTTCGTATCGGTTGCTCTCGCGGTGAATCCGTGTTCCTGGCACCACCACAACCTGTGGAATACATGTCCTTTGCCGCCATCGGCGCGAGGGTCGTTGCGGCAGGTGTCGATGATCGGCTGAGGCGGATCCTGTTGGGCGACCCGCTTGCTGTTGTTCGCCGACCCGAGTTCTTCGATCTGCTGCCGCACGGTGGCTTCGGCGGGCGACACGTAGGAGTGGGCGCCGGTCTTAGCTGCTTCCTCGCGCCCCTCGGCGAACGTAGCTTCTCGCGGGGGAGGCTGCGTATCGGGGCCTGGAGCGCTCGCATGAGCAGGCTGATCATTGTTGGTGACGGTGACGATGAAACCCTCGCTGCGAGGGGCGGCAGAGGCGATCCCTGCGTGCTGGGAAATGAGTAAAAAAGCGCAAGTCAAGACTATGGTGAAATAATGTCTTCGCGAATTTACGGAACGCACATTTACCCCAATTGTGGTAGCGGGAACCGTGAATCGCAACCAGGCGGGGACGCTGGGGATAGTGACGACTGCGTACAGTCTGGCTATTTCGACTGTGTTCTCATCTTCCCCCTGGTTGAGAACTAACGATATCTGTCTACCGGGAGTTGTTCGACCGTGTCAAGCGTTGATTGGCTGCGAGGTCGATGGAAGTGCGACGTCTCTGAATTTCGTAGAGTCGATGTCGAGATATTCTGCGATTCGGATCGGCTGGAAGGGCATGAAAGTGTTCGGCGAACGACGAGAGCAGTACAGCGCCCTGGGATCCTTGCCGCTTGCTGGTCACCATAGTTCGTCGAGGGTCGCGAGTTGTTGCCGGAAGATTCTGGCATCCTTAGGCGGAAGGGCGTGTGCGACGAGGTCGAGGGTTCGTCGCAGTTCGGCCGGGTCGGGGCAGCAATGCGGCACACCGCAGCCGAAGTGAGGGTCCCAGAGTCGATGCATGGGTTCGTGGACGAACAGTCGCCAAGGTTGAAGTGCTTCGGCGGAGGCGCCGGGCCGAAGCCGGGTGCGTTCGAGGCGGGCGATGCTGGCTCGCCCTCGGGGTGAGAGGCCCTGAAGCGTGAAAATCCGCTCATCAGTGCGGCGGCGGCGATGAGTGTCCGCCCGGACACGGGCCGGCGATCTACGCGGCATTGCCCTTTCGGATGGTCGACATAGCGTTGAGTGTGCCATGCGCGGACTCGGTGCGTGACGTTCAAGCAGCTGATGCCGTGGGGGTGTTGGTAGTGGGTTTGGTTGCGGGAGCATGGCGCAGAGGACGTCGCAGCGTCGTCGTGCGAGGCAGATGAGGGCGGCACTGATCAGAGCTGAACGGATACCGGTGCGTATCAGCGGCGGAGAAGGCCATGTGCGCCGACCGAACCTGCTGGGCGCACTCTCATGCCGAAGAGCGGTCTTGGCCGGTTACGGCTCCGGTGGCCTGCTTCTGCGGGGGCCCGGCCACCGGCAGCAACACTGTCACGACCAGGCCGCCACCGTCGCGGGGTTCCGCGTGGACGTGGCCGCCGTGGGCGTGTGCCAGCGCACGGACGATCGACAGCCCGAGCCCGGCACCCATCCGGGTGGCCAGCCGATCCGTCGTGAGCCGGCGGAACGGCTCGAACAGGCCGGGCAGCTCATAAGGCGGCACCACCGGCCCTGTATTGGTGACCACCAGCTCGACGAGCCCGTCCGGACGGGTGCCGCTGGTGACCTGGACCCAGCCGTCCGGCACGTTGTAGCGCACGCCGTTCTCCACCAGGTTCTGCACGAGTCGTTCCAGCAGGACCGCGTTGCCCATGGCCGGGGCTTCGTCGGCGGACGTGGTCACGGTCGGGTGCTGTGCGGCCACGTGCGTCACGATGTCCGCGAGGTCCACATAGGACAGTTCGCCCAGCTCGCGGTCCGATTTGGCCAGCGTGAGCAGGCCGTCGATCAGCCGTTCGTGCCGACTGTTGATCTCCAGCAGTGTCTCGCCGAGCTGTCGGACTTCCGCCGAGACATCGCGACGCCGCACCGCGATCTCGAGCAGGGTGCGGTTGAGGGTCAGTGGGGTGCGTAGCTCGTGGGAGGCGTTGGCGATGAACCGGCGCTGCCCGTCGAAGGAGTGGTCGAGCCGTTCGAGCATCAGGTCGAACGTGTCGGCGAGCCGCTTGACCTCGTCCGGCGGTCCGTCGAGGGCGATGCGTTCGTGCAGGCCGCGGTCGCTGCCGGGAGAATCGGCGATGCGCCGGGCGGCCCGGGTCATCTGGTCGATCGGCTGTAGCATCCGGCCGGCGATCAGCCAGCCGATCGCGATCGCCGCGGCCGCGACCAGGCCGAGTGCGAGGCCGCCCTGGACGAGCAGAGCCGTGAGAGCGTCGGTCCGGGTTTCCTCGGCGACCTCGTTGAGCATGTCGACCTCCGGCGTGAAGGTCTGGGCATCGAGCACGGTGGCCGATTCGCGGTTGGACAGCTGCCTGGACATCAGCACGTACGTCGCGCCGAGCAACAGGATGCCGGCGAGCAGGAACAAGCCGCCGTACACGAGCGTCAGGCGGATCCGAATGGTCAGGCGTTTCACGGAATGCGGTACCCCGCTCCCGGCTCGGTCACGATGACCGGTGGGTCGCCGAGCTTGCGGCGCAGCTTGAGGATCGTCATCCGCACGGTGTGGGTGAAGGGGTCGGCGTGCTCGTCCCATGCCTTCTCCAGGAGTTGCTCGGTGGACACCGCGCCGCCGTCGGCGCGCAGCAGTTCGGTGAGGACCGCGAACTCCTTGCGGGACAGCGGGACGTAGCGGCCGTCGCGATACACCTCGCGGCGGTGTGGGTCGAGCCGGATGCCCGCTCGGGCGAGCACCGGCGGCGCGGCAGGCCGGGAGCGCCGGCCCAGCGCGGTCACCCGCGCGGCCAGTTCGCGGAACGCGAACGGCTTGGGCAAGTAGTCGTCGGCGCCAAGGGCGAGGCCGGCGACCCGGTCGTCTACGTCGGCGGCGGCGGTCAGCATCAGTACCCGGGTATCGCCGCCGCGGGCGACGAGCACCCGGCACACCTCGTCGCCATGGATGACCGGCAGGTCCCGGTCGAGCACCACCACGTCGTAGTCGTTGACGCCGGCCCGCTCCAGTGCGGCGGCGCCGTCGTGCACCACGTCCACCGCGTGTGTGTCCGCCCGCAGCCCTTCGGCCACCGCGTCCGCGAGGAGTGGCTCGTCCTCGACCACCAAGATCCGCATGGGTCCATGGTGACGCACGGTCGTGTCACTTCCGTGTCAACGTTTCCGGAGACGGCCGAGTGACATCACGCTCGCTGTACTTCGGCGCATGAAACGACTCATGTACGTGCTCGTGTCGTTGCTGTTCGTCGGACTCGCCGGCTGCTCGTCAGCCACCGATTCCGGCGCGGCCACGGCGGAGGACAAGCAGGCGGGGCTGAAGTTCGCCCAATGCATGCGGGAGAACGGCGTGCCGGCCTTCGAGGACCCGACGTTCGACGAGAACGGCGAGATGGAGCTGCGCTTCCCGCCGGGCACCGACCCGAACGCGGTGAGGCCGACGCAGGAGAAATGCAAGAGGTACCTGCCGGGCGGCGGCGAGCCGGAGAAGATGAACGCGGAGGATGTGAAGAAGTTCCAGGCGTACGCCAAATGCATGCGGGAGAACGGCATGCCGGACTACCCCGACCCGGACGCGGAGGGGCGCAGCCGGTTCGAGAGCGGTAAGGCGCCCGACCCGAACGACCCCGACCTCAAGACGGCGCACGAGAAGTGCGGCGAGCACCTGCCGGGCGGCGGCGGCGGTGGGGGTCTCGTGATCCCGGAGGGCGGCAAATGAGCCGGCGCGGGGTCGGCCGGGTGGTGATCGTGCTCGTCGCTGTGCTCGCCACCGGAGCCGCGGTCACCGCCGCGACCGGCTTCTGGGGTGGTGAGAAGCCCACTGAGACCGGCAACGATCTGCCCGCGGCGACGGCGAAGGTGACCAGGCAGACGCTCGTCGACACGCGGACCGAAAACGGCAAGCTCGGCCACGGCGTCCCGGTCGACGTGACCGGCAAGCTCGCCGGGACGTTGACCGCGCTGCCGGCCGTCGGGCTCACGGTGGAGCGTGGGCAGGCGATCTACTGGGTCGACGACACGCCGGTCGTGCTGTTGTACGGCTCGCTGCCGGTCTATCGTCCGCTCGTGCCGGACACCGAGGGCACCGACGTGGAGCAGCTCGAGAACAACCTCGCCGCGCTCGGCTACCGCGGGTTCACGGTGGACAGGAAGTACACCGCGCAGACGGCCACCGCGGTGAAGAAGTGGCAGAAGGACCTCGGCCTGCCGGAGACCGGCACGATCGAGCAGGGCCGGATCCACTACGCGGCCGGGCCGGTGCGGGTGGACAGCCAGAAGGCGACCGTCGGCGCTGACGTCGCGCCGGACGCGCCTCTGCTCTCCTGCACCGGGTCGGCGCGGCTGATCACGGTCGAACTGGGCGTGGCCGACCAGCGGCTCGCGGTGAAGGCCGCCCCGGTGATCGTCACCCTGCCGGACGACAGGACCACGCCGGGCTCGATCACCGGAACTGCGACCGTCCTCGTCCCCGCCAGCGGGACCCCCGGCAGCCAGGCGACGACCATCATCGAGGTCACCGTCGCGGTCGCCGACCAGAACGCGCTCACCGGGCTCGACGAGGCGTCCGTGAAGGTCGCCTTCAGCGCCTCGCGGCGAGAGAACGTGCTGACCGTGCCTGTGGCCGCACTGCTCGCACGGTCCGAGGGCGGGTACGGCGTCGAGGTCGTGAACGGGACGACCACCAAGATCGTCGCGGTGGAGACCGGCCTGTTCTCCGGCGGCCGCGTCGAGATTTCCGGCGAAGGGCTGGACGAGGGCGTGACGGTGGGGATGCCGTCATGAGCGGGGCAGTCGTGGAACTGGACGGGGTCGGCAAGTCCTACGCCGGCGGGGTCGCCGCGCTGCGTGACGTGTCGCTGTCCGTGGGGTACGGCGAGCTGGTCGCGATCGTCGGGCCGTCCGGGTCGGGCAAGTCGACCATGCTGCACCTGATCGGCACACTCGACCGGCCGTCGACCGGCACGGTACGGATCGACGGCCACGATGTCGCGGCATTGACCGACCGGCAGCTGTCCGCGTTGCGGGCCACCCGGATCGGGTTCGTGTTCCAGCAGTTCCACCTCGCACCCGGACAATCCGCTGTGGACAACGTGGCGGACGGCCTGCTGTACGCGGGCGTGCCTGCCCGCGAACGGGCCCGGCGGGCGGAGACGGCACTGATCCGCGTCGGCCTCGCCGAACGGCTCGGTCACCGGCCGCACGAGTTGTCCGGTGGGGAGCGGCAGCGGGTGGCGATCGCTCGAGCGGTCGTCGGGGAGCCGGCGCTGCTGCTTGCCGACGAGCCGACCGGGAACCTGGACTCCGCTTCCGGTGCGGGCGTGCTGGACCTGCTGTGGGAACTGCACGAGGGCGGCACCACGGTCCTGGTGATCACGCACGACCGGGAGATCGCCGGCAGCCTGCCCAGCCAGATCCGGCTGCGTGACGGGGCGGTGGTGTGATGCTGTCGTCAGCGCGCCTTCGCCCACGTGACGTGCTCCGTGTCGGAGGCGCCGGCCTGCGGACCCGCCCACTGCGGGTTTTCCTTTCCGCGCTGGGCATCGCGATCGGGATCGCCGCGATGATCGCGGTGGTGGGGGTGTCGTCGTCGAGCCGCGCCGAGCTGGACCGGCAACTCGCCGCGCTCGGCACGAACTTGCTCACCGTCGCGCCCGGCAACACGATGGCGGGCGGCACCTCCACGCTGCCGACCGAGTCCGTCGACATGATCCGCCGCATCGAGCCGGTACAGGAGGTGGCGGCGCTCGGCGAAGTGCCGGCCACGAAGGTGTACCGCACGGACCGGATCCCGGAGGTCGAGACCAGGGGCCTGTCGGTTCAGGCCGCACACCTCGACCTGCCGGAGGCGGTGGGCGTGACGGTGGCCGACGGCACGTGGCTGAACGCGGCCACTGCTCGATACCCGGCCGTGGTGCTCGGCTCGGAGGCCGCGTCGCTGCTCGGCGTCATCTCGGCACGCGAGGGCGTCCAGGTCTATCTCGGCGGCCAGTGGTTCACCGTGGTCGGCATTCTCGACACGGCACTGCTCGCGCCCAAGCTGGACACCGCCGCACTGGTCGGCTGGCCAGCCGCGGAGTCCTATTTGGACTTCGATGGTCACCCGACGACCGTCTACACGCGAGTGTCCGACGTGTCCGTCGAAGCGACGCGCGGCGTGCTCGCCGCGACCGCGAACCCCCAGGCACCCAACGAGGTTCGGGTGTCCCGCCCGTCCGACGCGCTGGCCGCCCGCCAGGCGGCCGACCGCGCGTTCACGGGTTTGCTGCTGGGACTCGGTGCGGTGGCGCTGCTGGTCGGCGGGGTCGGAGTGGCCAACACGATGGTGATCTCCGTGCTGGAGCGGCGTGCCGAGATCGGCCTGCGTCGCTCACTCGGCGCCACCCGCGGCCAGGTGCGGCTCCAGTTCGTGGCCGAGTCACTGCTGCTGTCCGCGCTCGGCGGTGTCGGCGGGGTGCTGCTCGGCGTCGCGGCCACTGGCGGCTACGCGGCAACCCAGAACTGGCCGACCGTAGTGCCGGCGTGGGTGCTGCTCGGCGGCGTCGCCGCGACACTGGTGATCGGTGCGATCGCCGGCCTCTACCCGGCCATCCGCGCCGCCCGCCTGCCACCGACCGAGGCGCTCGCGACGCCATGAGCCATTCCGGCGCCGGTGGCTGGGGTTACGGGACCCTGCCACCGGCGCATCAGTTGATCTGCCGTACTCGTCGCAAGCTCCCAAGCCCAAACGCACGCTCATGCCGACGAGCGGATGAGCGGAGCCTGGTGTTATCGCCAGGCCAGCTCGGCAGCGTGCCCCGGATTTCGCTCGCGGCACGCCTGGTCGGCCCCTTGTCATGCGGCGATGTTCGCTCCAGACGACGGCACCAAGACCACGGCGCTGCTTCGAGCCGCAGGATTCCCAGCAGCGGCTGCACGTGCTTGGTGAGCATGCACTGGTACGAGTGCCGGGTAGTGCCACTGGCGTGCAAGAGGGCCAGGTGACTAGCGAGTAGTTCGGTCAGGGTGACGTCGGTGCGGAGTTCGCGGCGCTCGCGGACCTGCGTCAGCAGCCGCCGGGCTGCCGCCTCCGCCTCATCGAGAGTCGCGGAGTCTTGCCACGCTTCTTGTCACATAACCGTCCAGTCTAGACTGGCGAACGGCGTTTGGCCTGGTCAGAAGTGTGCCCTCGGCAGGATTCGAACCTGCGACACCTGCCTCCGGAGGGCCGTTAAATGCCTTAACTATGGCCTCTACCAGCGACTATAGCATCACTCCGGTTCGCGGGGGCCTCAGAAATCACACCAGATCACTCGGGTTCATGTCACGAACCATGTCACGAAAACTCGACTGGACAAGCTCGCAGGGAATCACTCAAGCGGGGGAGGCACAACGGGGGCGCCTGCGGCAATCCGGCTGACTCATTGTCCGATAGAGACCATCGATTCACGTGCTCTCATGCTGACGAGCGCACCTTGGCGAAGCTTGTGCTGTGGTTCCGGGGTCTGTCGAAGCATCGGTGGCTTGGCCCGAAAGGGGACTCGGTTCGCGCGGGCCTGATGCATCTCGTCCGGGCACCTCGCCCTCACCCTGCTTCCGTGCTCTCCCGGCGATGTCGAGTCCGAGTCGTGCGACCTCTGAGCCGCCTCCAAGCGGACTGGGTGTAGGCGTAGAAGAGAGATCTCGACAGTGCTCGACGGCTGTGCTGTCTGCCCGGAGCTGATCCACTTCGTGCAACAGCCACGACGTTCAGAATGTTCGCGGCGGACCAGCGGCGGACCAGCGGCGGACCAGCGGCGGACATCGCTGGGTTCACCTCGGTGGCAGATATCTTTGCCGAGGCGCAGCAGTGCGAGCAATCGTTGGGCATGGCCGACGAGCTGCCGGCCGAGGCTGAGACTCGCCGTCGGCGACTGGTACGCATCCGGCCCCGGCATCCGACGGCTCGGCAAGGCAGCGTTCGACGAGTCTGATTCTGATACAGCTCGGAGTCATCCTCGTCGGCAGCATCGGCAACACTGGGAAAGTGGAGCTCGTCTGCGGCCGCGCGCGATGGTGTTGGGCGGACGGTGCTGGGATCGCGACGGTCGAGTGCGTTGGCTGGTGCGACCATTGGTATCTGCGTGGCGAGGCGCTGCCCGCGATGATCGGCCCGGTCGCACAGCCTTGGGACTGGCCGATCGGCTCTTCGCAGGGCCTGGGCTGGACGCGCTCGCCCACCCCCGGCCGGCCCTCGCTGTGGGGCTGGATGTCGCGCCGTCTGCGCGTGTCACACGGTGTCGGCCATGGCAAGGATGTGTTCGACGTTTGCGCGTGCCCGGTAGATCGGTCTCGTGACGAGTTCGACGATGCTGGCGTTGTGCAGCGGGGATAGCCCATGCGAGCATCAGCGACTCAGGTGTGCCCGGGTGTCCAATGACCAGCGCGTTCCGTGTGCGCGATCGAGGTCTGTCGATGCGAGACCGACGCATCCTGTCGTCCGGGCACGTGCGCGGCGAGGTTGCCGCGGGCAGGGTCCCGGGAAGCCAGGTCAAGAGTGGTGGACGGTGTGGCCGAGCCTGATGCCCCGGCCACACCGTCAGTACGTCATCCTGCAGGGGACGCTCACCCTGCGTTGTGAGTCATCACAAATGAGGGTGTCTGGGGCATCGGAGCCGACAGCCACGTGACCGTGTGCCCGCTTGCCGATCATCCGCTTGTCCGTCGACATCGCCACCTGCAGGTTTCCGGTTGTCAGCGCCGCCGTCAGCGGTGGCGCTGAGGTCGCGGTGCCCCGGTCCGAGATCGGCAGGCAGGGGCGTGCCCCTTACGCCGTTCTGGGATGCCTCGGCGACAGGCGTACCGTGGACTGCGACTCTCACCCGTTCCCGGTGGTGTCGCGAGCTTCCGTGCCGGGTTGATGGGGCGAGCCGTTTGTCGGCGAGAGCGTGACCGGTGCGGGTTCCGGCTTGGCGCCGCCTGCTTGCCATTGGGCGATCATCGGTCCCGGGTAGATCTTGTCGTCGCCGGGCATCGGCTGGCCGTCGCAGACTTTGTGGCTCGCGGGTCGCTCGCCCCGTTGAAGGTAGCGGTAGACGATCAAGTCAGCGCAGGTCTTGTTGCCTAGTACACCGTGGGTGCCCGCGCCTCGAATGGCGACCATCCTTGAGTTCGGCAGCAGTTTCAGCGAGGCGAGTGCGTCCTCCCAGGTCGTTGCTGGGTCGTACTCGGCCTGCAGCATGAGCGCAAAGGGGAACTCAGAGGTGTTCTTGAGAGGACTTTGCGCGGGGACCTTGTGCGCCAGGGTGATCCCGAGGGTGCGCAGGATCGGTGCGACGGTGTGGAGCACATTCAATACGGGTTCGGAGGCTACGACGTTGAGCATATAGCCGACGACGCCAGCGACCTGACCCGGAGTGAGATCGCTGCCGACTCGGCCGATGTCGTCGAGTAGACGCGTGATGGTGGCGATCAGATCCGCAGTACTGAGATTTGATTGACTGAGCGACTCGAGGTTGGCTCGAACGCTCGCATCCTGTCTAATCGACGAAAGGAGACGGAAGTAGTCCGCCGCGGATGCGGGGAGGATTCCGTCGTCGTCGACCGCCATCATGCCCATGTCGGCGTATTTGACCAAGATGCCACCGGAGCCGTCCTGGTAGAACGTGTGGAGATCCCGTTGAGCGTTTGCCGAGTACAGCCCGTCGCGAACGTTTTGCATGGTGACGTTCCGATCGCCGTCGATGTAGCGCTTCGCAGTGGAAAGCCCCTTGGCGAAAGACTGGAACACGGTATCGTTATATGAGGCGGCCGTCCAAGCGGACTCGATTCCCGCCTTCGCCACGGGGGCCAGGGCACCTTCGGCCGCTGCGTTCAAGATCTGCTGGTAAGACTTGGCGACCTCGGCGGCTGTGGCGCCAAGCCGGTACTCGCGGTCGTTCCGGGCAAGCCACTCCCTGAGTTGGCTGGCGCGCCTATCGAAGCCACCGCTGGCCTGCAGCGTACCGGGGGGCGGAGTGTTGCTGTCGAGTACGAAGCGACCCGCGTGAGAAGGGAACAGCGACTGATATGTGCGGCCGAGCTGAGTCCCGTAGGAGGCTCCATAGTAGTCGATCTTGTCCTGATTGAGCAGCTTGCGCACGAGGTCGAAATCGCGTGCGACATTCTCCGTGCCGAGAAAGGCTGCTTGTCTGTGCTTTCTTACGCAGGGCCAGTCTGTGCCCTTGTCGATAGACGCGCCGGGTTCGTAGCGTTCGGGGTCGAGCGGCGCGATGTTGCAGGCGACCGGGCTGGACTGTCCGATGCCTCGAGGGTCGACGCCGATGAAGTCGTGTGTCTCCAGTAACGAACTTTCCCGGTTGGCTAGAGTCATGGCGTAGTCTGTCGCCGTGCCGCCAGGGCCGCCGCGGTTGACTAGCAGTGGACGTCCGTTCTCACCGTTCGACATCGCTGCTCTGACTCGCAAGGCGTAGAGTTCAAGCGTGAATCGGTCCGGCTGCTGATAGTTCAAAGGAACAGTGATTCGGGCACATTCGATTTGACGATAGGCGATATTCGAGAGTGCCGGGTCCTTGCGCCTGTTTCGGTCCGCTTCGCTGCAGTTTGCTTCACTCCAGTTGACGCCCTGCCGGAGGTACTTGTCGGACAGTTGGTCGGTGTCGACGAAGGTCGAACTTCCTGCCGCCTCTCGCGTCGGGGCTGGTGCCGCTCCCGCTGCTGGTGCGTACAGTGCGCTGGCTAGAAGCCCGATCGGCAGCACGACTGCCGCCAACGATCTACTCGGCCGCACAATCTCTCCATTCGATAGAATTGCCGGGAAGAAGCGAACTGTACACAGTGTGTCCTGTATTGTGTTGTGCAAAAATTCACAACAAATGTGTGACTTTTGGAATGATCTGGCACAATAGGGTGTCTGGTAATACGATAGACGTACTTCTGCAAAGCGATAACGGCAAGACTGTCATGTGGTGCCAGTTCCTGGGGCAGCCGCCGACGCTCTGGACGCTTGCGGATCGACAGCTGACGGGCTGCCCGCGTCGCGAGACCCTGGGTTCGGCGTGGTGACTGTCTCCCTGCAAGTCGCTCACAATTCTGGCGATGACCCCCGAGTTCGTCTGCGGCGACAGCCGTTGGAGGCAATGAAGAATTGAACGTGACACCGGTGACTTATTGATCTTGGGGTCGATTGGTGGCACGCGTAAATTCAAGGCGTCCCACCATTTCGCGAGGAGCTTCTGGCAATGGCATTGAAGTGGCCGGTATTGACAACACGTGCCACAAATGCAGCATGGGCTTGGGGCTCACTTTGGCTGGGGAGGCCTTGTCAATCGATCGGCTATGACGTTAGACCATCGTCCCGATGGTCGATGCAGTTCGAGTTCGTGCCGCTTTCGGTAAGGGTCGGATGACTCGTCGATATCGCGACTCATCGACTCGGCCTGGCTACCTTTGTGCGGAAGGCACTGCAGTGACCACAGACGACCAACTTGGGGCCGTATCATTCGATCGGATGCGCAATATTCTCGTGCGTGCTGCCGAAGTCAGGGAGAGTGAACAGCAGCAGGTTTTCGATGCTCTCGACGACATCTACGCCAGACTGGCTCCCGTCGACTCACTGGGTGCCGTCCGCAAGCGGGTTTCGGAGTTGCCTGATCGGACCGAGGTCGACGTTCTAGCCGGGCGTTTGGATGACACGATGTCTCGGCTGGAAACCCAGGACAAGGCGCTCGCCGAGGTCGCTCGTGGGGTGGATGGTCTGGCGGCCAACATGGGCAAGCTATTCGCGCAGCTGGACGGCAGGCTCGACGGTGTCGGCGCCCGGTTCGAAGGTGTGGCAGGGCGGATGGACGGGCTGGAGGACAAGCTCCAGAGCATCCACCGCAGGCTCGACGAGCTCGGCGGCCGTCTGGACAAGCAAGACGGCAAGCTCGAGGCTCTGCCTGCAGCTGTTCACGGCCCGGTGCGCGAACGTGTCGAGCAGGCCGAGGTCGCGCTGCGGGAGCGCATCGACGACGGTGACGGCGAGCTGCGTGCTCGTATTCGTGAGTTGGGCGGCGCCACTGAGGACAGCATCGGCCGGAACGCCGAGGAGCTCAAGTCCGCAATGACCGAGGCCGCTGAGATGGTCGACGCCTCGGCTCGGCTCGACACGCTGGCTGGCCGGCTGGAGCGGTTCACCCGGCGCCTCGATGAGCTGACGGGTCACTTGACCAATGTGGAGGACGGAATCGCCGCGCGGCTCGGGGAGCTGGAAGACTCGTTCAAGGGCGCGCTGTCGAACGTCGATACAACGCTGAGCACCCGGCCGGACGAGGAGTCTGTGACTTTGCTGGTACACAGCAGTAACGAGGAATCCGAACGGCGTATCGGTGGCCAGTTGGACGAGGCGATGGCCACCGTCGCGGAGTTGATGCTCGGTGGTGGGGCAGGGTTGCTTCCGCGGGTCGGCATGGCGTCGGCATCCAGCTCAGGACAGCCACTACGTGCACGCAACGGTCGCGCATTGAAGGGCACCGGCGGGAGCCCTAGGCCGGCTGACGACGAGCCTGCCGGAAGCTGACCTTGCGGGTCTTGGCGCGGGCTGGAGCCCCCTGGACGAGGCATAATGGGCGTTCGGCGGGGCGGCTCGGAAGGCTGAGCGTGGGATTCAGCGGCGTTGGGCACGGCTGACTCGGGCGGTTGGTTGGCAGAATATAGGTCAACAACCCGCACTCGTACATCTTCTCGACCTACGGCCGTTCGCCAGTCAGCTCGGAGACGTCGACCATATGCTGCCCTTTTCGTGTGCATAGTCTCGGCGACGACAGCCTCGTGGAGTTCAACTATCGCTCGCCGGCAAGGCGCTGTTTCGGCTCGACGTCGCCGCGGTAACCCAGGCGATCTCACCGTCCAGCGCGGAGTCCAACATACGCTTGGCCAGCTGCTACAGCACCCTATCCTCGCCTGTCAGCTTTAGCGCGCCGGCCTTGGTGCCCTCCGCTACCTACGCGACTGGCTGGTCATCCCGCCCGTCCAACACGGTCTCGGACTTCGAGTCCTCGCCGTTCTCCCCGTCAGACATCACGTCGGTCGTCAGATTCACTTGCATGATCGGGAGATACACCGTCCGTCTGTGGTCCCCGCCACAGCGAGCGGATTCGATCGGCCCCCCGGCGGCCGCTTCGCCACATTGCGGAGTCGGAAGCTGCTCTCCGTGAGATATCTGTTGCGCGGCCCTGGACAGGTGGGGCGTTGACCATCCAATCAATAGTTCACGTCAGAGTAGTGACCAATTGTAGTCGCGCAAGCAAATTCCGCGTATTACGCTTCTGGACCAGCAGACTGGCCGTTGAATTCGGTTGCTCGGCCTGATTGCTGCACTCCCTGGAGTCGGTGGAGTGCGTGCGAGTCGTTCGGCGGCGGTTTCTCTCGTACTCGGGAGTGAGCGCCCCTCGGCTCGGGTTTTGCGGGAGGTTACGTGAGTCCGTTGTGGTCAACCGGCCAGCAATGGTCGCTGCTGATGCCAGTGCTGGTCGCGTTGTTACTGAGTACCTTGATCGGCCTGGAGCGGGAAGCGGGTATGAAGTCCGCCGGCCTGCGGACGCACGCGCTGGTCGGAGTCGGATCAGCGGTTTTCATGCTGGTGTCCAAATACGGATTCGACGACTTCTTGACCGACGAGCGCGCGTCGCTCGACCCCTCCCGGATTGCCGCACAAGTCGTTTCCGGTATCGGTTTTCTTGGCGCCGGGTTGATCTTCGTTCGGCGCGACGCGGTGCGGGGGCTGACGACTGCCGCGACGACCTGGGTTACTGCCGCGATCGGGATGGCCAGCGGAGCCGGTCTTCCAGTGCTTGCTACTGCGGCGACGATCGGGCTTCTCGTCGCGACACGTGGATTCACTCGCTTGGCGGCCTTCGTAGCGAGGCGCCGACGTGAACCTCCGGTGCTGAGGCTTAGCTATGACGACGGGCACGGTGTGCTACGCGCTGTCCTGGCAGTCTGCACCGGCAGAGGTTGGACTATTCGGGAGATTTCCATCGAGAATGAGTCGCCTTCGACCGAGGGAGGCGCCTCGGTCGTACTGTATCTGGACGGGCGCGGCGACCTTCTCGACTTGACTGAGGACCTATCCGCACTGGTGGGTGTCCGGAGCGCCGTTGTAGGCCGGGACCGCCAGCTACGCGATTGAGCTCGATGTCCGGCCTGCCGGCCCTCGGTTTGCCCGCAGTTCTCTTCGGTGCAGGCGCGTGTGCCCCTTCAGTCAGACGCACGTAGTGTTTTGGCGACGCGAAGTTGGTTCTGTCGCCACCCGGTAGCCTCGAATGCGGCGATGCGTTCGCCGAGCTGGCGAGGAAGTCGGGCAGGCGGTCGGCTGTTCGGTGCGCCGTTCAAACCACTTTCACGAACCCGCTGAAACTATCGGCTCAGCCGCGGCTGGTAGGGAGCTTCGCCGACTGTTGTCGGTCGAGGTAGGGGAGGCCACTGCGAACCCACCGCTGGGACTTCCGAGAATGAGTGCCGTATCCAGTTCAGAGGTCAGGCTTGCGCGGTGTCATTCGTTCGGTCTGCCTAGGACTGCAAGCGTCGCCCCTGGAAAGGTCAGGATGTCCCCTAGGTTTCTCGCACTCCTAGGGCGCTCCGCTTTGGGAAGGGCTAGCCGAACGGGAGGGTCAGCGACTGGACAAGATCCTCGGTTCTCCTCAACTGTCGGTCAGCAAGAGAAGCGCCCTTCGTAGAACCGAGATCGACCAGCAGGCAGCACGTCGTCCGATTCGATCAACGGGCAACGTCGGCGGCAAAGTTGATTGAAGCTGGCGTCATGAATTACATGTCCAGCGAATGAAAGAGTCATGAGCTAGCGTCTTGAAGACGTCAATTTTTCAACATTACTGTGATGGTTTTCACCTGGATATAGTCAGAGAGCCGCGGCATGTGATCATGTCGGATGATGTCAATCTCTGATTCCGGGGCGCCTCATTCGGACGACCTGAAGTTGGCCGTCCAGTTGGCCGATACCGCCGACATGATCAGCACGTCACGCTTTTTCGCGCGCGATCTGACTGTGTCCCATAAACCTGATCGCACGCCGGTGACCGATGTCGACGTCGCCGTAGAAGACGCGATCCGTACGGTGCTTTCGGCCGAACGGCCGGACGACGCAGTATTCGGAGAAGAACGCGGCGGTGACGCGGCGGGAACCGGACGGGTCTGGATCCTCGATCCGATCGACGGGACCAAGAACTTCTTGCGTGGCCTGCCTGCGTGGGCGACGCTGGTCGCCTTGGTGCAGGATGGCAGTCCAACACTGGGGATGATCAGCGCTCCACTGCTGGGGCGTCGTTGGTGGGCATCCTCTGGTGGTGGAGCGTGGCTGCACGACGGCTGGGGCGTCCGACGCCTGTCTGTTTCGGGAGTGTCACACCTCCGGGACGCTTACCTCTCCACGACGGATTTAGGTTCTTGGACCGAGTACCGCTCGCGCGAGCGGTACCTAGCGTTAGCCGATGCCTGTTGGGAAGCGCGGGGCATCGGCGACTTCTGGCACCATTGCCTTGTAGCCGAGGGCTCAGTCGACGTCGCGGTCGAGTGCGCCGCACAGTCTTGGGACCTTGCGGCTGCGCAGGTACTCGTGACGGAGGCAGGCGGGCGCTTCACCGACCTGAATGGAGAGGCTCGTCACGACAAGGGGTCTGCTATTTCGAGCAATGGTTTGATTCACGATGAGGCACTGGCCCTGCTCAAGATGTGACGCGGGACCGGGCTTGCCGGCTGAGACGAGCCATCTTCGCCGGGACGGTCGTCTCGGCGAGACTCTTCGCGCTGCGACCGCCAATCTCACGCTCGTCGGCGAAAAGTGCTGCACATCCTGCTGGCCAGGGGCCTCAGTGGCCGGCGCTGCGCCGCCTTCACCTGGTGCGAAATGACCGCCCTGAAACGCTTCGTTTACGGCAGCCGGTGCAGCGACGGTCCGTTTGTCGCCCGCGGCCCGGGCTTCGTGCAGTGTTATCAGAGCTTCGGCCAGGCCATCCTGTACCACTGCCCAGCCGAAGGCTGTCGTCGGACATCCCCGTGGCGCGCCAACTGCGAGCGGCACCTCTCCGACGATCGCGCGGACCGCGTTTTCGCGGCCTCGGGATCGCGGTCGGGCCGGACGGGCGCCTGGTCGCCGAGAACGTGGCCGAGCGCGAAGCGTTCAAAGAGCTCGTTGATCGAGGCCCACGTGCTCACCCTGTTGCTCGGCCGGTTTGTCACAACCGCGGCGTAGTCGGCGAACGATGTCCCGGTTCTGTCGGCCGCCCATGTCCTGTGCCCATTGCGGGGGTCCCAGTGGAAGAGGTTCGCTATCGGCGCGATCCCTTGTCGTGCAGAGCATCGACCAGCCGGTCGTAGAAGCCAAGGCCGACTGTGTTCGGCTTGCGCGATTTGTTGGGGATTGTCCTTGACCACGAGGTGGTCAGCCGGTAGGCGTCAACGCCCAAATCCACCATCAGAGCGATGTCCTCGGCGAAGCGGTTGTAGTGTTCGCACGCCACGTCCGCGGTCGACGAGTTTCGATGGCGCGCTCCCGACGGCCGAACGTGTCTCACGCAGAGGGGGTGTTCGCCCGTCCTGGTCGACCGCGCCCTCGGCCTGATAGGCCGAGGATGCGATGCCTCAGACGCACCCCGGTGGGAACCGCGCCATCGCCATCCTCCGCTCAATCATGAATATGATTCATGACAGTGTGGATCGGACGACCGTTTCGAGTCAAGCCGCCAGTGTGATCGACCGCCCGACGACCAGACCGCCTGCAGCGATCTCTGCCGTTGAGCCAGCCCAGAGTCATGCCACTGAGCATCGCGACGGCCACCTGAGCGAGTATGTCCGCCCGGCATGGTCCACTGTCGGCCCACCGCAGCGGCTACCTTCTCCGGAATTTGCCGCACCCGGTTCAGCTGCTTGCGATGGAGGCGATGGGCGATGTCGGCGAGTTCCGTCTCGAGAATCGCGGAACGCCCTAGCACCGCACGAGCCCCGGCAGTGGTCTCCACGTGCAGTTCACACGGTCGCGGCGATCAGGGTCCTGCTTCGAGCCGAAGCAGTAGGGCGCCAGTCCCGGTGGGACGCGGGCCTCCTCGCTGGTGAGCCGGTGACTCCCTCCCCGGGTGGATAGCGCTGTGTTCGACGTGGTCAGTGCCTCCTGCGCGGCTCGACTGGCACTCGGCCCATGTCGCCCCGTTGGTTCCGAACCTGTCTGGACCGTTGGCACGGACGGTTCAGAGCACCCCTAGTCACTGGTTGGGTACTTCCCCAAGGTATGCCCGACTAACTCGTGTCCCGCGGTCGCACGCCCCCGAGGTGGCTGGCAGTCGACCGTCGGACGGAGCGTGAGCGACCATGCTGCACGGGGCTGTTCGCCGCCATCGATATCTACGCCTGCGACCACCCGGACGGATGATGCGATTCGGTCCGGGGCGGGTGTGCGGTTAGCATCACGCGCCGAGCCGACTGTGCGTGATTAGGCGAAGGATGTGGCATCAGGTGGGACGTCTCGTGTGGCCGGCGCTTGACAGGGCTCGGTATTGGCGGACGGTTCGCACCGGTGGTCGCGCCTTGGCGCTCGCCGCCGCAGGGATTCTCGGGGTCGTGGTCGGAGGCGCCGTCACCCCCGGGACTTCGAAAGTCCTGGACGAGACAGGCGACCTCCTCCTGGCGCTCGTGTATGCCGGACTGATACTGCTGCAGACGCTACTGTGTCTGCACGGACTCGTGTTCCGCGCGGCCGGGATGGGATTGCGGCAAACGTGGCCGCTGACCGTGGTCAGTGCCTTGATCACGATTATCGTGGCAGCCGTCTTTCAGCCGGTGCAGAGCCCTGCTGGCTCCATGGCGATCGTTGGCCTGCTCTTGCTCGTCTTGGTGCGCAGTGGGTGGGTCTGGGTCGCCTTTTCCGGAATAGGCCTGCTGGCCCTGGTGGCGTTGTTGTGGTTGTGGCCAATGCCGGAGGCCACGATGCCGGACACTGACGCGATCGTGCAGGGTTCGGTCTTCGTGCTGGTGGGCGGCGTCGCGACGCGAGCGACGGCGTGGCTCGTGATTCACACGGTCGAGTTGGAAGCGGCGAATGCCGAGATCGCGCGCCTGACCTTGCTGCAGGAACGCACTCGTATCTCCCGGGATCTGCATGATCGGCTCGGGCATAACCTCGTGTCGATCATGTTGCGCACGGAACTGGCGGAGCGATTTGCGGCCGATAATAGTGCGCAGTCGGAACGCGAAAGCAGGGCCGCGCACCGGTTGGCGCGGCAGACGTTACATGAGATGCGCGCCATTGCCCACGGAACGTTGATCGCAGATCTGGAGGCTGAACTCGCTGCGGCGGTCGACCTGCTGGAGTCGAGAGGTGCTGTATGCCAGATCAGGGTCGGCGAACTACCCCAGGGTGAACTGGCCGAGGTCCTGGCTTGGGTGACTCGGGAAGCGGTGACAAACATTCTCCGCCACAGTCACCCCGTGAACTGCACATTGGAAGTGGCTTTGGTCGGAGATCGGTGTGAGTTCATGATCGACAATGACGGGCTGGCCGCATCGGAGTCGGTCGTAGCGGGGCACGGCTTGTCCGGTATCGCCGAACGTGTCGAGCGCGTCCACGGCGTGTGTGACACCAAGATCGTGGGAGATCGTTTTCGCCTGCGTGTGTCGCTGCCGGCGACAGTCCCCTCGTTGGGGGATGCGAAATTTCACGACTGACGACCGTCGCTACAGGACACTCCGCTGTGGCGCGGTCGCGGTGTGTCCAGCTGAGTCGGCCCCGGGGGTGCAAATGACCACCGTCGGGTAAGCATGGTGTCTCCTGAGGTTTGCGCGGACCGAGTCCGCGTTGACAGCGCGCCACTTGCATCCGGTTAGGCTGCAACCCAGAAACTTGAATTGCTTTCATGTTGTATCTATTGTGGCCTTCGGCACCCGATGGCGGGTCACTTCCTCACACAAGGCGGGAGGCGTGCATTCCGATGCTTCGTCTGCTGACGTTCAACGTGCTCCAGATCCCGCTGGTCTCGGCTTCGCCAAGCGGTCGCCGCAGAGCCGCTCGCGCCGCCGAATTGGTGCGTGTCATCAGCCCGGACGTAATCGTGCTGAACGAGGCATTCGGGTTGTCGGCAGCAGGGTGGCTCGTTTCCCGGCTGACGCGCCAGGGCTACCACACGTCGCCGCAAGTCGGCGCGTTTCGAGGACGGCGAGGCTGGGATGGGCCAAAGGACTCAGCCTCGCTTGTGCGAGGGGTAGTGGGTGGAGGGGTGCGGGTGCTGAGCCGATATCCGTTCCGATGGCGCGGCCAGCACGTGTACCGCGCGTTCCAGCCGAATACGCAAGACGCGTTCTGTGCGAAGGGAACAGCTTTGGTGGAGCTGGACACTCCTGACTGCCGGCTTTGGCTCGCTGCGACCCATTTGCAGGCTGATGAGCCGCCGACGCCGTTGTCCGCTACCCGGGAAGTGCGCCTGAAACAGCTCAAGGAGCTGCGCGACTTCGTCGCGAGGACCGCGCCGCCGACAGCACCGGTTCTGCTGGCCGGGGACCTGAATGTCGAGTACTACGCAGCGAACTCGCGCGGCGTTCCTGGCAGGCCCGGACCGGACCTGGCCGACGCCGCCGAGGTCGTTGGCGGCCGCCTTGAGCCGGACGGCGGCATTCACGAGTACACTTTCGACGGCGGAAGTAACCGTCTTGTGGCACGGTCACAGCCGGACTACCGCAATGTGCTGGACTACGTGGGGTCGATCAACGAAAACGGGCGGCGACCGGTTCCGCACATCACTACGTCCACAGTCGCGTTCGGACATGGGCAACCAGCGAGCGACCACTATCCGGTGCTGGCGAACGTGACTTTGGAGTCGGCGTGACCGCCGGAGTGGCAGGCGCCGGCCACCGGTCCGCGTTGGACGAGCCCGTACGTCCAGTCGGTCGTACGTGGGCGCTCTACTGGACATTAGCGAACCTAGGCCTGTTTCTCGCCAACTACGGTGCTCTGCAGATCGTGTTGCCACGGCAGGCCAATATGATCACAGGCGAGACGAACGCTGCGGTGACCGCGCAAAGTTGGGCCAGCGGGTGCGCCGCGATCGTGGCGGTGGTGATCTCGATCCTGGTCGGAGCGCTGTCCGACCGCACTCTGCACCACACCGGGCGTCGACAGGTCTGGGTCGTCTACGGTGCCGTCTTGTGCGCCGGCGCACTGGTCTTTCAGGGCATACAACAAGACATCGTGGGTCTCATCGTCGGATGGAGTGTCTTCACAGCAGGGTTCGCGGCTGTCACGGTCGCGTTGTCTGCCGCGGTGCCCGACGACGTGCCGGTCGGCCAGCGGGCCACAGTCTCAAGCTATCTCGCGGTAGGCACTGCGGTCGGCCCGCTCGTCGGAGTTGCCGCGACAACCTTTCTGCTCGCCGGCGTCCTCGATGCCTACGCCGGGTTGGCGTTGCTTCTCCTGCTGTGCGTACTTCCGTTCGGCCTTCTGATCCGGGGCGTCCCGCTGCGGAGGGCGGAACGCCCTCCACTGCCTATCCGTGCAATCACCACCGGAATCCTCGCCCCGCTGCGCAGCTCGGATTTCACCTGGGCGTTGGGCCAGCGGACGCTGCTGAACCTATCCAACGGACTGGCGCAGCTCTTCCTCTACCAGTATCTGAAAGATGTGGTGCAGGTCGACCCCGATTCTGGAACCCTGGCACTACTGCTTTGCTACACGGCGTTCGTCATCATTGTCGCGGTCCCCGTCGGTCGCTATTCGGACCGCTCAGGAAAACGCAAGAAGATTGTCGTGTGGTCGTCGGCGGTGCAGGGAGCCGCCGCTCTGGTGCTCGCTTTCATCCCGACATTTCCGGCCGCGATCGTGGGTGCGTCTCTTCTCGGAATCGGTTATGGCGCGTACCTAGCTGTCGACCAAGCCGTCATCACGCAGGTGCTGCCGGCGGCCGAAGACCGAGGTAAGGACCTCGGAATACTGCAGCTCTCAGTCGCGCTGCCCGCGATCGCGGCGGCGGCGATCGGTGGCGTCCTGATCACCACCCTTGGCGGGTTTGCTGCCTTGTTCTTCGCATCTGCGGCAACGGGTCTGGCTTCTGCCGTCTGCATCTTGCCGATCAAAAGCGTGCCCTGACCGCTCGGCGGAACAAGCACCGCGGCTGAGCATCGATGAGTGCTTGCTCGTGAGCACCGGGAAAAATTCACAATTTCTCGCCAGGTGCACACATTGCGCCCCAGTTCGGGGCAAGATGTGGACATCGCCACTGCCGAAGCCACCTGAAGTGAAGCTGTCGGGCGGATTTCATCCAGGGCGTCACAGCAGCCCGGCTGGCGCGTCGAGTCCTGACTCTCGCGCTGGCCGGGTGTCGACTCCCGCGCCGGGGTAACGGTTGAGCGCGCTGGGAGCGGGTACCCGCCGGTGGGGTTCGGCGGGTACCCTTCGCCGCTGCCGTTCTGCGTCGGCTGTGACACCTTCGAATTGCGCGCTCCGATTTCGGGGGAGACACCAGGCTGCTTGGTCTGGGAGGTAGTCAGGACGCAATCCCGTTGTCCACATTCACTAGGATGAAAATTTGAACAAATTCAGCGTGTGGCTTCGGCGGGGTCGCTGGTGGAACGCGGAAACGCCATCGACAAGATAAACGTGCGGTTGCCATGTGCGGAAAACTTCGTAGCCTGGAAAGTGCTGAGGTTTGGAGGCGCCGATGACCGTTGTCCAGCCAGGGCCGAACCCCTTGGAAGACAAGTTCGATTCGTTAAACCCGGCTACGGGGGAGGTGGTCGGTACGTATCCTGTACATGCGGCCGAGGAGGTCCGCGCGGCGGTGGAGCGGTCGCGGGTGGCTGCGCGCTGGTGGAGCGATCTTGGCTTCGCTTGTCGCGCTGAGCGGCTGCAACGCTGGAAAGGAGTGCTGGCGCGGCGGCTCCCGCAATTGGGTCAGGTAGTGCGCGACGAAACCGGCAAGCCGATAGCCGACGCGCAGCTGGAAAGCGTGGTTGCGATCGAGCACATTGCGTGGGCTGCGAAGAACGCCCGCAAGGTACTGGGACGCCGCTGGCGTAGGCCCGGCCTGCTCACAGCGAATCACATCGCGTCGGTCGAATACCTCCCGCTGGGAGTGGTCGCCGTGATCGGACCGTGGAACTATCCGGTCTTGACGCCACTCGGCTCAATCGCCTATGCCCTTGCCGCCGGCAATGCCGTCGTCTTCAAGCCCAGCGAATTCACCCCTGGGGTCGGTAAGTGGCTCACAGACGCCTTCGCCGAGGTAGTGCCGGAACAGCCGGTTCTTCAGCTGGTCACGGGTTTCGGCGACACCGGAGCGGCGCTGGTCGGCGCCGGTGTGGACAAGATCGCCTTCACTGGCTCCGCCGCCACAGGCAAGAAGATCATGGCTGCCGCCGCAAGCACACTCACGCCGGTCGTGATCGAGGCCGGAGGTAAGGACGCGCTGCTGGTCGATGTGGACGCCGATCTGGAAGCCGCAGCCGACGCCACCGTCTGGGGGGCGTTCTCCAACTCAGGGCAGACATGCATCGGTGTCGAGCGCGTCTATGCGCACGAGCGCGTTTATGACGAGTTCGTGTCGCGAGTCGTCGAGAAGGCGAAGAACGTTCGGGCAGGACGTGACGAGGACGCCCAGTACGGGCCGGTCACCATGCCGTCGCAGATCACGGTGATCCGGCGCCACATCGAAGACGCGCTGAGCCGCGGCGGCCGCGCTCTTGTCGGCGGTGTGGACAGCGTCGGTGACCGGTATGTTCAGCCGACCGTGCTGGTCGACGTCCCGGAGGACTCCGAAGCGGTTCGAGAGGAGACCTTCGGGCCGACGGTCACCATCGCCAAGGTACCCGATATGGATGAGGCGATCGAAAAGGCCAATGCCTCCAAGTACGGCCTGGGTTCCACGGTGTTCTCGCGGTCACGCGGTATCGAACTGGCTGCTCGACTGCGCTCGGGTATGACGTCGGTGAACTCGCCACTGTCGTTCGCCGGTATCGCTTCGCTACCATTCGGCGGTGTCGGTGATTCTGGATTCGGCCGTATTCACGGTCCGGAAGGGTTGCGGGAGTTCGCCCGGCCAAAGTCAGTGTCCCGGCTGGTATTCACCGCCCCGATCACGCTTACCTCGTTCTCACGCAAGGAATCGGCCGACAGACTGGTCGGGAAGTTGGTGAGCCTTCTGCACGGCAAGCGACGCTGAGGAGTAGTCGTGCCCGGATGGCCGCTCGGCGATACAAGTCGGCAGAGGGGCGACAAGGCAGGTTAACCTGGCTGCCTCGAGGATCACCGTGCCAGCTGTCTCGACATCGCACGACGTCAGCCGATAGAGCCAGGGTGGAGAGCGGCTACTGATCGGATCGTGGGGCAGAGCCTGAGGGCGCTGACTGCGCTGAGTTCGTGCACCCACGCCGCGTGAATTATTCACCGCCGCACCTGTAAACATGGGCTTTCAAGTGGTTGATCTATTTTCGCGGGTAGTATTGGTTGGAATGACGGTGAATATCCAGTCCGGAGGCGTGGGGTCTCAGAGGGCAGATGGCATGAGGTCTATCGGTGAGGAGATGCTGGAGTGCGAATTCCATCGGACGTGAAGGACTTTGAGACAGTGCTGTTGAATCTATCCTCTCGGGTGAAACAGCCTCGTGGATTCGCTGCAGCGTACTTGGTTGCCGACGACGCCGTGGCCGCAGTGGAAAACGCACTCCACTCGGCGGGCTTGTCGATCGAAACACATCAGGGTGGATCGACCCAGATTCCACGATACACTGTCACCGGATCGCGTCGCCGAGTTTCGGCGGGTGAGGGGGCT
>Ga0307518_10000142_pt1 | contig 52195 bp, 31 predicted proteins | sample 25_EM_MG_FD_203889 | JGI IMG/M metagenome (GOLD analysis project Ga0307518, IMG submission 203889) | Populus trichocarpa ectomycorrhiza microbial communities from riparian zone in the Pacific Northwest, United States - 25_EM | ecosystem: Host-associated > Plants > Roots > Unclassified | place... | reverse complement strand
CGTTCATTTTATTTATATTTGCTTTGTTTGAATTTTTTTTTAAAATTAACTTTTTTTTACGATTTCACTCTTTTTTGGTTTTTTTCCCCTAACAAATTTCATCTTCATTCTTATAGTTATCACTTTTTTTTTTACTTTGATAATTTTTTAAAATTGGTTCATAATAAGCTTCTTGATTGGATCCGGATCTAGGGTTTCACAGGTTGCGAGTTTTAAAGATCTGACCAAGTTTAAGAAGCTTGTTCGGGCTTGCATGTTTTTTAATTTTCCTTTGCCTAAGCTATTTTTTTTCACGTTATATCCTTTAGTATCTATTTAATTAAAGACTGAGTTTCTTTCTTTTTAGATTGCTTTTAGTGAAATTTTTTATTGGTCTTGAAAATAACCAGATTATTTTGAGTCTTTTTGTTTACCGTTCTTTCTTGGGTTTTTTATTTTGCTAATTCTTAAAATAAATATTTTTTATATTTATTTCATCTTTTAACATTTAAAATGATTTTTTAAAACAGTTTATAAGGTTAAAAAAAATTATATTTCAACCCTTTTATTTTTTTTCTTTCGAATTTAGTTCTTATTTTTTTTATTGCTATTTGTTTTATTTGAGAAAAAAATTTTGAAATTATTTTTATTTTTTAACTTTCTTTGGAATTCTTCACTGATTTTGAAAATGACCTGGGTTTTATCAAGTCTTTTTTTAATTGTTTGTTTGTTGGATTTACTTTGGCTTATCAATATTAAATTGATTGAGAATTGAACTTCTTGATTCAGCCTGAGTCTATGATTTAATGGGTTGTGAGTTTGAGATCTTTTTCCAGGTTTAAAAGGTTCGCCCTAGTTTACTTGTTTTTTTTTTCTTTTTAAATCTAATATTTTTAAAGTGTTATCACTCAATATTTATATTATTAGTGGTTAGAATTTTTTTACTTTGCTTGGCTTCTATATAAATTTTTTTAATCATTCTTTTTGGGTGGTTTCTCTTTTTTTTTTGGTTTATCCATACACCAACCTTTTTTTCTTGGTTGAGTCTATGTCCCGAGCCATATTTTTTTAAAATAAAAATTAAACACACTTGTGTCATAAAGTTACATGTGTTTTTTTAATTTCACCTCCTTTTATTTCTTAATTTTTTTAAATTTTGTCTCAATTCTTTTTATTGTTATCTAGTTTTTTTTAGATCGTTTTTACATTGTTTACAATTTCATCCTCGGTGGGTTCTTTTTTATCAAATTTGATCTCCGTTGTTTTTATTGCTAGCTTTTTTTTTCTTTTGCAAATTTTTATATTTGATACTTTTTCACTGTTTCATCATTCAAAATTAATTTGGTTGGTGATTCGGCTTCTTGAGTCAACCTAGGTTTATGATTTCATGAGTTGCAAATTTTAGAGATTAAACCAAATTTAGGAGGTTTGCTCGGGTTTGCTTATTGTTGTTTTTTACCCTTCTTTTAAGCTAATGTTCTTTTATTTCTTACCCTATATTATAAGTTTTGCTTTGTTATTTTTTTGAATTTGTCTTCTATGGGGTTAGACTCGGGTTCATGACCAGAGTCATTGGTTTTAAAGTTTAACACGATTTGATTTTTGTTAGTCATGGGTTCATGGCTAGAGTCACTGATTTTAAAGACTAACGCAAGTTGACATTTTGTTTTTTTTTATCATTACTTAAATTTTATTTATTTTAATTTTATCATTTTTTTACATTTGATGTATTGAAAACTGGTTTTCGTGCTTTTTACCCTTTCCTTTCAAGTGGTTATTTTTTTCATATTTCTCTTTTTATGAGGTTATCCAAATTTTATGTCCATGATCATAGAGTTTGTGAGTTAACCTGGTTTCACTAGTGTTGTTTTCTCTTTTTTTTTGCATTTATGCTCTTCACATATTGGGCTTTTTGATACTTCAGATGGGCTCATGCTAGGTTCTTTTTAACTTTTTTTTGTTGTCATTTTTTGTCATTTATTTATTATTGCTGCATTCTTTATTCATATTATTTAAATTACCAATTGGTTTGATGACTCGGGTCTCAAATTTCTTTCCCTTAGCATTTTTTTACATTAAAAGAAAAATTGACCGGCTTGCGCTTCGTATATTAAGAATACCAAAGTATATTAAAATGCACATAAGCACATGGTTAATACATATAGAGAAAATAGGCAGCAACAAAAGATCTTATACACCATGATAAAAACCAAGAAATGCAAAGTAAAAAAATGAACAAACTTGCGGCCTTCTAAAAATACAAACTAATCCACCAGAAGTCAGTCCTCTTACATTAAAAGGAAATTGTAAATGTTGAATGTGAATGAAATGGTGGTTGACATTATTTAATTGGGAAAAAAAAATGTTAACGACCATAAAAAAACAAAGGAGTTATTAAATTTTTAAAAAAACAACTAAGTCAAGTATATGCAAGTTTAATTGAACGAAAGGGGTTTTATGGGTAAAGGTCAATAATAATTCAAAAAAAAGTCAACAAGCTCTACATGAAGCATTTCAACTATTAGCTTAACATTGCGGCAATTTTAGGAAAAGTAGGGTGAAAAAATAAACGAGACACCAAAATAATAGCGACAAATGCACATAAATAAGTTAAAAGTAGTGCAAGAGGAGTTAGGCAGTCAACGGAAAGAAATTGCGAATCCAATCATATGCGAGTATAAGTAAGAGAAGCAAAGATGTTGGTATAATATAAAATAAATCATACACCTGCCCAATCCAATGTTGTTGGAAAAAAAAAAAGAGGTAATAATATTAAGTAAGTGTAGTGGGGGTGTGACTTTCTTGAGAAAAACAACCAAAATGGAAATAATAAAGACTAATTTGTTAGGTAAGTTAATGGGTTAGATTCAATGTGTTATTCCATGATTAAGACAATACAAACACCTAAAACACCTAAAAGGAGGAGTGAATGGGGGTATGTAAGGCAAAACTATAAATTAAAAATCTTTTTACCTAATAACATGCAATTCTAAACACTCAGCCAAATACAAAAGAAATAAATAATATAAATGCGATAATTAAAGAGTGAGAGTTTAGAGAGATTGAGGTTGATGAATTTTATCTACAAGTTGCAACATATTATGTGCTTATTTCTCTTTGTGTGGTTGAGTGACTCTCATATTAATTTCTCGATTGAAATTGCAAACTCTTAGAAGGATTGATCAACTTTGCTTTGATTTATACTTCTAGTTCGCGTCTCATTACAAGCGTGGGGTGAAGATGATCAATTACATGTAACTTTGGTTCTTGAGAGCAAGATTCTTGCTGGATCAAGTTGTAAACTTTTCTTCAAACTTCAAATTAGTAATCTAAGAGACAATTCCACATCAAATAGTAATTAACAGGACATGGATCAAATGTTAAGGAAAAAATAATTAAAAGGGTTATCCTAAACTTTTAAAGGGGTTGATGCAAATTTTAAAGGAAAAAAATGGTCGTTGGTGCCAAACTAGAGGTGCATTTAGTGCACCCTTCGCGGGGGGCTCCAAAATCTTTCAAACACTATCATAGAAGGCGATGTTTGGTGATTAAATGTCCCCACACTTGTCGTCCACTTGTTAGGGCATGCAAAAAAATTTTAAAATTATTTTTTAAAATACAAAAATACCCCTGAGTTATCTTGATATTAAAAAACTATGATGAAAAGACAAAAAAAAAACTTGAAAAATAGTTTTGTTAATTTCAAACCCAAGTATAATTAAGTAATTTAACTTCAATAGAAAATTAAAAAAGACATAAAATCCTCTGGGTTTAAGCCCTTTTTTTTTTGTTCCGGGATATTTAAATAACTTAACTGTTTTTTTTTTTTAAAAGACTAATCTACCATAAAATAATTTGAAAATGACGTTGAAGAGGATATGTATTTTTTTGTTTCGACAGTAAGAATATTATACCGAGCTAGCTTGTGCGTCAACAGAAATTCAAATTTTTTTAGAATGATTTTAAAAATATATTCTTCACATTGACATGATAAATTAAAAATAATAATAATTACTAATACTAAGATTTAGATTTAAAAAAAATAAAAGAACTTTCTTAATTACCGAACAATTTCATAGGAGGTAATGGTTTACAGTTTACAATACGGCGATGATTTGGTTTCAAGGACAGTCAAAATCGGAAATTGCCCCCTGACGACCCCAGGGGAAGAAAACAATAATTACATGAAAAGATGAGTGGTCACCACCACTACCACCACCTTGTAAAAATGTATGACGACCCAAAACAAAAACGCCAACTACACCATTAACACCACAAAACCCATTTTAGGCAACTAATCCTTGCACCAGGAAGAGGGAGATGTATTTTCATGCCTCTTCTAAATACAATCATGGTAATTACATTACATTACCTTACCCATCCCCCTCTCTCTGTGCATTACCGTAAGGTTATAAAGACAGCTCAATGCAAAAACAAAGAGAGAGAGGGGGAGAAAACGACTTGTTATTATTCACTAGAATGGCATTGGTTACAATCAGAAAATCATACACCACACCCAATAACCCAATTGAGTTATAGAAGAGAGAGAGAAAGGGACTCTGAGAGAGTTGCAGGTTTTATAGCAGAGGTCTCTGACAGTAAGAGAGTATATATTTTAACTTTATCTATCAAATAATTCTCTCTTACTCTCTCTCTCTATATAGGAGCTAGCTGCTTGTTCTCTTTATGTTTCTCTCTTTCACACTTGTATCTTTTTGGTACTGATGAATACTCAATGAGTCTACTGTTTTTCTTAGAGAGATAGAGAGACTTGTGTGTTGCCAGAACGATGTGATGGAACGATATAAAGCCAAGCCAAGCCAGACTGAGAGCTAGTCATGTTATAACTACATTACATAAGCCCCAAAAGCAAAAACTTATTCAAAAAGAAAATCATAACCCCATTTGCATAAACCCTTCTCTTTCTCTGAAAACCTTGTATTTTCATTTCATTGTCGGCGACTTCTTCTCAATGAGAGCTTAAAAGGGTTTCTTCTTTCTCCAAGTTTTAAGTGACGGGAATGGTTATTTTGGCTGCCTAGAGTGGTTAAGTTTGGAGGAGGGGGGTTTTTGAACGATGGTTGTTCTCAAGTGAGCAAATTTTGGATTCTCTTTTTTGGAAGAGCAGTGAAGTGATGGCATTTCGTTTGGAACTTGTCCTTTTTGCTCTTCTTCTCTCTTTGGTTGTTGATTCTGTGCATTCTGATGATGGTGAGCCTTGTTCTTGTTGGTTATTGGGGATATATAGAAAGCAGCGTAGAAAGTAGTTGAATCTGCATTGCTATTTCAATTGTTTTTTGAAACTAAAGTACACAGCTTTGTTATTATTTTAAGCTTTTACTCTATTTGTGTAATTGTTTATACCAGCCAGAGAGCCTTTTTTTAATGATACAGATGGTCTTGTGGACAATATGCCACTTCTTTTTTATATCTTGTCCTTTTAAAAATTCATTCAGTTCGTGGCATTTTCCCCCCCAAAATCAAGACTTTGATAGTGAGTTTGTTTAGGTTTTATTGTCGAAGGTTGAGTTTTTAATGTTAAAGTGTGGTTCCTTTTCTTCCAAAAAACCAGGGTTTAGCATTTTCAGGGCTCAATCGTTTTTGTAGTATGTGATGTATATTTCTTGCTCTTCAGTGAGATTGACACTTTTGATTCTATTTGTTGAATTATTGAAGGAGCTACGTTATTGGAGATAAAGAAATCATTCAGGGATGTGGATAATGTTCTGTATGACTGGACAGACTCCCCATCTTCTGATTATTGTGTTTGGAGAGGGGTCATCTGCGATAATGTCACCTACAATGTCATTGCACTGTGAGTTTGTTTTCCTGTTCCTATGAAAGCTATTGCCATTCTTAGTAGTAATTAGTTACATTGCGTTTTTATTCATGTTTGGCCTTTTCTGTTGTTATAGTAATCTATCAGGTTTGAATCTTGAAGGGGAGATATCACCTGCAATTGGAAATCTCAAAGACCTGACCTCCATGTACTGTTCCTCATTACCGTTTTTCTATTTTGTAGTTATTTTGTTGTGCTTTTATGCTAAGCCTCCATTTGTTCCCCTCAAAATCCTCGGATGGAAAATCTTCCAAGGAAGTGATTTGGTAAATTGGAAGAAACATGTTTCAAAACCTTTTTTTATTCTCCCCACTCTCCCATTCAAAGAAATGGAGTACGCATATTTGTTTCTTATGAGTGCGAGCTAGGGTCAACATTGATTTTATAGTGTCTACTTTGATCAGTGATCTCAAAGGAAATCGTCTCTCTGGCCAGATACCTGATGAGATGGGTGACTGCTCTTCTTTACAAGACTTGTAAGTTTTGTATCTGAAAGACAAAACCACAATATCACTTCAGATATGCTTGTCGTTTGTTATCTCAGTTTAATATTGATTGCATGGTGTCACCAGGGACCTCTCGTTTAATGAGATAAATGGAGATATACCATTTTCAATTTCCAAGTTGAAGCAACTTGAATTACTGTAAGTAGCTTTTCAAGCTTGCGTGTTCTTCTGAATCTCTCTATTGTTGGAATCTGAATTTTGCAACTCCATGGATTTTCAGAGTCTTGAAAAATAATCAATTGATCGGACCAATTCCATTGACTCTGTCACAGATTCCAAACTTAAAAGTTTTGTAAGATTATCCTCCCTATATTTTGTTTTCCTATTTTAATGATCAACGAGCTAAAATCGATACATCCCAAATTACCGGTTTCAGAGACCTGGCGCAGAACAGACTCAGTGGGGAAATACCAAGACTTCTTTACTGGAACGAAGTTTTGCAGTATCTGTGAGTGAAACATTTGATGTTGTTTGAAATTTCCTTTCTCGTCTGTTGAAATATTTTCAGAACATATTAATTGATCTTATGATATTTTCTCATAAATCTTGATGCTCCACATTTTTTAGTGGCTTGCGAGGAAATAATTTGGTGGGTGCTCTCTCTCCTGATATGTGCCAGTTAACGGGGCTGTGGTTCTTGTAAGTTTTCTTAGTATATATTGCTCTAACATTAATATGACAAAAACTCTTTGCAGCTTTCAGTGTGTTGCCTAACTAGGTTCCTCCTTTTATTGTAGTGATGTAAAAAACAACAGTTTGACCGGCAAAATTCCTGAGAATATAGGCAACTGTACTTCCTTTCAGGTCTTGTAAGTGCTTTATCCAACTCTATGAACTCATATTCTTCTCGCACTTTCTGTGGTTATTTGAGAGTTATAAGCCTTTCCTTTTATTTGGCAGGGACTTGTCCTTCAACCAGCTAACAGGAGAGATTCCATTCAACATTGGATTTTTGCAGATAGCTACATTGTATGTGCTTGCAATGTTTGTATTTGGTTTACAGATTGAGTTTTAATGGGATGATTTCCAGTTTATTAACTATTCTAACAACTGATTTTGATGCTAGATCATTGCAAGGAAATCAACTGACGGGGAAGATTCCACCAGTGATTGGTCTGATGCAGGCACTTGCTGTATTGTAAGTGCTATTTATTGACTTTTTTTTTGACACCGAAGGATTCTGAGTTTTGTTCTGTTATCATTTATTTTTCCTTCTTCCAGTTATCTCTCTCAATTTTTTTCTGAATGATTTGTTCATTGTATGTTGTTTTCTTGTCTTAAAAAACCAGAGATTTAAGCTGCAACATGCTAAGTGGACCAATTCCTCCTATATTGGGAAATTTAACGTACACAGAGAAATTGTAAGTACGTGCTTGCCATTCTTAGAGTTTATGATTTATAGGTGCAACTTGAACAGAAAGATGAAATATGGTGGAAACAGTTGCTAGTATGTTGCACGTGTCTATGATGTTAAGTTGCAAAGCTTGAAATTATTGTGATACAGAACTGTCGTCAACTTTTCATGAACGATTATTTTTCATGTCTTCCGTGATGCTTATTCCCTCACTCCTTGTTGAATGCTATGTATTAATTGGAATGGCCAAATTTTATAGGTATTTGCATGGTAACCAGCTGACTGGATCCATCCCCCCTGAGCTTGGGAATATGACAAAGCTTCATTACCTGTACGTACTCTTAGATGCTACTTTCTTTGGTCTACTTCGTTGCTACAGTATAAATGATATTCTTCTAGAGTTGTACTAGTCCCATTGTCTTGCGGGCTGGTCGAATTTTTTTAAAACATAAAAAGAACACGAAGAGTGATTTTTGGCAATGCTATTAAACCTGAGCAAGAAGGTAAATCTTGAAATCATTTGACCTAGTTCCTTGCCTAACTCGGGTTTTTAATTAAACTATATAGTAAATCGATTCATTTTATGGGTTCAAACCCAACTTAGATAGACGACAAAAGCATGGATCAACATAAAAAGAAAACCAAGAGTTTTTTATTTAGGTATTGAGAGATGATATATTGGATGATCCGGACCACATGCGACAAATTAGATGCTTGCAATTTTGAGCATTGATCTTAAAATATATGTTTGTTTGAGATAATTTTAAAGAAAGCAAAATAAAACCATTCATAAAGTCTATATCCCAACCAATCCAACATGAAATGATGAAATTAAAAAAAAATGATAAATAGTTTTTTTAATTATTATCAACATTAAATAAAAGATCAAATTGCTCCTATGATAATGATTAACCTTTCGAAGTCAAGTTTTAAACGCTAAATGTTTTTAAAAAACCTTAGACCCAAGTTAAATGTTTTGCATTTATAGGCATCCTAGTAAACTTTACTAAAAAGAATAAAACAAACAATATTAATTTTGATCAATTAAAAAATAGTTAATTCATAATAATTTAACGAGGGTGAGTTTTCCGGTAAATTTTATTTTTCAACCTATGGTAATTAATCCTGCGATCTTTCGAAGTCTCAACTTGAGATATTGACAACTTCGGTTCAATTAAGAATTCAATCAATTTAATGTTAAATTATAAAATTAAAAACTAAAAAAAGAAAAAGCTAAAGGAAGGAATGAGCTTCCAATATAAAAATGGTGAAATTGAAAAAGAAAAGAAAGAACGAATATTAAATCTAATAGACTAAAAAATTGAAGGTGAATGTAATTGAAAACAAAACAAAATTTGATAAATAATAGAAATAAAAAAATGAGGGACAAAATTAAAAGAAAATAACTCGAAGGACTGATATGAAAATGTGGAGAGCCAAGCACATATTTCTACTAGGAAAGAAAGAAGATAAAGAAAAGGATGAATCTAATGACATTTTTTATCATTCAAGTTAATCCAAGTTAGCCACATGTGCTGCCTGTAGGTAGCAGCTTTGTTCGTATATTTTTTAACTTTTTAAAATACTATGTTGCCCCCAAGACCCAAACATTATTGCAAAAAGCCATTTTGAAATGATGAATTGGCTCGAGTAAAGCTTTTGAAAAATTAAATCCAAGGGTAAAAGTCATTTACCATTGCAAAAATATGAAATATCTTAAAAGACTCTATTAAATGATTATTAGCTTTTAAGGACAACAAAGTCATTTTACTGTATAAAGAATGGTGAAAATTCTAAAATGTCCCTCGAAAATTCTAAAATGTGAAATGAACCAAATGAAAAGATCATATTACTTCTAAAAAAACAGTTTATTGTTATTTTTTTCGAGGATAAAACCGTTAATTTGCTATTAGAATCCCCAATAAACAAAGGTATTTGTACAATTTCCCTAGTAAACAAAGGTATATGCACAATGTTTTTCCAACGTGTTTTAGCTCTCTTTAATATAATGCTCGTTGTAGAGTGCCACCAGCATATTGTTAGTGTAACTTATTACAAGCATGGTCCTGAAGCTTCTTAGTTCTCATAATACTATATTGTATTTGCTTGCCCATATCAATGAAGGCAAGTATTCTTGAGATAGCAAGTGTAAAATCCTAGTGAATGATGTGAAAATTCTCCTTTCCTTCCCAACGTACTGAGCTGTTCATCACAGTACCTTCTGCTCATGATGAATGTAGAAATATATTGCTCTCTTAAGTGCTTTTTTGTGTTTACCAGGGAATTGAATGATAATCAACTCATAGGGAACATCCCACCAGAGCTTGGAAAGCTCACTGATTTATATGATCTGTATGTTCTGATATCCTTGAGTGTCTTTTCTTTATTTCTTTTTTTATATTATATTAACTAGTGTGATGTTCTGGCAGAAATGTCGCCAACAACCACCTTGAAGGGCCTATTCCTGATAATCTTAGCTCATGCACAAATCTCAATAGCCTGTAAGCAATTTGTATTATTTCTGACTCCTAATAGTTTTAGCCATTTTAAGAAATGACTCTTGACCATTTCATTTGATGTCAGCAATGTGCATGGAAACAATTTGAATGGAACCATTCCACGTGCTCTGCGAAGGCTCGAGAGTATGACAAACCTGTGAGTGGGCTCTCTAATCGTCCAACTTTGTGATGAATATTTGATCAAGCTGGGTTCTTTTAGAAATATTGATTTAATATCACTCATCAATATTTTCTCAAGTGAATTCATTTCCTAATTTTACATTATTTTGTTTCCTGGCCTTCCTCAGAAATCTCTCTAGCAACAATATTCAAGGTCCTATTCCTATTGAATTATCTCGAATTAGTAATCTGGATACTTTGTAAGTATTGATTGTTCCTATATTAAAATTTCCTCTTCGTGTATTCTACTTCTATAACTGAGTACTTCTTCCCTAACCTGATCAATCTTGCACAGGGACATTTCCAATAACAAAATTAGTGGATCCATTCCTTCTTCCCTTGGTTACTTGGAGCATCTTCTGAAGCTGTGAGTTTTCTTTCTAATCTTAAACCTTTCGAGTTCAATGCTAAATAATTTCACCATCTTAAAATTCTCTTCGCTGATACATGTTGGTTGTGCAGTAATCTTAGTAGAAATCAACTAACAGGTTTTATTCCAGCTGAGTTCGGAAACCTGAGAAGTGTCATGGAGATGTAAGGAATGATTATATGTTGTTGTTGTAAATGTACTCGAATTAAGATTAGCCCATTCTAATTGTGTTTCATAATTTCTCCTTGTAGAGACCTTTCAGATAATCATCTCTCAGGATTGATTCCACAGGAATTAAGTCAAATTCAAAACATGTTTTTATTGTAAGTTTTGCTGATGTCATTGTCATTTGTTGTCTTCACAAATTTTTAAGAAGACGACGCCCTATCTTGAATGCACCTTTAAGCTTTGGGTTATATGATGGTTTGATATCAATATTGTCAATGATTTCAGTTAAAATTTCTGTCATAAAATGCAGGAGGCTGGAAAACAATAATCTCTCCGGCGATGTAATATCTCTAATCAACTGCCTCAGTTTAAGTGTCTTGTAAGTTTACCATAAAAAGTTTTACTTTCTTCTGAATGATGCTTGGCTTTTACTGTGCTTTAAGATGGTATGATTCAAATATTAACTTATTTAAACCTGTCTTGCTGAACCCGTGCAGAAATGTATCCTATAACAACCTAGCTGGTGTTATTCCTACAAGCAACAACTTTTCAAGGTTTTCACCTGACAGGTTAGAATATCTGACTGTAAACTTTTCAAAATTCTAACTGCAATTTTCTAGTTTGCATTGTAATTATTTTCAGAAATCGATTGACATTGTTTCAATTCAAAGCTTGAATTTATTCTGTTTTACCGTTAACATGTCTCTTCTAATTAACATTTCAAGACTTGCATCTAACTGATGTATCCTTCTGTGGCAGTTTCATTGGAAACCCGGGTCTTTGTGGCTATTGGCTCAACTCTCCATGCCATGATTCCCATCCAGCAGAGCGAGGTATTCAGATGTACAGTTTATCACAGCACCATGGAAATATCCTATGAGTTAGACTAGTCTCTTTAATTTCATGTATTAGAAGTAACCATCCAATATTCACCAAAACAATGCTCCTAGGTAAAGTCCTGGAATTTGATTGAGACTTGATGGGAGTCCAATACCAGCAATAGCAGTAACCTTGTACCAATGTTTTACCATGTTGGGAATAACACTTGGTACCCAAGTACTGAGTGTAAGATATAACTTGTGACGGTAATACCTGTTCTGCTGTTTTCATCCTGACAACTGATCAGTTTATATGAGATAGGAATTTGAATGTATTTGTGCCTTTCAAAGGCAAATATTTCCTTCTAAACATGAAATCATCTTCAGATAGTACCATTTTTTTGTTTGATGCAGCCACAATTTCTAAAGCAGCAATACTGGGGATTGCTTTGGGTGCCCTTGTAATTCTTCTCATGATCTTAGTAGCAGCATGTCGGCCACATAATCCAGCACCTTTCCCAGATGGATCACTTGACAAACCAGGCATTTTCTTTCTCCTTTTATCATAGTATGCTAACCATGTTTGATGATTTTTTACTATGGCGGAGTTTTGTTAGTCTGAAATTTCCCATTGAAGGAAAATGAATGTTCCTCGACTTAAACTGAAAGATCTGAAACAGCTTAATAATTCCTTCTTCGGGAGATAATTTTGACGGGTGAAGAAAATTGCAAATAAAATCAACCACATGGAATCTGCATATTGTTTAATTTGGTTTTTGCACAATCTACTTGTGATTTAAGAGTATGATAGTCTTGCAGTTGAAAATTATGCCTGGCTGCTAACTCGTGTTTGTTTAACAAGCAGTTAGTTATTCAACACCAAAGTTGGTGATCCTTCACATGAATATGGCACTCCATGTGTACGAGGATATTATGAGGATGACTGAGAATTTGAGTGAGAAGTACATAATTGGTCATGGTGCATCAAGCACTGTTTACAAATGCGTCCTGAAAAATTGCAGGCCAGTGGCTATTAAGAGGCTCTATTCACATTATCCCCAATGCTTGAAGGAATTTGAGACAGAATTGGAGACAGTAGGGAGCATCAAGCATCGGAATCTGGTCAGCCTTCAAGGATATTCCCTGTCACCTTCCGGGAACCTTCTTTTCTATGATTATATGGAAAATGGCAGTCTATGGGATCATTTTCATGGTGAGTTTAAGTTCATTCACAACTGAGTTCTCTCCTTGCATGCACCTACGAATTTTCTTCTAGATTCTGATATTTGTAAGTACTGTTTGTTTTCAGGCCCCATGAAGAAGAAAAAGCTTGACTGGGATACTCGCCTCCGGATAGCACTTGGAGCAGCTCAAGGGCTAGCATATCTACACCATGATTGTAGTCCTCGCATCATTCACAGGGATGTGAAGTCATCAAACATTCTACTGGACAAAGATTTCGAGCCCCATCTCACTGATTTTGGGATTGCTAAGCGCTTATGCGTGTCAAAATCCCATACTTCTACCTACATAATGGGAACGATTGGCTATATAGACCCTGAGTATGCCCGCACTTCACGTCTCACTGAAAAGTCTGATGTGTACAGTTATGGGATTGTTCTACTTGAGTTGCTAACTGGAAGGAAAGCAGTTGACAATGAATGCAATCTTCATCATCTGGTTTGTCTTCTATCCATCTCTGGTATTCCCTTGTTTGACATCTTTTGTCTTACAATGGAGGTTTTGCATCGAGCAAAAGCTTGTCACAGAAAGAAATGGCACTACAAAAATATTTATCAGTCCTTCGGAGTTGAGAGACATACATGTTCGAACATGCGTCATTCCGCCTTTTAATTCATTCTTAATTTGATGTACTGTTCATTCATCTTGTTAAAAGTATAAATCTAGCTTATTGCATTACTACTTTGTTTTGAAAATAAATATTTTGGTAATTTCTCTGACATTTTGGTTTCTTATCCGTGTCAGATTCTGTCCAAGACAGCTAACAATGAGGTCATGGAAACTGTTGATCCTGAGATCACTGCCACATGTAAAGATCTTGGAGCAGTAAAGAAGGTTTTTCAACTTGCCCTCCTATGCACCAAGAGACAGCCAACAGATCGGCCGACTATGCACGAAGTGACACGCGTCCTGGGGAGCCTTGTGCCACTCATCACACCACCCAAACAATGCACCCAAGCTCCACCTGCCCCACTCCCATCTGCGAAAGTCCCATGCTATATCGATGAGTATGCGAATATCAAGTCTCCACACATTTTGAATTGTCCCTCCATGAGCACTTCAGATGCCCAACTCTTCCTAAAGTTTGGTGAGGTAATATCCCAGAACAGTCAATGAAAAGAGGGTGTTAAATTGTGAGAGTATGGTATAAACATCCCAAAGCAGAGCAGTATCGAGCAAGTGTTTCAATGCTTTTTCTTATTTTTGTTGGGGTTTTAGTGGATGACCAGTTAGTGGAAATTGTGTACAAAGATTTGGATTCCAATTATTGTAGCTAAGAAAAAGAAAAGACAGTACTTCTTCACTAGGAAATTAAAAAATGTTGCAATTACAAGTTCATGTGGTTGTGTGTGTGATGTACTTTTATTAATCATGTGAATAGTTCTGTCAGTCTCAGCTGTAGGACCACGAGAAGCTTGGTGGGGTTACAGCCTCAGGCTCTGGCATCTGAGAAGTGGATGCAGCAGTGCATTATTTGCGTAATCAGTAATAATTCACTGGGGAGCCTTAACTGTGCTGTTTCGTACACCTTTTTAGATGTTGATGTTTCGCAGTAATAGATGCTAGCTAGCCCACTGAATCAATGGGGTGGCAATAATTTTTGCAGGGAGAAAGGCCTTTTAGGAGGCCTTTTATGTTTCCTTGCATAAACTTCGGCCGGCCGGCTGACCGACCTGAGACCTGGACTGATTCGGATTTGTTAAAAAACCGGCTGATGTAACAACCCGGCAAAACCTAGTTGATCTCGGCGGGTTGATCCATGACCCGGGCAAACTCGGACAAGACCTGGTTTTTTTCTTTTCAAATGTGGTTTTTGTCCTTCGGCCTCCCATCTTATTTCATCATCTTCTCTACAATGAGTTATTGTTAGCAGCAGCAGAGAGGAAAGGAGAGTGAGGGACGTTGCCATTGGAGGCTGGTCCCCTTTGTTAGTGGGTGGCGGTTCTGGTTTGGCCAAGAGATGGAGGCGACTGGGAAAGAAGAAGGAAGGGGCTCTCTAGTTTTGGCCAAAAAACCAGGGGGCTGAGAGAAGGATGAGGAAAGTTGTGGTCGGGCTTTTCATCCCATGCTGCTTGACGGAATGCCTTTTAGAACAAGGGTAAAGAAAGAAGGGAAGAGAATGTATTTTATCTTCCAATTTTTTATAGTCAGTCACTCATGACAGCTGTTTTGGCCAAGCAAAAAGGGAAGTTGTGGCTGGTTTTGGGAGAGAAAATCTAAAAGCAAGGGGAGCGGCGGAAAGGGAAGCTGTGGCTGGTTTTGGGATAGAAAATCTAAAAGCAGGGGGAGCGGCGGCTTGTTGTTTTATTTGGTAGAGACAGGGAAAAGTTTAAGTTTTGTGTGTCTTTCCTTTAAAATTTTTAGTTGACCAGAAAATATATTAAATTGCAACGTGGGGCATTCCTCATAGCTTTTGGAGCCATTTGGCTGGGAAAGGTAAATTACAAAGTTGTTGTGAGAATATTAATTTTCTTAGGTGTTGTCAACAACTCTCAAAAGAAAAAAAAAATGAGTGAATTTCCAGGTTAATTCATAAAACCCGAGACTCGGCCTCTTGACCGGGTTTAATAATTATGATTCTGGGATCAAGAAAAGAACAACTTATTGCTCCCTGCGCCGTGTGGCTTCAACTGTCACCGAAGATTTACTTGCATGCAGTTTATGCTAAATAATACTATCAACACACTAGGCCAACGCTGAATTAGGATAAAAAAATTCATCAAGGATTCAACTCGTCAACAACAAGTTTTTTTCTGTTGTACACTGCTTCCTTCAACCAGTTTAATGTTGGACTGATAGATTATTTCCAACAGTATTCCAAGAGAATTTATGATTAGTTGAAAAATAAAATCACAGTTAAGACAAACTTGATAGGCTTTGCAAATTAGTTTCCTTTTTTAAGATGTCTACCGTCGATAGCGATTGTTTTTAAAATATTTTTTATTTAAAAATTATTAAAATAATATTAATTTTATTTTTATTAAATTATTTTTTATATGAGCACACGAAAATGATTAAGAAATATTAAAAAAGAAAATTTAAGCAAAAAACAATTTTAATTTTTTAGAAACACCGCGTGGAACGCAATTCCAAACAGCACTTCATCAACTCAATTCTACACATCATGTTCATGTGAAATTAACTTTGTTGTTTTAGTTGAAGATGTGAATTAGACCGGAAAATAACAAGGACTGGAATGAGCTTGAATATGAAGAATTTTGATTTTAAAGCACAAGGAGTTTGAAGAAATGGAGAAAGTTGGAGGATGGAAGAATTTCTTGAAGATGGAATGGCTGTGCTTGTATATATTGAAAAGTATTGTGCCAAGTTTGCAAAAAACAAATACAGATTAATACAATTATTGAGAAGGTGCAGAGTAATTTCATCATTCCCATCCCTTCACTTCTATGCTTTCCTTTTATTATGAGAATATTCAAGCCAGATGAATAGTGTTCTGATATCTGAAACTTAAACTGGAAAGAGAGTTGCTCCATCACTAGATTAAATAAATATTTGTGGATTTAAGTTTTCGAGAAAGAAAACTCTGGGTGTGAAGGCACACCAAAGAGGATAGAAACACTATAAATCGATTTGTCTTCCTTCTTCTATAGTCTTTTTTATTTTATACTCTATTTAAATCTTATTTTCCTTGTTTAATTAAGACTAGTTAGGTGGCTCGCGCTCCGCCGCGGACCTGCTTTTTATTTTCATAAAAAATATCAAAAAAATCTAAGATTCAAGAACGTTGAGTCTGGCTGCAACGCTAGACTTAACAATAATATAAATAATAATATTTCACTTGTTTGCCTAAATTCTTATATTTTTTAATATTTTTTAAAAAATTATGGTTTTTCTTCAATAGTAATAATAGTATTTTTTAATATTGATAATAATTTTTTAACACTATAAATCAAATCTATGGTTGTTTTTCAATATTAATAATAATTTTTTTCAAATTTATTAATTATTTTATTAATAATATTAATTATAATAAAATTATAATATTTGTAAGAAAAATAATAATATTTTTAACATTAATTATAATAAAAATAATAACATTTTTTATATTAATACTTTTAATTATAATAAAAATAACAGTATTTATAATACAAATAATAATATTTAGAAACCTAAAACCCTAAAACCTTGAGTCCTGACGCAGGACCCATTAGCCTTGGGTCCTGACGTCGGACTCAAGAGAATTGGTTTCTGACGCAAGACCCATTATCCTTGGGTCCTGATGCAGGACTCATTATCCCTGGTTCTGACGTCGGGTCTAAGAGAATTGAGTTATGACGGAGGACCCGAGAGAATTGGGTTTTGACGGCGGACCTAAAAGAATTGAGTCTATACGCTGGACCCAAGAGAATTGGGTCCTGACGCGGGATCCATTAGCCTTGGGTCCGGACGCGGATACCTTAACAATGAGTCCGAACCCAGGCGTGCTGGTCTGCACCCAGCGCGCTGGTTTGCTAACCTGTTTGCCTGGGTCTGCCCCTAGCACCCATGACTTGGCAGTCCCATTATAGGTGTTTACAGCCTGGGGCATAACCCCACCCCTTGTAACCTTTGGAACTCTTTGTGGCAGGACATGATAGCCCGATCACCATGTGCCTGCGGCCTCGCCAATGAAAAGTTGCATAGCCATTGGAGATCATTTTCCTATCCAATGAAAGAACAGTAGACTAGGTGATTTGTACAAGAGATACCGTATGAAAATTGATAGGCTCTGATTTATATCCAACGTCTCTTCATTATTGAGTTTTGATTAATTGGGTCCCTCTGTTACTAATGTGAAATCCCTTTGCCGTGTATTCTGCACCATTTGAGTTCCCTGCCCTGAAAGATCGGTAAAACTGATGACTTGTAATGGTGAAAGCGCGACCAATAACAATTTAGTACATTAAAATTATTTTTTATTAACTTCTAAATTTTTATTAAAAAAACAAAATAATAAAATATTTATTATTGATTTAGGATGGGCCTGTCATTTTTCATTATTTTTATTTTGTTAGCTAACTGTTTATTTTTTTTAACTTTACCATAACAAGTGCTTTAATTTTTTACTTTATTTTGAAAAAATCTTTATTTTCTTACATCATCCATTTAATTTGTGTATTTTTTATAGCTGCGATTCTCTAATTTATTTTTTCATCGCAATTTTGATTTTACTTATTCAAGATTTTATAATTTTTCATAAATCTTATATTAATTTTTTTGTTTGGATTTTGAAAATAAAATAAAAACTTACAAAGAAAAATAAAAAAATAAGCATAGATTAATATTTTATATTTTATATTCTATTCTTAAAAAAAATTAAAAAAACCAAAGTAAATAGAAAATCTTGAAAATAATTTATAGCGATAAATAAATAAATAATTTGCAAAAAAATTATTTTTTCAGATTTTTTAATATATATTTTAATTTTTTTCCATCAATATTTTTTGAATTTTTCAAAAAAAACATCACACTTCTTATGCGACATGTTGTCGACTTAATCGATATTTCATGTTAAAATATTTAAAATATTAATATAATAGATAGCAGAGAGAAAACTTAAGATCCATTTGTTTTTGTATTTTAAAAGTATTTTTGAAAATAAAAAAAATTTCTCTTTCTTTTAAAGTAATGTTTTTAGTATTTTCAAATCGTTTGAAAGTACTGATGTAAAAAATAATTTTTTTAAAATAAAAAATATTATCTTAATATATTTTCAAGTAAAAAACACTTCAATAAGCAACATTACCATACTTCTAAATACCCTATCATATTAGTAATAATAAAGGGATCCAACTGATCAATATTACCTATCTTTTTATTTTTTAAAAAACTCCAAGACTTTTAACTCATGCATCTTATGCACTTTAACACAGAACTTGAAATGTTAAAAATACAGCACACTTCAATCCCTAGTTAATTTATAGTAGTAGAAGCAGACTTTAATTCCTACAAGCTGTTTGTTTTTGTAATTAAAAAAAATATATTTTTTTAAAATATATTTTTTAATATTTTTAAATTTTTTTGATGTGCTAATATTAAATATATTTTTTAAAATTATTTTAATATATTTTTAAATACAAATACTTTAAAAAATAACCCTTAGTATTCTATAATAGCTCTGAAAATCACTAAAAATTGGTCTGTAATTTTCTGCACGACAAATACGACAACATTTCGCACCCCCACGGATTTTCATTTCACCCGTCCAAGAAAGCAAAACCTCACTCACACTCCAAGGCCCAACCCAAGGCCAGAACATATCGCAGCAGCCAGTCAAATGGCTTTCTTTTCTCCGCTACGAGCGTTAACATCAGGGCAGGAAGCAAGATACCCACATGTCCAAAACAGCAGTGTTTGACGTGTCATCTCAAAATACTCTTTTAAATAAATATTTAATAAGAAATTTCCTCTCCTCCTTTTATTTATTTTTGGACTTTAACTGTAGAGCACCTGTTAGGGCGGGAACCCAAAACTTCACCCAAAAGAAATGCCAGTAAGTCTTCTCTCTCTTCTTCTAGGGTTTCTCTTTCAAAATATAATTTCAAAATTTTCACCTAGGCTTTTTGAATTTCACTGATTGGTGATCTCACAGGAGCCCAAGATGAATCTGCGGAAAGGCTCAAAAGTATGGGCCGAAGACAAGAATTTGGCATGGGTTGCTGCTGAAGTAACGGATTTCTTGGCCAAAAAAGTGCAAATCCTTACTGTTACTGGAAAACAGGTGAAATCTTGGTGTTTTTGGTGGTTTATTGAGTGGATTTTGTCTTGTTTTTCAAGTTTTTGTTTTTGGTGGTGTAGGTTTTGACTGTGCCTGAGAAATTGTGTCCGAGAGATGCAGATGAAGAGGAGGAGCATGGAGGTGTTGATGATATGACTAAATTGACTTACTTGAATGAGCCTGGAGTGCTTTATAATCTTCAAAGAAGATATGCTCTTAATGATATTTATGTATGGACTTCACAATCCGTGCCTTTTTTTTTTTGTTTTTTCTTAACAAGTGTCTTTTTTTGCGTGTTTAATGAATGTCTTTCGTCAAATATGGTAAATTGTAAGATTAATCATGGTGTTTTTTTGAGTAAGCTTTGTTGTTAGTTGTGGTTTTTGTGATTGTTTGAATTTTAGGTATTTTAAGTTAATGTGGTATAGAGGGTACTTTTTTTGTCAAGTGTATTTAAAATTTGTTAAATTAGGTGTCTGAATTATGAGCTGGCACTTGACATGTCGGGTCAAGCGTTTTTGGTGTGAGCAGCTCTTTGTTAAGGTGCTGCTGACTAATGATCAATTTGAGTGCTTTGTGTTTTTTGGTTAATCAAATCAACAAAATAAATTTGTTCAATTCTTGAATTAATTTCTCATTAGGCATGCCGCGCTGTCCTTTTGGTATTGAGATCATGGTATGTAAATGGATAACGTGATGCTCAACATGCATTTAAGTGATTTTTTTTTGGCCCATTTAACTATGCTTTTATGTTGTGGACCGTATTGATGAATAACGTCTTTTCTTAGTTGGGCGTCATTTAATCAGTCTATGATTTAATACCGAAACACTGTAATCTAAGTTATCATTTGTTTTGTGATGATATTTATGTGACATATTCTGCATTTTGTCTTTGATAGACGTACACGGGAAGCATTTTAATAGCGGTTAATCCATTCACCAAGCTTCCTCATCTGTACAACGTGCATATGATGGAGCAATATAAGGGAGCTCCATTTGGTGAGCTAAGTCCCCATGTTTTTGCTGTGGCAGATGCATCATACAGGTATGTTGTATTTAGGATGTTTTCTTGAAAATTGAGAGCTGATTTGAGATATAAATCACTATCATATAAAGGTATTTAGTGGCTTCTTTTGGGTTTAAACTCCAGAGCTATGATGAGTGAAGGTCGAAGCCAATCTATACTGGTTAGTGGAGAAAGTGGGGCTGGGAAAACTGAGACAACAAAATTGATTATGCAATATCTCACTTTTGTTGGTGGCCGAGCTGCTGGTGACGACAGAACAGTTGAGCAGCAAGTCCTTGAAGTAAGACTTACACATCCTTTCCTCTATTCTTTGTCCCATTTGCCGCTAGCCCCTATCTTTAAAGAAGAGAGTGCATATACTCACTGTAAAATTATAAATTTACTTTTCGGTTATGTTTCTCAGTCTATATATGTATGTTCCCCATATTCATCTATCCTCTGTTAATTTTTTCCCCTTTTGCTGGAGAAACATTAACCGGTCGTTGACTTGTCTTTAACTTGCTATAAGGTGATTGGTGAAATCTGTCTTGGCAATTTTTTTTCATCTCTGTGTCTTTTGTCGAGGCTGATTCATCCTTTTCATAATTTAGTCAAATCCACTCTTGGAGGCATTTGGTAATGCAAGGACTGTTAGAAATGACAACTCAAGGTGAGATGGAGTTTATTTTCCAAATATACTCTTGCTTTTACCAATCTGTAGCTCTAATTGCTAACCTGTATCTGCTGCCAGCTGTTCCTTTTCTTCCATACTCAAATAAATAAATGTTCTGTACATGATACTTCAACTGAAGAACATCAACTTGGCAGAACATGGTGATGTATTGTATTTTTTCTCATCACCCGTGGTACCATTTTTAATGAATGAGCTTGTAAACAAAATTTTGAAAAAAGAAAAGAAAACACGGCATGTGAAATGCAGACATGGGGAGAAAGCTTTAGGATAATGAAAATATCTGAATCTTAGCTGAATACAACCATGAAGGGAAAAAAATATTGAAGGATTGGAGATAGTGTGCATCAAATAAAGTCTTATTCAGGAAGAAATTTGATTAATTTCCACTATTGGTTTTATATGATTGGATTTTTGATTACCATATCTTATATCTATTCTTATACAACTTGTTAACCTGGCAATCCCAATTGTCCATTGAATATATTTCAAGCTTTCTTAAAATCTCATTCTTTGTCTCGACAGTCGCTTTGGCAAGTTCGTCGAGATCCAGTTTGATGCAACTGGCAGGATATCCGGTGCTGCGATTAGAACTTACCTTCTGGAACGATCTCGTGTAGTTCAAATAACAGATCCCGAAAGGAATTATCACTGTTTTTATCAATTGTGTGCATCTGAGAGGGTACGCTCTCTTCCTTTCCTATCCTGTATTTTCTGTTTAGTGTTGTGTGGTGATGTTCTTACTGGCTGAGTCTTTGTGAGTTGTGTTTGCAATATGGTGTTTTGTCTGTGATGGTGTTTTTATTTTCTAATAGAATTTTAAAGCTTACTGATATGTCTAGGATGCAGAGAAGTACAAACTGGATAACCCGCATCACTTCCATTACTTAAATCAAAGTAAGACATATGAATTAGATGGGGTGAGCAACGCAGAAGAATACATAAAGACAAGGAGGGCAATGGATATTGTTGGTATAAGCAATGAAGATCAGGTTTAAGCACCATAGAATGACTTAGTTCTTGATGTGTGTTTCTTGCTTTTTCTTGGATTATCTTGTTGGGATGCTATCATACTCATTTTGCGTTTGCCATGTTATTATTAGGAAGCTATATTTCGCATCTTGGCTGCAATTTTGCATCTTGGGAATATTGAATTTTCTCCTGGCAAGGAACATGATTCTTCCACTGTAAAGGATGAAAAATCTAGCTTTCACATGCAAATGGCGGCTGATCTTTTTATGTAGGTGATTGCATTAATTGCTTGGGATTTTTTTTTGTTTGAACAATCTTTGACATTCCATCAGCATGGAATCAGTTCTCTTATTTTTTTTGAAGTTTGGAAGTGAGCAAGCTAAATTTCTCATATTGTGTTTTTGTGTATTTGGACGTGAAAGTGCTAGATAAAATTGTTTTTCACTATAGCGATAGAGAGGAAAAAACTGAACTTTTAAAAATGGAACATAGTCAGAAAATATTGGAACTATTCCTCTTATGAATTTTGTTTCATTAATCTATAACACATTTATTCTGTGGAGCTTTGCTTTCAAATATTGAAAAAACTATCAACTTTAGAATAATCAAGGGGGGATGAATACAAGTTGTCTGTACGGAGTTTGGCAGTGGACATTCCTGCCTGTAATGATTTTTAATTGCTCATTGGCTTTTAATTTAAGCTACTAAATTACTTTTTATAATCAGGTGTGATGCAAACCTCTTGTTTGCAACATTGTGTACTCGTACAATTCAAACCCGTGAAGGAAATATTATAAAAGCTCTTGACTGTAATGCTGCTGTTGCTAGTCGAGATGCCCTGGCAAAGACTGTTTATGCTAGGCTGTTTGATTGGTATGCCTATTGTCACTGTGCAGAGAATAATTTCTTTATATTTTTTCCATAGTTGTCATAATTTAAACTTGTTTGGTTTTGATGTTTCTTTAGGCTTGTTGAGAAGATTAATAGGTCTGTCGGGCAGGATCCAACTTCCCTGATACAAGTTGGAGTATTGGACATTTATGGCTTTGAATGCTTCAAATATAATAGGTAATATCTCATAAATGCATTATCCTGTTTCAATTGTGTCTTTCAGACCATTGCTATATCTTAAGGTGTAATCTTATAGGAAAATTATTTATTGAGCTTCTCATGTTGCCTTGAACTTGTTTGGTGTTTGGAAGTTATTTATGTTCATGATTTTCACACGCAGTCAACTGTTCTAAAGAATGTGTTGTGGAATGCTGTGTGTCTCGATTGTAAGTGATTAACTTTGTATTGTGTGTCACCTTTACTGGCAGTTACCCTATCAGATTGTCACTTCAAAAGATTTTTCTAATGTTGTTTTAACATTCTTTCTAATGCCTTTTTGCATTTTGCATCTCCATTGCAATATTATTGGCCTTGAGTCATGTCATTTTTTCCTCTGCACTAATTTGACTTTACTATTGTCATATATTGTTTTCAGCAGCAATGCTTTTGTTTTTAACTTATGTCTACTGAGTGATTAATGTTTTCTGTTCTGCAGTTTTGAGCAGTTTTGCATTAACTTTGCAAATGAAAAACTTCAGCAACATTTCAATGAGGTGTGCAATGTTGTCTTTTGTGATGTGATGGCATTCACTAAATTTATGCTGTCTCATTTCCTTCTTCCCTCTGTTTCAGCATGTGTTCAAGATGGAGCAGGAGGAATATAGAAAAGAAGAAATTAATTGGAGCTACATTGAATTTATTGACAATCAGGATGTTCTGGATTTAATTGAAAAGGTTTTTCATCTGTTTCCCCTCTGAAAATATTGTTTTAGTTAGGCTAATCTGTTATTTCCCGAATTTGTATGCAGTTTTCTGCTGATTTCTCATTCTCCTTCTTACTGATAATAATACTTTGGATCGACTAACAAATTTAGTCCATGTTTCTCTTTTATATGATGCATTTAATGATACATGATGCAATGCTTGCGATTGAAGATGCTACAAAGACAAAGAATGACTTAGTAGTGAGTGTTTGATGTTCTACCATTTTTGTGATTTAGCTAGATAATCACTATAGCATCTCCCAGAGATATTAGGATTGTGGGAAAGGACTTCTTTCAGGAACAGATATTATGTACTGCAATAAATTTTAGCATGTAATTATGTTTTTTGATGAATTTAGATTAGCTTATATGTACACAAAAGGGACAATATTGGCATTTAAATTTATATTGTTTGACTTGTAATATCCGAGCATATCCTTGTAGGGATCTACCCCCTCTATTTCTCTATCTCTCTCTTTCTTGTGCTGAAAAAATTAAAGGAAATTGAATGTTTGCTGGGGAATATGTTTCATGTCTGTAGTTCAAGTTTTCTTTTCTTTTCTTTTCTTTTCTGTTTCTAGATATGCCACCTATTGATTTCTGTTAGTCTTAGACTTATGTTATCGTGTACTTGTTTGCAGAAACCTATTGGAATAATTGCTCTTTTGGATGAAGCTTGGTACTGTTTGAGTTCTTCCCTATAAATTGGTGCGTTTTCTATATGAAATTGCTTAAGTGTAGTTGATTTCATTTTTTTGCAGCATGTTCCCAAAATCAACACATGAAACTTTTTCAACCAAGCTATTTCAGAATTTCCGGGCCCACCCAAGGCTGGAAAAGGCAAAATTTTCAGAAACGGATTTTACCGTTTCACATTATGCTGGCAAGGCATGTTATTCGTGACTATATTACTTTAAATAGAACTTGCAAAGTGAAAACTTTTACAAAGAACTGTTTATTTTTCTGCAGGTTACTTATCAAACAGACACCTTTTTAGATAAAAATCGTGATTATGTTGTTGTAGAACATTGCAATCTCATGTTGTCTTCGAAATGTCACTTTGTTGCTGGTCTTTTCCCTTTGCCTCCTGAGGAATCTTCAAGATCTTCTTACAAGTTTTCATCTGTGGCCTCAAGATTTAAGGTAGAAAACTTTTACCTTTCTTCCATTATCATTGTAGTATTATGCAGTTTGGTTAGTTGTTTGCAGAATAGACAATAACAAGGAGCAGTGAAAGAAGAAACAACTCTCATACCGCTTCGACTGTTGACTTTATATTAAGATGCTTTAAGCAAATTAATGATAATAGCCATGATGATATTTTTATGGATATAACCCTTGGGTTGAGTGAACCATAAGGCTTCATGTATGGTTTTATAGAACAAGGCATTGTCCCTTTCTATGGTGAATTTTTTTTCCAGATTATGCTATAGTATCAACATTTTTTGTTGATATGGATTCGTTATGCATGCTAAGCAGTTAAAATTGTGTTGAGTGGATGGCTAAACCACCAAAAGGAGAGAGGGAGAGAGAGCAATGTAATCTGAGGAAGAAGCTTATCACTTCCCCTTTTTTGTTCTTTGATTGTTTTGGATTCATTCCTCTGTTTCTCTTCTTAATAGTTTTGGAGTGGGAATTTTTTTTTTCACTGATGTTTTTCTTGTTTTTTCCATTAGGTTTCAGTTTGCACATTAATGCTTGATTTGCTGTTTATAACTTGTTAATGTTGATGCTGTAAATAATTTTATTTTTTGGTTTGCAGCAACAACTTCAGGCTCTTATGGAGACCCTTAATTCAACAGAGCCTCATTATATACGTTGTGTGAAGCCGAACTCTATGAACCGACCTCAGAAATTTGAGAATTTGAGCATCCTACATCAACTTCGCTGTGGGGTTAGTAGATCGTAATTGTGTCTATGTTGCTTGTTTAACATCATTTCTTATGCTCACTTGAGTTTCTGCAATTGTATATGATCATTATCCATGATTCTTATGAGATAAGAGTCTTATTTTTTTTATTTGTTCTTTGTTTAAATGGATGGCTTGTGTTCCTTAGATTTTAACTGCACTCATTGTTAGAATTTTCTAGTTTGTTCTTTTTTCCCTTCATTTGTGGCTGATAAAGTGACTGCTCGCAAGTGTACCTGCTAAATATTGTCGAGTTGTCATGATCTTGGAATTTTCAGCAAACATGTTCATTTTTTCTTGTTGAATTCTCGTGAGAGCAATGAAGGAATTAAACTTGAATATTTTCTACAAAAATACTGGAATATTTATTAGCATTGGTTGGTGATAGAATGAAGGTAAAATGAAGACCCACCAACTATGAAATGCTTGTAACTGTTGTAAGAGATCCTTCCATGTATTAAAAGTTTGATTTACACCCCTCCATCGCAGAAGCTGATTGTATTTTAGATCCTTCTGTCAAAATTAACCTATTTTCATCCAATAACAAATGATAACATGTCAAAAAGAATATTGTACTCTCTTTTTCTAGACAAACACACACTCATGAACAACAATACCAGATTTTACACTTTCTCAATATTTTTTTTTATAAAAAGAAAATTATATTGGTAATGGAAAGGTACACTTTTTTTGTGCCAACAATAACATAAAACATAATGGAGGTTGTGATAGTAAAAGACCATTGTATTCTTTTTTTCCTAACAATATGAATCCTAATGATAATACAACATAATTTAGAAAAAGATTCTTATTGTTGATCCCAACCAGTATGAGACAAAAACTTGCTCAAAATCACTTCCTAGGATTATAACTGTAAAATTAGAAATCCAGATGGAAGGTTCAAATACTAATTGTCTGGTGGAGAGTATAAATCAAAATTTTAAAATTTATGGAAGTTTATCTGCAAAAACCTCACTCACAAAGATGTGCAGATGCTTTTACCTACAAAAGAATTACATGTTCAGTTGCCCAAAAGTTGACTTATATACAATGTGCACCTTGTACTCACAAAGTGGTACTGTGAGCGTAAGGCGTGAGATCCAGTTTACAAGGAATGGCTCTGGGAGTATAAGAAGTCTAATTCAACTCATGCAAGTCTGGACATATGAGTGTTAGATCTATAACTTAGTCCACACAAGAAAAGCTATGGGGAAGATGATGAGTATAATTTGGTCCAAATGACACTTGTTAAAGGACTTTAGGATGTATGGTTAAATCCAGTGAAGAATGGCCCTGAGTGAGACAATGATGGCCGGGGTTGTAAGATGCGTGTTCTAGATTACATGAGAGTGGCCAATGTATAACCTAATTCAAGCAACAATGACCATGTGATTGTAGATGTAATGACTAGTTCAAGCAATTTGATAAAATAGTTTACCAGCTAGTTGGATATGGGAGTTTATGGTTTTTGATCCAGGCTTTAGAAAATAATTCGTGAAGTGTAAGAAACTATGATGTATGGAGTAATCATTGATGAGCGGTGATAATCCATGTTACAATGCTTGTTGAAGTATAAGATACTAGTAAACATAAGAGAGGCCATGAGAGTGTAAAATGTCCTTGCCTAGAGGCCCTAGCCTGCACAAAATTGTCCATAGGAGTGATGTTTATGACATGGTACTTATGAGGATGTATAATGAATATGTCCAAGTCAACTCAAGTGTGGTCCTAGGGCATAAGATGTATGTATGGCCAATCTATGTAGGAATATTCTGGTAGAGTGGGTTATGTGGCCAAGCTCAAAGAAGAGTGGTCATATTTCTTAGTTTAAATGTAATGCAGTCTATATCACTCAAAAGTGTCCATGATAGTTTATTTTGTCTATGATTTATCATTTGTTTCTCATAGAGTGATCAAATTGTCTCTAATGCAACATGTCAAAAACATTGTATAGCCATAAAAACCTGACCGTCTTACTGAAGTAACTGCCATCGGGTTTAGACCGCTGTTTGTGTGGTGACTTGCATCACATGAATAGTAAACAGTGAATATTGTAAAAAAAATGCTTCACCAGCATACAGTGTTATAGGATACCAGAATGCTATGAGCACATGATGCTACTATGACCTGGTCTTGTCTTGAATTGATGGTGATGACAAAATTCATGTCATGGTTGCTTATTGTTCATGTAGAAAAGCAGATGTTTCTTTAATTTTCTTTCATTTACTGTGTGCAATTCATTGTTAGACTGGCTTGAGCTATGCATTTTGTTCTTGCACATATCCATTTATTCTAGATTTTTATCCCACACTGCATGCTGAAAGAGGTGTACTGCTTCTTTTAAATATAAATGTTAGCAAATTAGGTTGATATAATTATTATTATTAAAATTTGGGACAGGGTGTGCTGGAAGCTGTTCGGATAAGTCTCGCAGGTTATCCCACTCGAAGAAGCTACACAGAGTTTGTGGATCGGTTTGGACTATTAGCTCCTGAATTTGATGGAAGGTGTTGTTCTTAATACCACTGCTTTTTCTTGGAAAATCTTTACCAATGATTCTGAAGGATGTAGTTTTTTTGTTACTATGAATGAGTGGTGTAGTTATTTGTTATTATGTTTTGATTTTTTCATGTTTCCTTCACAAAAAGGGCAATAGATAATGGTTAGAGACATAAATTTTTAGGATGATCAGTTGTGTGCGTGCATGCATGAATGCTTGTTTGTGTCTCACAAGTGATCTTGAGAAAATGTGATTTGTTTTTGCACTGTTTTCTCTACCATCTTTTTTTAACAGTTTGTTTGCTGAGAAATTTTTTCCTTTTGCATTTATATTGTACCAAGAAGTTCTACTTTTACTCAGTTGCAGTTATGATGAAAAAACTTGGACAAAGAAAATTCTGCACAAGTTAAAGCTCGACAATTTTCAGGTACTGCTGTTTAAGGATTGGGTATCAAGCTCTGTAATATCATTAACGTTTTGCTTATTTTTGTTATTGTTTCAAGTTCTCTGTTTTTAAATTTATTTTTGTTTGCAGCTAGGTAGGACCAAAGTGTTTCTCAGGGCTGGTCAGATTGGCATTTTAGACCTGCGGCGGGCTGAGGTTCTGGATGGTGCTGCAAAGCGTATTCAGCGTCAATTGCACACATTTATTGCACGCCGAGATTTTTTCTCAACACGTGCTGCTGCGTTTGCAATTCAATCATATTGCAGAGGTTTGCTTTTACTTGCTGCATTTGACCTAGTCTTATTTGTAATGTGATTCGCTCTTACAAAATAGCATTCCCTTCTTCACTCTTCCCAACATAGCTCTTCATTATTTGTGTGACTTTGAAAATGTTATGTTTTATCAATTAGTGTAGCCTTAAAAGGCTGGTTTCAGTTTCATAAATGTTTACAGGGTCTTATCTGTTTGATTTTATATGAGGGTTGTGTCTAGGATAAAGCCCATAGTTACAACTAGTGCCACTACCATGCTTTGTCTTGTCATTCCAGCAGCCTTGCTATTTCTATCAACTAATTTTCTATACCAATTGCCTACTGCATCTATATATATCTAGCTCCAAAACTTTTTTTTGCAGCTCTACTAACTTTCCAATCACTGGCGTTGCCCTTACCTTTATGTGTTTGTTAATGGTTTATCTTTAATTAAACCACATTTTATCAGATGGACATTTCCCTGCATCTTTATTTCTATTTTATTTTGGTTTAGCTCTCTGGGGTTGCTATATAAGATGTATTTGTAGGATGCCTTGCTCGAAAAATGTTTGCTGCAAAACGAGAGAGAGCAGCTGCCATTTCCATACAGAAGTATGTCCGCAAGTGGCTATTAAGGCGTGCTTATTTGAAACTGCTCTCAGCTGCTATTTTCATGCAGTCAAACATACACGGTTTCCTGACTCGCAAAAGATTTCTGCAAGAAAAGAAGCAGAGAGCTGCCACCCTAATTCAGGTAAATTAGCCAAGTGTAGAATTGTGTTTGCCTTTTTCTAATATTTTGATGGTGATGTTTTGCATATTTGTGTACTAAATAATAAGGCCAGATCATTAGTCATATCAGTGGGAATTAAAGCGAATTTATTTTAGTTACAAAACTTTGCAAGGATGTTTGTGTAATGCATAAAATGCCTAAATTCACCTCACCACTTGTTTTGAGTGATGGATATATCAGATGTCCCTATGCTCAGTTTTGTTGCAAATATTGTATTTCATTTGCCAGTTAAGTGTTAAATTAGTTTCTGATTGCTACTTGAATTTTTGTTTTTTTAATGTGTGATTGCTATCTATGGCTATAGCTAAAATGTTATGGAAAAGTTGGGGTATTGTCTCCTGAGAGTGTTACAGGGCTTTGTGTGATTTTTCTTGGGACCTTGAATTAGTTATCCGAAGTCATTTTCACTGTCATGGCCAATGCCTTTGGGGGTTGTTTTCCACATGGCTACACTCATTTGATTTCCTGTTTTTATTTTATAATATAAATTGCTTAGGCTCGTTGGAAGATTTACAAGTTCCGCTCAGCTTTGCGACATCGCCAGGCTTCTATCATAGCAATACAGTGTCGTTGGAGGCAAAAGCTGGCAAAAAGAGAGCTCCGAAGGCTTAGACAAGTGAGAAATCAATATTATTTGCATTTCTATTTGAGTTTAGCTTTTCCTCATTTATTTACTGTCTCTTTGTTTATTACCATGCAGGAGGCTAATGAAGCGGGTGCGTTGCGTTTAGCTAAGACTAAACTTGAGAAGCAGTTAGAAGATCTCACATGGCGATTGCATCTAGAAAAAAGATTGCGGGTATTGCTTTTTCTTGTGATGTTCTTTTGGTGCTCTTTTGAATGCATTTGAATAGTTATGCATCGTTAAACTTATATGTAGACATAAGTTTTATGTCCTTTTCATTCTTCAAAAGAAAAAAAAATACAGTTTATTCCTTATTTCCCTGTCTCCTGTCTTTGTATCTTGACTCCAAATTAACGAATATGAAAGTTTTCTATAAAGAAAAGGGCTGAGTTAATTACTGATTCAAGCTTTCACTTGTTTCTAAATAAGGCACCATTTATTTTTCAGCAGATTTGATTGGCTAGTTACTATGATTGTTTCAACTAAATCTTGCAATGCTCATTTACTGAACTTCTTATAACTTTGTGTTTGTGTTGAATATCCTGTATCTGGAACACAGGTATCAAATGACGAGGCTAAATCAGTTGAAATTTCCAAGCTTCGAAATACTGTGTCATCTATGAGCCTTGAGTTAGATGCAGCTAAGTTTGCTACTATCAATGAATGCAACAAAAATGCAGTATTGCTAAAACAATTAGAATTGACAGTGAATGAAAAATCAGCTTTGGAAAGAGAACTCGTAGTGATGGCTGAACTGAGAAAAGAAAATGCTTTACTAAAGGTGATTGGCAAGGTTTTGCATATATGCAAATTTATTTGTTTATTAATTGTGGCTTTGATTGGCCATGCTTGTTGGGTTCCCATTGCTCTTTTATTTTGGTTCCACACATTATAAGAATAAACTTTTATTATAAAACATTCAGTTGTCTTAAAATTAGGTATCCTCTTTTTCTTAGAAATGTTTAGAAAGCTTTTCTGGGACTAATTGGTAGTCTACACATGTTTTCAACATCATGGGTTATAAATTTTGGATGAAAATACCATCAAAATATCTTGTGTAAATGAGTTACAATAGCTAATTTTTGTCAAAGAAGCAACTTGCTTGGCAGAAGTATAAATCGGTATTGGTGATATTTACATCATAGTAGTGTCCACTAGTAAATAACCAAGCTCATTTTTATTAACAAGATTTTGATCAAGGTGTAATCTGTTTGAATATATTTTACATTTTCTTTGCTTGCATAACCTAAATTGAATGCATGTGGGTAAAGCTTAATGGCTAATATGATTTTAGGATTCATGAAGGAAACTTCATGCATATTGAGTTCAATTCTAATGGCTATGATTATAATGTTTTTAGGATTCATGATGGAAACTTTATGCGTATTAATACAATTTTAATGGCTATGATATTCTTAGGAGTGTTTGATATGATGAATTGTTTGCTTGTTTCACTTTGAATAAATTTTGATAGGGGAGCACCATCTCCTTCTCATTTTTTCACCTTTTGGTTTCCCATGGTCCCATCTGCTTTACTGTGGAATGCTTTCTAATGAAAACATTTGTTGCATTTACAGAGTTCTTTGGATGCCTTGGAAAAGAAAAACTCTGCTATTGAGCTTGAGCTTATTGAAGCTCAAACGAATGGTAACGATACCACTGTGAAGTTGCAGGAAATTGAAGAGAAATGTTCTCAGTTTCAACAAACTGTTCGAAGGTATTCATCAGTTAAAAATAACAATACCAGCCACCCTTTAATTTTGTAAACAGCAACATCAACTTGATCAATCTTCTCATGCATTGCTTATTCTTCTGAATTTATTGGAGTTTGTTTCTGGTGTCAAAGGCGCAAATTTGAGAATGTTGATTGGTATTTGCATCAAAGACTTGATTTTCAGAACAGTTTGAATTGAGAGTGTCTATAATTTTTTGCATATTTATGCTTTGAGGAAACAGATGGTTGTTTCATAAATTGGTTATCTTGCCTCTTTAAGGTTTCCACCTGCATAAATGTAATCCATCTGAACCTTACTGTGGATTATTGTTGCAGTGGTTTTTCACTTTTTTCAGGGTTGGGGGGGGGGGGGTTTATAAAGCTGTTCTTGTAATGAACTCTTATATCCTGGTATCTTTGTGCATGATGTTTGCCATATTACAGTCTTGAGGAGAAGCTTTCTCATTTGGAAGATGAGAATCATGTCCTTCGACAAAAAGCTTTGACCCCATCCTCGAAGAGCAATCGCCCTGGTTTTGTGAGGGCATTTTCTGAAGTAAGTTATTGCAAACACAATTCCATCCTTATCTCCTGTAAAAAAAAATTCATTCTCCCATATATACCTGAACATTGGATGCATGCTTGTGTTGCGTGGTTTCTTATTAAAGACTTTAGTTTTAGGTCGTGGTACTAGATATGTATTCTCCTTTTCCATAGATATAGGGAGAATTTTCTGCTGTAATGCTATTTGTTTGTTGACAAAACAAAAATTTCATGGATAACAAAGTGTTCACTGATTCTGTTGTTTTGTTAACGAAACAGAAATACTCTAGTGCGCTAGCTCTTGCCCACTCTGAGCGGAAGTCTGCATTTGTAAGATATTTTTTTTAAAATATTTAGAGTTAATGTAGTTGTGAACCATAGTATGTTTTTCAAGGACATTGTTTTCTCTCCAGGAATCTCCTACACCATCAAAACTTATTGTGCCTTCCATGCATGGTTTGTCAGAATCACGTCGATCGAAGTTTACAGCTGAACGTCACCAGGTTTCTTTCCTTGTTTGTGAAGCCTTCAGTTCTAAGAAGTGAATTTTCATTGACATACAGGAGAACTATGAATTCCTCTCGAAATGATATCACCTAAGAAGTGAATTTTCTTTGACATACAGGAGAACTATGAATTCCTCTCAAAATGCATCAAAGAAGATTTGGGTTTTATTGATGGCAAACCACTAGCAGCTTGTATCATATACAGATGTCTTCTTCACTGGCATGCCTTTGAATCTGAGCGCACAGCCATTTTTGACTACATTATTGAAGGAATAAATGAAGTTCTGAAGGTTAGTTACATGCTTCAGTCTTCAAACAACTGTCCTGAAAACTTTTTTTTTTTGTAAAAGAAATTGTTCTTTTTGCATCAAGTGATGTTACTCAACCTGATAATGCGTCTGGGTAATGAGCCTTGGTTCTTCTTCTTTTCCCTCCATTTTACTTTACTCTCTCTTCTCTGTAATTATTTTGTTACTCTCTGATATCTCAACATTGTAAGGAAATATTCAGAACTTTCTAGTTACTCATTTGTAAAAACATGTAAATTTCAGTTTCCAAACCCAGCTTTCTTTTCCTTTTTTAACCACCCACTCTAAAAAACATCTCTGTACACTTTTTATTAATGTTTTAACTTGAACACTTTGTTTTGGACAAAACGCTCTGGGGCACTCCAAAATCAAACTTTTAGTGTATCATACATATTTTTCTTCCCCGAGAGTCTGGCCGTGAATTGTTTTTTCTAGGATAAAATATATACATCTATTAAGTTATCCTGTCACAATTTTTTCAGGTTGGGGATGAGAACATTACGTTACCATATTGGCTGTCAAATGCCTCAGCACTACTTTGCCTTCTCCAGAGGAACTTAAGGTCAAATGGCTTTTTGACTGCAGCTGTTCCATCTTCTACATCTTCTGGATTATCAGGGAGGGTCATTCATGTGAGTTTGTGTAAAATTGAATTTTTTTTGTTGTTTGCAGAATGCATACATGTAATACATTCTTTCAAGGCTTTTTTATGGTACTCTTGTGCAGATTAAAGGAGAATGTATGAAAGGCATTCTAATCCTGCTGAATATCATCAAGGGAAATGCCCTGAAACCTCGAAATCAGTACACCACAAGAACACAACAAACACTATACACATGTCCAACACAACTGGACACCATAGAAACAGATGGCTGGTTTTGTGCCACTCAAAAATCTTAAACTTCAATTACAGGAGAGGGATTTTCCCAATTTAGTTTCTTCTCTGCCTTACAAAAAAAAAAAAAAAGTTTATTGGCTGGATATGCAAGATTTAGAGATTTCCATAAAAATTAGTATTTTTTGTTATTGTAGAAATGCAGCATTCTAGCATTTCCCACGACACAAATCATCATCAATTTTCTGAATTTACTAGCTGTGACATTTTATTCTTTGTTTGACTTTGGTCATTTTGTTTATTTTAAATTTATTTTTGATGAATTTGACTTGAGTCCAGCTGATTTGAGTTTGCTATACTTCCCAGGGTCTTAAATCTCCTTTCAAAATCATGGGATATGAGGATGGTCTGTCACATGTGGAAGCAAGATATCCAGCAATACTATTTAAACAACAACTAACTGCATGTGTGGAGAAGATTTTTGGCTTGATTAGAGACAACTTGAAGAAAGAATTATCACCACTGCTGGGTTTATGTATTCAGGCGAGTTTTAGCAAATCCAGCATGGGCTCACTATGATCAGTTTTATAGTTATCTTTCCCTGTCTTGAGTGCCTAATTGTAATTTTGGATGTAGATCTCATTGCATATACAAAAAATCCATATTCTAGGTTGCATTCCTATCACACTGGTTATTTGTATAATCACTTATTCTTGGTTCCAACAAAGTGCTCTGAATGTTAGTTCTGAATGATGGGTTTTTCAGATGGAGTTTTGACCATGATAATTGGGAGCATTAACTATTCTAGTGTGGAGTTATCACCCAAAATAATTCATAGTTCATGCTTTTTGGATAATCTTTTTCCCTTTTCAAATTGTTTCCATTAAACAATATTCTTCCCTTCTCTATGGATGGGTGTTCTCAACTGTATATAGGTTTTATGCATATTTTCCAGCTGTACTTTTCATAATGTTGACATAAATGTTTTCATCTTTTGAGCTATTCTGCTCACCTTTTTCTTTAAGCAAAAAATTATAGTAACATCTATCATTTTACATGCTTGGAAATGTTGTTTCTGTTCTGCCTGCTTTTTTTTTTTTTTTGCTGTTTCTTGAATCTATTTTCGATGTAATTGATCAGAAATTTATGTTTTGATGACTACTTGTCAGGCACCCAAATCTGCACGGCATGCTGGGAAATCATCAAGATCACCCGGTGGCATTCCTCAGCAAGCAGCTAGTAGCCAATGGGAGAGCATTATTAAATTTTTGGATTCTCTCATGGACTGTTTACGTGAGAATCATGTATGTTCATTCTTCCCTGTTAATTGATTTTCAAATAGGAGGCCCTTGTGCTTGTAATATTCACTCATCATGGAGTCCTTCAGAATTCAGAATGCATTTGTCCATGCCAATTGCAATGTTTTCCCACAGCGTGCATAATTTATCATTTGTATTGTACATGCATCTGCTGCAAATTTCTTTGGATAGATTGACATTCACATGCATCCTTCAACTTTCAGAAATTCTGCTGTCTGATGTTCATTATCCAGGTGCTGAATCTGTTTGAGTTCTTCCCTTTTTTGTTTCTGCTACCGTTTTTCGGTCTACTTTGTTTATTTTGAGTGCCTTGAACACCTCCAACAAACATCAGAGAGGATTGGTCTCACCTAATAAGCTTCAATTTGGCTTTGTTCCTTATCTTTGTGCTCTAAATTCCCTATCTCTTGATGCTTGCTGGTAAACAAGCAGGCTGTAACTGTGAATTTTAGTTACTTAACAGATATTCTTTGACTGACTCAAAACCATCCATTTAGGTACCATCTTTCTTCATCCGTAAGCTCATCACCCAGGTTTTCTCTTTTGTCAATATATCCCTTTTTAACAGGTGAGTGATCATGATTTGAAAAATTCTTCTGTGCTTCATATGACTAGTTTTTGCCTATGTTGCTTAATACAAATTTCTTTCTTAGCCTTCTACTACGACGTGAATGTTGCTCGTTTTCAAATGGGGAGTATGTGAAATCTGGTCTAGCAGAACTGGAGAAATGGATAGTGGTTGCAACGGAGGAGGTAAAAATGTCCTTTACCTGCCAAGTAGTTGCCACAGAGGTTAAAATCAACAGTTTGTGTGTCTGAATCTGTACAAAATGCAGTATGCAGGAACATCTTGGCATGAGCTAAATTATATTAGACAAGCTGTTGGGTTTCTGGTAATTTTTCTACCCTTTTCTCGCTTGACTTGTGGACTGTCAATTGTTTCTTTTTCTCATGGATAGTGCAATTCTTTTAGGTAATTCATCAGAAGAGAAAAAAGTCTCTTCAAGAAATCATGCAAGATCTGTGTCCAGTATGATCTCACTCACTGCTCTTTTCAATTTTCTTTGTCCATTCATTGATATGAAGTTATTTTAAGGCTTAGCGTGTCATGACACTTGGACAGGCATTGACCGTTCGCCAAATCTATCGTATAAGTACCATGTACTGGGATGATAAATATGGCACTCAGAGTGTGTCAAATGAGGCAAGTTTCTGTTTTGGTACCTTTTGTTGTTTGGCTAAATTTGTCAAAAATAATGGTCTCGTGGTTTTTAAACTTCAATTCATTTGCAGGTGGTTGCCCAAATGAGAGAGATGTTGAACAAGGACAATCAGAATATGACCTCAAACTCTTTCTTGTTGGATGATGACCTCAGGTATGCTGCATTGTCTCTCAACTTGCTTGGTAACAAAAATGGCTGACTGGACTGAATGAAGGTACTAGACGGTCTGGTTGTAAAATCTCTAGGACTTGTGCTAGAGACTTGGGATCAAATCCGGCCTTTACATATTAAGAGGGGGGTTAGTGGATTGGGGGTATGTGTTGGTGTACCTTCTGAATTTTTGTCTTTGGATTTGCGGGAATGTGTTTTGGTTGCTCAATTATTGCAGTTATCCCGACCAAAGTGATCTCTAGACAAATTTTTGCATAAGCCAGGTTCATATTTTTATGAAAATTTGTTGTTGCAATACTTGGTGCTTCATCAAAGCTTGGGTTCTCTTCTAGTTTTAGCAATTTATTAAAATCTTATGACGCAATCAATGATTTTTTAATAAACCTATCCTTTGACACTTATTTCATTTGTTGTCCCTCTGTTTTCATTTAGTTTAAAGAAATTAGTCCTTTTAACATAAATTTGTCTTTCCGTAACTAGTCATTTTAGGCTTTAGGTGCACAAATTGATTGAGTGTATTCATTGCTTATGGGAACATGCTAATTTTACCACTGAATGCATTTCAGCCCCAAAATGGGTATTTTGTATCGTGTTGTCTGTTATTTTCTAAGCTTATAAACCATTTTCTTGTTGCAGCATTCCATTCTCTACTGAGGATATAGACATGGCAATTCCTGTAATAGATCCTTCCAGCGTTGAACTCCCAAAGTTGTTGACAGAACATCCTTGTGCTCAGTTTCTGGTCCTATGTCAAACGTAAATGATTAGTTTTGTAGCTGCAAAAGAACCGCAAAATTAACCTTGGAAGTCTAGCTCGTCGCGGAGGTTTGAAGACCATTTTATTTGGTTTCTACAGGAAGACAACTTTGAGCAGTGGCCATCAAAATATCAGTATATTGGCTTTATATACTGCCCATTTGATGGATAGATACTTTTGCCTGGATATTGGGGATCCAATTGGCGTTATTTGATGGATAGATACATTATTTTCAGATCTAGTCAGCTTTACATGGTCGGATCTAGGTTAAGTATGCTTCTATTTTTTTTTGTGAAGCTCATTCTTTCTTTGTACATGTTTTCACATCCGAATAGCGCCCTGTTGTTTTATGATTTATGATTTTTTTTTCCTTCCTAATTTGGAATCTGTATATATAGAATTACACATTTAGTTCTTTCAGGTTCCTACTTCAGAGCTTAGCTACTGATCAACTTCTTTTTTTCTTAAAAGCAGCATTAGTTCATAAAAGTAAACACACCAATTTGAGAAGTAAGGAGTTGAAGCTTTCCTGCTGGCTTCACCCCTCCTACGCTCTGTATATTTTCCACAATTTTTACCGTTCAAGGTGACCGCTGTTTGTTTAAAAGTTGACTCCTATTCGCTGCAAGTGGATGCATAGGTGCCAATCGCCCTTCATGCCAGCGAGGATCATTTCTCGTTTGTATTGAATGAAAGGCCTTCAGGGGCAGGATTGCCGTGCTGTGTAGCTGAAGACAGAATAGCCTCAAGAGGGAGGCTTCAAAGTTGAATTTGAATCCAGATGATGTCTAAACCTAGCACACTGGAAATTGCTTGGTTCCTGATCAGCCAAATCGAAACCAAAAAAATCAACAAAATTTGCAGACAAGCCTTAAACCTCGCAATCGCGAGGCCACTACCAAAAATCCTCCTCGATGTCCCACTTTTATAGACCCGCTTGTTCTCAAAGGCAGACCAATCATTTGAGTTCATGATCCGTTGTGGAACCTATCGAACCTCTTAACCCAGGGCTGGTCCGACGGTTCAATTTTCGAAATATTTTTCACAAATTGATTGCAAATAAAAATATTAAAATAAATGATAAAAAAAACTTGAGATTAATTACCTTCACCGGTTAACGAAAAATAAGTAAAGTTTCTTTGTCTACGCAGTTCAATCACAGAAAATAAATTAAATTTGAGTGAAGTCGTGATAACTTGAAATCATGGAAGAAAAACCCCATCATCATTGACAGTTTGTTTTGCTATCAATTTCTTCTAAAATCCTTCTCTACAGGGGAGCTTTACTCAAAGTGAAAAATGAGTCACTGAAATACGATTTTACATCAACATGCTCCCTCCCCTCAAAGTCACCTGACTTTAGATGGTGTTTGGTGAAAGGGTTTAAAAATGGAGTTGAATTATCATGGAAATAATTATTACACGATTCATCTTCAATGGTGTAAAACTTAGTGTTTAATGATGTGATGTTTAGTGTGTTAATAAATTGAAATGCAAATAATTAGTGGAAAGAGAGAGAGAGTAAAACTATCAGTTTTCATCTTTTAGTTTTAATCATGTTAGTAGACTTTGTAAAAATCTAACTCTAATATCATTTGATGCAAGAACTGAAGTTGGAAGGTGAAGACTTGCTGCTGAAAAAAAAGTTTGAGGTTAGTTCTTGATTGAGATTCTAAAGTGGGTACATGGCATGTAAGAAAAGCATGGGAGAAAGATTTTAAGTGAACTCAGTAGCTTGACGTGTGGCTTAAAGAATAAATATTGTTAACCCTTACTGTTTATCTTCAATTCAATTCCTAATTATTATTCAGACATTATTTATGTTTTTAATACCTAATTATTTTGTTTACTGAAATTAGCTTCTATATAAATAAAATTGCTACATGTATAATTGAGGTCAGTATTTCACTATGTAGATATCCACATTTCACTATGGATTTGTACAATAAAATGATCATTTTACTATTTTAAAATAAAACCAAATATCTTGGCTTGAGGGGTACCACAATCTTAGTCTTTTCAACAATATCAATAATTACCAAATTGATAAGGAACATCTCATTTATCTTGTATTTTCATTTCGTTGCATTGTACAATTACTAAGATCTTAAAAGCAAAATCCATTTAAGGGCTTTTTTAGAATTTCATTTTAATTTCAAAATTTAAATGACTAAATTATCTCTAAAATCAATTTTCTTAGGTTTGTGTCTAAGGCTTTTCTTGTTGAATGAGCCGCTCATCCAAGATGATGAATGACATGATCGTTGGTGATAATCCTGGAGCTTTATTTCAGATATGGAACGGGTGTGTGCCGCACTGCCTCTTAGATTTTGTCAGACTAATAATAATGGAGTTTATTTGTAAGAATTAACGAGAATTATACAATTAATTAATAACAAATTCGTGTTATTATATTATGTGGAGGCACATATATGAACTGTCAAGCCAAGAATAACTCTGCAAGTTGCATGCCCGGCCTTGAGCATGCCATGCTTGCGTGGGGTCAACTTGTGTAGCTTTCCAAAACTGAGACAATATTCATATGGTCAAGTCTAACCACATATGGGTGGCTACTGGCTAGCAGGCAGCAATTTAGATGATCAATCAATGTACATATTTCTCTAGCAATCAGCACAGGACTAGGGTTCATCAATTTGTGAAAATCTCAGGATGACCTTTTGCCTGCACAAGTAGAATTTTTCGTTTTTTTTTTTTGGCCAGTTGTCTGCATAAGAGTGCACAATGCAAAGCACCCTTCAATTCGTCATTAGATAGAAGTAAGGATTTGAGGTGGGATGCCTCAAATCCTAAAAATGAGTCAAGAACAAGATATTCTCAGGTTTTGGTATGACCAAAACATTTACTTCATTGTCTTGTGACGACCAATTACCAAGAAGACCGTATAGAATATGTGCTTTTGCACTGAAATTACAACCATTATAACAATCAGATGGGTCTGTAATCATAGAAGCTTGAATACAATGCAGGCAGATAGCTCTTCAAATTACCAACCAAAACCTTGTTCACTACATTGGCCTCTTACGCAATGCACTGGCCGACAGCCTTATTTATGAAATCCTTTATGTCAAAATCATCCAGCCTTATTTATGAAATCCTTTATGTCAAAATCATCCATGCCCGTCTTTGTGATGACACCCTGCTCAGAGATGCAAATGATCATACAAAATCCACCAAATGTTGTGAACATTTCCAATCAAAGTTGCAGAAGGATTCATACCTTTTCTGTTATGATACCACTTATCAAGCTGGCAGGGGTAACATCAAAAGCTGGATTCCATACTGAAATTCCGGATGCAGCAACTTGTTCCCCAAGTCCTCCACGTGCGTTCAACATTTCCTTAGGAGATCTTTCCTCTATAATGATCTCTTTTCCAGAAGAAAGGGATGAATCAAAGGAGGTAAGTGGTGCAGCAACATAAAATGGAATGTTATGATGCATTGCACATAAGGCAAGGCTGTAGGTTCCAATCTTGTTAGCTGTGTCTCCTACAATTACATTGCAGAAATCAGTCAGACACACTTGCAGAACTAGGATACAAAAGTAAATGAATTGTATTTTCTGCTAACTCAATACCATTTGCAGCCACACGATCTGCTCCAACAACAACAGCACTCACTTTACTGTCTTTCATTAATGCAGCTGCAGCAGAGTCTGCTATAAGGGTGGCAGGTATTTTCTCATGTACCAATTCGAAAGCTGTGAGTCTAGATCCCTGCAATTAGAAATTCAAATGTAATAAATAATAATTGAAAGAAGGTATAGTCAGCTAAAATGTAGATAAGTTGGTCATTATCCTTCACCATTTATAGCATCCAACAGTTCATGACAACCAAATCACAAACCTATTACAATTTAGGTGTTTGGAAAATAGATAACCAAATTTATTGAGCACACTATCACAGCCACACTCACATCAGTATTTCAGCAAACCAGTCCTACAACCTCACTCTCCAAGGTGGCAGAGGTATGGGCATTGAGATGAATCCATGCGTTTCAAGTATCTAACAGTTGGCAAAGGTTCAAAGCAATATTATATTATTGATTGTCCAACCCGGGTGGTAGAAACTGCCAGTAGGACCACCCTGCAGATTACGTGCAACTGCCCAATTTACCTTAGAGGTGCCTATCTTAGCCCATAAATTGTCAGCTAGCACAGTCTTTACCAAGTTTTTCTAAAGCCATTCCAATAAGCAAATGTCTTTACAAACATTTTTTTAAGCATTGTCTACTTGTATTTTTTTAATGCTGCTTTCCTGTACTTTCTGAAGCTTTCATGAAACCAAAGAACTCAACTCTGACATGACAAGTGCCCTCCATAACTCTTTGTTACACAAGGTTCGTTCGCAACAATAACTGAAAAGCAAATATGCAGATAATCACCTGATTGAACGGACGAGTTTCTGTGCAATAGGCCCTCTGGAGCACTCCTTCACCGTGAAGTGCACGAATCACACCCAAGGCAGTACCATATCCAGCCGTTGCAAGACTGGGAAAACAAAATGAACCAGTTTTTGAACTTAATCATATGAATTCAATCACCATCTTTCTTATCTTTCTTTACCAATCAAAAGAAAATATATTTTGTAGAAAAAAGATAGGACCATGGACAAAACAAACTGTGAAGCGCATGGGATACCTGCCAGTGTTGCAATGGGTCAAAACAGACAGTTTTGTAGGATCTTTCTGTTGGTTCTGAATAAACCTTGCTCCATATGAGCCAATTGCTTTGTTTGAAGCAACATCATCTGCTAGCATAATTTCAGCTGCCTCTATGTAAGCCTACATGGTTAAAGATTGGAAGCAAGGATTATGGGGAGCAGTAAGAATACAGTTTAACTTTCTACAACATAAAGTGAAAACAAATGAGAGAAGGTAAGTGGAGTCATCAAGACTTCACCAAATGAGTAAACCCCAGGATAGATTTCCGACCAAGTGCATGTCATTGACAATAGATTTCAGACCAAGTCATTAACAGCATAAAGATTGAAACGTAACTAAACAGAGTTATACTACCTGAAAAACACTCTGACAGTTGGAAGCAGCAGCAGCAGCCTTTGATACGACTTCTTTAAGTTTCGTTGCAGCATCTGAGAGATTGACTGCAGTTGGTCGGCTGAAAGAAAAATACGATAGATGATTCCATAATCAGCTACATCCCAACAAAAATCTAAGAAATGGCATAATCACAATCTTAACTTCTTGGGGGCAAGCACCTATTCTAATCATCTATAGGAAAGGAAAGATTAGTCGGTTTAACTACCATTCAAACAAACAATCAAACCAAACATGCAGACAACAGGCACAGTGTCGGATACAAACGCAACGATTACCTTGAAACAAGATAATCCAGTTTCCCTGCAAGGAAAGAAGCAGCTTCAACAGGTGTCCCATTAAAATTCTCCAAATTAGAAACTTCGACGGCAAGAGAAAGTGCTGCTGAAATAGCAATTGCAGGCGCCCCTCGAACTACCATCTCCCGTATGGCCAGCCTGATAGATTAAGTGAAGAATTACTTACAAGTTGAAAAATCCCAATTAAATAGCAAAATAACCTTAAAACAAAACGTAGAGAAAAAATTGACATAAAATCAAGAAATGCACAAAATATATTGCTATGCCCCCCATTTTTACAACAACCCAATAAATTTCTCAGGCAAATAAACCATTCACTTTAGAAAAAAAAAAAAAAACAAGTTGAGAAAATTAAACCAAAAGGGGCTTAAGATATGATGATACCATCCATCAGAAGCATCTTTGATATCTAAGTAAGTAGTCTCCAGAGGAAGCTTTCTCTGTTAAAACACCAACCATATTTATTATAGTGAGATATAGCACTAATCAATAAAAAAGACCTAAGCAAATAAGAATAAAGATAGATTGGTATAGAGAGAGAGAGAGAGAGACTTGATCAAGAAGCTTAAGTGAACCACGGTGGTAGCAGATAGACTGGAGAGTGTTGTCACCTTCAAGTCCATTGCTGGGATTTGTAGCCATTTAACTGATCAAGAAAACCAAAAACAAGTATCAGTCTTTAGACAACAAGCGTAACTGTTCTTAATCTTATTCATAGAGAATAAACATAAGACCTTTTGCCTTTCCCTAATCACGGCTGCTAATAAAATTGATGCTTTGGCGAGAGCTGTCAGCCTCTTTAGAGTTCCTGGTCCTGTGTGTCAGTGCATATGTCTTGGTATTGTAGCTTTATTACAAACCAAAACATTTTTTAATTAAAAATGTATTATAATGATTGTTTTAGATTATTTTCCACATTAATATATTAAAATCATTTTAAAATACATAAAAGATATTAATTTAATATTTTTAAAATAAATATTAATAATTAAAAAAGAATTTGAAAAAGAATTTATAACACAAAAATAAATAATAATTTAATATTTCTAGATTCACCCTCCATCCATGTATAAATTGCATAGGTTTGCTTTTAATGCCCTCATTTACTTTTCTTCTTTTTTGTATCTGTGTTAATTATTCACCTTATTATTACAGATTGATTTGGCTAACATTCCATATATATATATATATATATATATATATATATATTAAGTGTAGTTGATCTAATTTATAAGTTAAGAGTACGATTGATTAAATAAATACATATAGAGGGGCTCTCTGACGTGGCACAATAAATTATGTTATAAGAATAATTCGAACTATCATGAAGTCATCTTAGGATAGGATTCCTTTCATAAGGCTCAAACCCGTGGCATTCTTAGGGACCCCACACCGGGTCAAGCCACTACTTTAGAGATTATATGTATCACTCAAAATATTTAACCATTAATTTCTCATTGAATTTGACAACACCATCTTATTTGACCAAGGTCCTTTCCTTTTGGTTTCTATAATTATATTAGAAAATATTTTTATTAATATCATATACTATTTATTAGAAAAATACTTTTTTAAGCATGTTAAAAAAAATAAAAAAATTACCTATAACATCTTGTAGTTTGATCAAAATCACACTTGCCTGCCATATTTTGAAGAATTATAATTTATATCCCAGATTGAAAGAAAATTTCAGATATGAGAAATAATAGCTAATAGAGACACCAACGATATATTATCTCTCTCTATGACTCACAAACACTGGAAAAAAAAATCAATCCCCTTTCTCCCAAGTGGAATAACAAAAAATTACACTTGAAATCAATTTATTGAATGATTTTGTGGTTCAATGTGGTTGTTTATTCTGGGTGGTGGAATATCGCATAAATTTCGTCTTTAAATCAACATGTAAGAGGTATGTTTTTTATTTTATTTTTTCAAATCAAAGCTTTGAAAATCGATGATGGTGCATTGTGATGTTGTTAAAAATTGTTTATTTGATTATTTATATGTTGTTTAGTGTACATGTAACTTAAAAAAAACCCAAATTTGTTGATGTGCAATTAGATAACCCAATTTTTTTTATTGTGCAACATCAATCTCGAAAAACTAGAAAACCTAAAAAATTATTTTTGTCTTCTTTACTAAAAAATAATCAACATAAAAAATGTGATTCTAATAGTGGAAGATTTTTTATTATTGTTTATCTAAACAACCCCCATTTTAATTTGAATTTATCGTTGTTCATAAAAACTCTAATTTCTTAATCTTTCCTAATTTCTTAATCTTTCTTATAACATGGATTATATGCAATAAACTATTGTGTTAAGTATGTTAACCCATTATGTTATTGACCATAATTAGTAATTTTTTTCTTGTGAAAACTCTAAAATAACTCTAATTTTTTTTCACGGGCTACTGTTCAAAGAACCTTAATCTTGTAATTCTTGCTTAATTACATGCTTGATTAATGTGATTAAGCTTGCATTGACTGTGATTTATTATTGTTTAGCCTAATTAGCAAATTATTTTTGATAATCCTATTAAAAACTCAGAAATTATAGCTTAGTTATGTGTAGTGTATAGTCATTAATAATTTGCTTATGAGGTTTTGTTAATCTATTAATGTAATATTATATCCTTTACCATTGCAACACACATACATAATGCCTAATATAATTGCTCATCATGACTGCTCAATATTTGTCCAAAGAAATTGTTTTTTAGACTACATTTTTAGACTACATTTCTTATATTGATATCTTATTCATATGTAAGCAAATATTTGATATAAACTCGTATGACTTCAAAATAAAGGATGAAAAAGAAAATATGATTGTGGATGATGCCTCAATGTTAAAGGTAATTAGTATACATAAAGAAGAAGAAACATGTGCTTATGTTGGTGGTGATGGTGTTGAATTTGAAACAAGTGATGATTTTGATGTCAATGTTAGTAGTTCTGTTGATAGTGATGCTAATGACATTAAAGCTGAAACAAGTTTTAGTTTTGATGTTGTTGTGGGTGATGCTGCTATTAATATGTGTAGTAGTAATAAGAATGATGAAGAGAAAGAAGATCAGGACTATATCCTTTATGATAATGAAGATTTAGTTTATAAATGATGCTAAAGATGATTGGATTAATAGCTTGTTAAGTGATGGTTCTAGTGATAAAAATGTATATAGTGCTTCAGATTCAGACAATGAATGAAGTATTAGTAGTGATGATAATGATATTGATATTATAAGATATAAAAAAATTTAAGAGTGATAGCGGTGATAAGTTTATTAATGAAGATAATATCAATATAAGTAAAAAGTAGAGAAAGAGAAAGATTGATCCCGCAACTTAATTTAAATGTAAAAAGTTTAAGGTTAGAGTTAATGGTTCTATTAAGTTTTAAGAATCTCAGGTTTTCAGCAATGTCAATAAATTTAGAGATGTATTTAGATAGTAGGAAGTGAAACATGGTTATCACTTGAAAATGTATATTAATAAAAAACAAAAGGTTACAGAAAAATATATGGACAAGGGTTGTTCGTGGCAAATATATGGTTCTCTCATTCCTAGTTCCAATACATTTATGGTTAAATCCTTAAAAGAAAAACATAGTTGCATTAGGTTAGCAACTATCAAAGCTGTTAATTCGACATGGATTGTAAAAACATTATTGTCTATAAAGAATGTTGATCCAAATATCTCAAATGAAGTACTCTATACTATTCTAGAAGATAAGTTTGATATCTCAAATGTTAATGAATATCTACTTTGACTAATCTATGTCATCTTTCAAATTCATATGGGTACATTTAGGTCCTCTTAAAACCCTACCCAAAGTAATTGTGTCAATTGAAGGATATAAAAGAAGACTGATGATTTTGAGAAAACCATATTATATATTTAACTATTATTGTTTATGAAAAATTATATAATTTATGTGATGAACTGCTACAAGAAATTTATGTTGTTGATATTGTTGCTAATAATGTGTGACTGTTGATGCTTGAGTTTTTTTTCCCTGCACTATGAATGTTGTTTGCTAAGAATGCCTAAGATTTTATTTTCACATTTATTATTATTTATTAATGCTTGCTAAGAATACCTTATGATGTTATTTTATTTGTTTGATATGAACAAGATAATAGATAAAAACATTAATATCTCACAATTAAATTAGTTATCAACAACAATTTTACACTCACAAATCTAATATTTATAATGTGATAGATCCAAACTATACATAGTTCATTTTTTAATTTTTTCCATTTATCTATTATTCACTTCAGGTGAGTCCGCAATGAGTAGGATTTGCTTATCATTGATTTTGGAGGTGATTTTTCACAAATATATGTACTTGAACAATAAGGTCAACATGTTAAGAGTGAAGGGGCTGGATTATTAATCTCTTAAGAGGGAATTAAATGATTTTGATGGTGATTCTCTTCTTGCATAATGCGTAATTGTCGATTAACTTATTAAACTTATTGTATTTTATTTTGCAAATCGTTTCATAGTTTCATGTAGAAAAATTGACCAACTGGACCGAATGATGATACTGCAGGGCGTGCTGGAAAAATTTCTAGGACTTGTGCAAGAGACTTGGGAACAAAGCAGGGTTAACAACAGGTTCGTGTTTGGGTGGTCCGTAAGGAAATTTGCTTTAAAACCATGTTTAATTAGCATATTTGAGGTAAAGTTTAAATTAATTTCTTTTATTTTTAGAGTTAAAACTTTATTAAAAAATATTTTTCATGAAGTATATGATAAAAGCTCTATCTGCCCGGATCGGTAGACTGTCTTTGATTACTCATGAAAAAGATGATCATCTTTGTTCTCTTTCGGATTTACCATTGAATTATTTTCGAACCTATCTTCTGATGTGTTTTCAGAGGAATATTCATCGAGTACTTAGTATTTTGTTGTCTCTCTATTTCTCTGCTTATTCCAGCTTGTATTTGCAGCACTCAATTCTCTATCAATATGGCACACCTCCTGCAACAGATCCTTAAATGGAATTCTCTTGGTAGGCTCAGTTCTTGGTTCTGCGCTCTGTGGAATCTTATCTCGTGTTGAACGATGACACATTCTGCTTGTTTGTATTATGATTTTATTTTTTGTTTGTCATCTATACAAAGACAATTGGACAGTCAACTATTGTAGTTATTTCCTTTCCCTTCCAGGCAATGTGACTCTAAATTCTCCATTCAGGTTCCGAGCATCATAGCTTAGCCACTCGTTTTAACTTTTAGGCTTGGTAGATCGTGAGCTGAAGCACTCCTGCTGCTTCATCTGGCAGGAGCATATAGAGTGCTTGGTTCTGGACTTGCTGCTGTCCTCTACCCGCCTAGGTACTATGCTACATCAGCATTTTCCACATGATCGCGGTGGCAAAGGGAGTGGCTGTTTCGAGTTAAAGCCTACTCCTAGTTCCTTGCTTATTCATATGTGAAGACAAGGTGGGAAAATAGGCGCAAACTAGCATCGTATGGTTGTAGTTGAAGACCTAACAGCATCACAAAAAGATAAAAACAGAACGAGAGAAGATTCGTATTCCTTTAGGCATTCCATCAACTCAAAACAAGCACATGGGGCAAGCACCATGAAAAACGAGAAAACATTTCCCTGCATCCCCATAAAACATTGAAAGTCTTTCCGGATCAGCACAAACTAAGATGGAAGTATCAAGTTAGTGATCAGTTTTGTCACAAAACGAATTTACCATGGTACACTGTTGCAAATCAGCCAAAGAGAACGACCGCCAGGGAGAAAAATTTTGTCGTGGGGATGGTAACGAGGTTAGATTGTTATGAGAAGCCCTGGATCTTGGGTGCAGAGGTGGAAGATTTGGGGGAGACTTTGAAGTTGAAGTCGAATCCTCGCTAGCACTACTGATGCTTTCAGAACTGCTCATGGCAACTGCTAAAGCCAATGTGCTTTTGCTATTGCTAATCGGTCTCTTTGCTATCCCACTTCGGTAAGGGAAACTCCTGGTCTTCTCCCAAACATGAGAGAAAGCAAGCAGGTTTCTGCGTTTCCTCGTATACGCATTCTCTGGTTTTGCAATGTCTTTTATGGAGGGAGAAGAGGACGCATCAGACAGGCTTGTGAAAGACTTTGATTTGCCATTATAGAAATTTGATATACCTCTCCTGCAAACATTTCTCAATCATCAGTCCAAAATAATGCAAAACAACATGATTATTCCACGGTTCAATTAGCTAAACATCCAAAACAAGACAAACCCTAAAGAAATCTGGTACATGCCAATCTGTATATGAAATGTCCCACTGTTGTCAGTGCTATTCTCGTAAGATGCCATTCTAAGGAAATAAGTTTCACTATACATATCTTGCAGAGGAAATAAGTTTCACTATTCAGATCTTGCAAACAATTTGTAATTCTAAACTTTAAAGAGCATAACAAAGCAGAAACTAGCCAAAAACAGAAAATCATCTGCTATTTCCACAGAGACAACCATGAAAAAGGAAAGAACATAGGAATTAGAAAAAAAATCTGCCCAGCACATAATAATGATCTAAATGAAGACTCAACGGTAGCAGTGACTGAAATTGGCTTGCTTCCTTGGTCAAGAAAATAACTAAATACCTAGGGCATATCCCATTCAATCAAAAGCTCAGATCTTCACTTCTAAAGATCCCCTTATTCAAGAGCAAAACGCTCATGTAAAGAAAATCAAGTTCTCATCAAATGCAGTAATAAAAACATCTAATTAATTAAGATTTACCGAAAAGAACTAATTTATTCCAAACTACAAGTAAAAAAGAAAAAGAAAATGGTTCTCGCAAAGCCAAAAGAAATATTTATTTATTTATAAAAATACCTGATAGGCAAGACCTCCTCTAAAGCCTCCATGGAATCAAGAGTCCCTTTATATGCACTTTGCACCTCATTTTCCTCCAACCCATCTTCTCCACCATCCGTTAGATCACTATTTTTCCCGATCGACGACGAAGAAGATGTCGTCGAAGACGACGGACTACACTCCTCCGCCATCTCCTTCCTCCTCTCCACCGACGAGGTCGCCAAACACCCTATTCTTTCGCTATTACAACTATTATGATCCACTGCTATTTTCATATTTCTAGATAGTCAAGAAAACAAAATCCTCTTCTTTGTGTGTCTGTGGTTTGAAAACAGAGGATGTTTTTCTTGCTGGGCTCTTGCCTTTAGTTTAAGAAAGATTTGGGTTGAATAAAGAAAGAGAACATGTGGTGGTGTGTTGATTTCAGTTATATATAGAATGAAATATAAATTAATTAATTAATTAAATGAAAGCAAACTATCTGTTGGGAAAATAAATAAAATTGAAATTTTAATGATTAATAAATAAGACAGAGAAAAAGGAGGGGGTTTCTTTTCCCTTTAGTTTAGCCTTATCCTTATCTACCCCGTGGATGGATGTTACAATTTCCTATATATTTTTTTATTTTTAATTACGTAAAAAAACTAGCCGCTGCTGCTGCTGCTGCTATCCTGTGTTTCTGGTCTTACATTTGATGCTTTGTTCTTGTTATCTATTTTTCTTCTTTTTCTTTTTATATACTTGTCTGTGGAATATTTTTGTGTTTACTCCACGGAACCGAACTGTTTACGTGGTGTAAAAAATATTCTATTGGAATATCAATTTACTTATAGAAATAAATCCCTTTTTTTATTTTTTTATGTTTTTTTATGATTGTTTTTGGTTAATAACCTGTTTGTTTTTTCATTTTAAAAGTGTATTTGAAAAAATTTAAATTTTATTTTATTTTTTTTACTTTAAATTAATATTTTTTTAGTTTTTCAGATATTTTGATGTGCTGATGTCAAAAATAATTTTTAAAAAATAAATAAATATTATTTTGATATATTTTTTAATAAAAAACACTTTAAAAAATAATCACAACCACATTTTCAAATATTATTTAAATGTATCCTAATAAGGTAGCTTTTTATAATACAAAAAGGGCGGAGGGGGGCCTATTTCCTCCATGTAAAGATTAAAAGACAATTTTACGAAGGTGGAATTAGATGTGGTGTCGAATTTTATGCTTAAAATAACAAGAAAATCATATATGTGTGATGGTGATTTTGTTTTGAATTTTTTTTATATATAATTGAAGAAACTACCCAAAATTGACAATTAGAATGGCTTGTTTGCAACTCTAATATACAAATGAGGGAAAAGGATATGGTACCATACCATGGCTGCTTTAAAAAATTGCCTCCATTTCCGAATATATTAGATGCGGTTTCAAACAACAAGTTTTATATAAAAAAATATTATTTATTTAAAATTAATTTTTTATATTTTAAAATTATTTTGATGGGTTGATATCAAAAATAATTTTTAAAAAATAAAAAAAATATTATTTAATGTATTTTCAAAAAGAAAACACCTTAAAAAACAACAATATTTATTAAAATTAGAAGATCGGATTCATATATATACACACACACTAGGAAAGAAGAATTTTCCTAACATGTGCCTTAATGACACTGTTAATGTGAATAAATTGAAGATTTGAATTCCCATAATCAACAACATTTATTTCAAGACTTAAGATTTGACTCCGTGTAATGACTGACTTGATTTTTGGTTTAACGGTCACTATAATTTTCAAATTAATTTGTATTGACCTTTTATATTTTTACTAGCCGATTTTTAACAATAACTCAAGAAATAAAAACAGTGAACAAATCTCTCTGACCATCACTCCTCCATCTTAAAATAACAATAATTTGATTGTGAAAATGACAAAAAAAAA
>Ga0307518_10000141_pt1 | contig 52344 bp, 60 predicted proteins | sample 25_EM_MG_FD_203889 | JGI IMG/M metagenome (GOLD analysis project Ga0307518, IMG submission 203889) | Populus trichocarpa ectomycorrhiza microbial communities from riparian zone in the Pacific Northwest, United States - 25_EM | ecosystem: Host-associated > Plants > Roots > Unclassified | place... | reverse complement strand
CTCCCCCTCCTCAGCACATCCTCTCTGGACACCGCGGAGGCAAACCACCACTCGCACATTTTCGTAGTCCTTTGTTGGTGTTGTGTTTGGGTTATTACTCTGACCCAAATCCACACTTTGACTCACACCGGTGAACCCAACAAAGACTGTGCTCACAGAAGAGTCAGCATGGGAGAGTGTGAAGAGTTCTTGAGATTTGGAGCTCACATGGGAGGAAACATTTGTGGCACAGGGTGTGGATATGTTGGTTGCACAGAGGGCCGAAGTAATCATTTGAAATGGGGTGAGTTCATGTGTGTTGGATGTACTATTGTGCTTTCCACATGGGTTGCACTTATCCAAATTTGACTATAGTAATGCTAATTGGCTTTTGATGCAGTGGTCAAGTTTGACATCCAATGTGGTGATGCTCCAAGTGGCCCATGGTCTTCCCCCTGATTCAAATCAGTTCTGGTGACAATATCTTGATGGACCTTGGACATGCTGCATGTATTCATGAGGTTTCTTGTTGATTGATGTGCAGTAGTGATCTTGTAACTTGCATGGTTCATTTGTTAAGGATAGCATGCCATTCTGCAGGGGTTTAGTCATTGTTCTAGGTATGCTAAGCATGACACTTTGGAGTCTGAACCATGATGAACACAAGCAAAATTTGTATCTTTTAGGTGCCAAAAAGATCTTACAAAATGAAAATACAAAAGTTAGTTTGCTGATTAGTCTACTACTGGACCTGAAATGCACTGGCACTGTCCAACTTACCTTTTATCAAATTCAAGAACAAAAGAATTGGTCATGAATTTCATGCATATGATTATGATGAAATGAAAGAGTATGAATGAAATATACAATGAAAGAAACATGAGAACAGGAATGAAGACACTCCTACTAACAACAGTCATCTTGCAATATTCCCCATGTAGTTACACTCTATCCACCTGGAACCATGAACCATCCTGCTCAAGTCAAGGTTGATATGTTTGCCAATAACAAATAACCTATTGGGTGAATATAATGATGGTCTTGGCATATATGATGGAATCCATAGAAGCAGATGACCTTTTGGACTAACAATCCATCCACCACTGTCTAACTCCAGTAAAGTCCTGACATTGAAATCACTTCCTGGGATATACACATTGGAATCAAGCAAGGTATGAGATGGGTTTGAAGAATAGCAGAGTGAGTGAGAGGGGTGTCTTGGTATGTTGTCAGAGTGCAGATTAACTACAGCATCTGTGGGACCATCCCACATATGTATGGTATTGTCAGCTGTACCAGACACAACTCTTTGACCATCAGGTGAGAATACCACTGAGTAAACTGGGTCAGTGTGCCCTGTGAGAGGGTTACCCAGCTGCAGACCAGTCTCAGTGTCCCACAAACATATGGTCTTGTCCCAGGAACCTGATGCAATCCTCTTGCCATCTGGTGAGAATGCCACTGACTGTACTGAGTCAGTGTGCCCTGTGAGAGGACTACCCAGCTGCAGTCCAGTCTCAGCATCCCACAAACATATGGTCTTGTCATGGGAACCTGATGCAATCCTCTTGCCATCTGGTGAGAATGCCACTGAGTGTACTGAGTCAGTGTGCCCTGTGAGAGGACTACCCAGCTGCAGTCCAGTCTCAGCATCCCATAAACATATGGTCTTGTCAAGGGAACCTGATGCAATCCTCTTGCCATCTGGTGAGAATGCTACTGAGTATACTAGGCCAGTGTGCCTTGTGAGAGGGCTACCCAGCTGCAGTCCAGTCTCAGCATCCCACAAACATATGGTCTTGTCAAAGGAACCTGATGCAATCCTCTTTCCATCTGGTGAGAATGCCACTGAGAGTACTGGGCCAGTGCACCCTGTGAGAGGGCTACCCAGCTGCAGTCCAGTCTCAGCATCCCACAAACATATGGTCTTGTCTTGGGAACCTGATGCAATCCTTTTGCCATCTGGTGCAAATGCCACTGACCATACTGAGTCAGTGTGCCCCAGTGTGAAAGGGCTACCCAGCTGCAGTCCAGTCTCAGCATCCCACACACATATGGTCTTGTCCCAGGAACCTGATGCAATCCTCTTGCCATCTGGTGAAAATGCAACAGAGATCACCCCATCATCATAACCCCTAATTATTCGCTGAAGGTTTGGCCAGCATGACTCTCCTCCATCAACAATTTGGGCCAAATTTGAGTACTTGGATGAGAATTGTTTATAAATGATGGATTGCACTGGAGAGAATGGCAGAGCTGAGACATACAGGTGTGGGGTGCTTGCCATGATGGCACCACCAAAGGCTCGGACAAACTTGATGGCATCTCTTGCTATTGCTGACACCTGTTTGAAGGTATCATCCTTGTAAACATTGTCATTAATAGGGTTAGTCAGGGTCAACTTCATAATAAACATACAGTACCTCAAACCATGAAGCTATAGTTGTCAGGTGTGAGGGCACAACACTCAACACCTTCAATAAACTGAGTGCTTCAATCCAGAAGAGCAATTTGTCCATCAGCAGCAACTCCATCTCTTGTGCCAAGTTCCTCACAAACTGTGTCTCCTGAATATGAACAGCCCAGAGTCGACAGGAATAAGACAAGTGAGCAGGGATGTACTCATGAACTCGCCAGTCCAGATCAGTGACCTCAGAGTTTGGTAGGTATGAGGTTTCCAATTGACAGATATTGAAACACAGCCCAATTTGCATGACTCGAACACAAGCCCAAGCAAGCTGACAATGGACATCTTCCGTTTCAATAGCAAACTCCATACTCCGTGCAGAATCAGTCAAGAAATCATAGAATGATGCATGTAGGGCACGGACTGGAGTTGATACATCAGCAATGCCACTCAGCAGGGCACCCATTGGGTTGAGGATTGCTTCGACATCAGAAACGTCAATGTCTGAGAAATTGCGCCGCATCGCATTCAACGACACCACTGGGAGAGGCTCCTGGGTCCACACTATTTGCCGCATCACAGAACGGAATCGTGCAAGTGCCTTCGGCTTGTTCTCGACGATGTCTCGCAGAATGGTAAGGTACATGTCGTCCAGAAGTCCCTTGCTCTCCCCAGGCGAAACGGAGATCAGGTCCTCGTATCGCTCCATGGCTGAGAACCCAGCCTTGTGTGATTTGATGAACTCGCAAGCCAACCGAGCCCACTCGAACAACCCATCCGCCAGCCGTACGAGGCATGAAATTTCTTCCGTAGAGAAACGATCCATCAATCTTCCTAGCTGAGCAGAAACGTACAGACGAATGTCGTGTTCAGCATTCGCAATAGAGATGTCGTTCATGGATTTGGATGTGATGTGTGGAATATCCTGCAGGGCCTCTGTGATGTCAGGTAAAGGGCGGGATGTAATGAGAACACGAAAGCTAGACGGGAGCTGGGCAATCTGTGTGGAAGCGAGAACGCTGAGAATATGTTTCCGGGAGGCCTCGACACCGGTCTCGTCGAGAGCATCAATCACAATGACCACCCGTCCGACCATAGACGCTGCAGCTTTGGAAATGGGATCCAAAATGAACTTTTGCCACTGCTGCTTCACGTCGCGCGTGGTGGATAGCGCCTTGTCATTTGCAATGACCTCAGCTACAATCCGCTTGAAAGTAGGGTCACGATCAGCAAGATCATGTGCGATTGTGGTGAATATCTTTTCGTGGCGACGTTCCGCTTGTTGATCGCGGGCGAAGCAGAAACAAGACCCAAGCGCCCCAAGAGATTTGAACCAGTTAGCGATCGTATGGGCAATGGCTGACTTCCCTTTGCCTGCTTGGCCATGGAGCCACAACACCCGAGGGGTATCAGGCTCCGACTTATTGATCCAGTCTACAATGTCCGCCAGGATATCGACTCTCGTGCCTTCTAAACAGAGCTTGGTGGTGTCTAATCCAGCACCACCTGCATAGGCGAGCTGGCCAAGGGTGGCCTTTTGGTCTGCATGGCAATTGCTTAGGACAAGTCATAACCGTGTGCAACCCATCCTCACCTATTGCTGAGACACCGTCTTTAATGTCATCGATGCTGCTGAGGGCATGACGAATAGCATCTTCCACGAGATGGACGCCATCTAGAGCACGCCGAACATCTTCTGAGATGTGGTCAACCTTGTCAGCGACCCCATGAACAGCCGCCCATGTATCCCGGCATATAAGGTCTCGACACTGCTGCGTCAAGACATCCAGCGCATTCCCATAGGTAGTAATCGCAGTATTAGTTTCACGCAACACATTCTTCCGCGTTCTTTGCCCTTCATGAATACATTAGCCGAACATTGAACCTCGAGCACAAATATGACATACAAAAGCTTTTCGTTTTAGAATAGGACTGGATGAACAGCACGCAGTTGGGTATCAGTTTGGAGATTTCCGATAGAGGTTCCTTTATCTGCACGACATTTGCGACGGTACGATCTTCGATGAGGAAGGCATAGACATGGCTGATTTTAGACAAGAGAGCGACGACTGACTCATCCATGGTGTTCTGGGCGATGATAGTCTGTCCATATATTAAATATAGTGCAATCTCGTATAACTCAGGGACATACCCGAGCGGCCCATGATAGTGCGCATAAAGCTAGTTTCGCATATGGGTGAATCTAAGCGCAATTTAGTGACGAGTTCGCCAAACGAAGGAGGACGCACATTAGAAATTGTCTCAACAACGGAGATGAAGACTTTAATGAGTTGAAGACATGATTGCACAGTATCGAGCTGATCCACAACGGATTGGCTTGTAGTCACAGCAACGAACGCCTTGTCCATGCTGTTCGGCATATTATTCATCTGCGATACGCCTTCTCGTGCAGCTTCGAGGCTGGTGACTAGGCCCCTTGCATCATCAGCACCAGTAGGAAGAACCTAAGGCCGGATGAGACTGCAGTGAACCTGGACCCAATCTTTCTACCACTTACCTGGAGAGGATCGGGTATGGAATCCTGCGCTTCAGAAACTTGCTGTGCGGGAGACGAAGCCGGGTTGGTGATGGCATTTGTGACGATATCATTGACTCGGTCATCCTATCATTAATGAGGGTCAAATAGGATTAGTGCTTAATGCTCGATGACATGCACGTTGGTTCACATTTTGAACCGGAGGCGCGTCTGTCGATACCTCAGCTGCTGGGACGGGAACACACGGCACGGGAGTAGCACTAGCGCTGGTTGCGGTACCAAGTTCGGTTGCGATGTTGGCATCAACAGCCTGAGTTTTGTGTCACCACAGAGATCAAAGTACAATGCAAGATAACATACACCGTGAGTCTGCGTGAGCGGAATGTGTACTGCGGATGTGTCGGGGGCAGGGACTGTTGCCTGCGGATGGGCCTGCGGACGGGATTGCGCAATCTACGAGGTTGATAGGTTCACACCCACTCAATGCGCCGCTGTACTTACCAAATTGACTGTACTAGGGTTTTGCTCAGTGAGAGTGTTCCTTGAGGGGGTGCGAGAAAGGCCGAATAACACCTGTAATGCAAGGCATTCCAGTATGGGCATTGGGCATCTGATACAAATTGAAGTGCATATGTACCTGGCGACCACGAACCAAGGCATCCGAAAACCTGTTCTTTGGCTGGCTTGTACGAGGGTTGCCCCCAGACGATCCCTGCTGTCCCTTCGAAGTGGTTAGTTTGAAGAGACAGTTAAGTAAGGAGTGAATCCCAAAGCACCTCAGCGGCAGCAAGATTCCGATTCTCTCCACGACGAAATTTGGAAAAGTGGTTCTTTTTGCTACGTTCTGGCATGATTTGAGTGGTCTGCCCTTAGGACGAATGAGTAGTTTCAGAAACGATGAGTGTGGACCAAGTGTGGACTGAGGCTATGAGAGCACGTTGTTACAGGATGGAGTTACTAACCATAGCCTCGAGTCTGCTGCGCACAACACGGTATGTTGGCAGCTAGGTCAAAGCAATCCTCAGCAAATAGTAGGTTTCTCTGGTTCCTAAAGACACAAATGACCGTCTAGCTAATATCCTCTACCCCGTCTCCTGGTCGTCCTGTACGGTCCACCAGTGGATCTATATTAAATTAAGTAACCACCGCCAAAGAACTATTACAGTCCAAAAAGGCGCAGAACGTGGAACGTGGAACGAGCGTGCAAGTAAGGGGATATGTACGTAGAATATAAGAGGAACGCGAACGAGCGCAAGGATAGAGGGTGACGATTGGGGAGAGGTGACGAGTCCAAAATAAAATGTGATGCGTGTCCGTTGGTGGATAGATAGAGCAGTGTATGCGATATGTAGGGACATGAGTCGTGCAATGCATGCTTTGCAAAGTGATGATCAGGATAGAATATTTCGAAATAGATCAGTGGAAAACGCGATGCGATTGATAGAGGCAATCGGGAATCTTGGCAATAACTCTGTGGGCATGGGGATATCGATGTCGGTGTAGTGTGTGTGCGCTTGCGTGGCAGCAGCTGTCGGTTGAGCTAGCATGGATTATATGCATCCAACGTACCACAAGGCGACTCTATGCGCACACCCAACGCTGTCATGACCTCGACAACGAAGGCGGGATAACACTTTCATCAGCACCGAACAACGTTCCCCTCCAGTCATCATCCTGATCTTTCTCAGTCCTCCAGCCGCAGCGGAACCCTTGACACTTGCCGTTCCTGGAGGCAGCTCAAGCGGCGAAGGAGCCTCGAGATCTGGAGACGGAACAGTATGTAGGCGGAGCTTAAGGAGCGGACCGAAGACTGAGAAGCTGCAACCCCCGTTGTCGTGCGCGACATCTTCATAACCACCAGAGCCGGTTCTATTTATATGGTTATCATTCATCTGATTGGTGGGTGAGCGGGCGAAAGTGGAACGGTTGAGATGCGGATGACGCACGTGGAACGGGGATATAGGGGCATGGGAGACAAAGCTCAGTGACGATGGTGGTGCTACGCCAGCAACTTTGTCCTTCTGAGTGTCGGCATGGATAGGGTGCATTGCAAGACTAGAAGGTGGGTGACGAGGTACCCTAGCGAAATACGAATCCACGTGGTCCACATCCGCATCCATATCCAAGGTGAGCACAGACTGTTCGAGATCGTCATCATCATCGGGCCCTGTGCGAGCGGCGCAAAATGATCTGCGATCAGCATTACATCGGAATAGATGAAAGACCGATGAGCTCACAAGCACTTCTAGCACTATGATCATAAAACGAGTCGTGCTCGAGTCCCGGAGAGTCCGAGTGGGCTGCTGCTCGCCAGGGACGCAGTTGTGAGAGAAGGTGTGGATACCTCGGTGATGGAACAATCGGAGACGTAGCCTTGATCAGATCGATCCGAATCCGAAGAGCTGCTTGAATGCGATGAGGCCGAGAGCGATGCCGATGATGCGGACGCAGATAAAGTGGTCAACGGAGGCGATTCTGGTGTATCGGACAGAGGAGCGGAACCGAATACTGGCGATGCACCGCCCGAAGGCGTAGTAGTTGTAGAAGATGTCACAGTAAGCATTGGACGGCAATGGGAAGAATCATCAAGCAAAGGAACAAAAGAAAACGTCCGTTTAGGGCGGACATTAGACTTTATCTTGGGATGTGTCTGTGTCGTGGATGGGGCGGGAGGGTAAGTACGGCGTAGAAGGACAGGGGCAGGAGGGACAGGAACGTTGTGAGGTCGTACAGTATGACGTGCTGATATGGGAGAGACTTACTAGAGGGTGATCGACGGTATTCTGTGGGATGTGGCGATAAGCAAACGGAGGAAGCAGGCGAACGCAGGCGAACGCAGGAGAGGTGGGTTGGGGTGAGCAAGAGTGGTGAAGTCATGTTGGGCGGCGTCGACTGGGATTGGTTGGGTTGAGTCGCAAGAGGGGAATGGGGACATGTGAGAGGACGAACAGCTTTGAGGACAATGCGTCGATGGGCTGCGCTGCACGTTGGGGTCGCGCTGGAGTATTTTTACCTCGAGGACATGGCTGGAGTCTTGGACTGATCTTAGTGAGTGGGAGGATCCATCTTACATTAGACATATCTTTCGTACTTCATCTACCCGTGTCGAGCCAAGCGGACCGCAGCGCTGGAAAGGTCGAAAGCAAAATATACCTGATCGGTTTCGCGAAGAATGATCCTGACACCTTCCACGGGCTCAAGACCCTCCTCCACAGCTTGGACATTGGGGTATTGGGTATGTGCTCTCAATGGAATGCTTTTCATCAGTGTTGACTTGACATACTCATACTCAACAATGTGGGCAAGTCCCATGCGATGCCGACATACTTTGTGGACACTACTGAACAAGAGACAACAAGTCATCTGAGTGACTATTAACGTGGATGTTATGGTCCGCATGACCCACGCAGTTCTCCCGGGGATGCATCGAACAGTGAGTTGTATTTCTCCTGTTCATGCAACGGGCTCACGAAGGTGAGATTTCTTGTTCGCCATCTAGGAATTCCGGGTTGATCCTTGGAGCAGATTCCCTCGCCGATGCTTGCGACAAGTGAGTCGAGCTATGCGCGTCCTCGGCCATAACCAGCGCTGCCATCCTCCGCCTTCGACAACCTCTCATGAGCTTCATATCTTGCTTCATTGCGGGTTGCTCATCGATTTCCTTTAAATCGAATGCGTCGTGAGGTTGGAGCGAACGCTCCAGTAGAACTTTGTATGGCGTCACATCGTCACCAATGTGCCTGAATGTATCATCCGACAGACCTGCACACCAAACATCGAATGCGGTGAAGTCATCAGGATAGTGAGGTTCACGGGTACGTTGGTGATTAGAGAAGTTCACAGCAGATTTTGGAGAGGCGAGGGCGAAGACAACTCGAATGACAGGTCGTGGTGACTGTCCTTCGGGGAACAGGCCCACCAGGAACGGATCCATGGCATCAAATAACTTGGACTTGATTTTATCCGTGTATGTTTTGTCATTCTTGACCTGGATGAAAATCGCTGTTATAGTGTCACGGGAAAGGTTTTGTTGTGCAACACAAGCCGGCAGGACAATGTCAACGCCAAATTGATTATGCTTGCACACTATCATTGCCCCTCGCGTGATGAACTTCCAGAGAGAATCCGCCGAGATCATGTCAGCAGCTTCAATCTTGATAACATGGTTGAACCACATGCGATAATCCTTGAACGTCTCATCGAATTGTTTGTCCTCCTCGCGGCGGTAATAATTCGGGCGACTGCATAGCAATTCCCGGTATGCAGACGATGGAAGTAGGGCCTCCATGAACTCACATACGGACATCCATCGCTTTCTAACCGCTGCCTTGTCACGCGCCTGCATGAGGATAAACGCCGCAATAAGCTCGCCGCGTCGCCCACGATCGATGCAGTTTAAATCCGAGTGCTTCACTAGGCGGCACACTGGATCCATCGAGGCTCGCTTCATAAGGTCACAGGCGGCCTCAGCCAGAAGAGGCTCTGACCCAGCGAGCGTGACCAATTTCTCAAGTCCGCTGGTTGCAGTGATGCACAGTCGCATATGCCGCTCAACTTGTGCACAGGCGACGGCGAGAGCGTTCGTGTCCGCATTGAACTCGAGAGCGAAACGCACTGACAGGCAAGCCAGAATACCCGCCTTATTGTCTTCCTTGAGTGTAACGGACGAGCTACCCAGCAACTTTTGTTTTGTGAAAACCATAAGATCGGGCTGCGTTCTATCCCTCAACAAAGCGTCATAGCGGGCCCCAAACCTATTCGAGAAGGGAAGTAAGCTGCTCGCCGGCGACAATATCCCAGGTGGACATACAATGGACGGCCGAGATGAGATATCCAATCCATTTCTACCACTCGATCTAACGAGACAGTATTTTCCAATGCAGGGAAAGCGATATCATCGAAACTGATCTCAGAAATTGGATGCAGGACGGAAAGGATGGAATTCGCGATTCGACTCGAAGGGTCTGAGCGTTTCTCGGGAGTGAATCGATGGAATCTCTCCGCTGTCGAAAGGAACAAAGAGAATATAGGAGACTCGACCATTCCTCGCAAAATACAACGAAGCTCGGAAAACAAGGTCCACGGCTCAGCGCGCGGGTTATCTGTGAGGATATGAGAGTCGTCTCAAGAGATGACGACGAGTGGTCGCCGTGGCCCCGTGGGCAAATCCAATACGTGCTGTGGGTCTATAAACCGACACAGCCGTTCTCCTGCCTCTTTGACCGATTTGCCTTGAAAAATGGAATGGGGAGAGGTTTGGTCACTTGCCGCCTCTTGTTTTTCGCAGTGATTCACATCCTTGAAGGATGTGTCATTCTCAGGAAATTAATGGTAACGATCACGAGTTCACCTTTGTGGCCCTCTCAATTACCTCGTTGTAGAACGCTAACCGATAAGCATTTGAAGCTTTGGTTGACTGACCGCTTGTCATGAGATCACGGAAAGCAGATGCCAATTTCGCTTGGCGGTCTATGCAAGCCTCTTCGGATTCCCGCGGTACACTAGCGAAAACATCTTCCATAGGTGGGAGGTAACCTGCGATTTTATTAGCAGATAATTGGGAAGGCAGTTACAGGATAATCACCACGCTCAGTTGAGATGGTTTTGAGACGTTCGTAAGTGACGTTTAACAACGAATACACGAAAAAGTGAAGCTGCTTTGTGGCACGAGCTGGATCGCTTGGGTTCGCAGCTGAAAGAAGCCAAGTACGCAGAGTATGATCAGCAGGAGGGAACCCTATTGGGATTAGATTAACAACACATCAAAAGGAACAAGCGGAATGCGGTACCTTGGCTGCCATCTTCACGCAGACACATTGGCACGGTTATTATTTTTGTTGAAATTTCATCGACCATACGAGACTTTCCGGTTCCCGATGAATTCACGATAGTGGTGGCCCTTGCATAAACGTGTCTCTCCTTGTCAAGGTAACTGGTGATGGTCGCAAGGAGCACATTTGCAGCATCGCCTTTGAAATCCGAATCCCATGCCTGTATGGTAACTGCGATCGGAGACGATCAACGATTTGTGAAGCAGTTTTAGTCATTTCGTACCATTCATCGAGTCTTCGCTTTCAGTCCACCCTGATCGGAGAAACCATACCGGGCGTTGCTTGAAAAAGATGTCTAAAATACAGAATAATATTAGGGGCACACAGACCAAACAGTGATAAAAATGTACTGTTTTTAAATAGATCCCTCCAAGAGTTGGTCTTTGCCAGATCTCTCAATAGGTCAAAAAATCGTTCCTCTCCCATGTGCTTGACATTAGACCGATATTCATCTTCGCTTGCAAGACGCGGGGACACATTCGGATCTTGTGATAGAGCCTGATAAACGAGGAACCAAACAACACCCAGCCACAGTAGAATACGCATGTTGTGATCATCAGGGCGAATGATACGTCCAAGGTCTTCACAGGCCTCTTGAATGGCCTGGTCTGGGATATTGGCATTTGTAATATGCCTGGGAGGGGTGGATGGATTTATGGGACCCTCGTCAACTTCCATGGACGACTCGGTGTGGCCTCCCGGCTCCCCGTGTTGTTGATTGCTCGGATTCGAATGCATGTCGTGGTCAGGAGAACAAGTGTTAAGCATGGTGGAAGATTTTAATCAGAGTGACAGGACGAAATTCGAAGGCGGACGTTCACTCGGGTGAGTGAGCTTGCGATCTCATGAGTGTGAACAGGGCCTTACCCCCCGCCCCTCCCCCAGCCTCCTATTATTGGGCTTAGTGTAGCACTCACGTGAGCGTCACATGATAAGTCTTATTTCATTTCATTTCTACTTGGTATGTAAATAGGCTTTTCTGATTCCTACAGCGTCAGATGCCGCCATCTAATAACCTCTACCTCGTCTCCTGGTCGTCCTGTACGGTCCACCAGTGGATCTATATTAAATTAAGTAACCACCACCAAAGAACTATTACAATGTAAAAGAGGAGCTGAACGTGGGACGTTGAACGAGCGTGCAAGGGGATATGTACGTAGAATATCATAAGAGGAGCAGACGGAGGGTGACGACTAGGGAAACGAACGAGAGGTGACGAGTCCATGTATAGACAAAATAAAATGTGATGCGTGTCCATTGGTCCGGGATAGATAGATCAGTGTACACAAATATGTAGGGACGTGAGTCGTGCAATGCATGCTTTGCAAAGTGGATGATCAGGATAGAATATTTTCGAAAGAAAAGCGAATAGATCAGCGGGAACGCGATGTGTGTGATTGATAAAGGCAATCGGGAATCTTGGCAATAACTCTGTGGTATGGAGATGTCGATGTCGATGTGTGCGCGCGCTTGCGTGGCAGCAGCTGTCGATTGAGCGAGCACGGATTATATGCATCACCGCAAGGCGACTCTATGCTCACTGCCACTGCAACAACGCTGTCATGACCTCGACAACGAAGGCGGGATAACACCTTCATCAGCACCGAACAACGTTCCCCTCCAGCCATCATCCTGGTAGCAGGGAGCAGGCTCAGCAAGCGGTACCAGACCCATCCTGATCTTTCTAAGTCCTCCAGCCGCAGCGGGACCCTTGATAGTTGCCGTTCCCGGGGGCAGCTCAAGCGGCGAAGGGGCGTCGAGATCCGGAGACGGAACAGCATGTAGACGGAGCTTATTTAGCGGATCGAACACTGAGAAGCCGCAACCGCCGTTGTCGTACGCGGTATTTTCATAACCAGCAGAGCCGGTTCTATTTATATGGTTCTCATTCATCTTATTGGTGGGAGAGCGGGCGAAAGTGGAACGGTTGAGATGAGGATGGCGCGCGTGGAACGGGGATATGGGGGCACGGGAGACAAAGCTCAGTGATGATGGTGGCGCTACGCCAGCAACTTCGTCCTTCTGAGCGTCGGCATGGATAGGGTGCATTGCGAGACTAGGAGGTGGATGACGAGGTACCCTAGCGAAATACGAATCCACGTGGTCCACATCCGCATCCATATCCAAGTTGAGAACAAACCGTTCAATATCGTCACCATCATCGGGCCCTGAGCGAGCTGCGCAACAAATGATCCGCGATCAGCATTGCATCGGAATAGATTCAAGACCGGGGAGCTCACAAGCACGTCTAGTCCCACCACGCTCACCATGCTCATAAAAAAAGTCGTGCTCGAGTCCCGGAGAGTCTGGTGGGCTGCTGCTCGCCAGCGATGCAGTTGTGAGAGAAGGTGTGGATACCTCGGTGATGGAACAATCAGAAACGTAGCCTTGATCAGATCGATCTGGATCCGAACAGCTGCTTGAATGCGATGAGGAGGCCGAGAGCGATGCCGATGATGCGGACGCAGATAAAGTGGTCAACGGAGGCGATTCTGGTGTACCGGACAGAGGAGCGGAACCAAATACTGGCGATGCACCGCCCGAAGGCGTAGTAGTTGTAGAAGACGTCGGAGTAAGCGAGGGACGGCAATGGGAAGAATCGTCAAGTAAAGGAACAAAAGAAAATGTCCGTTTAGGGGGGAGATTAGACTTAATCTTGGGATGTGTCTGTGTCATGGATGGGGCGGGAGGGTAAGTACGGCGTAGAGGGACAGGGGGAGGGGGGACTGGAATGTTGTGAGGTCGTATGACGTGCTGATCTGGGAGAGACTTGGGGGGTGATCGACGGTATTCTATGGGAGGCGGCGATGAGCAAATGGAGGAAGCAGGCGAACGCAGGAGAGGTGGGTTGCGGTTACGTGCTGGGGTGGTGGTGCGAGGCAAGGGTGGTGAAGTCATGTTGGGCGGAGTCGACTGGGATGCACAAACAGTGGTTGGGTTGAGTGGCAAGAGGGGAATGGGGACATGTGAGAGAAAGACATTTGCGAACGGCTTTGAGGACAATGCATCGATGGGCTGTGCTGCACGGGGCAGCTCGCGCTGGAGCATTTTTAGCTCGAGGACATCGCTGGGGTCTTGGTGAGTGGGAGAGAGGAGAAAAGAGTCGCGTGACATACTCGTAGGATAGACGCTGTATTTCAGCGGGAGTCCTGTCCCACTCGTCGGCTTCGTAGACCTCTTCTGTGCCATCGTCGCAGAAAGCGACATGTTTCTTACTGCCAAACGAAGCAGAGCCATCTGAGGAAGGTGTCGATGCGCCCGAGTGGGAAGGAGACGACTTGAGACAAGACTTGATGCGAGGCAGGGCGGGTCTACAGGAGTGAAGGTCGTCGCATGAGCAGTCTGGGTCAGAGTCCATGGTTGGAGGAAGAGAGCCTGCGAGTATTTGCAAATAAATAGAAGTTGTTCTCGATGATTTTGCATTCGGACGGGGACGGATTTTATTGACGGACAGCTCCGGGGCCCACCGACAACACGGCCCGGTGATCTTATCCCACTCCGCGGCGGATCCAGAACCTCTCCGAAGATCAGCCGATCAAGTCCTCTCTGCCAGTCAAGGGAGCCTCCGCTGGGAGGGCAGCGTCTGTGGCCAAACTGTATGAGACCAACCCTAACGCCTCTCCAAGTTCTAAAAAGGCTCAGCAATGGTATGACATCTTGTCATCCACGACTGTCAATCGAAACCTAAGTCTATTCCCTCCCACCCCTCTGCATCTCCGAACATACCGGATTCACCCCACACCCAGCTAGCGTTGAGGACTGGGCCATCCAGTACTACCTGCCGTGCGTGTGCCAAATCTGTCTTCGGCCACCGACACGATTGATCCCAGTTGGTCAACATCATTGCGCCCTCGGGCCTCTAAACTTGGACCGCATCCCACGAGTAAAATATCGCTCTCACACCGTTCCTTGCCAAGCCTATCCACCATCGTCGTAAACAGGTATGTACATGTGTACATTGTACATAATACCATGCTTCCACTTACCCCAATCGACCTCCCTGTTTTAATGCTTTCAAGGTCAGTCCACGTAAAGTGTGCTGGGAAGAAGTTGGAACCGTCACGGCCTGCCATTCATCGGTCTTCTAGTCTTCCACCATTCTTTTACATATCCGCATCTGTGCACACATGTCCACTGGCATAATCGACTCATCCACCATGATAACAATGCAAGACTGCATGCATATTGCCACTGTGCATGTCCCTTGATATGATCATGGACAAGGATGCACCAATACTATCCGCCCGTGTACCAATTTCATAAGAGACGCAGCCATGATGACTGTATCTATGATCTTCAGGTCAATTTGACTTGCCGCCGTGGGTGTTTATATCATCCAGACAAAACAAATACGCAGGTTTGTATGGAAAACCGGTTTTTCGGTCCGTCAATCAGAGGATCACCTCACTCTCTTTTCCAGCCCTCGTAACTAACACCCCCGCCTAGAGCCTAAACTTCAACAACCACAGGCACGCGTGTATTAGTAATGGGCAGCCCCTGGGCATGTCACTACACTGGAAAGAACAAACATACTTGACGGGGACCAGCTGTCGGTCAGTCTACATATCAGCAATACCGTGGAAACTGGATGACTTGACTCCCTGCTTTCAGTCTGTCGTGGCTGTGGGTTGACAGTTGCACCCAACCGAAATTATCAGCTGCCTGCCCGTCGCCACGTTGATACAGATAAAGCATCGTTTTTGATTTAGAGCCTTACCGACTTGCCTCGTTGTCTTTATCGCTCTCGCGTATGGTGATGCGCTCACGATCGGGCAAAAGGTCAGTATAATGGCAAGTTCATGTACATGTACGAGAATAAATGATCGGTGACAGTCTACGTTGGCGCTGGCGTGGGCATGGAGAGCGCTGACTATGTAAACGGCTACCACTGGCATAGATCGATTACTTGTGGACCAGCACATGCGTCTTTCATGTGCGGTGGAGTCAAGTATAGACTCCATCGTCGGATTTGGTGAATGACGTACTTGATCCAATCTCGGATATGTCTGTATTTTGTCGCCGCCGACTGTATGCACAGTGACAGGTAGGTATTCGTCAGCTGGTCTCTTTACAGCAAGTCTAGTAGCTGAATTGGCCGAGAGCTCACTGAAGCTATGATAGCTCTTTGTGAGTCTCCACAGGTCTCCGTTGTCTGTCAGATGTTCTTACCGCTTCACGCCAACTGTCACATTGACACGTCTTCTTGGTTTCGGACATGTGAGGAATACTTAGAGTACGCTCTGCGACAATGATTAATGAGCGTCTATACATTGATGCAGTAATCCGCAGTGTATTCCCTGCGCCAATAGTCCCAGGCTGTGTCAACCCTGCTCTAGTATCTCTTTGTCCGGCTCCCGCTGCTTCTACACCCGCCAATTGCCCGCCGAGCTAATATCTTCTACCTGGTACCAGCTGTCCTCTCATTCCACCTATGATGCATATTCCCTCGTCGATGTGATCGTCTCCGCGAGCTACATAGCAATGCACTGTTCTCATTCGTCATCGCTGGAATGGACGCCATCAATCCACGCCCTTCGTGGTTCCTCTCTACCGTGTGTCAGTGCTACAGCTGTGCCCGGGTGCTGTCCAGTCATCCTGTGCACAACGCGTCTGTTTGTTCCATCGGAAAGATGAATATTTAACAACACTTTATCCCTAGTAAGTACCATCGTACATCTCATTTATAGGTCCAAGATTAATAGGATAAGATCACAACAATAGTCCATATATAATGATCTAAACAATAGTGCCATTTTGACGTTCACGTCGTTCTTCGAAGGAAGGAAGGTGGACAAACATAGATGCGGGACGATACTCCCCGAAGCTCACCTAGGAGGACTTTTCGCTACCGACCATGATCCATGTGGTGCAGACACTAGACAGTTGATCTGCATGTGGACTATTCCGACAAAGACGGTTTGCAAAGTCTGTGCGGTGCAAGGGTTCAGGCAGGGTAACCTAAAGCGACACATGGCGATCCACTTGGGCAATCAGAGATAATGACCTACTAGTCTGCAAGCGCACTTACTTACTTTGAAAGGTCACTATGAAAAGTTCCATTGATATCCTCCTGTACTCCATTACCTTTTCGAATTTTCCTATTTATCTACTAAGGGAACCCCCCTGTGCCCCCTTGCAAAGAACAGATCAAACAATGTCAGACAGACGCCAGTGCCACGAATGTACAAATTGTAAGCTGAGACAACAGTTTTGTTGCGAAAGCTGTTTGAGAAATCAGTATATAGCTGGCCTTGACACTGAACCCTTTGAGTCTCCTGTTATTGTCTCAACCGTTGTGACCCAACCCACCATTTTGCCAAGGACCGTGATGACCAGGCGGTCACTCGCGCAACATGAGCGCTCCGATCAATTGAAGCGGCGCGTTCGGCTCGCGCAGGGCTGGCATCTGCACATCGTGCAGCAGAAGGACAGCTAAGGCGGGACAACGAAACTAGTTAGTGGTTTCAATCTTGCCCCCGTGTATTTTATTGCCCACCTTTACCAAAGTTGTCGTGTCTGCCTGCAGCTGTTGTTAATTTGCTGTTCATAGATCGCAATTACTTTAATTGCAGCCCCACATGCATCATTGTTTTGCCCCAAGGTGACCGCTGCAGCCCGCTGGTATGTCATTGCCCACACTCGCTCCACAAGTGTGCGGTTTAGAGGCTCCGGGACACGGTTGTGCTCCAGGCTCGATGAACGGTAAGTGTGCGTTCCGTGCCCTTCGACTTCAGATGACGCCCCAATATGCCAGCATGACAAGACTTTTGGAGTTATTCATCGGACGAAGTGTCAAGATCCTGAGGCATCCTTGAGGATATGGTGTTGATTTCCATATACTGGGCAGGTGGCTAGGATGTGGTTCCGTGATTGGATTGGTTCACCGCACAGAAAAGAATGTTCTGTTAGGACTGTAGTACTCACCCATGAAGGTGTGACCTGTACGGCATTGGATGAGTGGGCAATATATGTTGCGGGGTGGAGATAAATAGGGAATGATTCGAAAAGGTACTTAACATAGAGTACAGGAAGATATCAATGTAATTTTTTATAGTGACCTTTCAAAGTATATCACCACGGGAGTAAGTGCGCTTGCAGATAAGGCATTTATATTTCTGGTTGCCCAAGTGGAATGCCATTATGTGTCGCTTCAGGTTATCTCGCCTGAAGCTTGCATGGCACAGACTCTGCGAACCGTCTTCTGTCCGAATAATCCACATGCAGATCAACCGTCTAGCGTCTGCACCGCGTGCGTCATGGTCGGCAGCAAGATGACATCCTAGGCGAGCTTTCGGGGGTATCTTCTCGCATCTATCGTTGTCCACCTTCCAGCAACACTCCACTTCTTCAGGTGTACCACTGTTCATCATAAGCAATCGTGACAAAGAAATGAAGAAATGCGTAGCATAGACGTACACAATTGTTTCTGGCCAATCACTCAATGCTGGTGCCTCTAAAGGAGATAGTCCAAAGTACAGCACTGGACAGGCTTCGAAGAGTGTGCGGGAGCCGTGAATTGAACGGAGGAGCAGCCAAATTTGGATGCCGTGACACGTGATTTGGAATGTACCGAGTGGATCCTTCTCTTCTTCTGGGGCATGCTTCTCGAGAAACTTTTGGATGAGTTCGCCGTGACCCATCAGCTCCATTCTACCACAAGACCGGAAGCAGCTCGGGTCATCCGCGAGAATACTGCCAGTCCGCCCGTTCCGATCCCATGCAAAAGATGCTTTGGTCGTTCGATGCGCGGATGATCTCTAGTTGAAGACGGTGGAATGCTTTCTTCCCTTCTCCGTACACCATCGGCATATTCACGTCCAGCAGACCCATCAGCGAATAAGCTCGGTCCTCGACTCGCGTCATTGTCCGATGGACCGCCCACGACATGATTTGAGCAACACACGGACGGTTTCTGTAAAGTCCATGTATCAATATACGCTCCGGAATTCCAGTAATATTTCGCAAGGTAGATGCAAGTGTTCTCTTGTCGCCTATGCCTTGCCAATTCTTGTTGAGAAATTGAACATTGCTTGGGGCTTTCAGCTCTTGTAGTGTCCACCCACGCGAGAACCACTCCGGCCATCCACGGAAATTGGGATACCTCTCATGATTACTCCAAGTCGGAAACCATGGATCGGGGACGTCGTGGAGGTACGTATAGCATACTTTCGCGCTTTCATACCACCGATACATGGAGTTGATGGCCTCGGATAGTTCTGCGCTGCTTCGCTTGTCGATGCAGCAAGTGTCGACCCATAACCACTCATATCCGTCCTTCTGAGCCCGCTCGCAGCTTTGAAGGATCTTTCGGTAGCCATCATGCTGGCGAACCTCGTCTCTCTCCTCCGCGGCCATCTTCGCGAGCTCAACCATCTCGTCATAGTTCACTTCTTTCCTACCCCACCGATGGGACAGGATCGCATACTCTGTTCCTTCATCATCGCCAAAGTCGAGGACTTTGGCTCGACGATCCACTTGCTTTTCCTCTCTAATTGAACTTTCTCTCTCAAGAAAATCATTTACATTGATCAGGCGCATGCTGCACAAGTGTGCATCAGTCTCGACAGGATCATAAACTGTGAATGGCGTCCATACCTTCTCTAATCAAATTAGTGATGACTTAAGATTAGACACCTTTACTGAATCGAAACGGTAGGCTTGTAGTTGTGGTGGTACACTCAGGTTAGTTCTCTTTGGTTGGTCAACGTTTTATGTGCGTGAGGACGGCAGATGGTGGCACAGGAACAACACCCACAGCTGCCCTTGATTCAGTGAAGAGAATTGTAGGGGCACAGGATAACACGTGTTCTAGCCAAAATGCTTCGCCATAACACAACGAGGCCAAAAAAAAGGTAAGGAATCATCACTTGCAAGGTATGCTCAGCTCACCTGAGGGCCGTGGTTGCGGTCATCTGAAGACGCTCGATGCACCCTGTGGATGCTCTTCCATGTCACATGTTATGTAACAATGCAAAGTGAGGTCTAAGGTGCCAAAAACCATACCTCTCCACGTGCCTATGAGGCATCATGTGGCATCGAGCACCAATCAGAGACTGCTTATATTTGTGCCGGCAAGGTCTCGTTGACCTGACCTTTGTCGTAGATAAACTTCATTCCATTGCTTGATGCTGGGTGAATGTCTAAGAAAGTGCTGGCTCGAAGTTAAGGAAAGTTGCCAGGCAATGAGAGTTCAGAGTTGTCTCGCGTTCTCACGGGCTAGCTACTTTAATATACATAAAAGTTAGAAGAATATAGAAGATGATCTAAACAGTGCCATTTTGACGTTCACGTCGTTCTTCCCGGAAGAAAGGAAGCATGATCATATTCGCCCATCCTGCGATGGTTCTCCAAGGTCCTGCGGCACCTGAGAAATACCCTTTGCTGCCCAAGCTAGGCCATATTGCGAACAATACGACGATGAGCATGATTGGTCCTATGATCACGGGCATAGGACGGGAGGACGATGCGAAAATGACCAGTGACAGGCCCAGGACAAAGAGGAGAATCCTACGCACAAGTGTTTAGAGTAAAGGACTTGATAGGTTGGAGAGATGCCACGTACCCCCAAATCAGGAAAGCATAGGGAAGACTAAAGGTAATTGCCAACCCATCGGTGCCGGACCAAGACTCGGCCGTGCGCTGCAAAACTTTGCTCTACGTGCCCATATACGGTACACAAGTGGTCAGACACCATAGAAACATAGGTTTTAATAAATACACACAGCTTCTGTTGCTGACGAGTGTTCCTTTCCACGGATATGGTCAGAGAGCTGGATCGACGTCACCAGTGCTCCCACCACAAATAAGACCGATAAGTATATCGCAATGATTGCAGCAGTCTGCTGAGAGGTCGAGGGTGGGTTTTGGGGGCCCCCAGGACTACTGCTGGTACTGTTACTGGAACCAGGATTAGGGCCGCCTCCACCACCACCGCCAAGTGCCGGAATAGCCAAGAGACTGACATTCACTGCGAGCAGGACGGTCGACTACACCACACGTACAGAATATTAGTCTTCGGAAATACAATAAAATGAAAAAAAAAAATCGGCATACATACATAGAACGTGAAACCTGACCATTCGGCATTGAGTTTAGTGATATACGCTTTCCACCGTGGAAAGTGGATGATCTTATCAACCCATGCCCCATCGAGCTCTTCTGCATGACTAGAACCCGATCCAAATAGGATCCAGTCGAATACCTTGATGAAAAATGATGGTGAATAACCACGTGAGTGGCGGGTTGTGTAAATGGATTGGTCTGCGTTAAGGCGTGCGGAGGGTTGCCCACTGAAATTGACAAATTTGCAGTGGCCTGGCCAATAAATTGACGACTGAAACAAAAAGCAGATACTTTGGACATACTGAATAATCTCATAAATCGTCCTGAAAGGAATTAGAGGGTTGAAGTACAAGATGTTACACAAACATACCTGTCACCCACACAGCGTGTGTGTTCTCCTTTCCAATGCTTCCTAGAATGATGGATCAGGGAAACCCTTTGAAAAGTAACCTTGCCACACACCTTCGTAACTGTCCACCAAGGACAGCATCTTTTCCATGGTATCCAATTCGTACGGAACAAGAGGTGAACCGGACGTAGTAGCGTCTATAACTGGAGTATTAATGCAAGTACTTTCGAAGCACGAACGACAAACCAGCAATCGCCTGGATCAAAATATTTCTGAGTTCCTCGTGATCCTCCGCTTTCAATTTGCACAAGTTGGGGTATAGTTCAACATGCATCCTTCAATGTTCCATGTCATCTTCAAAACTTTTAAAACTGTTCACGAATAAGAAAGTGCTCCATAACCCTCGGTCGTGACACACGCACCAAGCAAATCGAACAAGTTACCAGTACTGTGTCGTAATTGCTTGTCCTGTATACGTGGACGATGAGACATGCCCAACTTCCATTGATTACACTTACTCATGTGGCTCTTCTTTGTTACTCCCCTAACATTAGTGAAGATATTCGATAGGTCGTACTCGTGCATCCAGAAGAGCAACTTCCTTCGATGATCAACGAAATAGTAGCCCCACTCCCTCTGCCTATGGGCAGTGGAGTATCCAATGACGAGCTGCACGTCCGAATGCACGGAAGGGTCGATGGAATGGCCGAATTTCTGTATCGCGGTTTCCCACAAGCCATCACAAATATCCAGGATCCTTCTGCGTTTTTCCGGAGTAGCGACATCTGTGACGATGTTCTATCCATAAAGAATTACGAGTGCATTCGGAAAAAGTTCGAAGATGTGGTGGCCCTACCTTTTCTTCGTAGATATAATACAGAGCGCCTTCTGGTTGGGTACATCGCAGCCAACCGTCCACGTTCGATTTGCTGTGGCGCATTTATCTGTTAGTTACATATCCCACTCGTCGGTGAAGCTAGGTGACGGACTCGTCGTAATTTGTGTCTCCAGCTCGTTGTACCGTGTCTACAGCTTGTTGTACCGTGTCTCCAGCTTGTCGTACTGTGTGGGTAGTTGCATCTTTACTAGTAATTGGAAAACATCAGCAATGGGTATGATGAATGGTTTGGTATACTAACTTTACTGCTCTGCTAGAAAATCTGCGCCGCATGAATTCATCTGGTGAGGCGCCTCTTAATATTGATTCTACAGAAGTACCAGATGTTAATAGGTCCACGCAAGCATTGTTGAGGTGAAGGACGTACTGTTGCTGGGATTAGCTGTTGTTCCATCACGCTGCGCAAGTTCTCGACTATGAAGAGGTGGATCAGGGGAAGCTTCGTCCGCGTGAGATTGGTTGCTGGGTGGGGGAATGGCGACCCCGTTGCTATCAGAACCACCGGTACCGAGCGGACTTGTGGAAAACGGTACAGATCCTTGCATCTGTGATGAAATCACAGGTGCTGGTGCGGAACTCGCACAGATTGTTAAGGGCGGGCGGGTTGACGACGACGACGACGGCGACAGCGGTGTCGCTGCACTGTACAGGCGCAGAATGGTCTGAATGAGGCGTAAAAGCGCTCCATTTAGTTCGCGAGGGATGTTCTTCAGAATGCGGAGAAGCCACAAAGACAGCCTCGATAGAATCCGGGGAAACGAGATGGAAGACATGACGATGAGTACTCGGTGTGGGTCAGTCAGTTTATACTTGTACCCCACAGCACGTCCTAGGAAGATTATAGGAGATACTTAGCGCTCAGCGCTCATAGCCATGGTGACTGGCGGATCCTGTGCATACTTCAACAACCGTTCCTTGTCATGCACTGCTCTGCGACGAAAATGCCTGGTACTGTGTCTGTAGTACTTGGTTTCATGTGGACGAAGTTCGAGGTTGATACGTCCGTATGACGGCTGTAGTCACTGAGCATATGCGGATTCTCCGCATCCATGTGTCTGGCTCTTATGTAGCCTGGTCGATCATGGCGGCGACACTTTGACAGGAAAATCGCGCGGTCAATTGAGCCTGTCGCTGCCAGGTTTCGACAATATATTGGGATACAAGGTTGCAGAGTAAAGTGGTATGGTAGGTGGAATACTAGTGCTCCTGCGCAACTCAAAGTAAAGCTGAGGAGTACACAACCAAGCTGCGCTCCGCTCCACGAGGTGTCCGCACCCCAACCTCGCGTCCCAAAGGCTCGATTGGATCGATGAGCATAGCTGAATTCCGCCTCGCGATGGAGTTCGGTCTGGTCACCGTGCTGTTTCTTCCATTGCGGCCACGCCTTGCCTGCCTTCGCCGTGCCGTTCAGCACATGTTCAACTTCATGTGGATAGACGATCCTGCGCCTTATAATCTGGGCACCTCCTGCGACCTGTGGGCCCTCTCTGGACCTTCTTCTGATCACTCTCTCCGCAGTCCCCGTTGAACGGGCTCTCTCAGTCCTAACACTATCTTACCCACGAGTCGACCATGATTGGCTTCAATCATATATTTTTCTCATTCCTTGCATTCCCTGTTTTCGTATCAGCACATGGTTACGTTGGGTCCGTTACAATTGATGGGAAGAACTATCAAGGGAGTGTTCCCGGGGGTTCAACCAATCCCAGCGCCATTCGACAGGTAAGTCCTCTATCACCTCGTTCGGAGGAGAGACCCAGGGCTCGCTTTGGCTATGTGATCTAATTCATTTTCTTTATACATCAGGTGTCGACTATCGATCCTGTCAAAGGTTCCTCCAATCCGTCGTTGAACTGTGGGATGAATGCTGCTATGGCGTCGAACTCTGCCAGTGCAAACCCAGGCAGTCAAGTCTTGGTGCACTGGGTCGGTGGAGCCACTGGCTCTTCGAATGTATGGCAGCCGCCATTTTTCCGAGGATCTACTGATCAGAATCCTTTCCGTATAGTGGCCTCACAATGTTGGACCCATCATGCATTACATGACGAAGTGCAGTGATTCATGTTCATCCTATGATTCAACTTCCGCAGAATGGTTCAAAATCTCTGAACTTGGTCTCCAAACCAGTTCAACATGGTTCCAAGCTGGTATCGGTGCGTGATGGTTATGCTTTGCTTGAGGCAGCGATGCATACCGTCTCGTCCCCTTGTAGTGGCAGGAGAACCTGCAAATATCACCATACCTTCCAACATTGCACCTGGGAACTATTTACTACGCTCCGAACTCATCTCTCTCCAACTCGCCGTTTCAGTTGGTGGTGCGGAGTTCTACCCCGCCTGTATTCAGCTGAGCATCGGAGGTTCTGGCATTGGTGCCCCTCAAAGCAGTGAAGTGTGTAAATTTCCGGGATGTTATAGTGATACAGACCCAGGAATTTACGACCCAAATGCAAGTGCCATTTTCCAGGTGTCGTCATGAATACTCACAGACATGCAGATCTACAACCCCCCAATCACGTATACGTTTCCTGGGCCCCCCGTTGCTGCCTTCGCGGATAGTGGCTCAAACTCTGGATCTGGATCGGGCTCGGGGTCAAGTTCTAACTCTACAAGCTCAGCTCCTGGTACCTCTTCGCCATCATCACCAGCTGGTAAGTGTACCATTCCACTTCCGGTCCCACATTTATCCTTGTTCCCATTCATTCCTGTCCTTCCTTACGCAATATACATAACAGTGTCCACTGACGCGCCTTCTACATATATTTCTTCCCCGACGGTCTCTTTATTGTACCCTCCACCGACTTCTACTTCTGCACCACCGTCCCCGTCCTCAGCGAATGCCATGTGCAAACTCGTGCTGCGCTCAAGTACGGGTGGTCTTGTAGCAAAACGTGGGATAGTCATGAAGCCGCATAAACGCCCACTTTTCCCTCGGTGGCGGTGGCGTTTCTGAGTTCTTGAGCTGGCTTGGAATTCAAGAAAACTGACGCTCAAGCGCAGGACATTGACCATCTCAGTCCCCTTAGCTCTGCGCAGCTGATAATATAATAGATCTCCTTGTCATCATAGGCGCTGTTGTAGGAATTCCCTATTTATGGGCCCACATGGGTTAATATGTGTAACATATCAAAGATGCATCGATGAAATTGGAATACTCCCCGAGCGACTTGAGTTATCACCATCATGTACACCTCAACTTGGTCACTCGGTTACCTGAGCACTATATCGCTGTCCCTCGCTAGACTTCCACTTGAATATTTACCCTCCTTGAGCGCGCACAGTCGCGAAGTCTTTTGAGTCTCCTTCACCGTGAGTATTGAAAGTACAAGCGCCAAAACTGACTGTATTCCTGCACTCAGCCGGGGACTTCCATGTTATCCGTGGCCGCTGCGTGCTCTGTACTCCGCACATTACCTTCCATTCTATTCCTGACGTATCCGCTTTCGCGTATAAATGCCCACTGTTCCTCCGATTTACGCGTGCCAGGTTGGTCCGCACCATGCTCACCTTTTCTAGGCTCACTTTCACTGTCTGCCTTTCGCCTTTCGCAGGCGTTCTTGCAGCTAATGGCGTCCAGTCCGCATATACTGCACCTGGGTCGTTTCCCACTTCTGTATACAAGTCGTACTGGAACGACCCGACTGCTACGTCCGCCCAACCACAGCCCGTTATCTCTGACCCGGCCACGGTAAGCGCCCATGTGTGTGGAGTGGACATTCACGCCATATTACGGCCAGAACACTGTCTTCCCCGCAAACCTGACCGATCCTGCAAACTTTCCAAAAGCACGTTATCACTCGTGCTTTATTTTGTGGAACTTCGTCTTACACACTTCTTACAGAACGATACCGTTGATCCTCACTTGCTCCCATCTCCCTTGGAGCCTTCTCAGCTACTCCAAGAAGCTCTTGCACAGATCAAGTCCATAATATCCAACCCTGTCTTATCCAGTAATACCTGTGCACAATGTCTAGCATCACTTGCAGTCGCAAAGATGCTCGTCCTTGCGGTCCCAGAGCAGGGTCCCCTACTTGCACAAGCCCTCTGCGTGCACTTCAACTACTCTACGTCTTGCTATGATATATACAGTAATCTTGCCGTCGGATCCGTTCTCACACAGGTGGTCGCCTTGGGTGACACGGGTGGGTATGATGGCCAGGTGAACAAAAAACTATGGATTTCCCTTCGGTACCTCGGATAACTCACATCCTCTTGAATAGCTTATTTGTAGCCACGTGGAGCTGTGCCCCGTCCCGCCGACTGTGCCTCTAAACATGACGGGTTGGTTTGCGACACCGAAACCTAACCCTTTGCCTGCTCCGAAGCAGCCCAGTGGAAAGCGACTAAAGGTTCTGCACATTAGTGACATTCATATCGATCCTCGTACGTGGCTCTCTTTCTCCCATTCCTACTTTTCCATAACTTGCTGTGTTCCTATGTCGTCCAGGGTATGCTACTGGGTATGAGGCGAACTGCACCGCGTTCATGTGCTGTCGCGAGAATGTGTGGAATGCGTATTCCCCCAACCAGGTCGTCCTGCCAGCTCCCCGCTACGGATCGTTCCAGTGGTAGGTGATCTTACTCTTGGGAGCCGAATGAGAGGTGACAGTGGCACAGTGACACTCCTATATCCCTGATGCTTGCAGCAATGCAAGCTATCCCTGCCTTGACGGGCACTGATGGGACGGGTTTCAACTTCTCCATCTTTACGGGTGATCTGACAGCACACGATCCCGATAACCAGTACTCTAGGTTCGTACCCCCATTAACCCCACGGATCAGAACCACAGTGTGACATTCAGTCTAGAGCATTCGTTGAACAAGCTCAGGTAAATGACACACAAAATGTCTTATTTTGTCGGGTTCATCAATTGGCGACTAGGTTGTCGTGTATGGCCTCCTAAAGAAATATGTCGGGCCTGCTCCTGTTTACGCGACTCTTGGAAACCATGACACATATGTAGGCTCTTCGCTTTCCGACAGGGCCAATCACCATCTCCCTTGACGTTTCCATAGGTGCAACACCAGATGATCCCGTACTACACCGGCGGACCCCTAGGACAGCAGTTCAACTGGTGAGAATGACAACCAAGGAGGTCCTGTATTATTGGTGCATCTAATGACACCCCAAAGGCTCTACGATCACGTATCGGCGCTGTGGTATCACGAGGGATGGCTCCCACAAACTTCTGTCGAATTTGCGCGCACACACTATGCTGCTTACAGCGTGAAACGACCAGATGGGCTCCGGATCATCTCGCTCGATACAAATATGTGTAGGTAACATACTCATTATTTGTTGGCAAGGCCTGTAGCAACTATTGACGTCCCGTTATGTGCTAAACCAACCAGGGTACCAGTACGTCCCGTATCTTCTTCCACAAAATATAACCACATGATTTCTTTGGTGCCCGATTGCACACGTAGACTCAATTACTTCAGTTATGTAAATGCCACTGAACCTGATCCATTCGGCATCCTCCGCTTCCTGACGGATGAGCTACAAGCTGCAGAGGATGCTGGCGAACGAGGTGGGCCTCCTTTCGTACCCGACTGTTATACAAGCCTCCCTTCTGATGCCATACACGGCTTGCTGTCCGGATTCGCCCTCCGATATTCAGTCTGGATTATTGGTCATGTAAACAGCGGATGGGACGGTACGCAATCACAGATGAACCCCACTAATTTATGTATGTGTCTGAGTATATTTTTGCGTCATTCACCTGACTTGCACGTCTCCCTTTTGAACAGTCTATCAGATGTGAGCACTCCCCAGCGGTCGATTTTTGAGCACGCCATGGACTGACGCATTCATGCATCAGCGTGGATCGGTATTCCCCGCATGTTATCGCAAGCAAGTGCTTCTCGGCAGTCGCGTTGGGCTTCGCTAATATTGAATGCACATAGATATTTTCTATGGACATACCCATGAGGATGAATTCTCTGTAAGTGGTTACATGTATTTTAAAAGAGAATCTTGACGGAGCCCATCTTGATGTTCAGATCTTTTATGCAGACAATGCAACAGTTATGAGCACTGAGACTGCTCAAACTGTGTCTTGGGTGGGTTCCAACGTGTTTCGATCGTGCATTTCTCCTGATCCAGTTTTCCATCTTTGATTCGACTACTCTGGGAAAAGATGGCGCCCTCCATCACCCCACTTACTAACCTGAATTCAGGCTTCCGGATGTATGAAATAGACTCGGCAGTGAGTTTTATCTTAGGCTTTTTCGTCCTATACTTCTGACCAGGGTGTCCCGTAGACATTTGAGGTATTGGATGCCTACACGTACGCCCATATTCATCTGTTAAGATACGAAGTCTTAAAATGTTTTATCACTATATGATAGATGGATCAGCCGCGTGGATGAATACCCCTCGCTGGACAACCAAACGGAGGTCGGTCCCACGTACTTCCTCGAATACAGCACACGCGAGGCATATGGAGGGAATATCGTGTGGGATGCGAGCGCCCCACTGAACGCCACGTGGTGGCATCTTGTTACTGAGGGTGGGTCATTTTACTATCCTTTCACCTGGTATTTCTTCGCTAACAAAGACTGAAGATATGGAAAAGAACACTTCACTCCTCCAGGTATGCCTACAATCCCGCAGTGTGTTTAATGCTGATCTACACTTATGTCAGACCTTCAATAAGTACCAATCAAAGAGTTCTGTGCAGGCCGCAGCATGTACCACCACTCAATGCCTTGCTGCAAAAATATGCTACATGCGCAGTGGGTCAGCAAGTATTGCATATCAAAACTGTGAACAGGGGTATGGATCGACTCAGTAGGTTACACTCCGATGCTGGTATGACGGAGCAGTGTAGAGAATTCACCCTTTGTTGCAAAGCAATGTAGAATGTACTGCATGTAGCCTGGCTCAGGTCAACCTGATGAGCACAGCAATATTATGGTTTTCTTCAATGCATGGGGTCTTAGGTGTTCCCAGAGGGTGGAGAAGCGTGAACCTTGCTGAGACACTCCATGGACACACCGAGAAAGTATAGGAACATGCCATACAACGAAAACAACTGGAAGATAGCTGCAGATGCGATAGAGAAAGTCGGAACCCACCAGAAGAAGACAAACTTGCCAGACTTGGAGCCGCAAGATGGGCTGCAGCAGTGGAAACCCCCCCCCCCCCCCCCAAATAAAATAAAAATAAAAATAAAATAAAAAAACGCGCCAAACGCGCGCAAGGATACGCATAGAAATCGGAAATGAGACAGAAATGATTAAAAATGCAACCATGAATGTCAGAACGCATCGAAAGAAGTTGAGGTCGAGGACACACCTATTGTGCTCGAAATAGAGAAAATCTGGCCTACTGAACGATGAAGAAGTTGGGCATCGGCGATGTCAATGTATTCTACCATTGGATGCACCAGATGAGAACCCAGTGATGATTAATCGAATATTCGCCTTTGGACGAGTTATGAGTGCGGGCGAGGTATTTCGGGGAGCGTTGAGGGCGAGACAGCTAGAAATGACCATGGCAAGAAGAACAGCGAGGACAACACAACTAGCGGCGGCGGCGGCATTGACTCGAAACGAGTGGAAGAAGCCATGCTGGCTGGAGGTAGTCAGCACATACACCAAGGTCGAACATTGTGAGTCTACAACTTACCTGCGTCGTCCGGGCTACCAGTGTCCATACAGAGTCTATGAAACAGGGAATGGACATGGAAAACTCAAGGTCCGAAACCCCGAGTGCAAGAAGTCAAGAACGCTTATCTTGGATGCGGCAGCGCATTGCGGTTGATCAAAGCCAAATCAGAATGCTGCCAACTGTGATGATCTTGCTACCGAGTATAGGATACAGAGGGAGCCTACCGGCGAGAGTTTGGAACTACGGATGTCGATGATCGATGAGGCCTGCCCGCGTTGCGGATAATCAACAAAGATATATGGGCACGACGACTTGCCAAATTGGGCAATCATGCTGACTGCATCATGCCACCACACTCACTGACCTGCTCTTTCAGACTTCAGTAGTGCGCTAAAGAAACACAAAAATATCCTTCAAGGTTTGTTTACTTTGTCACAGACGGTATGTAATGACAATACGTATAGGCCGGCTAGAGGCTACGGCCAGGCCAGACTTTGCGAACGCCTGGCACCAGGTTGTGCAACACCGTCACACGTTCACAAGGGACAGGAAGCTTCGTATCTCTACTCAGAAGCCCTATGTGACCCTTAGTTCGACACCGGATCTTATTCTGGCCACATTGTTGCAGTTTTCAACGGACATGCTATGATGCATCAAAGATAAGTACGTCGGCCGCCTGAAGGTAATATCGCCCTTCTCAGATGCCTTCCGGCTTTCAAATAGAACACCTCTCCTCATACACGCCGCCAAGTTTCATAATTGGTGGTCCTTACCCTCCGACCACGACTCCAACTCGAACGCCACACATCATCACCCTGCATAGATGGCTTGAACACCGAATGGTGGTACTTATACCTGTGCACGTTCACCACAGGGTTCCAATATCCATGATCTTTATGAGATCCGTTCCGTTCTTGTGTTACACCCTGGAACTTGGATCACTTGCAGGACCTCAGGTGCGTTGTCCTGGATGAGGAGGGACCCTGAAATTGAATCAGATATAGATAACAGATGAAAAATGAGCAAACTTGGCGGATCTCTACTTCCAATTGCGGAGGTTGATCTCATACAACACTTCATCGACACGCTTTCACGAACAATTTCATAGTTTCGAACTTCGATATCGCCTTTCAAAACTTTATCAACTCGTGGCTGACGGATAAAAAAGGACCTTCAACTCCACTCGCAAAACAAGATCGTATTATACCTGGAACAGGTCAACTACCATTGTTACTGTGGATACAACACTGACAAACCACCTCATGATCCTCATATGTACACCTATCATGACTGTATGATTGAAATGACCCCTTCGTTTGGAAGAACGTCAGCATATGGGCTTCCCTCATCCGTGCACCCCTGCGCTTCCCCAACCTTTCCACACGCCTTCCTACAGCACACGGCGTTCCGCTCCCGTGATGTTCTGAGTTGCCAATACAACAATGAAAACGCAAGAAATTCGATCACGGGCAAAGAACTGACATGTCCACATCTGGTCTCTGTCTATCTTCCCCACCCCCAGTTCGATATGGGACAACACCTGTAACACCACGAGGGGCCCCCCATCCGAGATGACCACTGCATTCAGGGTTGGACTACTGATTTTATCGACATCACAGATCTCATGATCGAGCCTCACTTCTTACAGTTCACACTACTCGACCAGCCACACAATTTTAGGGGTACAGTGTTTAGGTGGACCTAACTTACTACTCAGTTGATTAGGCACGTTCCGGCCTGAAACGGAGTTCATGTAACCTTGGATATTTGATCACCATTACTCATGTTTAGCATGAGAAGCCGCATTCTGAGGGCGAACGGCGGAGTTTGACGAGTTCTTGTTCCAATTAGAAGGCGGGTTTGTGAGGATTCGGAACCTGAATCAGCTTGTCCATTATTCGAGAAAGTGCTAGATCTCTTCGGATAGGTATTCTATGACTGGAGTCGTCGTACGCAACCCAAGAAACCGTCGATGGATGAGCGCTTGAGCAACATCCTTTGTGGTTCAATCTACGTCTGCGAAGTAGTCGCGTGAGTACCACAACGTAGGGGGCACCCCAGTGACGCATGACCCACATTATGTGACCGATATATCCTTCCTAGCACGAAAATATTGGGATTGCGGCACGTTCCATGCCCATTGAACCGCCCCTTACATCGACGTGGAGCCATGTATGTACCTACGGCTATTGTACACCGCGCGAGTCTATCAGGGTCGGTTTCAATTAACCGTCCTTCCCTGGTAATCTTGCCGGCCCCAGCAGGTGGTCTACTCGGGGAATGTATATCTGTGAAGATATACTTCTTCATATGTATAGGGGCACACATACAACCAGCACCGGACCGACCATTGCACACAGAGTTGCTGATGCCTGGTCTGACTGTCCTAGTGATTAGCTGGAATTCTTGCAAGGTGGGGGAGTTCAGTTGATAGGGATGATCTTTGTGCCAATTTTATTGTTATAGCGCTAACGTGGATTCTGGATCATCTGCCACCGTAATACCACCTTGGCGGCAATCGCCACAAGTGACACATGCACAAGCATAGAAGGGTCTGGAATGAGATGGAGGCTGTTTGAACTGGATGATCCAAGGGGACGACCTGATTTAGGACTGGATAGGGACACGTGTGGTGGCACCGCCATATTAAGTGTGCATATGCGCAAATGACCATGACTCGTTGTGTGCGGGACGACGGTCACCGGTCATGCAGGGACACTGAGAACTCGAAGCACTCGATGGACCTGTTACTAGCTCTGGGTTGCAATCATGATATCTCGCCACAGCCCCTGAGCGCAACCAACGGATTTCAGTGACCATTGTTACTGTATCAGTTCCTCACCGTGCCCCTGTTGGCGTAACCCCATTCACAGGTTCAGCGATTTTCTCCCGTGGGTATCGCTCCATAGCCAACTGTGGCATTTAACCGGCCGTGGGCATCCAGTGTGCATCGCCGTGGGCCGTGGGCCTGGATTGTGCCTCACTTCAAGTTGGTCTGCCAAGTGCTGATTTGAATTTACACGACGATAACTTGTCACAATGCATCACGAGTACCACGAGTACCACGTTTCCTGCCGGAAAGCACCCTCATGCACGGCACTAATACAACCGGTGAAAACATCAGCTGACTATCAAGCTGCCAGGGATGATGCTTGCCTACGCTTGTGAATGCCATTGACAGCTGCACAAGTGGTAGTGGTCACAGAATAGATAATCCAGTTCCCGGGAACTCAGGACACGCTCGGTGTCTTCACCGATAGAAGAACCAGAACTGAACTGCACACTGTCAAGAACGTATCAAGGATGCTTGAAGAGTTGGCAGCACTTCGGGTAAACGGCCACGAGAGTGTTGGGGGCTAGTCGGGGACCTGGTTCAAACACCTTCGTATCACATACATGAAACACCAAATTTGCACATATCAATTATGCCTGGTCAATGTTCAAAAATAAAAACGGTTCTAAACACTTGTCACCGGGGTACCGAGGACTTCTGTCATCTTGCTAGTAGCGCTCCTTAACAATTGATTCGAGCCAAATGCACCTGCACGAAGGGTTATCCTTGAGCTTGGTGAGTCGAAGCGAGTATTACTCCGGAGATCCATGGCGGAGCGAATGGAATTGTAGATAAGCTGACCTTTGAATATTGCATTCCCAGTCGAATCCGGTTCGGATAGAGGATTCTTGGGGAATTCGGCGTCTCTGTGACTCGTCCACGTATCTGGTCACACGCATCGTCTTCTCAGGCAGCCCAAGTTCCAAGAATAAAGCCCATCCGAATCGTCAAGCCAAGATGAACGCCCGAGAGATAACGGAACGAATCAACCATGCGGCAGGGATCGGGGGGTCTGATTTGACCGTTATATCCAGCTCCTTCTAGTAGAGCGGAGCGGCGACGTTGGCTGGCATCGTTCTTCTCTGATAAGTATGCAGGTATCAGCAATGCAACGATGGGAATGTGATGGTCCAAATCTATTCCAATTTCCACTTTCATCTCGTCTCGGGTATTCTTCGGACGCCTTCATATGTACTATACCATCGAGAGAAAGACGCCATGATCAAAAGGTGGGAATGGAGATTATTCCAATGTTCCGAGCCCTCCACTTTGTGAATACTACTGCTGGCACTGAGCACGATATCGTGGTAGCACCACATACCTAATACGAGTCCCATCTCTTGACTTTCTCACAAAGGGGGGTGACGTCGACAGCCGGAAAAGAGTGGCGATCGTGTGTATCTTACGTTCACGGCTGACAGAAGGAGGTAAAGATGCAAATGGCTGACAGAATACAAGAAAACATGGGACCCCCATCTTGGTTAACATGATAAATTAGAATTCCACCACCTACGTCGCAAATTGGCTGCGCGGCACGATTCGTGTGACGAAGTACTTGTCCTTCAATGATGCAAAGTCGGACACGTTACCAAGTGGGATGAACGATCGCTTTCCTGTTGTCATATGATCCCTTTTCGTAGTGGGACAATAATATGAGGAGAAAAGGAGAACAAGCAAAAGGAAAGGAAAGGACTAAGCACAGTGCTGTGCTAACGGAGGACTATCATTTTCTCACGCTATCAGAGCAGAGATCAAACTCTATACGACCAACATCCTTGATCTTCGTGGGTTACCAATGTCACTCACACCTCGCCCCCTCGGTCACGCACATCGCCAACGAGTCAATGTAAACTCAACGCGATATCAATTGGTGTCCAGGTACTGGTATCTTACAGTCGCACTCTTTACAGTGGCGTCAGCGCTGACATGCAGTGGCTACTGGAATGGAGACTAAGACTCATAAGATAAGAGGAATTGAATGGATTCCTACCGTGTGATGACTTTCATGATAGTACCTAGTAGCATCCCCGGTAAGTAACGCAGGCCGCATTGCCTTGGGAGAATTGATTGGGGCGTTGTCGCCGTCTACTGGCATCACAAGGCCATCCTTATAATTTCCTTCAACTTTTCGTCATTTTACCCACCTTACCTCCGTAAGTTATTGTGTCCCGCCAACTCTACATACGCACAAGTAGATTCCAGATATGATCGGAATGCCCCGGATAGTTGAAACCCTAAGGTCTCGGACATTAGTTTGGGAATTTCGTCTCCTGAAGGGTGGAGAGTGTGAGAGCAATGGAGCCCCGCTGTCAGGCCGTTCCCGTCCAGTCGCCAAGATAACCATCACCAGCGCAAGGATCCGAGGCCTCGTTTCATTTGGCACGCCGAAGATATGGAAACCCGTCTCCCTCTTGGCCGATGGGCCTTCATGTTTCCTCGTCTCTCGCTCAAAACTCCCCTTTAATATGCCCTTATATGTCACTGCAGAACTGACCTTAACAAGCACCTCCGAGTCGGGCTTGGAGGAACCCATGTGCGTTCAGGCGGTCCACACTGCCCAACTCGATTCCAAGTATGTACATGTCAAAGGTACGATGGTGACCTGAAAATACATTGCAAGAAGCCGAAGCTCTCGTCTGGGCTGTACTTCAAGGTATGCTTTGAGTCAGTATTAATTGCCCATTCTTTGTTACATAGCGCTGCTTGTGGTTCAGATTCCTTTGAGATTCTACCAAAATGCCTAAAGAGACTACGGTTCGTAACCGACTTTTTTTTTTGGTCGATGAATTCGAAGAACAGCAGCAGATTAGTATCCAAGCCCACAGACCATTTCACCGACCGAACATTCGTGCATACCAGATGGATGGACCCAGTCTTCAGAATCAGATGATAGTTTCGTTCCCATGCCACATCATCCGCTTTACACGCTCGCAGGCACGCATCCTCGTATGTACCTGTCCGTTTGGGTTACCAGTATCATACTGCGTTGGTTGACCGGGCGGTGGCGTCAATGTAACGACCCTTAGGCTCCACGCCTGTTGTCGTAAGACAAGCATTCACACTGGATTTTCACACCCGAACAAAATGTTGCCCGCACATCCGGCTGGGTGGACGATAGCCGTACAATGGCGTCGTGTATCCATACAACTTTTCATTGTTTGTACGTTCTCGGGTGTATTCGGACGTCGACTGACATCTAGGGTATCATAATAGGTGCGCTGTATATTATGTACCTCCACAAATTTCGCCAAGTCAGAAACTGGTGGTCATGCGGACTATCCAGCTGTCCCCAATGTCACGTACTTTTTTGGCCCGTGAAACTTTGGAAATTGACACAACCTTTCAGGTTTAAAAGGTCCGCATGTCAAAGTAACGCTCGTGTGGACAGACTGGACCCCCACGTAAGAGCCCTGGAAAATGCAGGGAAACCACAACCGTGTTCAGGAATCAGGATTGCCAACTACATACAACAGTTTCCTAGGTGTAAGAGTGAGTCGATATGGTATAATTAAGAAGTACTGGGTGGTCAGATAAGTAATGTAAATCCCAAGCTGCACAGTAAAGCCCCGTTCAAGTCGTACATGGCTGGGTACGTATAGTAGTAGGTGGGAGATAGAATAAATCATGAATATATATATCATACAAGGGGATGCAGGAAAAAAAAAAAGCCATCGAAATGCAGATGCCTAGGAATGATCTCGATGGATATCGAGAAACGAGGTGGAAGTGTGATTATTCGAGGTTGTACTCGACGGCGACCTGACAGGCTTCGGACACTTGAGGCATACGACCGTGTTGCGCGAGACTTTGCCGTGTTGGGAATGGAGCATCACAAGCAGAGCATAGATATCCATTTAATCTGAATGGATCTCGCGTGGATGATCTTTTCGAAACATGCGGGGAACCCTACAAAAGATTAGACACCTTTACTGACGAACGTCCACCAGGAAGAATGGGACAGCATTGAAGAAACTCACATCGTCATACTCGGCCTGATATGAGTCCAGCTTCCGTTTTTGAGGCGAAGAACATAAAGCATCTAGAACGCCAAACGCGTCAAGACCCAAGCGCATAGTGATGAGATTGAAAACATACCATTACCCGTGTCCGCTGCTGGCACGAAACCATTTCTCCATTCACACACCCGCTTCATGCGGGAGTAGAATGAATTATCGTATGGGACCGGTGCATAGTCATTGGTTGACTCATCGGGAGTCATAACGGAGGAGCAATAAGAGGTGCACTCTTCTTCTGAATCCGATGTTGATGGATAAGAAGAGTGGGATGAGGCACTGGACTGGACAACGGATGTGATGTCGCGAGGCGATGGAGGTGGCACCTCGACGAGCTGGATGATTGCATGTTGCTGGCGAACATAAAGATGACCCGGGCCTGGGGAGAACTTTGAGCCGTCGAAGGCGAGCACGTCATGGAGCGGGGATGGCCCCAGATAGGACGGGGATGAGGAGGGGTGCAGCATCCTGGACTGGTGTATGTCGAGCATGGGTGCTTGAGGACGGCAGGGAGAGGGAAAGGACGGCTCATACCGCTCAAATTTAAGCAGGGCGATGCCACGCGAGCAGATGGAATATCCATTCGTGGATTTGTTGTGGCAGGGAGCAGTCAAAAGAATTTGAATGCCCTGAGAAGACTCAAGTTCGCACTGGAGATCGGGCGATAAACTGCGAGATGTCTTTGGACCCAATCCGGACATGCGATCTCAGATCCATCCCGACCCCATGTCCAAATTTAGCCGTCCCTGCTCATATACCCAAATTAGGTTTTGTATTCCCATGCACCGCTGCTCCCTTTCCCACTACACAACATGATCACGTTCGTTTTGACTACCACAAAACAGTTTTTTTCCATGTTCAAGGTCTCATGGGTGCAAGCCAAGCCTCTGCCGCTTCAAACTGGTCAATCAATTCGCGAAGTACAGCACCCTCCGAGTGAAGCTGCCTCATTGCAGTCAGCGCCTGCCAACACACGTTAGCCTCGCGCTCAAACGCGACCATCGATGTCCCGTCCGGTCCAATCAACAAACTCACCACATCCCAGAATCTGAATCCTCGTTCCACTTCCAGTTTAGGCGACTTCACCCCCAGGAATGTGTCTTCGCAGATGTCCAGCGCCATTTGTTTGTACTCCCGGACTCCTTCCGCATTCGGATCTTGCACCCGTGTTTGGTTGTTCAGATGTGTCAGTGCATCCAAGTAAACTTTCGCAAGCACCCCGAAGCCAGTGTTCACCTCGTTCTGGAACGGCAGAGATATCGCAATGTCCAACAAATCATCCCTCGCCCTGCGCGCATCGTGGCGTAGCAACATGTTCAATGTTGTCACCTCCAAGAGCGTGCGCAATGCACGTGTTAGTGAGCGCACAAAGGAGTTGAACACCAACAATTCACGTGATAATGGTGCAGACCATGGTTGGGACTTGGTTGATACAGCCGTATCAGTCAAGAGAGAGAAAATGTCAAACCGAAATCCTTACCTTGAACGTCAAAGGCACGATGCTCAACACTCTCATGACCAGTAACATACACGATTTCTCATCATCTGGTGTGGAGATGAGTCAATCCGTTTACCGTGTGAGAAGACACATACCAGTTCCGAAGCTGGGTCCGCCACTAAACGCTCGGCCTGACCATAGGTGCCCGTGCATAACCCCCGCTCTCACGAGCTCCAAGAACAAATATAGGGGTTCTTGGAACTTGTCATTGAGTCGGGCTTGTTTGACTGCGGTGTACATTGCCCGGGCTAGTGGCGAGTGTAAATGAGAATTGAGCAGGAACCTGCGCATAGCAACGTTTCAGCTTCCCCTATCTGGAAACCACGGTGTTACTTGCCCTCTTAACTCCAGGAACCGCCATACGACGTTGGCAACCACTTCATCCTTTTTATCTAACTGTCCATTCGGGAGATTTGATTTGGCCTTGGTACGTGTCGCAAGTTTTTCCGATGCTGTAGCTCCCAAGCACAGGGCAAAGTCGATCGTAGAAGACTAGGATCCAAGGGTCAGCCGTGGGCGATCACAGATTCACTTGGCTAAGAATACATCACATTTTGTCTCCGCAGCTCTTCTTCGACGATAGCATAGCCAACGTTCCAACCTGTGACTCTATCCGCGAGTCCGACAGTCTGCGGCGAACTAAGTTGGATAGGCTTCCCACTATGGAGCCCATCAAACCAAAAGTTGCCCACCACTTTCCGATTATTCCAGGACGTATGTGAGACGCTACTTATCAGCGCAAGCGCGGTGGCTCGCGGACCAGTTTGGCCGTCTGTAATGACCTCCTTTACGAATCGCTTGTACTCCGTCGTCTCCCCATTGTCCAGTGGAGGTGGCTCCACAATCTGCGCACTTGTGAGCCAGACGAGCGCCTGGGGACCCAACAGTCCTCGCGAGAGGTAAAAGTAGACCTCGTCCGGAAGCCGGTGTGTGAAGATCTCGTGAAGATCGACGGGAATATCCGCCGCGGTCGGATGGTGGGGGTGGTGGTTGCCGTGTGATGTCGAAGTGATAGCGAGGGGGAGGGGAGTAACATTACCTTCGGACGAGAAAATGAGGGAGTATTTGATCATCGAACGGGTACGAGCGTATTGATCAGGGTACTGTACAGATTTTACAGTGGGGTTCTCTGCGAAGGCGGACACGGCTGCATGACCCGACTTGTAATATTTCACCATATCGACAGTCGCTTTGAGTGCTTGATCATGCATCGTGGGGGGGAAAGGTGTGGAATACTCGAATCCAACCAGGATGCCTATGTCAAGGAATTGATCTTCGGTCACTCCGAGGTCGCCTAGAATGTTGCGCTTCGAGGTGAACGTAAACATGGGTGTAGGGGCGGTGAGATCAAGAGAGGTGATCAGTTTGTCTACGCCTGGGTAAAGAAGTGTATCTGTCGGACCAAAAATGGCATGGATATATGACTTTGGGTGTCTTTGCAGATAGATGAGCTTCAATGTGTGTCAGTGGAGTTTCTCTGACGGAATCCGGCAAAAAATAAAATCCGCACCTGAGCCCAGCCCACGTACGGCGCGACGAGGAACTCCACGTTGCGATGTCTGAAAATTCTGAGGACCATTCGCCATAGATCCCAGGGTTGTAGTCCGCTGCGTCCTTCGAACAGCTTGCTTGCGGCTTCCTCCTGACCGCCTTCGTACTTGGCCCACGCCTCTCTTCTGGCCTTGCAAGCTTCCTCCCATTCGATATGGTGCTGCTGCTGTTGCTTCCAACGTTTGGCGGGGAGTAGTCCCGGGAAGACAAAGACTGGCTTGATACGAAGTTTTTCGAGTGTGCGGAGATCAGCCTCGATGCGTTGGGTTAGCGCCAGTGGGAGGCCGCCCGTGGCAGCAATAAGGGGTTCACGAGAGGGTGGGTTGTCTGTAAGCTGTTTCAGGTAGAAATGTGCGTCGATCCCCAGACGAGAGTCCGCCAGGACATTGAGAGGAAGTGTTTGCAGGTGCTTCCGCTCTGCCAAATAATCTGGTATCAAAATCAGTCGTCACGCAAATTTGGATGGCATTGAAGTGTTCGGCTCTTACTGTCAAAATGTTTTATGGTCATTGTAGGCTCTCAGCGGACCAAGCACAATGAATACTAGCCGTGGGTTGGACAATGTTGCGGCGACGACTTGGCAGGACAAACCCACGGCTTATGTAAGGACGGCGGGCTCCATTGAAGAAAAGTTCGAGTTCAATGATTTTGACTACGTACTTCATCTACGAGGTTTACAGCTAGTTTACAAGTAAGTAGCTTCAGATTCCAAGTGCTCGTCGAAGCTCACAGAATGATTGTGGCCTTTTGGGTCAACACTTTGGTAACTCAGCCTGTGGCTGTTACTAACTGGCGCAGGCGCTGCTGTGTAGCTAGCCTGATTTGGAATTGTGCATCACTCCGACTTGTGTTGCCAACACTAAGATAACATACGGCCCAGTTACTGTGAGTCGACCGTGTCGCTGACTTCTTCACCACTCGACTGTGTCTCACATTCGCTCTCTCGTGGATATAAACTTCAAATCGCCAAATAGGATTCTGTGGAAACGCACTTCAGTACAGTGACTCTGGTCGGGCGACTACAACATGTCCACGATATCGACTCAGGTCCGGAACTTCAAAGATCCCACCAAAGACCAACTTCTCCATGCATTTTTCTCGATACATGAATCAACATCGATACAGTGCTCAAAGGATGGGGAGAAATCCGCTTCTTCAGGCGACGCTGACAAGATGGAGATTAATGCTGTGCTCACACTGGGGGAACCAGGAGTCGAAGACGCATATGTGAGTTTCCAAGCTTCCGTACTCTTGATGTCCTATCATCAAATATGGCATCTTAGAGATCACCCTTCTTTAGGCTGGCAAACTCCACCTAATCCCGCCATATCTCGCGTTCAGCTCACTAGACCGTAAATCGGTTAGATTTACCATACCTCTGTCGACTGTCCGACGCGTCGAACGGCTCAATGCCCGTGCTGGTGTGTATGCGCTGAGTCTTGTCACATGGCATGCGATGAAGATCGTGAGTCTCTGCGTACCTCTGTGAATTTGCAAATGCTAAGCAATGCGCAACATTGATTCTATGTATGCGCCTTGTTGAAACTAGATCGTACAGCTAACGTCCCTGCGACCAACAGCAGACGCGTTCTGTAGTCTTCTGAGGGAAGCGCTCAAGGCCGAATTACAGCGTGGACAGATGAAAGTCGTAAAGGGCTTCGTGAAGACATGCTACTCTGAATACCTGGTTTCCTCGTTCCCGGTTGCAGACAATGAACGAGAAGATGGAAGTCTGATCCCAGAGACGAAGGAAGGAACGCCGATTCCAGAACCTGAATACCATGGTGGACTGGGGTTAAAGTTCAAGTTTCCGGGAGATCCGAAAAAGTGAGCACATCCTATTAAATGTCTATCACTTAGCTAAGATGAATAGACTACGGGAGGCATCAAAGATAAAGCTTTGGACAACATATCTACGGAGTGGGTGCATCTACACCTTCTTACTCAATTATCGCATCCTGACAAGTCTGTGACAATCAGCCCACGGTCGAAACCTTACACTACTGAGATACCCACAGTGCACCCGCCTAGTTCAGGTTGGACTACCAAATCGACTTCGTGGCGAGATGTGGGAAACACTTTCTGGTTCCATGTACCTTCGCTATGCGAATCCTGGGCTGTACGTTGACGTCGTCGAGAAGATCAAGGGAAAGAACAGCACGAGCTTTGAAGACATTGAGAAAGATCTTCACCGGAGTCTGCCAGAGTACGCCGGCTACCAGTCCGATGAAGGGATCAACGCGCTTCGACGGGTCCTCCAGGCCTATTCTCATAAGAATCCAGAAGTTGGGTATTGTCAGGTTAGGATATCCCTCCCTATGGTTTGATGCTTTCGTGATTATTCCAACCCATCACAGGCGATGAACATTCTTTCGGCTGCCATTCTGATGTATGTCTCGTGCAGTGTATTTTACTTTAGGTTTCTGAGTGATCGTGCAGCTACATGTCAGAGGAGCAGACTTTCTGGCTCCTCGAAGTTCTCTGCGATCGCCTGCTTCCAGGCTATTACAGGTACGAAATAGCTAGGACGCTACTGTGGAGACACTGAATGCCGCTCGCAGTCCCACGATGCATGGAACGCTCCTAGACCAGAGAGTGTTCGAGTCTTTGGTTACTCGTTGTCTGCCAATCCTGCACGAACACTTTCAAAGGGTTGATGTCCAGCTGTCAGTCGCATCTTTACCCTGGTTCCTAAGTCTGTAGGTCGCTCTGCAGTTCCAACTGAAGCCTGTCTACTGATGTCATTTGGGTCTCCAAGCTTTATAAATAGCATGCCCATGGTGTTCGCTTTTCGCATAGTGGATTGCTTTTTCTGTATGGGACCCAGGGTTCTCTTCCAGGTTGGGTACGTTATATATCTCGTCGAACTTGCTGACTGCGATGCTGTATGTTGACACATCCGTCAGACTTGGTCAGCGCCCATATCAAATGTGATGACGTCGGAATAACAGTACTTTGTTTAGCTATCCTTAAAATCAATGGAGACAAATTGCTTCAGATCCAGGATGATGGAGGGTTCTTGAAGTGAGTACGGGTGTCTCTTTTGCTGCCATGTCCTAAGTTCGATCAACCGCTAGCTTGATGCGCGAATATTTCGCGTCCCTTGGCGACTCTGCTCACCCCGACTCCTCGGACCCTCGAGCGCGTGCAATCACCCGGTTCCAAGAGCTCCTTCTCGTCTCCTTCCGTGAATTTTCGGTTATCTCAGAGGACACGATCCTATCCGAACGACGTAGATTCCGGAACGAAATCGTGAACAATATCGAAAACTTCTCCAAGCGAGGAGCGATACGGAACCTCAAAACTCTGGGTCGCTTTTCAAAGGATCAGGCGGGACTGATTTATGATGCTCTGTACAAGGCCATGTGTGAGGAGCCGCCGCTGCCTGCTGTTGCACCTCCTCCGTCACTCATACAAACAAACGATCCGAACCAAGATCGGCCTGAAACGAGGTTTGGTTTGCCAACGTTCAGGGTGTTCCTGAGTGAGATCTTGACGTGGGCCAGGAATGAGAAGATCATATTTAATGGGTTCCAGGTATGTTTTGGTCTACGAAAATCATCGGGTGTGCTCACGCTGGGGGTGCGGAACCAGCAACGCATTGATCGAGAGGTGGCCGAACATGAGTTAATCGATCGACTGTTCTTCTTTTGGGACACTTCTTGCAGAGGATCGCTTTCCTTCCAGGTTTGACCATCCTTTACTGGTACGTATGGATTTATGCTGAGTTGTATAAGGATGTCGTCTCGGGATTGGATGGTATCATGTTCAGTGACTTGATGGAGAGCATCGAGTGGTTCTTCAATTTGCACGACAAAGACAAGGACGGATATCTGTCGAAAGATGAAGTCCTGACGTTATCGGAATCCCTCCTTGTAAGCAACAGCGATCGACTGCTTGACCTGACCGTGTCTGAGACTGTTCCCAGTTCATCTTCCGCTTCGAAATCGGCGACGCCTACCTCGGTGCAGTTAGTAGATTCATGAGCAACGCGTTCGAATACGGGGATGCCCTCCTTCCGCAAGAAACCGACCCTGATACTGATGAAAGTGTCCCAGTCCAGATCGGCAATAATCAACCTTACCTGAACCTGGCCACGTACGTATTTCGTATGCGTCCTTCGAATGACCCTTTAGTGACACCAGGCAGGTTCCGCATGGTCGTTCTGGCGGATGAGATTCTCGAGTCTTTCTTCGAGACAGATTTGGTAGCGTCCTTTAGGCTGGAGACTGTACCGGATCTAGAGCTTCCGACACACAACAGCGGGTTCTTAGGTGACCTCTGGTCAAACATTGCCACGGCCGACAACAAGAAAATGTTCCACAAGCTCAGCGACGAGCTGGGAAAGACGATTGGCAAACACCAGGTCTGTGTCGAGTCTCATTTTTGTGATTCAAGCCTGTAATGGAGTCGCTGACCTGCCTGTTTGGTGGTATATAGGTTGTCTACCGCCCTGCTATCGGTCGATATACGAGGGCAGTGGAACCCCAAGCGCGCGAGTCTCTTCTCTCACCGATACCAAGCAAATCGAGCTTTCCATCTGGCGAGACAGCGACACTTTCGCCTTCCAAGGCATCATCGTCGACGCTTACAGTTGATACGATCGCGGACAGTCCTTTGGAAGATGGGTTGTCGGCGGCGGCGTTATCCTCGGCAGGGTTCACCTCTTTGCCACACGTCAAGGCAGTGAGCGCGGCATTCTTGGAGCGGACACCGTTTGCGATTGATGATGTGGGTGACGACGAGGATGATAGTGACCTTGACTTGGTTCACGGTGAGGACGACAATCAGGTCATGGATGAGGTTAGTAGTTGTGGTTATTTTGATATTCGGAATGTTGACCCGTTGCTTGCGTGGCAGGTCGACGCTTTCCTGGAGGCAAATGATTCCGGACTGTCGGAAGCTGACAAGGAGGTCGCGAAAGGTGTGTATTTGTTCTTTATCGGCCCCTTATTTCCTCAAGGACGTCATGACCCACCATCAATTCCAGATCTCCTCAATGCGAAGCCAATGTGACAAGTATAATATCATTGGGATCATCGTATTGTCCATCATTCTACATGTATTATTATCATGCTGCTTTGCTTTTGGTCATGATATTGCCCTCTGGATGAGGACATACATTCTATTCTGCATGTCAAGATATACTGTACAAAGCACTCTGAGGCTACACGCACAAAGGGTAGTGCATACCTAAATACTTACGAGGAGGGTCTGTGATCTGCCCATATCTGGATTACTAGGTCTGGCTTGATTGAACCAGACACCATCATATTTTGGTTGGGATGTGTTTATCCACATAAGATGAACTTTGGGAAGGTGAAGTAACAGACCATGCATCACCTACTGCGACAACTACCATGTCACCTATCATTTGTTTTAGAGCATCAAGCAAGAGCCGGAAAAAAGTTACAAACGCACCTGAATGCCCATGCAATGTCTGCGCAACTTCTCTAATCTGCAAATCCCAAATGTGCACCTTATTATCCTCACTACCCAAGACAATCCATTTTCCTCCTGTGACACTGAAACAGGCAGCGATGCAATATTTCTCGTTGCGATGGCCAATGTATGTCTTGAGGCAACGCAAAGTGTGATAGTCCCACAGCCTGATCGCGCTGTCGTGGGCAGTGGACAGAATGTATTTCGAATTGGGAGAAAACTGGACGTGTTGGCTGGGACTTGTGGTTGGGCAGGGTCTATCAGCGTGACGAGTAGGGATGATGGGGCGTACCATACGGCGTCGTGTCCTTTTGCAAGGGTTTTAAGACATTGTCCTGTCGTCGTGTTCCATATCCGTCTGCACACAGTTACTACCACGGGTCCTACTGCAGGGGATAGTAGATAAAGCTTGAAGGGACGTAGGAGCACGACACGGATCAGGGATGCGTCGCGATTGAAGTGCACGGCAGTGACGTTACAGTGACGTACTATAGTCGAGATGGGCATTGAATACTGAGTGTTTAATGCATTTTCCTGTAACAACGAGCATTCTCGATCCAAAGGCAAGACCATATGACAATGCACCTCTCGCGATGTTCCATGTACGCACGTCGCCTTTGCATCCACCGGAGACTAATAGGGTTGACGTAGTGTTGTAGTTGGCACAGAACACGAAGCTTGTATGTCCCCGTAGATAGTTTGTTGTCAAGCCCTGAGGGGCCCACTCATACTAATTTCCGTTAGCTATACCCGGGTAGGGGAGACGAACGTACGGTTTCGACGCTCCATATTCGTATACTCATATCATCCGATGCGGAAGCAAGGCATGTCCCATCGCCCGACCACGAAATGTCTGAGAGACCCTTTGTGTACCCACTGAGGTTGCGGATTAGCTCGCCTGTGAAAGGCGACCATATTTTGATAACGTTGTCCGCAGCTGCATGTGTCGCGAAACACACCACGAGACGTGGGTAACTCCACATACAAGCCTAAACCAAAGGATACGCGAAGAGCAGAAATACGCACCACAACAAGCGAGAAGGGACCGCGTCAGGACTAAACTTGACTGCAGATACGGACAGGCTGGATGCTGCTCCTGACCCGGGAGGGTTGACGAACATTGTCAGCACGTAGTACGTGCGGCACGGAAGAGGTCCGTGAGGCAGACGGGGACAGGAGACAGCGTCTATCCTCCGAGTATGTCTTCTCTCCTCTCTCTTACTCACCAAGACTCCAGGGATGTTCTCGAGCTAAGAATGCTCTAGCGCAAGCTGCCCCGACGTGCAGCACAGCCCATCGACGCATTGTCCTCAAAGCCGTTCGTCCTCTCACGTTTCCATCCCCCTCTTGCCACTCAACCCAACCACTGATTGTGCATCCCAATCGACTCCTCCCAACATGACTTCACCACCCTTGCTCACCCCAACTTACCTCTCCTGTGTTTGCTTGCTTCCTCCGTTTGCTCATCGCCGCTTCCCATGGGAATACCGTCGATCACTTCCCAAGTCTCTCCCAGATCAGCACGTACGACCTCACAACATTCCGGACCCTCCTCTACCTGTCCCTCTACGCCGTACTTACCCTCCCGCCCCATCCACGACACAGACCCATCCCAAGATAAAGTCTAATCTTCCCCCTAATGGTCATTTTCTTTTGTCTTCCCATTGCCGTTCAACGCTTACTCCGACGTCTTCTACAACTACTACGCCTACGGGCGATGCATCGCCAGTAATTGGTTCCGCTTCTCTGTCCGGTTCACCAGAACCGCCTCCATTGACCACTTTATCTGCGTCCTCATCATCGGTATCGCTATCGGTCTCCTCATCGCATTCAAGTAGCTCTTCAGATCCAATCATCAAGGCTACGCCTCCAATTGTCCCATCACCGAGGTATCCACACCCTCTCTCACGACTGCGTCGTTGGCGAGCAGAAACCCACCAGACTCTCCAGGACTCGAGTACGACTCGTTTTACAGTGTGATGGGAGGACTAGACGTCCTTGTGAGCTCACTGGTCTTTCATCTATTCCGATGTAGTGCTAATCGCGGATCATTTTTTGCGCAGCTCGCTCAGGGCCCGACGATGACGACCATATCGAACAGTTTGTGCTCAACTTGGATATCGATGCGGATGTGACCACATGGATCCGTATTTCGATAGGGCACCTCGTCACCCGCCTCCTAGTCTTGCAATGCACCCAATCCATGCCGACGCTCAGAAGGACGTAGTTGCTGGCGTAGCGCCACCGTCATCACTGAGCTTTGTCTCCCCTGCCCCCATATCCCCGTTCTATGCGCGCATCTCAACCGTCCCAATTTCGCCACTGTCGCTCGCTCACCCACCAATAAGACAGCGATGAATGGTAGCCATATAAATAGAACCGGCTCTGCTGGTTATGAAGATGTTGCGCACGACAACGGGGGTTGCAGCTTCTCAGTGCGTACCGCTTGCTGAGCCTGCTCCGTGCTACCAGAGTAATGGCTGGAGGGGAACGTTGTTCGGTGCTGATGAAGGTGTTATCCCGCCTTCGTTGTCGAGGTCATGACAACGTTGTTGCAGTGGGAGTGCGCATAGAGTCGTCTTTTGGTACGTTGGATGCATATAATCCATGCTAGCTCAATCGACAGCTGCTGCCACGCAAGCGCACACACATCAACATCGATATCCCCATTCCCACAGAGTTATTGCCAAGACTCCTGATTGCCTCTATCAATCACATCGCGTTTCCGCTGATCTATTCGCTTTCTTTTGAAGTATTCTATCCTGATTATCATTTTGCAAAGCATGCATTGCACGACTCACATCCCCAGGTGTATGCACTGTTCTATCTATCCACCAACGGACGCGCATCACATTTTATTTTGGACTCGTCACCTCTTGTTCGCTTCCCCAGTTGTCACCCTCTATCCTTGCGCCCGTTCGCGTTCCTCTTACAATCTCTTATATTCTACGTACATATCCCCTTACTTGCACGCTCGTTCCACGTTCCACGTTCAGCTCCTTTTTGCATTGTAATAGTTCTTTTGCGGTGGTTACTTGATTTAATATAGATCCACTGGTGGACCGCACAGGACGACCAGGAGATGAGGTAGAGGATATTAGATGGCCGCATCTGTGTCTATAGGAATCAGAGAAGCCTACTATTTGCATATTGCTGAGGATTGCTAGTCGACATACTGTTGTGCGTAGTAGGCCGAGGCGTCCTGTGGTTTCAAATCAGCATTCATCTCGTAAAGGCATGCTGTGGGTCCACCCACGGTCCACACCTATCCACCCTCATCATTGTCTTTGAAACTACTCATTCGTCTATCGCTGAAATCATGCCAGAGTGTGACAAAGAGAGTCACTTTTCCAAATTTCTTCGCAGAGAAAATCGGAATCTTGCTGCCGGGGTACTTTGGGATTCGCTCCTTAACCGCTCTTCAAAGTTCAAACTAACCGCTTCGAAGGGACAGCAGGGATCGTCTGGGGACAACCCTCGTACAAGCCAGCCAAAGAACAGGTTTTTGGATGCTTTGGTTCGTGGTCGCGAGATATGCGCTCCAGTCGGATAGGTGCCCATACTGAAATACCCTGCAATATAGTCGTTACTCGGCCTTTCTCGCAGCCCCTCAAGGAACACTCTCAACGACCAAAACGCTGGGACAATCAATTTGGTAAGTGCAGCGGCGCATTGAGTTGGTGTCAGGCTATGATCAACCGCGTAGATTGCGCAATCTCGTCCGCAGGCAACAGTCCCTACCCCCGGCACATCTGCAGTACACATTCCGCTCACGCAGAGTCAAGTTGTATGTTATCTTGCATTGTGCTCTGATCGCTGTGGTGATACAAAACCCAGGCCGTCGATGCCAACGTCGCAACCGATCATGGTACCGCAACCAGCGCTAGTGCTACTCCTTTGTCCTGTGTTCCCGTCTTCGTGCCTCCTTCGGAAGTTCAAAATGTGGGCCAACGTGCATGTCATTGAGCATTAATGACTGATCTTATTTGATCCTCATCAATGACAGGATGACCTTAGCGATACTATTGTCACAAATACCGTCACCAACCCGACTTCGTCTCCTCTACAGCAAGTTTCTGAAGCGCAGGATTCTATACCCGATCCTCCCCAGGTAAGTGGTAGAAAAGATCGTGTCCAGGTTCACAGCAGTCTCATCCGGCCTCAGGTTCGTCCTGCTGGTGATGATGATGTGAGGGACCTAGGTACCAGCCTCGAAGCTGCACGAGAAGGCGTATCACAGATGAATAATATGCCGAACAGCATGGTCAAGGCATTCGTCGCTGTGAATACATGCCAATCCGTTGTGGATCAGCTCGATACTGTGCAATCATGTCTTCAACCCATTAAAGTTTTCATCTCCGTTGTCGAGACAATTTCCAATGTACGTCCTCTTTTGTTTGGCGAACTCGTCACTAAATTGCGCTTAGATTCACCCATATGCGAAACTAGCTTTATGCGCACTATCATGGGCCGCTCAGGTATGTCCCAGAGTTATACGTGATTGCACTATATTTAATATGCGGACAGACTATTATCGCACAGAACACCATGGATGAGTCAGTCGTCGCTCTCTTGTCTAAAATTAGCCATGTCTATGCCTTCCTCATCGAAGATCGTACCATCGCAAATGTCGTGCAGATAAAGGAACCTCTATCGGAAATCTCCAAACTGATACCCAACTGCGCGCTGTTCATCCAGTCCTATTCTAAAATGAAAAGCTTTTGTATGTCATATTTGTGCTCGAGGTTCAATGTTCGGCTAATGTATTTATGAAGGGCAAAGAACGCTGAAGAATATTTTGCGTGAAACTAATACTGCGATTACTACCTATGGAAATGCGCTGGATGTCTTGACGCAGCAGTGTCGGGACCTTATATGCCGGGATACATGGGTGGCTGTTCACGGACTCGTTGACAAGGCCGACCACATCTCAGCTGATGTCGGTGATGTCCGCAAGGATGTCCGGCATGCCTTAGATGGTGTCCGTCTCGTGGAAGATGCTATTCGTCATGCCCTGAACAGCATTGACGATATAAAAGACGGTGTCTCAGTCATAGGTGAGGACGAGTTGCACACGATTATGACTTGTCCTAAGCAATTGCCATGCAGATCAAAAGGCTACCCTTAGCCAGCTTGCCTATGCAGGTGGTGCTGGATTAGACACCACCAAGCTCTGTTTGGAAGGCACGAGAGTCGATATCCTGGCAGACATTATAGATTGGGTCAATAAGTCGGAGCCTGATACCCCTCAGGTGTTGTGGCTCCATGGGCAAGCAGGGAAAGGAAAGTCGGCCATCGCCCATACGATCGCTAACTGGTTCAAATCTCTTGGAGCGCTTGGGTCGTGTTTCTGCTTTGCCCGCGATCAACAGGCCGAACGTCGCCACGAAAAGATATTCACCACAATCGCACATGATCTTGCTGATCGTGACCCTACTTTCAAGCGGATTGTAGCTGAGGTCATTGCAAATGACAAGGCGCTATCCACCACGCGCGATGTGAGGCAGCAGTGGCAAAAGTTCATTTTGGAACCCATTTCCAAAGCTGCAGCGTCTATGGTTGGACGGGTGGTCATTGTGATTGATGCACTCGATGAGACCGGTGTCGAGGCCTCCCGGAAACATATTCTCAGCATTCTCGCTTCCGCACAGGTTGCCCAGCTCCCGTCTAGCTTTCGTGTTCTCATTACATCCCGTCCTTTACCTGACATCATGGAGGCTCTGCAGGATATTCAACACATCACATCCAAATCCATGAGCGACATCTCTATTGCGAATGCTGAACACGATATTCGTGTGTACGTTTCTGATCAGCTAGGAAGACTGATGGATCGTTTCTCTACTGAAGAAGTTTCCTGCCTTGTACGGCTGGCGGATGGGTTGTTCGAGTGGGCTCGGTTGGCTTGCGAGTTCATCAAATCACACAAGGCTGGGTTCTCAGCCATGGAGCGATACGAGGACCTGATCTCCGCTTCGCCTGGGGAGAGCAAGGGACTTTTGGACGACATGTACCTTACGATTCTGCGAGACATCGTCGAGAACAAGCCGAAGGCACTTGCACGATTCCGCTCTGTGATGCGGCAAATAGTGTGGACCCAGGAGCCTCTCCCAGTGGTGTCGTTGAATGCGATACGGCGCAACTTCCCCGACATGGATGTTTCTGATGTCAAGGCGATCCTCAACCCGATGGGTGCCCTGCTGAGTGGCATTGCTGATGTATCAACTCCAGTCCGTGCGCTACATGCATCATTCTATGATTTCCTGGCCGATTCTACGCGGAGTATGGAGTTTGCTATCAAAATGGAAGATGTCCACTGTCAGCTTGCTTGGGCTTGTGTTCGAGTCATGCAAACTGGGCTGTGTTTCAATATCTGTCGATTGGAAACCTCGTACCTACCAAACTCTGAGGTCACTGACCTTGACTGGCGGGTGCATGAATGCATCCCTGCTCACTTGTCTTATGCCTGTCGACTCTGGGCCATTCATATTGAGGAGCCACAGTTTGTGAGGAGGTTGGCACAAGAGATGGAGGTGCTGTTGAAGGACAAATTGCTCTTCTGGATTGAAGCACTCAGTTTATTGAAGGTGCTCAATATTGTGCCTTCACACCTGGCAATTATAGCTTCATGGTTGGAGGTATGTTTACTATGAAGCTGATCCCAACCAACATTGCTAATGAGAAAGTTTAGAAGGATGATACCCTCAAAGAGGGGTCAGCAATAGCAAGAGATGGCATCAAGTTTGTCCGAGCCTTTGGTGGTGCCATCATGACAAGTACCCCACACTTGTATATCTCAGCTCTGCCATTCTCTCCAGCACAGTCCATCATTTATAAACAATTCTCACCCAAGTACTCAAATTTGACCCAAATTATTGATGGAGGACAGCTATGTTGGCCAAACCTTCAGCTACCAATTAGGGGACATGATAGTGGGGTGACCTCCGTTACATTCTCACCAGATGGCAAGAGGATTGCATCAGGTTCCTTTGATGAGACCATATGTTTGTGGGATGCTGAGACTGGACTGCAGCTGGGTAGTCCTCTCACAGGGCACACTGACCCAGTATGGTCAGTGGCATTCTCACCAGATGGCAAGAGGATTGCATCAGGTTCTGAAGACAAGACCATATGTTTGTGGGATGCTGAGACTGGACTGCAGCTGGGTAGCCCTCTCACAGGGCACACTGACCCAGTATGGTCAGTGGCATTCTCACCAGATGGCAAGAGGATTGCATCAGGTTCTGAAGACAAGACCATATGTTTGTGGGATGCTGAGACTGGACTGCAGCTGGGTAGCCCTCTCACAGGGCACACTGACCCAGTATGGTCAGTGGCATTCTCACCAGATGGCAAGAGGATTGCATCAGGTT